>Ga0116143_10000851_pt1 | contig 39667 bp, 34 predicted proteins | sample AD_UKC034_MetaG_FD_89745 | JGI IMG/M metagenome (GOLD analysis project Ga0116143, IMG submission 89745) | Active sludge microbial communities of municipal wastewater-treating anaerobic digesters from USA - AD_UKC034_MetaG | ecosystem: Engineered > Bioreactor > Anaerobic > Digestate | place: USA... | reverse complement strand
CCCTTCAGAAATTTTTGTGAGCACTTTGGCTAAACTTCCCCTCGAATGATCTGTATGAAAAGTAACAGAGGCCTTATCTGCATTTTCAATTTCAGCTGCATTTTCTTCCCTGTCTAACATCAGGAACCGAGTATAATTATTTTTCAACGTATGGATATTAGAAACAATTACATTCAGCTCATACAATTCAGCTGCCAATTTACTTGCGATAGCTGCGATATGCCTGCTTTTATGCTGGCGGATATGTTTTGCACTAAGTGCAGTATCCTCTGTCTCCACCAGCTTCCATTTGTACTTATCAAGAAAATCATAGCATTGTTGCAAGGCCATGGTATGAGAATGAACTTCTTTTATATCTTCTAATTTTACCCCCGGGTTAACCAGCAGGTGCTGACGTATCTGTAAATAAATTTCTCCAATGATTTTCAGGTTGCTTTTCTGCAGCAGGTTGTAATTTGGCAGTATGCTTCCGGCAATAGAATTCTCAATAGCCATTACCCCTCCGTTACTTTCCTTTTTATTCGAAGCAATTTTTATTACATCACGAAAAGTGGCACATGGGATTACTTCCACATTTTTCCCATGAAATAATTGTGCAGCCACCTGGTGAAAGCTGCCTTCATAGCCTTGTATTGAAACTTTGGTACTCATAGTTAAACAAGAATCCCGGCCGTTTGGCCGGGATTCTTTATGTTGTTGTTTTTTAGTTGTTCTGATTTATTTCAACAAAAGCATTCCCGGCTTCATTTTAAAAAAGAAGTAATAAAAATAGAAACCAAAATATGTCTTTGTTGTTTTCATCTGTAAACAAATATAGCTTTCTTGTTCAGTTTAGCAAATTTTTAAAAGATTATTTCTTTCTGCCACCACCTGATTCAGCATCATTCATCCGGATCTTGCGTCCACGGTAGTTCTTACCATCAATCGCTTTTATCATCTTCTTACCGGCCGATGGCTCTATCTCAATCCAGCTGGTCATCTCCTTCATATCTATTTTACCAAGTACTTCTTTCTTCAGATCACTCATATCCAGTATAAACTGTAAGAAACTGGCTTTATAGAAACCATCCTTTGTTCCAAGGTTTACAAACAGTCGTTGGTAATTTCCTCCACCACTGAAACTTCTTCCCTTGGTATCTCTATCCCTTGATCCGCCTCTATCGCCTCTTGCATCCTGCCTGTCACCTCTTCTTTCGCCTCTTCTGTCATCCGTTCTCATGTTAAGATCAGCCGCATTCTCATAATATTTCAGGAACCTGTCAAATTCAAGGGCTGCCACTCTTTGTAATATTTCTTCTTTTTCAACAGAAGCAAACTTCTCCCTGAGTATTGGTAAGTAAGCTTCATATTCACCATGGCTGATATCTGCCTGCAACATTTTATCTATGAAATGGAAGAACTGTTTACGGCAAACATCCTTACCACTTGGTATATCCATTTTATGAACCCTGGTATTTACCAATCTCTCAATCTGGCGCAAACGGTATGTTTCCTTTGGTGTTACTATCGAAACAGAAACACCACTGTTACCTGCCCGGCCCGTACGTCCGCTTCTGTGTGTGTACACTTCCACATCATCTGGCAATTCATAGTTGATAACATGAGTAATTCCTGCTACATCAATACCACGGGCAGCTACATCTGTCGCTACGAGAAGCTTTACACTTCTGTCCCGGAAAAGACCCATTACTTTATCTCTTTGCTGCTGGGTAAGGTCACCATGGATAGCATCAATATCATACCCTTCCCGGGTAAGTTTCTCGGCTATTTCCTGCGTATCAGCTTTTGTGCGGGCAAATACTATCCCATATATACCGGGGTTAAAATCAATGATCCTTTTTAAAACCTCGTACCTGTTATGATGCTGTGTGGCATAGTACTGGTGATCAATATTTACATTACCTGAATTTACTTTTCCAACGGTGATCTCAAATGGCTGATCCATGTATCTTTTGCTCACCTGCCTTATCTCTGCCGGCATCGTAGCGCTAAACAGCCAGATGCTTTGTCGATTGGGAGTGTTTTTCAGAATGAACTCAATATCCTCCTTGAAGCCCATATTCAGCATTTCGTCGGCCTCATCCAATACTACATAATGAATTTTATCAAGATTAATAGCTTTTCTCTCAATCAGGTCGATCAGCCGGCCCGGAGTAGCTACAACAATATGGCTTCCTCTTTTAAGATCCCTTATCTGCATGGTAATAGAGGTACCTCCATAAACAGCCGTTACAGAAATACTGGCTTTCTTGCTTTTGAATTTTTCCAGGTCACTTGTTATCTGAAGGCATAATTCTCTTGTAGGACAAACGATCAATGCCTGGGGAAAACGGTCCTCCTTATTTATAAGTTGCAAAAGAGGCAATCCAAAAGCTGCTGTTTTACCGGTTCCTGTTTGCGCCAAACCGATAAAATCTTTTGTCCCTTGGAGCAAAACCGGGATTGCTTTTTCCTGGATAGGTGTGGGCTGGGTAAAACCTAATGCCTTTACTGAATGTAGTAAGCCTTCTTCAATACCCAAGGCTTCAAATGTGTTCACGAAATAAATTTTTGATGGTTGATAAGAATCGGCAAAGGTAGCCTTAAATAAGGGGACAGAAGAATGTATTTTGACTGATAAACTTCCTGCTACTGTAGTAAAATAAAAAGCCGCACACAAGTGCGGCCCTTATCGATTTGCTTGCCAATTGAAATTACTTCTTTATAGAATCAACAGCAGCTTTAACTGTAGAATCAACAACAGCTTTAACTGTAGAATCAACAGCAGGTGCGGCTGCAGTATCAACAGCAGGTGTAGTAGCTGAATCACCAGCAGGCTTAGATTCACCTTCGTTGTTACAAGCTACCATTGTAGCAGCAATAAATGCAATTGCAAAAAACTTCTTCATTTTAGAGATTTTTTTGGGGTTGTTTGAAATATTTCGCTGTTTATACCCAAATTGGAAAAAGGTAACCCTGCATTTAAAATTTTTTTTCAGATGGCCGAGGGTTACTATTTTTAAAATATTGTATTAAATAACGGAATGTGAAACCAGAGAATAACGAAAAGGCACTCTTGCAAGGATTAGCTGTTAACGACAAAAAGGCCGTTGAGACAATTTACAGGGAGAATTACAATATGATTCAGGCCCTGATAATCAACAACAACGGCTCAGCAGATGATGCGAAAGACATATTTCAGGAAGCTATGATCGTGTTGTACGAAAAAGTGAGATCCGGAACCTTTGAACTGAACTGCCTGATTAAGACTTATATTTATTCGGTAAGTAAAAGACTGTGGCTCAAAAGATTACAACAACTGAACCGATATTCACCTCCTATTGAAGACCCTGAAGCATCTGTACAGGTGGATGATGAGATAGAAGAACATGAGAAAAGAGATGCTGAGTTTGAAATGATGAACAAAGCCATCAGCAGCCTGGGAGAACCCTGTAAAAGCCTTTTGGAGGCCTATTACCTTCAAAAGCAGAATATGCAGGTTATTGCGGCCAATTTTGGATATACCAATGCGGACAATGCAAAAAACCAGAAGTACAAATGCCTGATGCGATTGAAAAAGATATTTTTTGCTCACTATAAAAATGGAAACGGAGATGAGTGATATTAAAGTTTTAGAGGCGGTGGAACGCTATATCCGGGGTGAAATGAATCCTGACGAACGATTACATTTTGAAAATCTGAGGAAGACAAATTCTGAGATCGACCAGTTAGTTGTTGAGCATACCCTCTTTTTACAACAAATGAACCGGTTTGGAGAATGGAAAAAATTCCGCTCTACCCTGCATGATGTACACACTGATCTGGCAGAACAGGGAAAGATCAATTCTGCTAAACTTACAGGAAAAGCTAAGGTTGTTTACCTCTGGAAAAGATATAAGAGAGTGGCCGCCATCGCAGCGTCTATAGCAGGCATTACTACTTTAACAATCAGCGCCCTTGTCTGGTCTATTACTCCGCAAACACCTGCAGGTGAAATTGATCTGTTAAAAGGTAAGATCAACGTTATTGAGAATAAAACAAAAGAGCAGGATAAAGAAATAAGCAGGGTTAAAAACAAAATCAATACTGCTGACAATACAATTGTTTACACTACTGGTGGTACGGGCTTTATCATAGATGCCAAAGGCTATCTCGTTACTAATGCCCATGTAGTGGAGGGTGCCAGGAACATTGCTGTTCAGAATAGCAATGGTGAGTTTTTGGCTAAAGTGGTTTTTATTGATGTACAAAAAGATATCGCTATTCTTAAAATAGAAGACGAAAACTTTAAGCCATATACTTCAGTGCCTTATGCTATCAGCAAATCGGCAGGAAAATTAGCTGAACCCATTTTCACACTGGGCTACCCCCGCAATGAGATTGTATATGGCCAGGGTTATTTAAGTGCTAAAACAGGTTATAATGGCGATACCCTGAGTTGCCAGTTAGAATTGGCGGCAAACAGGGGAAACAGTGGCAGCCCTATATTAAATAGAAAAGGTGAAGTAATTGGTATTCTGAACGGACGCCAGAGAAATACAGAAGGTTTTGCCTTTGCAATACAAGGCAAATATATTTATAAAGTACTGGATGATTTGAAAAAAGACACCAGTTACCAAAAGGTTAAGATTACATCCAAATCCTCCATTGCAGGTCTTGATTTTCAGCAGCAGGTAGAAAAAGTCGAAGACTACATTTTCATGGTAAAAGTGAATTAATCGAATTAACCCCTATAGAAAAAACTGCCCCGTACAAATACGGGGCTTTTTTTATTTCTGGACAATCTTATTACCAGAGACTGGGTGGATACTCACCCTGCCCGATAAGATCGTTGAGGCTTTTTTCCACAAATGGGGCATCCTCCTTGTAAGTAACTCCAAACCACAAGGAAGTGGTGGGAATAATCTCTACTTTACCGCCCTCTTTTATAAACTGATCAGCAACAATAGGAATAAAGAATTCGGATTTCAGTTCTTTACCATGCTTAGTCAGAAATTCTAAAAATAATTGTTGTGTGTAGGAGAAAAAGGAAGGAGCAAAACACCAGAAATTCATTGACACCCTGGTCGCCGTTGAAAGCTCTTTAGGTTCCAGCCCGTCATCACAAACTATTTTACCATCCTTTTTTGCAATATTGATCCGTTCAGTTATAGTAGCGAGATTTCCGTCCTCATCCAATCCGCAAACTCCCCTGTTAACTGTGCCATGATCAGATAATGTACTTAACAGGTCGTAGCCAACAATAGCATAACAATTATCAGTGCATGAATTCTTCAGAAATCTTACAGCATTTTCAAAAGCGTTCCTTCCATAAAAATCATCCGCATTGATCACAGCAAATGGCTCTTTCACCACATGTTTTGCGCAAAGCACTGCATGGGCAGTACCCCAGGGTTTTGTTCGTCCTTCGGGTGCTTCAAAGCCCTCAGTGAAAGAACTCATCTCCTGGAAAACATATTCTGTTTTGATCTTTCCTTTCAGCTTCGGTTCAAATATGGATTTGAAATTGTCAGCAAATTCTTTACGGATAATAAAAACAACTTTACCAAAACCGGCACGGATGGCATCATAGATTGAATAATCCATAATTGTTTCTCCTGAAGGGCCGAAACCCTGCACTTGTTTCATGCTCCCATAACGGGAAGCCATGCCTGCAGCTAATATTACCAAAGTAGGCTTCATCTTTACATATCAATTTTGCAGGGCGAAATTAAACTAATTTCGTTACGCCGCTAAGAATCATGGAGAATATTAATCTGAATAATATAACAACAGAACGGTTATCTGTTCCTCCCTTCCATGAAAAGGAGCTCAGAGTATTCATATTACGCCTTGATAAAGTACACCCAATTATTTCGGGCAATAAGTGGTTTAAATTAAAATACCACCTTGAGGAAGCATTGAGCCTGAAAAAAAAAACACTTGTAACTTTTGGTGGTGCCTGGTCAAATCACATTCACGCCACTGCTGCTGCATGCAAGATCAACAAATTGGAGGCCATCGGCATTATCCGGGGTGAAAAAGCCGGCACTCTTTCCACCACACTTACCCAGGCAAAAGATCTTGGAATGAAATTAATCTTTCAGGACAGGGAAGAATATAGAAAAAAAAGAGTTCCTGAAGACATGAGTACAGGCGATTACTACCTTGTAAACGAAGGAGGATATGGAGAAAAAGGAGCCAGTGGTGCTGCAACTATTCTGCAATATTGCCAGGAACAAGATTTCTCACATATATGCTGTGCGGTTGGTACCGGAACGATGACAGCAGGATTAATCAATAGCAGTGAAACCTCTACAAGAATTGTTGGCATAAGTGTGATGAAAAACAATATGGCTCTTTCTGCTGAAGTAAAAAAACTACTAATCGATCCGGCAAAAGAATTTGATATCATTCATGACTACCACTTTGGCGGCTATGCAAAAAAATCAACAGAGTTAATTGCATTCATGAATGAATTTTATACTCACACCGGTATTCCTACAGATTTTGTATACACGGGTAAACTATGTTTTGCAATAAGTGACCTTGCCAGGAAAAATTACTTTCCGCCAGGAAGTAAAATCCTGCTGATACACAGCGGGGGTTTGCAGGGCAATCAATCTCTCGGAAAGGGAACGTTAATATTTTAGTTTTTCTGAAGAGCTCCCCTATCTTTGTTTCCGTAGCAAAAAAGAATCCGGTTTCTTTTGCGTTCTATACAATATGAAAAAACTGACCCTGTTCTTTCTGTCTTTTGTTTTCGCCTTCTTGGGTGTTACCGCTTATTCGCAGGATACATTGCCAAAGTTCTCGCTTAAGAATGTAGGCAAGAACCGGATCGTTATCAGTTGGGTCAACAATTTTCAAAATATTCGCCAGATAAGTATTCAGCGATCCTTTGACAGCCTGAAAGGTTACAAAACTATCCTGACCGTTGCTGATCCTACTACTCCGCAAAACGGATATGTAGATGCAAAAGCGCCTAACGACCATATGTTTTACCGTTTATATATTATGCTTGAGGGAGGAATGTATCTTTTCAGTAATGCCAAAAAACCATTTATTGATTCTCTTTTTGCGCAGAAACCCGGGGTAATGCCTGTTGTTGATTCGCTACTAAAAATTGATTCCATTACCCGGGTGAATCCTGTTGTTATTCGCCTGGATAGTTTTCAGACAGGTGATTCCGCCACCATGCCCAATCCTGTGACCATAAAAAATAAACCACCCGCCTTTGTCCCATCACTCTATGTCTATACACATAAAGATGGCTATGTTAAGATCAGTTTGCCTGATGAAGAAAAAACAAAAAAATATTCCATTAAATTCTTTGATGAAGATGAAACCTTTTTGTTTGAACTAAAAGATATCAAAGAAAGAAGCTTCAAAATAGATAAAGCGAATTTTTATCATGCCGGATGGTTCCGCTTTGAGTTATATGAGGATGATAAATTACTGGAAAAACACAAATTCTACCTAGAGAAGGACTTCTGACACCAGCTCTGCCTCAAATACTTTTTCAAAATTCCTTTTTACTTTTTCTTTCACTTCTTCCATATCCAGTGTCCTGCCCAGCTCTTTTTGTAAAGAGGTAACCTGCTTATTTACAATTCCACAAGGAATAATATTATTGAAATAAGACAGATCAGTATTTACATTGAACGCAAATCCATGCATGGTAACCCAACGGCTGCAACGAACCCCGATAGCACATATCTTTCTTTCCTTTCCCGGAATACCCGGTTCAATCCATACACCGGTTTCGCCAGCCGATCTGGCACCTGTAATACCATACTCAGCCATAGTAAGAATAATCACCTCTTCAATATTCCTGAGATATTTTCCAATATCTGTATAAAACTTTTCAAGGTCCAATATAGGGTAGCCAACTATTTGTTCCGGGCCATGAAATGTGATGTCACCTCCACGATTGGTATGAAAAAATTCAATATGATTAGCCTGTAACTCCTCATCGCTCATCAGTACATTTTCCTTATTTCCACTCTTCCCTAATGTATAAACAGGAGGATGCTCAACAAAAAGAAGATAATGTTGTGTAGGGCTGCCCATCTCCTGGTTGCCGGATACCGATTTTTTCCTCACATTTTCCTGCAATAACTTCTCCTGGTAATCCCATGCCGACTGGTAATCCATTTTACCGAGATCCTGAAATATGATTTGCCTGTTTTCCATTTTAAAAGACAAATTTACCAACAAAAAACCATCCTTTACCTTTGCCGGCTATGCAGGACGAATTAGAAGACAATAACCCGGAAATACAGGATAGTAGTGATGAGCTATATGAACGTTTTACTATAACCATCGATAAAGGCCAGGAACCACTTCGTATTGATAAATTTCTGACCAACCGGATCGAAGGTGCCACCAGAAACAAGCTCCAGCAGGCCATGAATCTCGGTATGGTACTGGTTAACGGTCTTGCGGTAAAACCTAACTATAAAGTAAAGCCATCAGACTCGATCATTGTTTATTCCGATATGAGTCCTGATGAAACCGACGTAGTGCCGGAAAAAATGGACCTGGATATTGTGTATGAAGACGCCGACCTGATGATCATTAATAAACCTGCTGGCATGGTAGTACACCCGGGCAGTGGAAATTATTCAGGCACTCTATTGAACGGAGTCTCCTATTATCTGCAGCAACAAAACCCCTCTATCTCGGAAGAGGTATTACCCCGGTTTGGCTTAGTACACCGCATTGATAAAAATACCAGTGGGCTTCTGGTGCTGGCCAAAACAGATAAAGCGATGCGGCAACTTGCCAGGCAGTTTTTTGACCATACAGTAAGAAGGCAATATGTAGCATTGGTATGGGGAGATATGGAAAATGATTCTGGGACTATCATCGCCCATGTGGGCCGTCACTTACGTTTCAGAAAATTATTTGAGGCTTACCCGGAAGGCGATCACGGCAAAGATGCTGTCACCCATTATACTGTGCTGGAACGATTCGGCTATGTAACATTAGTCCAGTGTGTACTGGAAACCGGACGTACACACCAGATTAGGGTTCATATGAAACATATTGGCCACCCATTATTCAATGATGATTTCTACGGAGGAGATAAAATTGTAAAAGGAACCATCTATACCAAATACAAACAATTTGTAGATAATTGTTTCCAGATTTGTAAACGACAAGCCCTCCATGCTAAAACGCTGGGATTCATTCATCCAACTACAGGTGAAGAAATGTTTTTCGATGCCCCCCTGCCTGAAGATATGGAACAGGTAATTGAGAAATGGAGAAAATATGCATCCACTATTGGTAACAGACAATAATTATTTTGTAAAATCGAAAAGAGTAGCTGTAAAAAGCCCCCGTTCCCTTTTCTTAAAAGCCACATCCCAGTTGCCGATATAGCGAAGTAATTTAGGAACCAGGTAATCTCCAAATTTAGTCATCTCTACTTCCATGTGTACATCGAAATCATATACTCCTGCATTATAGCTCATATCATAATTACGGGCCATTACTTCCATTGTCTTTGTATTGAACCATGTCACCATGCTGTCAATTACGATTTTATCTTTTTTCCCTCCCAGGCCAGGTTTTCCTTTAATGGAAAATACATAACAGGATTGCCCTTCGTAGTCACCATAATCAATGATAAAATCATAATACTCTGCCCTGTCAGGATCAAATATGTCAATCTTATCGCCAATGAAGGGAATACCCGGAATCTTTTTTCCGGGATTGAAGAAAAGCATCTTCAGTTGCTCTTTATGTTTTGCTAACCCGCTTTGTGAACGGGGTTTAAAGTCTATACCTTTTACAATATTTGACTCCCCGCATACAGTGCCTTTGGTAAAGAAAATCCCGGCATAAAGTTCTGCTGTATAGTAATTGTAGTCTCCGTCATTTTCATAAAAGTCGCCACTGGAATTTTCTGAAAGCACTTCCATTGTCCTGCAACCATCAGCCCTTGTCTGTTTGGTTTTGCTCATCAGAGCTGCCTTAATATGACCTTTTTTATCTTTTATTCTAATGTCATTCCATGATGTGAAACCAAGTACATGCAGGTTGCGGAACGCTTTATAAAATGTGGTATCATTCTTCACCTGGTTAATGAACCGGGCTACATTCAGATCAGTCCGGATAATGACCTCAGTGAGATTGACCATTTTGGCCAGCCGCTGATTATCGATAGAATCTTCATCCTGCGCAGCTACAGGAAAGCCGCTCCTGAAAAATAATAATAAGATGAGAAAGTATTTCATAATCATCAGCCGGGAAACATCATCTTGTAGTCAACGTTTACTTTCCCCTTTGTGATATCGTTGAGTTTACCTTTCAGCAATTTTCTTTTCAAAGCAGATATATGATCAATAAAGAGCTTCCCTTCAATATGATCATACTCATGCAGGATCACTCTTGCGGTAAGCCCTGCAAAAGTTTTTATTTGCTGCTGGAAATGCTCATCTACATAGTTCAGCGTTACATTCTCCTGCCGGTATATATCCTCCCTGATCTTTGGGATACTGAGACAACCTTCATTATAAGGCCATTCATCGCCTTCGAGCCCCTCGATATGGGCATTGATAAAAACCGCTTTTAAACCCGGTGCATCAGGATATTCTTTTTGCTCTTCTTCATTCATCCCATTAAACATCTGCACCGTATCTACCACAAAAAGACGGATGTCCTTGTTCACCTGGGGTGCAGCCAGCCCCACCCCATTACTGGCATACATGGTCTCCCACATATCCTCAATGAATTTATCAAGTTGCGGGTAACCAACTGTGATATCTGCGGCTACTTTTCGGAGTACCGGGTGGCCATATGCTACGATTGGTAAGATCATTTTGCAAATTTACCCTGACCGGCTCAATTAACCAATTGATCTCATATATTCCTGTAACATAATCGTGGCTGCAATTTCGTCAACCAGGGCTTTATTTCGCCGCTGCATTTTCTTCAGCCCCATTTCCAGCATGGCATCTTTGGCCATTTTAGAAGTGTAACGTTCATCTACTTTTTTGACAGGGATAGCCGGGAAGTTTTTTTGCAGGTCCTTAATAAATTTTTCCACCAACGGAGTGGCATGGGTGGCAGAATCGTCCCAGTTGGTAGGCCAGCCGATCAGGATCAATTCTACCTGCTCTCTGGAGAAATAATCTTTCAGAAATGGAATTAATTCTTTCGGGTGAATAGTTGTAAGACCTGTTGCTATGATCTGCAAGGGGTCAGTAACCGCAATGCCGGTTCTTTTGAGTCCGTAGTCTATACAAATGATACGAGGCATACTGGTAAAATCAAAAGTAAAAATTCCAAAAATCAGGTTATGCTTTTGATTTTTTGAATTTTTAATTAATAAAAAGATCTGCTATAACAAAGATGGCAAAAACAACTGAGGCAATACCATTGGCGGTCATAAAAGCAAGGTTTACTCTTTTCAGATCAGTTGGCTTCACAATTGAATGCTGGTAAACCAGCATACCTATAAATACAGCCGTCCCAGCCCAGTACAACCATCCGAAATGACCGTAAACGCCTGCATAAACCACTGCTGCAGCGCTCAGCAAATGCAAAAACTCCGATACCCTTAATGCTTTTGCCTTACCCAGCCAGGCAGGAACAGAATATAGTTGCTGGGATTTATCAAACTCTTCGTCCTGCAGGGCATAAATAATATCAAAACCACTGACCCAGAAAATAACAGTCAATGAGAAAAGAATGGGCAATAAAGCAAACTGACCTGTAACAGCCAGGTAGGCGCCAATCGGCGCCAATGACAAACCAAGACCAAGAATCAAATGACAAAGCGGGGTAAATCTTTTGGTGTAGCTATAACCCAGCACCACTGCCAGTGCAACAGGTGATAAATAGAAACAAAGACGATTAATGAAATATGTACAGGCAATAAACAACAGGCTGCTGATAATGGTAAAGATCAACGCATTCTTTGCAGAAATAACCCCTGCCGGTATTTCTCTTACCGCAGTCCTTGGATTCTTAGCATCATATTGTCTGTCAAGATAACGATTGAAAGCCATGGCTGCACTTCGGGCAAAGATCATGCAGAGGATTATGAGGATAAAAATCATCCATAAAAATCCAGATACACTAATATCATAATCTTCTGTTGAAGTTGCGAAAGTTTTGTTCAGATTCAATTGCTCAACACCACTGTCGAAATCTCCTCCACCGTCTTCTATAAAAGTCTTTACGGCTATAAAAAAACCTATCAACGCAAAAGGCATTGCGAAGATGGTATGCGAGAATTTAATAAGGCTCAAATAACTTTTTACTCTACTCATTCAACATTCAAAATTTATCATTCAACCTAATTCTGTTTCGTACCAGTTCCCAGAGAATAACCCCCGCAGCAGTTGCAATATTCAAAGAATGTTTCATCCCTAATTGAGGAATCTCCAGACAGCCATCACACAAAGCAATAGTAGATTGTTCTACTCCTGTTACTTCGTTACCTAATACAACAGCAATTTTCTCATTGGGTTCAAAACCAATAGCATTGAGTTTGTAACTGCCTTCTGCCTGTTCTGCTGCATATACATTAAAACCCCTGGCTCTCAATTCTTCAATAGCTTCTGCAGTAGTTTTAAAATATTTCCAGTCTACTGTTTCCTCGGCACCGAGGGCTGTTTTTTTTATTTCTTTATGAGGAGGTTTGGCCGAATAACCAATAATATAGATTGCTTCAACCAAAAAAGCATCTGAGGTACGGAATACACTGCCTACATTATAGGCACTACGGATATTCTCCAGAACAATAATAATAGGAATCTTATCAGAGGCTTTGAATTCTTCCACTGATTTTCGCCCCAGCTCAGCCATACTCAGTTTTCGCATGACGCAAAAGTAGGGATTAGTTAAAAAGTTAATTGGTTAACCGGGGATTAGCCCCAATCAACCAATTAACCAGTAAACTAATATACCTTGGCCTACTTCAGATTCACAATCTTCTTATCCTTGGGATATTTCACACTGTAACTGAAACGTACTTTCTTACTCTCTCCTGGTTTCAGGTCAATCTTCCAGGTGAGTACACCGGTTTCGGTATTTATCATGGCGTCACTTCCATCCTCCAGTGTTACAACCACTTCTTTAATATTACTAAGCGGGAACTGGGCCTTCAGTAATAGATTCACATCTGTCACTTTATTATTCTTCACCAGTATCTCATAAGTAAATACCTGCTTAGTGTTACCACCGCTTGTCTTCAGGCTGCTTTGTTCTTTTACCAATGATCTTTTCACGGCAATTCTTTTGTCTCTTCCCAACGAGAGATTCAGGGTATCAGCTGTTGTATTCGGATCGATCACTGATTTCCCGATATAGGTATCATCCATAATTATGTTAGCATCACCAGGTAAAAGGTCAAGATTTTGCCAGTCGGCCACTTCGGCCAGCAGGTAGGCATCTTTGTCCATTCTTGGTACGGCATAGTTTTTAAGTATACAGGAAATTTCCTGGTCTTTAATCGTTACGCTGTTCAACTGCCCGTCACTGGCAATATCATAAGGCAGATCAATTTCAAAACTGGTATTCAATTGCCCCTGGGTAAGGGTGGTATACTGCTGCAATGTGCTTGGGTCGATAGTTTGATCTTTCAGTGTTTTTACCTTATACTGCCCGGCCGCATCTGTCACCACTACTTCAGCCAGTTTTTCATTATCCTCATACGACTGAATCATATTTCTGGCCGCATTGCCCTGCGCTGCCCTTCTTTGCAGGTCGGTGTAGAGACCCGGTACATATAATTGAAGATACCATGGTGTAAGAACAGGGGCTGCCACTCCAAAATTGGGAGTCCCTGTACTTAAGGTGAGTTTTGTTTTCTTCCAGTCAATGCCGGTGGTTTGTGTTAATGATGCTTTATATACCATCTTCACCTTGTTGGTCTTTGAATTTACCCTTACATCGTACATGGCAGTCCAACCTGCATTCGTAGTATAATAAGATAAATTAACGGGAATTTCGCCAGAACGTTTGCACATCACCTGCAGGAATACCTGTCCATAAGGTCTTTGCTTAACAGGTGTCACTGCTGTTATGCCGGCAATCTTTTTTCGTATCTCTGCAATGCGGACATTCAGTTGGTTGATACTTTGTTTGCTGGCATAGATATTTGTTTTCGATTTTTCAATCTTCGCATTGTAATACTCGACCAGCTTAAGCAGCTCCTCCCCCGTGATAGTTTTATTACCGCTATTACTTATAGCACTTTCTATCAATAAGCCTGTTTTGGTAAGTATTTCCTGGTCAATAACAATAAGGTTATCAAAACGGCTTATCTCCTTTTGTAATAATATGATACTGTCTTCCAGTTTTTCTACTTCTTTCAATTTTATAACGGGGGGCGGTGCTGGATAAAATATACTATATCGCTGCGACAGTAAGGCCACATCTTCCGGCACACTTACCTGCAGACTGTTTATATCCACACTGGTACTAAGCTGGCTGATGACAATTGTTTTAGTCGAAGCATCCACTTTAACCTTTGATTCATGGGTCAGTTCGGCGCCGTAACCAAAATAAACAGTAGCATTATTCATACCGGCATCCGTTCTTACTGTATCCCATTTTTCGCTGGGAGTGTTTTGAGCATTCAATATGGCGCAGGAAAGTACTATCCCGGCTGAGAGGAGGAATTTCTTCATGGCAATTTTTATTTTTTCAACAGATGCAGAAAGAGAATATCTTACATAAACACTTCCTTATTTTTGTCGTCTCCCGATAAACCGGGACAAGTAATGGCAAAAACAGCGAGTTCCGATACGCCGATGATGCAGCAGCACCGGGCCATCAAGCAGAAATACCCCGATGCTATCTTGCTGTTCAGAGTAGGAGATTTTTATGAAACCTTCGGACAGGATGCGGTGCTGGCTTCACAGATACTCGGTATTACTTTAACCAAAAGAAATAACGGGGCGGCTGCTTCTTCAGAATTAGCAGGATTTCCTCATCATGCCCTGGATACCTATCTGCATAAATTAGTCAAAGCCGGTCACCGGGTGGCTATTTGCGATCAATTAGAAGACCCAAAACTGGCCAAAGGTATTGTAAAAAGAGGGGTGACAGATATGGTGACCCCGGGTACCACTGTAAATGATAAACTGCTCGAGCACCATAGCAATAATTTTTTAGCAGCTATTCATTTTGCAGAAAATGAACAATATGGATTAGCTTTTCTTGATATTTCGACAGGTGAATTTTTTATTGCTGAAGGTGACCGGGAATATGCTGATAAATTGCTGCAAAGCTTCAAACCTGCCGAAGTAGTTTTTCAACGGCATCAGCAAAAGAAATTCAAAGAATATTTTAATAGTAAGATCTACACATACACTTTAGATGAATGGATTTTTGATAATGCCTATGCCGAAAATACATTACTGAAGCATTTTCAAACCCATTCCTTGAAGGGATTTGGTGTTGAAGAACTGAAAAATGGTTTGATTGCTGCCGGTGCTATCATTCATTATTTAAAAGATACTGAACATCCCAACCTGCAGCACATTATTTCACTACAACGGATTGACCGTGACGATTTCTTATGGATGGACCGGTTTACCATCCGGAACCTCGAACTGGTGTATGGGAACTCTGAAGGAAATCATACCCTGCTCAGCATTTTAGACAATACAGTTTCACCAATGGGTGCCCGGTTAATGAAACGCTGGATTGTCTTTCCTTTAAAAGATATCCAGAAAATAAATGAACGTTTAGACACTGTTGAACACCTGATAAAAGAAACAGATCTGCGCAACAAGATCAGCCAGCATATCAAACAATGTGGTGATATAGAAAGATTGGTTTCCAAGATACCTATGAAAAAAATCAATCCGAGAGAGGTCTTGCACCTGGCAAGGGGATTGAAACAGGCGGATGCTGTAAAACAAATATGTTTATCATCTGCTAATGAATACCTGAAGCGATTGGGTGATGCACTGAATCCATGCCCATATATCGCAGAGAAAATATTTAAAGAAATCGTTGATAATCCACCCGCCCTTGCTGCCAAAGGCGGGATGATGAACAGCGGGGTAAGCAATGAACTGGATGAGCTCAGGAAAATTGCATTCAGCGGAAAAGAGTATTTAACACAACTGCAATTAAAAGAAGCAGAAAGAACGGGTATCGGTTCGCTTAAGATTGGATTTAATAATGTTTTCGGTTATTACCTGGAAGTAACCAACTCTCAAAAAAATAAAGTACCGGCTGACTGGATGCGTAAGCAGACACTGGCAAACGCTGAACGCTATATCACACCCGAATTAAAAGAGTATGAAGAAAAAATCACGGGAGCCGAAGAAAAGATATTGAAGATTGAACTGGAATTATATGAAGCATTGCTGAATGAGCTCTTTGATTACCTGGCACCGGTGCAAACCAACGGAAATTTATTGGCTATTATGGATTGTCTTTGCTGCTTTGCTCACAATGCCATCCAGTACCAGTATAAAAAACCACAATTGCATACAGGCGATGAATGGGTCATAATAGATGGCAGGCATCCGGTAATTGAAAGAAACCTTCCTGTTGGAGAGCCGTATATCAGCAATAATCTTGAACTGAATAAGACAGAACAACAGATAATTATACTGACCGGGCCAAATATGAGTGGTAAGTCAGCCCTGCTGCGGCAAACGGCATTGATTACTCTAATGGCGCATACCGGTTCATTTGTTCCTGCTGCCGAAGCCAGGATATCTCTAACGGATAAAATATTCACCCGGGTCGGGGCCTCTGATAATTTATCCGGCGGTGAGTCCACTTTTATGGTCGAGATGAATGAAACTGCTTCTATCATTAATAACATTACAGGCAGAAGTTTGATTCTGTTAGATGAAATAGGAAGAGGTACTTCCACCTATGATGGTATTTCCATCGCCTGGAGCATTGCCGAACATTTACATAACTCGCCGCATCAGCCGAAAACGTTGTTTGCCACCCACTATCATGAATTGAATGAGCTGGAGGAAAAATTTCCACGAGTAAAAAATTATCATGTCACTAATAAAGAAGTGGGAAATAAGATCATTTTTCTGCGCAAACTGGCCCGTGGCGGCAGTACTCATAGTTTTGGTATACATGTGGCTAAAATGGCCGGGATGCCTCCATCACTGATTGACAGGGCCAATGAAATACTGAAACATCTGGAAAGTATTCATGAAACGGGAAAGGCAGAAAGTATGGATGATAAAATAAAAGGGATATCCGCCCCAAAAATGCAGTTATCCATCTTTGATGCCCACAGTGAAACCTTTGATGAGATTCGAAAATTGCTGGAGGGAACTGATATCAACCGGCTGACACCGGTAGAAGCATTGCTAAAGCTCCAGGAAATCAAAAGCAAGCTGAAATAAACAGTTTCCACACAGGCGTTTAGGCCCTTTTTTTAAAATATTGTCAATTCAAAAAACTTCTTATTTTTACCTCAAATACCAGAATCATGAAATTGATCAAATTGACTGCTTTACCCCTTCTTCTATTTTCATTATTACTCTCCATTTCATCATGTGAACCAGATGAGGAGATGAAAAAAATAACAGATTTTCAGAAAACCGGAATACCATTAACCGGGGCCCAGCAAGCTCCTCCATCAGCTTCGCCTGCCCTGGGTTCTATGGATGTTTTTTATACCAAAGAAACCAGGATACTCACTTACACTTTAAACTGGTCAGGCCTGTCTGGTGCAGTTACCGGTTTTGGCATACACGGCTTGGCTCCAACAGGCTTCGCAACCCCAACAATTGTACAAACCTTTTCTACTTCAGCCATTATCAAGTGTCCTACAGTAAGCATCACTTCCTGTGGAACATATAAAGGCACTTTACTGGTCGATGGAGTTGTTGTTAAAGAGCAGGATGTATTGAATGGAATGTATTATGTAAATATTCGTACAGCTGCTTACCCCGCTGGTGAAATCAGGGGACAAATCAAATTTCAATAAGCGACAAAATTGAATAACTAGTATAAACCGTCTTACCTCAGTGAGACGGTTGTTTATTTTACATCAAACCAGACAGGTTTAGAATCGTTCCAGTCACCATTGTAATTAATAAACAACTCTTCACCAGCCAAAATTTTCCGTACAGCCTTTATGCTAATTTGCTCCTGTTCAAAATCCATTTCGTACTCACAATTGCTTTCATAAGAATGGTTATAAACCGGCACATAACCAAGCGCCATGCAGCACCTATCCTTTTTTTCTCCCCATTCAAAGATATAGTCATGCAAAAGCGTCTGATCAAGCAACTCCCTCTCCTTCCTGCTCATAATAATAACGGGTGATATCTCTATGACAGTGCCTGCAGCTATGTCTTCTGATGTAAACATGCCTCTGCCTCTTTTTTCAGATGGCGACACAAATAAGAAGGGAAGAACCATTATTATTTAATTTAGTGTATACGAAGTAAGTATATTTCTCAATAGAGTCACATTCTTCGTTTTCTTATAAATAACCCTGTAGTTCGTATTTTTGAACTATGTCATTGGAACTGGATCAACCTACTTTACAAGAGCAATTTGAAGCAATCATCAGGTCAGAGGATAAATTGCAGATCAGGGATTTCCTGGATGATCAGAATATCAGTGATGTAGCCCAATTGGTTGATGAATTTTCTGACTATCAAAGCCAGATCATCGCCAATATGTCTGTTCACCGGGCCGCCAGTGTTTTCAAAATACTTGACCTTTCTGTCCAAAAAAGTGTGATCCATGATTTACCGGCCAATACAACTGCTTCCTTATTAAATGAATTGCCGGCAGATGATCGTACTGATTTCCTGGAAGAATTACCCAGCAATGTTGTAAGAGAACTCATAAAACTGCTGGATCCTGATGAAAGAAAAGTAACGCTTTCTTTATTGGGATACCCGGAAAACAGCATTGGCCGTTTGATGACGCCTGATTATGTATACGTTTATCCCTGGAATACTATTGAAGAAGTTTTTTCAACTATAAGAAAATTTGGCAAAGACAGTGAAACCATCAATGTCATTTACATTATAAATGAAAAAGGAGAATTGCTGGATGACATACGTATCAGGGAGTTTATTCTTAACCCACCAGATAAAAAGGTATCTGAGCTGATGGATGAAAGATTTGTGGCCTTACATCCGGAAGATGACCAGGAAACAGCCAGTGAGGTGTTTAAGATGAATAACCGGGTCGCATTGCCTGTAGTCAGCAAAAGCAATAAGCTACTTGGTATAGTTACAATTGATGATATACTTTGGGTAGCCAGTGAGGAGTTCAGTGAGGACATGCAAAAAATGGGAGGCACCTCGGCACTGGAAGAGCCATACCTTGATGTACCTATCTTTAAATTATATAAGAAAAGAATAATCTGGCTGATCATTCTTTTTGTTGGTGAAACACTTACCATTGCCGCCATGTCGGGATTTCAAAAAACACTGGAGCAGGTACTGGTATTATCCACTTTTATTCCATTGATCATTTCCAGTGGTGGTAATAGTGGTTCCCAGGCTGCCACCCTCATTATCCAGGCAATGGCACTTGGCGAAATAACTGTCAAAGATTGGTGGCAGATTGCCAGACGGGAAATATTATCAGGATTATATATGGGAATAACATTGGGCGCAATAGGGTTCCTGATAGTTTTTGGCGGGTATCACATTTTCAATCTGTTTGGTGAGCATTTTATCCGTATAGGGTTTGCAATCGGAACCGCCGTTATCGGCGTGGTTTTGTGGGGAACAATTATGGGTTCAATGTTACCTCTATTATTGAAAAGACTCGGTGCTGACCCTGCCACCTCATCGACTCCCTTTATTGCAACATTGGTTGATGTAACAGGCTTGCTGATCTACTTCGGTACAGCCTTTTTGCTCCTTAAAGGGGTTCTGCTTTGAATAACATATAAGATGGGCTTTGGTATCTGGCATATTTTTCAGATTTTAGAGTTTTGCAACTGGTCAATCGTTTGCATGTTTTGAAAATGATACCTTTGCTGCACTAAATCAAAAACAATGTGTGGAATAGTTGGATATACCGGACCCAGGGAAGCTTATCCCATCATTATCAAAGGCTTAAAAAGGCTTGAATACCGCGGATACGACAGTACCGGGGTAGCCCTCCAAAATGGCGGCCTGAAAGTTTACAAGAAAAAAGGCAAGGTAGCCGAACTGGAAGATAGTATTGTAGGCAAAGACCTTCACTCCAACGTTGGTATCGGCCATACCCGTTGGGCTACACATGGAGAACCCAGCGACAGGAATGCCCACCCTCACCAATCATCCAGTGGAAGACTGGCCATGATACATAATGGTATTATAGAGAATTATAACCAGTTAAAAAAGGAACTGATCAATAAGGGTTATACTTTCAGCAGTGATACCGACACCGAAGTTTTATTAAACTTCATTGAAGAAATAAAAAAGAATAATAATTGCTCATTAGAAGAAGCTGTAAGAGTGGCGCTTAAAAGGGTAACCGGTGCTTACGTTATATTATTGCTTGACTCAGAAGATCCTGAAACAATCATCGCAGCAAGGAAAGGGAGTCCCCTGGTTATTGGTGTGGGAAAAGGAGAACATTTCCTCGGTTCTGATGCTTCACCAATGCTGGAATATACAAAAGAAGTAGTGTACGTAAATGATTACGAATTGGCCATCGTGAAGCCCGATGAGCTTATTCTGAAAAATCTCGGCAATGAAAAAATAACTCCTTATGTTCAAAAGCTTGATATAGAGCTGGCAGCCATCGAAAAAGGCGGATACGAACATTTCATGCTGAAAGAAATCTTTGAACAGCCCCAAACCATTTATGATTGTTTGCGTGGAAGACTTGACGCCACCGAAGGCACTATTACAATGAGCGGTATCCAGCAATATGCAGAACAGATTATGAACGCCAACCGGATCGTTATGGTAGCCTGTGGCACCAGCTGGCATGCTGGCCTGATAGCAGAATACATTTTTGAAGAACTGTGCCGCATCAATGTGGAAGTTGAGTATGCATCTGAATTCAGGTATAGAAACCCTGTTATTAATAAAGGTGATGTCATCATTGCTATATCACAAAGTGGTGAAACTGCAGATACACTGGTAGCCATCGAAAATGCAAAAGCGAAAGGTGCTATCATACTTGGAGTAGTGAATGTAGTAGGTTCTTCTATTGCAAGAATGAGTCATGCAGGTGCCTACACACATGCAGGTCCTGAAATTGGTGTTGCTTCTACAAAAGCTTTCACTGCCCAATTAGCTGTTCTCACAATGATTGCACTTAAGATTGGATACATCAAGGGAACTATTCCGCATAAACGATATATGCACCTTTTGAAAGAATTGCAGGAAGTCCCTGAGAAAGTTGCCTGGACATTAAAACACAGTGACAACATCAGGGCACTGGCCGAAAAGTATAAAGATGCAAGAGATTTTTTATACCTGGGCCGTGGCTACAATTTTCCTGTAGCACTTGAGGGCGCATTAAAACTGAAAGAGATATCTTATATACATGCTGAAGGCTATCCGGCTGCTGAAATGAAACATGGACCAATTGCATTGGTTGATGAAAATCTGCCTGTTGTATTTGTAGCCACAAAGGACTCATATCACGAAAAGGTGATCAGTAACATGCAGGAGATAAAGGCCAGAAAGGGTAAGGTAATTTCTGTTATCACTGAAGGTGATGATGCTTCTACAGCTTTGTCTGAAGATGTGATGATTGTACCCGAAGCAGATGAGATACTGGCACCTATGCTAAGTGCAATTCCACTACAGCTTTTAGCATATTATATTGGCGTTGTCAAAGGCTGTGACGTTGATAAACCCAGAAATCTGGCCAAATCCGTAACGGTTGAATAAAGACCCGGCAAACAAGTATGAACCACATCACCAAAAAAGCGATTTCATCTCTCGGATATGGCTTTATCGCTAAAGAATATATTCCTAAAGGGAAGAATGAATACTATCTGCGAAATATCCAGAACAGAAGTGGGATAAAATACCGGAAACTGAATACCTCAGAAATAAAGATTCTTGAAAAAAATGACAACAGTTCTGATGACTGGTCCAAAGTGCTAGTGTCAAACTCCTTTGATCCTAAGCTTGTCAAACGATGTTCGTTTTTTGGCCTGGTCAGAATAGGAAAACTGGAACCCTACTTTCATGAGTTCAATAACCTGCATATGCCAGTTGGCCTATATAACAGTACAATCATTAGCTGTGATATTGGCGATAATGTGGTTATTGATAATGTCAACTTCATGAGTCATTATATCATTGGTAATGATGTAATGCTTGTGAATATTAATGAACTGGCTACCACTGATCATTCGAAATTTGGAAATGGGGTTTTGAAAGAGGGCGAAAAGGAATCAGTTCGTATCTGGATGGAGATTTGCAATGAAAATGCCGGACGAAGTGTACTCCCTTTCAACGGAATGCAAGCGGGCGATGCGTGGTTATGGTCAAAGTACAGAGATGATGAAAAACTATTACAAAAATTCAAAGAATTCACAGATAAAAAATTTGATACCAAAAGAGGCTATTATGGGAAAATCGGCGACCGTACTGTCATCAAGAATTGCAAGATCATAAAAGATGTCTGGATAGGAAGCGACGCCTACCTCAAAGGAGCAAATAAATTAAAAAACCTTACCATCAACTCCTCTCCTGATGCCAAATCACAAATTGGAGAAGGTTGCGAACTCGTAAATGGTATAATTGGCTTTGGTTGCAGGATATTCTATGGTGTGAAAGCGGTTCGTTTTATGATGGGTGAAAACTCACAGTTAAAATATGGCGCCAGGCTTATCAATTCTTTTCTTGGTGATAATTCAACCATCTCCTGCTGTGAGGTTTTAAACTCTCTTATCTTTCCTGCACATGAGCAACATCATAACAATTCATTTTTGTGTGCCGCCACGGTATTAGGCCAAACTAATATGGCAGCAGGAGCCACCATTGGCTCCAATCATAATTCAAGGGGTGCCGATGGAGAAATAATTGCCGGCCGGGGCTTCTGGCCCGGCTTATGTGTAAGCCTGAAGCATAATTCGAAATTTGCCTCCTTTACGATTATTGCAAAAGGTGATTTTCCCGCAGAGCTAAATATCCCTATTCCTTTTTCTTTGATCAGCAATGATGTCAGCAATGACAAACTAATAGTGATGCCAGGTTACTGGTTCATGTATAACATGTATGCACTGGCAAGGAATGCGGGGAAATATGTGAGCCGTGACAAACGGCTTGACAAAACACAGGTCATAGAGTACGATTTTCTGGCGCCTGACAGTGTAAATGAAATGTTTGACACAATTGAACTGCTTAAAAAACTTACTGCAAAAGCCTACTACCAAAAGGGGAAAAAACAAATTCTACCCAAAGACCTGACAAAACAAGGAGCTTTTCTCCTTGAAAATGAAAGATCAATGGTAGAAAAATTAGAAATTTTAGCCGAAAATTTTGAAAATAGCAGCCGGAAAGTTCAACTATTGAAAACAGCTGAAGCATATCATCTTTATAAAGAACTAATAACTTATTATGGTATTACTGAATTGATCAGGTTCATAGAGAATCACAATATTCTAAGCTGGAAAGAGCTGGTTACCAAACTTCCTAAATCTCCTGTCCGCACTCAATGGAAAAATATTGGCGGGCAATTGATACCTGGAACTGCAGTTAATTCACTTATCCGCTCAGTCCGAAGTGGCAAAGTAAATAGTTGGGACCAGGTACATGAGTTATACAACAAAAAGAGCAGCAACTATCCTGTTGACAAATTTCAGCACGCCTTTGCCTCCCTGTTAGAAATATTAAAATTAAGACCCGGCAACTTCTCTAAAAAGACATTTACTACTCTTCTCAGGCAAGCTGTCGCCACCAGGGAATGGATGACAGAAGGCATATATCAATCAAGAGCTAAAGATTACCAGAACCCATTCCGGCAAATGGTGTATGATACGCAAAAGGAAATGGATAATGTACTGGGTAAATTAAAAGACAATAGTTTTATTCTTCAGCAACAAGAAGAATTTACAAAGTTTAAGAAACAAGTAGAAACTATCATTACTAAAATAGCACAATAATTAATTTTTAGAGCACTTTGGAATCAGTCTACTATTTTTTCCGGAAGAAAATACGTACTGGTACTCCGGTGAGATCAAAATTTTCTCTTAACTGGTTTTCCAGGTAGTTTTTATACGGTTGTTTTATATCATCGGGGAAATTGCAGAAAAATGCAAAAGATGGTACTGTAGTCGGTAATTGTGTAATGAATTTTATTTTAATTGGATTACCTCTTACTACAGGCGGATGGTATGATTGAATAGCTTTCAGCATTCTGTCATTTAGTTCAGATGTTGGGATCCTCCGCTGACGGTTCTCATATACCTGCAGTGCCAGTTCGATAGCCTTAAATATCCTTGTCTTTTCCTTAGCCGATATAAATAAAATTGGTACATCGCTGAAAGGAGCAAATCTCTTTTTCAGCTCTTTCTCGTATTCTTTTGCGGTATTTGTTTCCTTAGCTACCAAATCCCACTTGTTCACCAGCACTACAATACCTTTTCCCTTTTTGGCAGCCAGGCTAAAAATATTCAGATCCTGTGCGGCAATACCTTTCTCTGCATCTAACAATAGTAAACAGACATCTGCTTCATCCATTGCCTTAATAGCCCGTATTACTGAATAGAATTCCAAATCCTCATGTACTTTGGCTTTACGCCGGATACCCGCCGTATCAATTAATACAAATTCTTTTTGGAAGAGATTGTAATGTGTATGAATAGTATCTCTGGTAGTACCTGCTATATCACTTACAATTGTCCTTTCCTCTCCTATCAATGCATTCAGCAGAGAAGATTTACCGGTATTAGGCTGGCCGATTATTGCAAACTTTGGCAAAGCAGCAATTTCTTTTGTTTCCTCTGAAGCATCCTCTGTTATTAGTGCTGCAATTTCATCAAGCAGTTCGCCGGTACCACTACCACTGGCAGCCGCAATAAAATGAATATTATCAAAACCAAGACTGTAAAACTCTGATGCTTCTAATAGCCGGTCGTTATTATCTACCTTGTTAACAGTCAAAAAAACCGGCTTAGTGCCTTTGCGTAAAACAGCAGCCATCGAATCATCAAGATCTGCCATACCAGTTGCTGCATCCACCATAAAAATAATGGCATTGGCCTCCTCTACAGCAACTAACACCTGCTTGGCTATTTCTTTCTCAAAGATATCCTCGCTGCCTGCTACGAAACCGCCGGTATCTATTACATTAAAAGTTTTCCCATTCCAGTCAGTAACGCCATATTGCCTGTCACGGGTAACACCGCTGATATCGTCAACGATAGCCTTCCGCTGCTCAAGCAACCGGTTAAAGAGTGTACTTTTCCCTACGTTGGGTCTTCCTACTATTGCAACTGTAAATGACATAATTTTTTATTAATAACCGTATTCCTTCAACTGTAACTCATTCTCTCTCCACTTCGGTTTTACTTTCACAAATAATTCCAAAAAAACTTTCTGCTGAATAAATGACTCAATATTCTTCCTCGCCTCTGTTCCGATCTTTTTTATCATAGACCCTTTCTCTCCTATCAGGATCGCTTTTTGCGTCTCCCGATGAACTATAATATCTGCAACTATTTTAACCAATGTATTTTTCTCCTGGTACTCCCGTACCAATACAGCAGTATGGTAGGGTATCTCATCCTGCGCCAATTCATATATCTTCTCCCTGATCAGTTCACTTACAAAAAAACGGGTATTCAAATCACTGATATCATCTCCGTCATAAAAGGGTTCTCCTTCTGGTAAAAACTCCAGTATAGTATTTAAAAGCTTTTTCTTATTTATGCCTGAAAGAGCTGAAATAGTGATAACATTTTTACAATACGGCCTGGCTTTGAAAAAGGCAATTGCCTCCTTTATTTTTTCTTCCGTAGCAAGGTCAATTTTATTTATTACAACAATTGCAGGCACTCTTAGCTTCAATGCTGAAAAAATCTGGTCGCACTCTTCCCAATTTTCTTTTACATCCACCAGCAACATGGCTACATCGGCATCTTCTAATGCACTTTTTACAGACAGCATCATTTTCTCATGCAGCTTATACTTAGGCTCAATAATACCCGGAGTGTCTGAAAAGATCACCTGGTATTCTTTTTCTGTCAAAATGCCCTTAATACGGTGCCTGGTAGTTTGCACCTTAGGTGATACGATAGCCAGTTTTTCGCCCATCAGTGCATTGAGCAAAGTGCTTTTACCGGCATTAGGCCTGCCAAATATGTTTACAAATCCTGATTTCATTATTTCACCTGGAGATGCATACTTCAGGCAGCAAGAAGATGAGAAGGTAGTCAATCCTTTGCCAGTTGAAGCTGCAACTGTTTCGGAAAATTTAAAAAAGCCATCTGCAATGCGGATGGCTTCCTGTTGTTGCGAAGGGGAGGATCGAACTCCCGACCTTTGGGTTATGAGCCCAACGAGCTACCGCTGCTCTACTTCGCGATGTTGGAGGGCAAAGGTAACCGTATTGAACAAACTTTCCAAAGAAAAAACGTCCTGAAAAATCAGGACGCTTTTCATGGCTGTACTTATGAAAATAAATGATTATCCCCGGGAAACGCTGCTGGAACCACTGCTCTTAATATCACGAATAACCCCATTCCCTTTATACTTCACATCACTGGCTCCACTTGCCTGCGCTGAGAGTTCCTTATTTACTGTAACCTTCACATCACTGGCTCCGGAAGCTTTTGCCGCACAGGTTTCTGTTACGAGATCAAACCCTTTAAAATCGCTGGCTCCGCTTGCTTCCACGGAAAGTTGTGTAGCTCTTCCAGTCACTGTCATATCAGAAGCACCACTCAAATCCACTGTAAGTTTACCAACTTCCAGTTTTCCTTTTACATCACTTGCACCCGATTGGTTAATAGACAGTGATTCTGCTTTTAACACACCAGTTATATATACATCACAGGCTCCACTAACTATAAGTTTATCTATCTCTTTAAAGGAAATATAGGCCTTCAGTTTTTTATTCCCCTTGTTCCATTTCCAGTCTTTATGAAGACCAATATGTAATACTCCATTTTTTACTTCTACTGTTATCATATCCCTGTCTTTGGTGCTGGATGCACTCACCGCTACTGCCTCCTCATTACTTTGATTGAGGTAAACATCAAAGGCATTAGATACACTGATACCATGAAAGTTTTTTGCTTCTCTTACCTGGGCATTCGGGTCATTTATCTGGGCAATAAGACCAAGACTGAAAACTACACCGGTAAACAGTAATATTATTTTTTTCATATTGTTTAGTTGAAAAATGATTTAGATTTTTGAAACAGATCCGCCTGTGTTGGTTTTTATTTCCCGTATGGAGGCATTCCCTTTATACTTTACAACTCCACCAGTATTTGCCTTCACCTGTAGCTCTTTTTCCGCCATAACAGTAATGATTGCTCCTGTGCTAACAGCTACATTACAATTGGTAGTCGACATATCTTCTCCCTTGAATTTGCTGCCAGTATCACCATCAATGTCAAGCTTTTCAGCTTTTCCTTTAAGCGTAATTTTAGAGCCTGTATTTTGACTTATCTTAAGAGAACTAATATCTACTTTTCCATTTACCAATCCCCCGGTATTTGCTTTAAGTTCAAGAGAAGAGGACTTAAGAACCCCATTTATTTCAACTTCAGCACCAGTTGTTACGTGTAATCGATCAAGCATCTTGTAAGACACATATGCTTTTAAGTTCTTACTTTCTTTTCTTTTATTAATTGCTCCCGTTTTACTGTCATAATGGATTTTAAGAATGCCGCCTTCCACCTTCGTAACAATTCTGTTCCGGAATTCAACAGTAGCGGCACTAACTGCTACTTCCTCAGAATTCCCTTCGGTCAGAATTAAATGAATACCAGTTGCCACATCAATACCGTGAAATCCACTGACATTTCTTTTTTCTGCATTGGCATCATTAATTGTTTTTTGTGCCAAAAGAAATGAACTGGTGCCGACTAGCAATAAGAGTGATAATAATATATTCTTCATAAACTATGGTTTAAGAGTGATACGAAGAACAGCGTAGAAATGTTACATCTCATAAATATTTTCTTCCTATTTTTGTATTAGTTCTTAGTCTTCTATCCAGAAGGCTTTGATTTTCAATGCCTGCCCGACGGCAGGCAGGTTTCCCCGGGGTGTTTTCGGCCTATGGCCGGAATCTGAGATTATACCCGTAGAACCTGGTCAGGGTAATGCCTGCGAAGGGAAGGAGTTGAGATATGTCCTTTCTCCAACAGCGTTTCCCTCTTATTTTTTAACGATTAAATGTAAAAAAATGAAGAGGATTATTATGTACGGCTGTTTTTTTTTATCAGCCTTAAATTCGATCGCACAGCAAAAAGAAGAAACTAAAGATAGCTTTTACACTTTATCTCCTGTGGAGGTAAAAGCTGTCCGGGCTGGCGAAAATGCACCATTCACTAAAACGAATCTCTCAAAAAAGGAAATTGCTAAATCAAACCTTGGACAGGATATCCCTTTTTTGCTGAACCAAACACCCTCAGTGGTCATTAACTCTGATGCGGGAAATGGCATTGGATATACTGGTATCCGTATCCGCGGTACCGATGCAACAAGGATTAATGTAACGCTGAATGGAATCCCGTACAACGATGCAGAAAGCCAGGGAACTTTCTTTGTCGACTTACCTGACTTCTCGTCTTCCACAGGAAGTATACAGGTGCAGCGGGGTGTCGGAACTTCATCCAACGGTGCAGGAGCTTTTGGTGCCAGCATTAATTTCAGTACAAACGAGTTGAATAAAGAAGGATACACTGAACTTAACAATAGCTTCGGTTCATTTAATTCGTGGAAAAATACTTTGAAATTCGGGACAGGCCTGAAAAATGGTTTTGTGACAGATATCCGGCTTTCAAGAATCAGCAGTAATGGCTTTATTGACAGGGCAAGCAGTAATCTAAAGTCATTCTATTTTTCTTCTGCCTATATCGGTAAAAAGGCTTCGTTAAGACTGAATGTTTTCTCTGGCAAAGAAAAAACATACCAGGCCTGGTATGGAATAAGTGAAGCAGATTTAAAATCCGGTAACAGAACGATTAACTATGCGGGAACAGAGAAGGCTGGTACACCTCATGAAAATGAAACAGATAATTACACTCAGACTCATTACCAGTTATTTTATAATCAAACAATCGGAAAGAGATTAACTTTCAACACGGCCGTTTTTCTGACAAAAGGGAAGGGCTATTATGAACAATACAAAGCAGATGAGGATTATGCAAAATATGGAATGACCTATCCTGTTAATGGAGCTGATACTATATTCAATTCAGATTTTATCAGGCAACTATGGCTGGATAATAATTTTTATGGCAACATATTCTCCCTTCACTATAAAGATGGTAAAACGCAAGCCACTTTGGGTGCTGGCATCACCCGCTATGATGGAAATCATTTTGGTAAAGTTCCCTGGGCATCAAACGGTCTGACCGGAATTGACACCTGGTATAATCTTGATGCATTAAAAACCGATTTTACAATTTACCTGAAAGAACAAACACAGTTCGCCAATAAATGGAGCTTATTTTATGATCTGCAATTCAGGCATGTAAAATATAAGATCGGAGGATTCAGAGATAATCCTTCGCTGAAAACAAATAACCGTTATAATTTCTTTAATCCAAAAGCAGGTATCAGCTACACAAACAAAGGCTGGAAAGGGTATCTATCGTATAGTATAGCAAATAAAGAACCCAACCGTGATGATTTTGAAGCGGGCACTAACCAACAGCCAAAAGCGGAAAGATTAAATGATGTTGAGCTGGGAATAGAAAAAATAACAAATCAGTTCAACTGGGCAGCCACATTGTATTTTATGACTTACAAAAATCAACTGGTGCTTACAGGAAAAATAAATGATGTGGGGGCCTATACAAGAACAAATATTGCCAGAAGTTACAGAGCAGGTATTGAACTGCAGGGGGGAATCAAATTCAATACATGGCTGAATGCTGTTGCTAATATTACTTTCAGCCGGAATAAGATATCGGATTTTTGCGAATATATAGATGATTATGATAATGGCACCCAGAAACTAAACACTTACTCTTTATCTGATATAGCCTATTCTCCGGCTATTGTAGGCGCCGCCACACTGAATATACTACCTTTTAAAAATACAGAACTTAGTTTCCTGAGTAAATATGTCGGTAAGCAATTTCTTGATAATACCAGTAATAAAAGCAGAATGCTAAATCCATTTTTTGTACAAGATGTAAGAGTAATTCATACAATTAAAATGAAGTGGCTGAAAGAAGTAAACCTAATTGGCCAGGTCAATAATATTTTGAATAAGAAATATGAGCCAAACGGCTATACCTTCAGCTATATCTGGGGGGGAGAAACTATTACCGAGAACTATTATTTCCCAATGGCGGGTATCAATTTTATGATTGGACTTAATATCAGGTTGTAGGTATGCGGATTTAATTAAAAAGGCCGGATTCAAAACCGGCCAATTTGATTAAGTAACTATTTCCCAAATTTTTCCTGCCAGGCCAAAATACCCCCTGCCACATTCTTAGTATTTTTAAACCCAAGTGTCTCCAAAAACATACATGCCACCATACTACGTTGGCCACTGCGGCAATGGATAAGGATTTCTTCTTCTTTCAGATTTTCAATCTCGTCAATCTGCATGGCCTGTATCTGCCCAAGCGGGATAAGCTTTGCTCCTATATTATATTCAGCATATTCCTGCGGTTCCCGGCAATCAATTAAATTCAGCTTTTCGCCGGCATCCATGCGTGCCTTTAATTCTTCTACCGTAATAATTTGCATATATTAAAACCTGTTTTATAGTTCTGTATTCTTTTTGACACTGTCAGCGACAGGTTTATCAGCCTGCAGCCATACATCTATTAATTGACCAGAGCGGATCCGCTGAATTCTTTTTTCATCATCAAAACGTTCGGGGCTTTGTTTATATATCCATGCTCTGGTCGTATCAGTAATATTTGCGTCGATCACTATTGCACCAATACCCACCCCGGCACTCTCAAGCATTTCTTTTGCTTCTCCAAATGTCATTCCTGTTATGACCGGCACTGCAAAATCAGTCTTGCCCACACCATCCCCCAATACAAGAGAAATGGTACTACCTTTCCTGATCTTAGTACCCGGAATAATTACAGCACCATTATGCCATTGTTCCAGAATTGAATTTTTAGCAAAGTCTGGTTTAAAGGTAGTATCTCCTACACGCAGATCCATACTTTTTAAAACCATCTCAGCGTTCCGGTAACTGTAGCCAATAAGATTCGGCATCTCCACCAACGGCGGGACAGCCCTTCGTATTATCAGGTAAACAGTACGATTTGACTTTACTACTTCATCTGCTTCCGGAATTTGCTTAATTACTTTTAAAGGAGAAATAGTATCTACATAAATTGAATCTTGTACCTCCACGTCAAAGCCAGCTTTTTTTAATATACTTTTCGCTTCTTCATAATTTTTACCTGCTACAGAAGGAACCGTGGCATACTTTCCGTGATCGGTAAGCCAGTTCAACGAAAGAAGAAATAAAGCAAAAATCCCAATGGCCATTAAAACTCCAATAATGACATTGATCCACAAAGGACGATGTGTGATAAATTTGAACATTAGCCGATTAATAGGTTAAAAATATAGGTTTCAGGAATCAAAACATTCCTGAACCAATTTGGTATAAAACTCTTTTAAACTCCAGCCCATTGATCTAACCTGCTGTGGCACTATACTGGCTTCACTTTGGCCGGGAATAGTGTTTACTTCCAGCATATAGGGTTTACCCTCTTTGGCATTGTAAATAAAGTCAATCCTTACCACCCCCCCACAATTAAATACTGAGTATACTTTCCTTGCCATATCCCGTATTTTATCAGCTATAACTTCATCTACTTCTGCCGGAGTAGTTTCCTCCGATTTCCCCTGGTATTTAGCTTCAAAGTCAAAAAAAGCTTTATCAGAATGGGCTCTTACCTCAGTGAGAGGAAGCACAATGATATTTCCTAATGACTTGAAAACACCAACAGTAAATTCTCTTCCCTCGATCATTTCTTCTACAAGTACCTGGTCATCTTCCTGAAAAGCTTTTTCAATAGCTACTCCCAGTTCATCGGATGGATCATTCACTTTAGACATTCCAATACTGGATCCGCCATTATTAGGTTTAACGAAAACAGGAAACTTCAGGTTTGCTATCACTTCGTCAGGACTGCCAAAATTATTTTTTATTAATATTACTGATTTTGCCACGGGTACACCTGATGCTCCTGCCACTGCAGTAGCATATCTCTTGTTAAAGGTAATGGCTGAAGTTGCTGCGCTGCATCCTGTATAAGGTATTTTGAGGGTATCAAAATAGCCCTGCAATTTCCCGTCTTCACCCGGAGTACCATGCATACCAATAAATACTGCATCGAAGCTTATTTTCTCATTATCCATCTGCAGAGAAAAATCATTCTTGTCAACTTCCACTTTCCGGCCATCAGTAAGTTCATAAAACCAACCCTGGGGATTTATATCAATTTTGAAAACGTTAAATAAATTTTTGTCAAGGTTACTATCAATGGTTATTGCACTTCTATATGATATGATGGCTTCTCCTGAAAAACCGCCTGTAACAAGGGCTATATTCTTCTTCATCTTTAAGTCTGGTGGGTTTTGTTCCCGCTTCAACGGGACGTACTATGCAAATATTGCAGAAAAAGTTAAGATGCCCAACCTATTGATCAGTTTATCATCAGGGATTAACAATTATTACAGTAAAACCCCTGAAACTTTTCTGATGACACAAAAAGTAAAATCAGGTCATTTATTCACCCGGGCAAATAATAAAGGTGAAGGCCGTTTCTCCTTCACCTTTTTACGACGGGAAATATCACCCGCCACTGAATGAGCAGTTTTCACTGCTTTATATCCTGAGATATATGATAAAACTACAAAAATTAACATCCAGCCGGTACAAAAACTGGCAAAAATTATGCACAGGCAAAGCACAAACTAAATGTGTAATTTATCTTTTTTGGCTATCAGCTGATCTACTGTTTCCTGGTACATTTCATCGGGCACACAGCAATCAACCGGGCAAACAGCTGCGCATTGGGGTTCCTCATGAAAACCCTGGCATTCGGTACATTTATTAGGCGTTATATAGTAAGTATCTACTGCTACAGGAGCATTTTTCTGCTCTGCATCCACAACTGTTCCATCAAGTAGAGTATAAGAGCCTTTTACTGTTGTGCCATCAGCAATGGCCCATTCCACACCACCTTCATAGATAGCATTGTTTGGGCATTCAGGTTCGCAAGCACCGCAATTGATACATTCTTCTGTAATCTTAATAGCCATGATAATTAAATTAATGAGTTCAGAGTTACTTTTGTACCACAAAATTAGTTGACAGGGATGAATTTACAACATCGAATTTATTTATTATCAAGCCTGGGAAAATATATTTTATCCAACGACCCACAGTGGCAAAACGCAAAAGAACAAGCCAGTCTGGAAAATGGTTGGTTCATTCCGGAGTTCATTGATATAGCTTCAAAAAATATTGCCCTGTCTTTTTTGCAAAAAAACATACTTGAAAAATGGACTGCTGCTGTTCAAATCCCTGATACCAGCCCTGATACAAAAACCATAGGCATCGTAATGGCAGGAAATATTCCACTTGTTGGCTTTCATGATTGGCTTTGTGTTTTTATAAGTGGCCATAGAGCCAGGATCAAGCCTTCATCCAAAGACCAGGTACTTATTAAACACCTGCTTGAAAAACTGGCTGGTTGGGATGAACAGGCGGGTAATGCTTCCGAAATATCTGATATGCTGAAGGGGTGTGATGCCTATATCGCTACAGGCAGTAACAACTCCTCCCGGTATTTTGATTATTATTTTGGTAAGTATCCCAATATCATACGCCGTAACAGGACATCCGTGGCCATTCTTAGCGGTAAAGAAACAATCGAGGAGTTGGAGAAACTGGCTGATGACGTTTACCTGTATTTTGGTCTGGGCTGCCGTAATGTGACAAAGATTTATGTACCTGCTGGATATGATTTTATCCCGCTGCTCACAGCCTTTAAAAAATATCAATACCTGTCCGATCATCATAAATACAAAAACAATTACGACTATAACCTGGCACTTCACCTATTGAACAAAAAATACTATATGACAAACGGCAGTATCCTTTTAATAGAAGAAAATTCACTGTTCTCGCCAATCAGCCAGCTAAACTATGAGTATTACCAGGACACGGACAAATTGACCGAAAAACTGAAAAATCTTCCTGAACTGCAGTCTATTATGGGTAAGGGACATATACCATTTGGGCAAAGCCAGTGCCCGGCCATTACGGATTACGCTGATGGAGTCAATACGCTGGAATTTTTGAACTCCCTGTGAACCATAAGTTAGGGATAACCCGTAAATAGTATAAATTTACAGCAGGCCAGAAGTACGAAGTCTTTAGTAAAGATTTGTTAAACTAATTTATTGGTAACCAAAGATGAACTGACAGTTTGTTATTTTGTAAAGCAGAGGCACATAATTTGAAAATAAACCTCAAAAAATAACCTATTAAAGTATAAATCACTATGAAACTTAAACAGCTATTTCTGATCATCGCAGTAAGTGCAGTTTCTGCTGTTTCCAGTGTTTGGATTTACAGCAAAGTGGCTGCAAAGCAACAATCTTCTATTTTCTCACAAGCAAGTGATGGAAAAGTGCCGGTAAATTATGCGGGCTTTTTCGACAATGCGGCTTCGCCTGTTGGAGAAGCTATTGATTTTACCAAAGCAGCTAATGCAGCTGTACCTGCCGTGGTGCATATCAAAACAAAAATCCCGGCTAAAAAAGTGACCAATCAATTACCGGGCAACCGTGGTGGTGTGGATGATTTTTTTGAACAGTTCTTCAATTTTGGTCCGCAGATACAACCTGAGCAAAGAGCTTCAGGAAGTGGTGTAATCATTAGTGATGACGGGTATATTATTACCAATAATCATGTTATCTCCGATGGCGCACAAGGTGTGGCAGATGAGATTACTGTTACTTTAAGCAACAAAAAAACATATAAAGCTAAAGTAATCGGGAAAGATCCCAGTAGTGATATAGCTGTATTAAAAATTGATGGCACAGGATTTCCATTTCTCTTATACGGCAACTCAGATAATGTAAAATTAGGGCAATGGGTACTGGCCATTGGATATCCCCTTACATTGGAAACAACTGTTACTGCCGGTATTGTTAGTGCTAAGGGCCGCTCAATTGGTATTAATGGCCGCCAAAGCCAGACACCGATTGAGTCTTTCATCCAAACTGACGCTGCAGTGAACCAGGGAAACAGTGGCGGGGCTTTAATAACCACTGACGGCCAACTGATAGGAATTAATTCTGCTATCTATGCCCCCACAGGTACCTACGCAGGTTATTCATTTGCAATTCCTGTGAATCTTGCGAAAAAGATAGTCAATGATCTGATCAAGTTTGGTGATGTAAAAAGACCTTACTTAGGAATTGCCGCAGATCAGACAAAGTTTAACTCGACCGATGGGGCTTATATTGGAACTGTGGCGAAAGATGGTGCCGCAGCTGCCGCAGGTTTAAAAAAAGGTGATATCATCAAAAAAATAAACGATGTAACTATCAGTTCCTGGAGCGAGTTACAAGGTACTGTTGCATCTCTCAACACAGGAGACAAAGTGAATATCACTTACAAAAGAGACGGAAAAGAATTTACAACTTCTGCTACGCTTAAAGCTGAGACAGGAACTTACGATAACCTGGCAGCGACAAATCTGGGAGATGTATTAGGTGCAGAACTCGAAAATCTTGATAAGAAAACGGCTCAAAAAAATGAAGTGGAAGGGGGTATCCTGGTAAGGAAAATAAAAACAGGAGGACCATTTAGTAAAACAAGGATGCAGGATGGCTTTATTATCACAAGTGTGAATGATGTGCAGGTAACCAATATTGAAGAATTAAGCCGTGCTATAGCAAGCCTCAGAAGCGGCAGCATGAATCTTGAAGGATTTTATGACGGCTATGATGGGATGTACAGGTACCCCGTGAATCTTCAGTTAGAAGATGAATAATTCTACTTTGATCTGATATTAAAAAAGCCGTTTCAGTTCGAAACGGCTTTTTTAATACGGGTACCTGGTCGTTTGATTATTTCTCATAAACCAGATATTCCCAGGGTTGCATTTCAAAGCTTTTATCATTTGTAAAATCATTTGCAGCAGCAGAAAAAACATTCTTATATGATCCGGTTACCTTGTCGTCAATAATATCAAACCGAAGATTTTTCTCGCCTGAAAGATTCAGGACTACGAGTATTTCCCTGTTCTCCTTTTTTCTGAGATAAGCAAATATTTGCTCCGGTGCATTTGTTTTGATACGAAAAGTCTTTACTGTAGTATCGCCGGCTCTTAAAGCAGGGTTGTTTCTTTTTAAATTCAGCAGCGTTTTATAAAAAGAAGTCAGCATATCTGCATTTGCTGATGCAACAATGGTGTCCTTGTCAAAAAATTTAATTCGTTTGGTATTCCCAAGTTCCTGGCCGGAATACAATAAGGGTAATCCATTCCAGGTAAAGCTAAAAACAGCTAATACTTTTGCCATTTCCCCATATTTCTCATATTCCGTTCCATTCCAGCTGTTCTCATCGTGGTTAGTTGTAAACCATGCCCTCATAGTATGATCACCTAAATCATCATACCGTTTCAACACATCATACAAAGAATCAAGGGGCTGTTGTTTTTTATAAAAATCTTCCGTTTTATGCATCCATGTCCAGCTATAACTTGCATCAAAGGCTTCTCCATATTCTGGCTTTTCTAATTCATCAAACTCCCCCAGCCAGAAAAGTGGCTTAACGGCATCAAGTTGGGGCCTGGCCTCTTTCCAGAAATCGAGCTCTACCCAAAATGCCAGGTCACAGCGAAAACCATCAATATCACACTCATCTACCCAGAATTTCATAGCATCAATCATAGCTTTTCTTAGCTCTGGCTTATCAAAATCGAGCTCAATGATATCATCCATACCAGATGCTATCTGAAAATCGCCGGTAGCGGAATCTTTAAGGTAATAATCAGGATGCTCCTTTGTCCAGACATGGTCCCAACCCGTATGATTAGCTACCCAATCAATAATCACTTTAAAACCCATTTCATGAGCCTGTTTTACCAGGTTTTTAAAATCTTCCAGCGTCCCAAACTCCGGGTTTATGGAAGTATAGTCGGAGCAGGCATAATAACTGCCCAGGGAACCTTTCATATTTTTTTGTGCAATAGGGGTGATAGGCATAAACCACAGTGTCTCCACTCCCATTTCTTTTAACCGTGACATCTCAAGTGCAAAAGCATTGAATGTACCCTCCGTAGTGTATTGCCTTACATTCACCTCATAAATATTGGTGCTATGCACCCAGTCTAACGGCTTAAAACGGCCTGTCATGCTATTTGTTTTTTTAGTTTCAGATTCATCTTTTTTCTTCATCAACTTGCAGGAACCCGGCAAGGTCATAATTAAAATGGCAAACAAAAGAAACCGCATAATGCTAAGTTTTTGGGAAGATAAGAAGAACATTTGAAGTGATAGCCTGTTGTTATAGGCAACAAGCTGAGTATCGTTAACTTTGGCAAATGAAAAGTTTCGACGTCCCCATTATTTACCGTAGTCCGTTGATTTCTGCAATTAAAAAAAAGCGGAAAGAGATGGATAAACTCAAAAAGGATTTTACCCCCACCCTCCTCGATTTTGGTCCTGTTCATATTTACCTGGCCCGTCATTTTGGATTTTGTTATGGCGTTGAAAATGCCATTGAAATTGCTTTTAGAACAGTGGAAGAAAATCCCGGTAAACGGATTTTCTTGTTAAGCGAAATGATCCATAACCCCCAGGTGAATGCTGATCTGCAGGCACACGGTATCATCTTCTTACAAGATACATACGGCAAACAGCTTATTGCATTTGACGAAATAACTGCTGAAGATATTGTTTTGATCCCTGCTTTTGGAACCACACTGGAAATAGAGCAGCAATTGCAGCAGATAGGTATCCGAACGGAAAAATATAATACGACCTGCCCCTTTGTAGAAAAAGTCTGGAACCGAAGTGAGGCTATTGCCAAAAAAGATTACACCATTATCATTCATGGTAAACCCAAACATGAAGAAACAAGAGCCACCTTTTCTCATGCAGCTGCTAATGCCCCATCTGTAGTGGTGAAAGATATGGCTGAGGCTAAAGCACTGGCAAAATATATTACCGGTGAAAAACCTGTCGCTGCCTTTTACGAAGAATTCAAAAATCAGTATTCCGCCGGTTTTGATGTAACAAAGCACCTGAAAAGAATCGGGGTAGTAAATCAAACTACTATGCTGGCCAGTGATACGCAGGCTATTGCTGATTATCTGAAAAAGATAATTACAGAGACCTTCAAAACAGAAGAAAGTTTTGCAGACACCCGGGACACTCTTTGCTATGCTACTAATGACAACCAAACAGCTGTAAGCGGCATGTTAGAAACAAAGGCTGATCTGGCAATCGTAGTTGGTGGTTACAATTCATCCAATACGTCCCATTTAGTAGAGTTATGCGAGGAAAAGCTGCCTACCTATTTTATCAACAGTGCTGATAAAATTCTCTCCCCGGGAGAAATATTACATCATAACTTTCATACCAAAGAAGAAATACTGACGACTGATTATCTTCCTAAAAAGGAGCCAGTAAGTATTTTGATCACCAGCGGCGCTTCCTGCCCCGATGCATTGGTAGAAGCGGTGATAAATAAGTTTACCGGATTTTTTCCTGTTGTAAAATCTATAACACAGCTAACAGCAGAGTTCCAATAAAAATACCCCTTGGTAATAGCAAGGGGTAATATGCTTTGGTTTAGTCAGGTCTTACTTGTACAACAGGTCATAATACTCATGCGCCATCCTGTTACTATCAAACTGAAAGCGAACATCCTGCATTCCGTTTTTCATTACCTGGCGCCAGGTACTGTAGTTTTCATAATACAAAGGCAGTATCTCCTTCTCCAGTATGTCGTACAATTTATTAAGATCATACTGATCCTGTTCATGCACAGCCATACTGGCATAATCTGCTTTTGGCACTACAAACCCATTGTGACCATGGTTGATGAATTCAGGTATCCAGCCATCATCAGTAGAAAAATTAACTGCCCCGTTCATGGACGCAGTCATACCACTCGTACCAGAGGCTTCTCTGGGCACTCGTGGATTATTAAGCCAGCAGTCTGCCGCTTGCTTCATTCTCTTTGACAAGCCAAGTTCATAACCAATAAGAACAGCAACATTTTTATACCCTTTGCTTAAATGAACCAGTTGGTTGAACTCGCTGATAGCCGGGTGATCTACCGGGTATGGTTTACCTGCCCAGATGATCTGAACCGGAAATTTTTTACTATTAATAAGCTTTTCAAAACGTTCCTCATCAGTTGTAATAAGTCCTGCTCTTTTATAACCGGCAAACCGGCGGGCCCAGACAATAGTAAATATATCCGGGTTAAATATCTTGCCGGTTTGATCAGCAACAATTTCAAAAGCCCGTTTTTTCAGGTATTTTTTTCTATCATCAATACCATAATCATCGCCGGCCTCCATAAATCTGTATAGTTGCTTATCTGCCCAATAACGCCAGTTTTG
>Ga0116143_10000849_pt1 | contig 39752 bp, 39 predicted proteins | sample AD_UKC034_MetaG_FD_89745 | JGI IMG/M metagenome (GOLD analysis project Ga0116143, IMG submission 89745) | Active sludge microbial communities of municipal wastewater-treating anaerobic digesters from USA - AD_UKC034_MetaG | ecosystem: Engineered > Bioreactor > Anaerobic > Digestate | place: USA... | reverse complement strand
TCTCCTCGGCGATCTTGGCTTGGCGCTCTTGTTCCTTCCTCACACGCTCTGCTTCAATTTGTGCCTGGCGTTCCTGCTCAGCCTTAATTCGCTCTGCCTCAAGCTTTGCCTGACGCTCGCGCTCTGCCTGTTCACGCGCGGCTTTTTCACGTGCTACTTGTTCTACTTTCGCTTTTTCTTCTGCGATCTTGGCCTGACGCTCCTGCTCTTTGCGCACACGCTCTGCTTCAAGTTGTGCCTGAAGCTCCTGTTCTACCTTAATTCGCTCTGCCTCAAGCTTTGCCTGACGCTCGCGCTCTGCTTGCTCACGCGCGGCTTTCTCTTTAGCGATGCGTTCCCGCTCTGCCTGCTCGCGTTCGGCTTTTTCGCGCGCTGCCTGCTCCCGCGCAGCTTTTCGCTCCTCGATCTTCGCTTGTCGCGCAAGCTCCGCCTGAACTTTCTCTTCCCGGATCCTTTCCTTGCGGGATTGCGCTTGTGCAGCGGCTTCATCAGCTTTCGTTCTCTCATCGACAGACGCAGGCATGGCCTTGTCCGCTGCAGGACTTTGCACTTCGGAAGAAGGCGTTATGGCAGGAGTTACCGCAGGAACCGCAGGGGGCGCGGGAACTTCAACGGTTTTTACTTTCTCTATCTCAATGCCCGTTTTCTTAACGACCGGTTTCTGCTGCGCCTGCTCGGGTTTTTTGCCGAACGACTGCATCCAATTCACGATCTTATCCTTAATACCCGGCTCCTCCTCGGGATACGGGGCAATCGTGCCGATCCCGACGGGCAAAGAATATGCTTCGCCTTCATATTCGACCTTGACATGGGTATTGGTGATCTCGATTATTTTAGCGCCCTGTACCATATCGCCGACGGCAAAAATATGGCCGTCAATAAGCGCAACGGCATCCTTTTTATCCACCATCACCCCTTCAATAGCGATGGATATCGGCGGGTCGCCTTCGGCGCGGCACTCGACCAACGGGGCTATTGCGATCAGCAGCAAGAGTAAAAAACGGATCATGCACATATCCTTTCTACCGTTGACGGATCGGGATTCATTTGAAATAATATGAAAGTCCCTGCATAAGAAGCCGTACGCCGATAGCGGCCAGAAAAAGGCTCAATATCTTGGACAACACAAGGCAGACGACCTCTCCGAGAAAACCATGGATCGCATCGATAAAATGCAAAAGAAGCCAGGTGCATCCCAGCACAATAACGCTTGCGCCTGCCGCGACCAGGAACCCGTGCTCGGAGAAGATAACGAACACGGTCATCATGGCGCCCGGTCCCGCAAGAATGGGACAGGCGATCGGCACCGCGCCGATATGCCACGCGTCCTGTTTTTCATACGCGGCAACGCTTTTGACCAGCGCCCCGAAGACAAGATGGTCGATCGCGATGATCAAAAGCAGCAGTCCTCCTGCGGCCATCAGGTCAAAGACCTGTATCCTGAAAACATACGTCAGGATGCTTTTACCCGCGAGGATGAATATGAACAATATGATCAGGGAAGTGAAAACGGCGGTCCGGAACGCTGCCGCGCGCGCATCGCGGGTCATTGTACCCGTCAACTGCAGGAATATGGGGATGCTGCCGACCGGATTGACGATCGCGAACAGTATAAGCGTTGATTGAAGCAATGCGTTCCAGTCCATCAGAACCTCCGGAAAAGCACGTGCCCGAACAGACCCATGTATATTTTAGTGCCCCTGCCGAAATAGGCAAGTCATATTTTATCAGGCAGTACGCCCGAAGCGGGCTTATGGGCTCACGCTATAGGCCTTCATCTCAACCGACGTCCGATACCCTTTTTTAACCGCAAGCTTGACCGGTATGCGTGATGCATCCCGGGTCACCCAGAGCTCGAATTGACGGGGTTTGCTGACAAAATGGTACGTCGGAAATTTCCCCCCGGGGACTTCGATATCTTCGAAAGATTCCAGCGTCACCGTGTACGGATCGGGAATGCTGATATCGACGCTCCAGCCGACGCGCAGGTCCGGTATTGTCTTGAGATACGACCGCAGCAGAATAGCGTTCTGGATAGGGCGGTCCTTGACGATACGGAATTCGGCCGCGAACCTGTCGCGCACGTATTTTTTAATGGTGACGGATGACGACGGAGGGTCATAATCTTCTATCAGATACTCTTTCCTGAACGCGAACCGGACATCCCGTTCGATACGCAAAGGCAGGAATGTGTCCGCTTCGCCGTATATGCGCTCGAACCCGTCCATGAGCCCGCCGATATACGTTTTAAAAGTCACCATCCTGACCTGCCGTCCGTTCCGTTCGACAACGCCCATGTCATGATATTCGGCATAGCCGCCCGTCGATATCCGGTAAACGATCTTCTCTTTCGGACGGTCCTGTCCGGCCGCAGGACTGCTCAATAATAAGCACACTGCGGCGCAGACACCGGCAATACGCCAACGACTGCGCCCGGGCGATCGACCTTCCGACAATGATCCCTCCTTCATCAGTTCATTTCCCGAAAATATTCCCGATGATCGACCCGACGGCTTCCTTGACCGCGGAAGCGCTGTCCTGCCCCGCTTCCTGGCCTGCCGCGCCGCCTGTGCCGGGCTGCGGGGAACCGCCGAGCGCTTTATCAAGCGCTTTGAAAACCTGCTGCTTCGCCTGGTTCTCCAGCAGTCTTTTTCCTATATAATCGAGATCCACGCTGAACCTGATCTGCGACGCCGTGCCGGAAACCTTCAGCGGGATATATATCTGTTTTTCGTCATTCAGCAGGTATTGCAGCTGCGGCACGGCAGCGGCCATCGCCCCGGAAAAACCCTCCGTTATCAGAAAATCGCCTTCCAGCGAATACGACTTGTCGAAACCTGCCTGCGCCTGGCCTTTAAAAATGAATTCGTCGCTCGCGATCGCCGTATTCCTGATCAGCACCCGCCCGTTCTCGACAGCGACCGGAAGCTTCATGTCCAAGAACGCCGTGTCTTTCTGCGTCAATTTCTTCTTCAGTTCCTGGGGCAGGCCTGCTTCAACGGCGCCGGACAACCCGGGAATGATCGATATCCTGTCAAGCACAGCGCGTAAAATATTCAGATCGACCAGCCGCGCCTTTGACAGGCTCATGTCCGCCGTTGCTGAAAGATTCGACCGCACCGCATCGGCGGAAAAACCTTCGCCGGCGGCCTTGACCGTGCCGGAAACAACGCCTTCGACCTTGAAAGGAGCGTCATCCTGAGCGATAATCTCCCGGACGTTCAAACCGCGGATGTCCGCAGACATACTGTATTTCTGCGCGCCGGCATAATCCTTCAACGCGCCCGAGCATTCAACAGCGCCCGACCCGATCGACAGCGACGCCTTGTTCAGTGCGGCATCGGCCTGCGTCAACCCGATATCCGCCGCAATACCGTGCACGCTCGACGAGATCTCTTTCATCCGGACAACGCCGTCCGACACGTTGACAGCCGCATGGAACGGCCCCATCCCTTTCGCACCCGCCGTCAATGAATCGAGTTTGACGCGGATAAGCCCCTTGACGCTTTCCGGCAGCGGCATACCCGCTGTCATGGGCAATGCGACCGGTATCTTCGCCATCACGATATCCGCAAGCTCGGTCTGCGCGTTCAAACCGGACACCGTGATCTCGTTCGACGCCGGATCGATGCTGACATTGCCGTCGACGCGTATATTCTTTTTCAAAGCCAGCACCGCCGCTTCAAGCGTAAAAGGAAACGGCTCGCTCAAAGATATCCTGCTCACCGTAACAAAAATATCCGTCACATCAAGCGTCACCGCCGGATCGAAACTGCGGTCTATGTACGTGACCGCGCCGTTCTCCAGCCGTACGGACGATATGAGCATCTCAGGCAGGGCAAGCACTTTCTGCGGCGCATTGACAGCCGCAGCGGTCCTGGCAGCGGTCATGGCAGCGCTCTCGGCAGAGGACCCCTCAGGCGCGGCAGCGCCGAAACTGGCTGCGTTGATACTGCCGTCTTTCTGCCGGATAATGGTCACCCGCGGCGTATCGATACGGACATCGGGAACGTTGATCTGTTTGCGCAAAAGATACCCGATCACATCGATGGCTGCGGAGATCTCCCTGATCCTCAAGAAATCACCCTCTCCGAACGACGGATCCTCCCCGATCACCAGGTCCGATATCCTGATATTGATCCCTTGCTTCAGGGAAATATCGAGCCTGGCGCGGTCGAAATCGACACGGCGGTTCAACGCGGTATTCGCCTGCGCGATTATCTGTGGCTTATATTTGTTCACGTCGAACGTCTTGACAAAGATGACGGCTCCCGCAGCCAGCACAACTGCCGCGCCGAGCAAAGATAGAACAACGATCTGAACGATCCTCATCATCTTCCTCCTTAATATTTAAAATAATTCGCCGGCACCGTCTGCGCAATGTGTTTGACCGCTTCGATGATGCACACGCGTATCGCTTTTTCCATCGGGGTCTTCGCATAACCGCTCAGGCCGGTGCCGAGGGCTCCCTCGCCGAATATCGCAACGCCGAACCCCCCTGCAAAATCCGATGCCTTGCCCTGCACGCGCGTGGCGGAGAGTATTTCAGACGTCGACGCGTCGATAACACGGATATCCAGGGCCATATGCGCCTTGTTCATCGAACCGGCAATGATACCGCCGAGTATGACCGACCCGACACTGCCTCCGGCGCCCAGGCCTCCCCTGCCGCCGACCGACCGCGGTTCGAACTCGGTGACCGCAGCGGTCACGATCAGGTCGGCTGTTTTGATACTGCCCCTGCGCACGCCGCCCGGCGCCGCGGCGCCCGACGCGGAAAGTTCCTGTTCCTGCATCGCCGCCTGTAATACCTGCCGTTCCATCACGCTGAAACGATCGCTGTTGACCAGCGACGTGATAAGCATCTCCCGCAGCCCCGTGCCGATCGAACGATGCGCCTTCGCCGCCTTGATCTCGAAATCGGCAATTGCAATGCGCGCCTTGGGCCCCGCATACGGCGGCAATGCCGCGGTCCCCGCATAGTTATCGACCTGCGCCGTGGGCTGCGACAAAGACGCGCACCCGGTAATGCACGCAAACATCATCGCGCAGGCCGCGCAAAAAAATAGTTTTCTCATACTCCGCTCCTTGCCGTGAAGATCTTAAAAAACCGGCCTCTCCCCTTTCAGGATCAGAGGCAGATTCTGCACATCGATGCGCATGCCGCCGTCATGCTCGATCTTGATCGAATACAGTTTTCCCGGAACGAACCGCGTGCCCGGCGCCTCAAGCTGCGCGTTCTTAACGCCCATGCGGCTTGCCGCAGCCGGATCAAGCGCGTAATCCCAGAACTGGCGCCAGAGACGCCTTTGAAAATCTTTCGACACGCCCTCGATCTCATATCCGCTCGGGATTTCGTATTTCCTGTTTATATCGAATGATTCGGCCTTTCCGTCATCGAGCACGAACGCCTTCAGAAAAATATATGCGCTTTTCCCCTTGAGCGGATGGCCTGCCTTCACATACGTGTCGTCGAATCTGATGACCAGAGACTGGAACTGGATAATATTGCCGGAGAACGTGAAATATTTCGCCGGCAGAGGCTGCGTCTGCGTATCATATTCGAGGAATTTGATGGTCGTGCGCGTCGTACCCGACGCGGGGTCGGTCTCGACCGACGTTACCACGATATCGGCGATGCGCGAATCCGCAGAGAGCCGTTCGATGACCGCGCGAAGCATCCGGTTCTCGAAAAACGCCCGGGAGGCGAAGAACAGGACCAGCGCCAGGACAATGCCCGTTAAAAGCGCTGCCGATACAGAACGAACACATCTCATTGCGCCACCTTTTTGAGCAGCCACGCCATGTTCATGCCCAGCGCCGCCATGGTCTGCATGCCCTCATCGTCTTTTTCGACATCCCCGATATTGCGGCCCATGCCGATATTCCAGTATGTCGATCCTACCACGATCATCTGGTTGATGGTAAAAAAATGGTTTATCGTATCGAACGCGTGGATCGCGCCCGCGCGCCTGACCGAGACCACCGCAGCCCCCACCTTGCGCCTGAACATATGGCCGTTCGCGCGCGATACGAACCCGGCGCGGTCGATCAGGGATTTCATCGACGACGTGCAGTCGGCGAAATACGTCGGGGAACCGAGGATGATCCCGTCTGCCGCGGCCATTTTCGCGATGCAGCCGTTGACCGCGTCATCGGCCATCGCGCATTTTTTATTCCTGGAGGAAACGCATTGATAGCACGCGGAACACCCCGGCACGGCAAGGCCCGCGAGCTGGATCAATTCGGTCTTGATCCCTTCCTTCTCCAATTCGGCAAAAACCCGCCTGATGAGCATTGCGGTATTGCCGTCCGCGCGCGCGCTTCCGTTAATACCTATGACTTTCACTTCCCGCCTCCCGCCCGCATCACCCTTCTGCTTCACGCAGATAAATGACCTTTGTCAGATTGACGCGCCCCGACGCCTCGGCACGATCAACCAGGACCTGCGGGTCCTGGCTCCAGCGCTCCGGACCGAAAGAACCCGCGTATTCCCACTGATTGCCTTCTTTTTTAAAGAACAAAGGCACGGCCGTGTTCTGTTCGCAAAACGCCTCCGCCTGCTTTTGCACGGCCGGGCCCGCGCCCACGAGAATGACCGGCTCGGCCGCATTGAAATCCTGCGACAGACATACGCACAGTATCCTGCCTCCGGCAGCCGGCATATAATCCTGCACGCTTCCGCCCCCGGTCATATCGCGGATCTGCGCGCGGGTATAACAGGCCCCTTTCTCAAACGCCGCATCAGGAGCCATAGGGCCACTTCCAATTGCGTATCTCCGGCATATCCTCCCCGTGCGTTGAGATGTACTGCTTGTGTTCGACCAGCTTGTTATGGAGCCATTCCTTGACATGGCCTGCGGTGCTGTGCAGGCTTTCCACGCGGTCGATCACGTCGTCGACGAGATTGAAACGGTCGATCTCGTTCAGGACCGTCATGTCGAACGGCGTCGTGGTCGTGCCTTCTTCCTTGTATCCGCGGACATGCAGGTTCTTATGGTTCGCGCGGCGGTACAAGAGGCGATGGATAAGCCAGGGGTAGCCGTGGAACGCGAAGATGATCGGTTTATCTTTGGTGAACAGGCTGTCAAAATCCCTGTCGGACAGGCCGTGCGGATGCTCGCTCTGCGGCTGAAGGGTCATAAGATCGACGACGTTGACAACGCGCACCTTCAGTTCCGGAAAACGCTGCCGCAGGATATCCGCGGCGGCAAGCGTTTCCATCGTCGGCACGTCGCCGGCGCACGCCATGACCACGTCCGGCTCGCTGTTACGGTCGGTGCTCGCCCATTCCCATATGCCGATGCCCCTGGTGCAATGCCTCACCGCAGCGTCTATATCCAGGTACTGCAGGCCCGGATGCTTTCCCGCAACGATCACGTTCACATAATGGCGCGAACGCAGGCAATGATCGGTCACGGACAACAACGTGTTCGTATCAGGCGGAAGATACACCCTGATGATCTGCGCTTTCTTGTTCACCACATGGTCGATAAATCCCGGGTCCTGATGAGAAGACCCGTTATGATCCTGCCGCCACACGTGCGACGTCAGCAAATAATTCAGAGACGCAATAGGCCGCCGCCAGGGAATGCGGCTTGATATCTTCAGCCATTTCGCATGCTGGTTGAACATGGAATCGACGATATGGATGAACGCCTCGTAACACGAGAACAACCCGTGCCTTCCGGTCAACAGATACCCTTCGAGCCATCCCTGGCAGGTATGCTCGCTCAATATCTCCATGACCCTGCCGTCCTGAGCGAGATGATCGTCCTCAGGCAGCATCTTCGCCAGCCACGTTCGGCCGGTCGCTTCGAGCACTGCGCCGAGGCGGTTCGACGTCGTTTCATCAGGGCCGAACACGCGGAAGTTCCGCGCCGAGCGGTTCGCCTTCATGATATCGCGCAGGAAATATCCCATGACGCGCGTCGGCTCCGATTCGATCACGCCCGGCGTATCGACCGCAACGGCATACGCGCGGAAATCAGGCATTTTAAGGTCGCGCAAAAGCGATCCGCCGTTGGCGTGCGGATTATCGCCCATGCGCCGCTTGCCTTTGGGCGCACGGGCCGCCAGCGCGGGGATGAGCCTTCCGCGCGCATCGAACAATTCTTCCGGCTTATAGCTTTTCATCCAGCGCTCAAGCGCAGCGATGTGGCCGGGTTTTTCCGCCATTTCCGCGAACGGGACCTGGTGCGAACGCCAATACCCCTCGGTCTTGAGCCCGTCGATACTCTTGGGACCGGTCCATCCCTTGGGCGTATTCAATACGATCATGGGCCATGCCGGACGCGCCACATGCTTCGACCGCGTGTTTCGCGCCCGCTTCTGTATGGCCTTTATCCGCGAAATGACCGAATCCATCGTCTTTGCCATGAGCTGATGCATGGCTTTTGGATCGGAACCTTCGACAAAATACGGTTCATACCCGTACCCGGCGAACAGGCTCTTGAGTTCGGCCTTGTCGATGCGCGCCAGCACTGCCGGATTGGAGATCTTGTAGCCGTTGAGATGCAGTATCGGCAGGACCGCTCCGTCGGTCGCGGGATTGAGGAATTTATTCGAATGCCACGCGGCCGCCAGCGGCCCGGTCTCCGCTTCCCCGTCGCCGACAACGCATACCGCGATAAGGCCGGGATTGTCGAAAACCGCGCCGAACGCATGCGCGACCGAATACCCCAGCTCCCCTCCCTCATGGATAGAGCCGGGCGTTTCCGCTCCGACGTGGCTGGGCATGCCTCCGGGAAAAGAGAACTGCTTGAACAACTTCCGCATACCCTGCTCGTCCTGTGAAACATCGGGATAATATTCGCTGTACGTGCCTTCGAGGTACGTATTGGCAGCGAGCGCCGGCCCTCCGTGGCCCGGCCCGGTGATGTAAATGGCGTCCAGGTCGAATTTTTTAATGACCCGGTTCATATGAACGTAAATGAAATTCAGCCCGGGTGTCGTGCCCCAGTGGCCGAGAAGGCGGGGTTTGATATGCGCAAGCGCCAGCGGCTTTTTTAACAGCGGGTTATCGAGCAGGTATATCTGTCCGACGGAAAGATAATTCGCGGCGCGCCAGTATGCGTCGATCTCACGCAGTTCCTTCAGTGAAAGCGGATCCGATTGGGATGATTTCATGACCGTCCCCCTTTACAAAAGCGCGCGGGTGCGCTATATCGCCAGTATATCGTAATATTCTTTAAGGGATACGAGTGAACGAACGACCAGGATCCCCAGGACAACGGAGATCAACAGCATGACCACGCTCACAACGATCTTCTTGTTCACGCTGAAACGAGGATTGATCCAGACCAGCGGGATCGCAAGCGGCCCCACGCACAGAAAAGCGACCGCGAGCATGGACGTTTTAAAATACCATTTATGAGACGCGTGGTCTGCGAGCATGGAACCGCAATGCTTGCATTTGATCGCCGCGTCCTGTATCTCCTCAGCGCAAAAAGGGCATTTTTTCATCGTAAAAAATACGCGATAAAACTTACCAACAAAAGAATGACGACAAAGACGAGCACGATCCTCGGTCTCAAAAAGTGTTTCGGCCGCTCAAGGCTTTCGCCGCAATACAGGCACAAAAGCGCGTCATCGTCGTAAACGGGTTTTTTGCAGTGGGGGCAGATATATTCAGCCATTGGACATCCGGCCCTCAGCCGGCACTTCTTTCAAGGCGCCGCGGACAAGAAAGAATCTTTTGCCGTTCATCAAGAACAACACCTGACGGAATTCGTCCATTCTGGACAATGTTCCCGCCAGGAGGTCTTGAAAATCTTTTCTATACGACGCCGAACCCTGTAATTCAACCATCATAAACGGCCTGGCGAGCGTCCACTGCAGATGAAGGGACTTCAGACGCTGGTATTCGGCCGTGAACCGCGACGCAAATCCCCCCCGGTCAGAGGGTGTTCCGTCGATATCGAAAAGCATAGTGGTCCGCACGAGCGTGCCGTTTATGAACGCGTGCATCGAATGCTCACTGAAGACCATCTTGACGACCGGAGCAAAAAGGCGAGACAGTATTGTCGTGAACGGGTTCATATCAATCGTCGTCCGGGGACGCGATATGCTCGAGCTCCGGATGGTATCCGAGCAGTTCAGCCGCATGGAGATCTCTGACGGACGCCCGGTATTGATCGATCAGGCCATACGCCCTGCCGCGCTGATAGAGCGCCTGCGCGTTATCGGGATCGATCTTGAGGACCCGGGTAAATCGCCCGATCGCGCGCCGGTAATGGCCGCGCCCCATATTGACCACCCCCTGTTCGTATATCTTGAAAGCATACGGCATGGTGTCGAAAACGAATTCCGGCTCGTACACCGGCGCGTAATACCGGGGCAGTGAGAACGGGAACGTGACGACATCGTAGCAGCCGACGCACAGACGGCCGATCATCTTCACGACGCCGACGAACGGCGCTTTGAGAAGATACTGGTAGGGAGTGTTCACCGCGGGGGTCAGGAATTCCTCCGGATGGCGCCGGCTGAAATCGCGGAGCCTCTCGCTCGACCGGGAATACGCATGAGGGATCTCAATAATGCTCGTCGGGATATTGACGATCCCCCGGACGAGCTTATTGCCCGGATTGGCCGCCCACGCGGGCGTCATTGCCGATGCGAGGAACAGACACGCATATACCCCTATGCAAACGTATTTCATAGCATCCTTTCAATCGCCGTTCGCAGCCGGACAGACGAACCGGCACGTATTCTGTTTGATATCAAGGGCGAGCTCGCTCTTCGGGTCAAGATCCAGAGCGGTATTCAAAAGCTGTTCGTACCGCGCGATATCTCCGGTGACCTTGTATACCTGCGCAAGCCGCGCGAACCCGTCGGGGAACAGCGGTTCATCCTCCACAAGCCGCTCAAGATAATATTTGGCAAGACGGATATTCTTGCCGAGGCCCCGGGGCGCGAGCAGGTAATAACAGCCGAACCCGAACAACACTTCAGGGCTGTCCGCTTTCAGCATTTGCGCCCTTTGGATCGTCGGCATGACGATAATACCGTTGATGATGCGCGACATCGGCCCGCCGAAATGCGCGATCATGCCTTTGGCTCCGGCGTAGATCAAAAGCGCGCGCGCGTACGTGGTCGTATCGACATCCTGCTCTTTCCTGCGCACGACCGCAAGCGCAGAACTCGCTGCGTCATGGAACCGGGCCTGGGCGAAACGGACATACGCCAGCGACAGGAACGCGGGAGAATATTCCGGGTGCAACTCGACGATACCGGCAAGCAGGTCTTCTGCCTCGTCATTTTGATGATACCGGCGCAAAACCTCCGCCCTTCCCCAGACGGCTTCTTTCGTTCCCGGCGCCAGGTCCGCGATCCGGGCGAACACCTCCTCGGCCTTGCGCGTCTGGAACATATCCAGATACACCAATCCGAGTATATACAGGTCTTCGACTGACCTGGTGTCTTTTTCAACACATTTCAAAGCCGTACGCAGGTCAATACGGTCGGCTGCCTCGTGGAGCGATCTCCAATCAAGGGCAAAACATGAAGAAGCGCACAACAGGGCCGCGGTAAATATCAGCAACGACGTTCTCTGTCTCATACGCGATCGTCTTATGCCAAAGGCGCATCCGGGGAAATTGCAGACGTTTGTACCAGCGCCGAAAGATCCTGCCAGAAACGGGTAACGCGTTCGGACCCGGCTGGCTGCAATGCGGGAAATTCCAGGAACGGGACCTTTACGGAATCCTTGCCCAGTTCTTCCTGCAATATCTCCGCCATAATGCCCATGAGCACCGGATCCGCGGGATCAGACGCATCGACGGGATTCGGCGATTCCGTCTGATACCGATTGACCTTGTGCCTGCCCCAGTGGATGCCGCAGGTCGGGCTGTTCTCCAGCCCGATAAAACAGCACAGGCGGTACCCGTTCTTGATGAACTCCCTGACCATGAGCATCGGCGTTTTCAGGATCTCCTTGCAATGAGTGCGGAAAAAAATATTGTCGTACTGCTGCCGTCCCTGCGGATTGCGCATCAGGCCCATGGCGGTCGTTTCAGGGCACGCATACTGGATAACGCCCACTTTATGGTCGAGAAAATAATCCATCAATTGTTTGGAAAGGGGGAAATTCTGGCCGAGGATATGAACGCGGCAGTACGGATTGACAAGGCACTGAGCTATCAGGACGATCCTTTTGTCTTTTTTGCTCATATGAACAACCGGATCTTCTCCAGCACATCGGCGAACGCGCAGGGCTTGGTGATGAAATCGCACACACCGAACCGCGCGCTGTTCCGGGCCATCTCGGGGACGTCGAGGTCCTGGCCGGTCATGAAGATGATGGGGATGCGCGGGATCGATTTGTCCCGGCGCAGTTCCTCGGCGACCGAGTATCCGTCGGTATCGCTCAGGACGATATCGAGAAGCACCAGGTCCGGGCACTCCGCCTTGCACTGCTCAAGGACATCCTTGCCCGATGAAACGACCCTGACCGCATACCCGTTCTCGGTCAGCTTCTTGCTCAGGATATCGCGCACATCGACTTCGTCGTCAACCACCAGTATCTTATTGCCGGCCATGAAAAACCTCCTTTAAAAAAGGACCGATATCGCTCATACGGCCATATTTTACCGCAAAACAAAGTTACTATCAAGGAGATTAACCCGGCAGAACGCCGCCGGCAATGCTCATTTGAGGGTCAGGTCGACCTTGGGCGCCTGCCGCTGCGCCTCGTCGGCGACCTCGAACAGTTCAGCCGTTTTGAAATTGAACATGCCCGCGATCATGTTCACCGGAAAGCTCTGGATCGCGATGTTGAACTTCGTGGCGATATCATTATAGAACTGCCGGGCAAAACCGATGCGGTTCTCGGTCGTCACCAGCTCTTCCTGGAGTTTCGAGACATTCTCGTTGGATTTGAGCTGCGGATAGCTTTCCACCAGGGCGAAAAGCTGGCGCAATGCGCCGCTAAGGATATTCTCCTGCACCGCCTTGTCGGCGACACCCTGCACGGACACCGCTTTGTTGCGCGCTTCGATGACCCTGGTCAGCGTATCCTGTTCGAATTTCATGACGCCCTTGACGGTCTCGACGAGGTTCGGGATAAGGTCGTACCGGCGCTTCAACTGCACGTCGATCTGCTTCCAGCCGTTCAGGACCTCGTTCTTGAGCGCGATGAGATGATTATACGAACTTGCCAGCCACAACCCGAACGCAACGACCAGCGCTAAAAAAAGCCATCCTATCATGCCTGCCTCCTTTTTGTGCGATTATGATCGCCCTTGTAATGCATCATGCTCCGCATCCGAGACGCCGCCGGATGCGGTCGAGCGCCGCTTCGTCGAAATCGGTCTTCAAAAGTTCAAGCGCCTCTGCGCGGGACAGAACGCCTTCCCTGATCATTTTGCTCATCTCAACATGATAATGCGTATAGCCGAAATTTTTTATCGAATGATACACCGACAGGAAATTGAGCGAACAATTGGTCGTCCGCGCAGGATAACTTTCCAAAGGCATCTTCCATCGCAATTCTTTTTCCAGGACCTCCATATAAGAATCACTGTCTGCCGGGAGGAACCAATGCGGCGAAAGCACCGCGCACCGGTGCTTCCGGGCCGCGCGGCTAACGACCTCCTCCATGCTCCGGGGAAAATCCCGGTACCGGACATTTTTCTTCGTATATCCTTCCAGGAACGCCGCCGTCGCTTCAGCCATGCGGATGAATTCCGCCTGCCGCGCATTATACGCGCATCCGGAGGCCCGGTCTCTCCGGGCTGCCTGGCCCCTGGTCCATCCCGCGATGATGACCGGAATGTCATACCGCCGGGCGGTCTCAAAAGTCAGCTGCATGTACCAGATCGAACAGACATGGCACAGCACCGCGGTCGAACCCGTCCTGACGATCTCGGCGAACATCTCCTTCATGTGGTCCGATCTGAAATACAGATGATCGACGCCGAGGATCTCCACGGCATTGCGGACATTGGCGAGCGCGCCTTCTGTTTCGAATCCGTGGTCGAACGTAAAGGCAAGCACGCGGCGCTGGTACCTTTTTCTCATGTAATACAAAGCGGCAGTCGAATCCTTGCCTCCGGAGCACATGACAAGACAGTCATACTCACCTCTGCCCCTCTGACGGTTCAACATCCTGACAAAATCCGTTTCCAGAAGCGGCTCAGGCGCCTGCCCCGCGTGTTTCTCGTGATCGCGGCATATATTGCACACGCCGCCGTCGTCCAGCACGATATGCGGCGGCGAGTGAGGCAATACGCAGCGCGAACATAATTTTCCGCCGGTTTCCATTATGAACTCCGAATAACGCGCTCGATGACCCCTCCGCCCAGCAGCGCGCCGCGGTCATACAAGACCGCCGACTGGCCCGGTGTCACGGCATCCTGCGCCCGGTCGAACATCACCGTAAGGTTTCCGTTGCGCAAACGCGCCCGTGCCGGCACTGCCGCATGGCCGTAGCGGATCTTGACCGACACCCTGGCCGGAAGCTTGTGTACGTGCAGATTCACGTGCCCGGCGGTCAATCCGCCGGCTGCAAGGCCTTTCCGGCCGCACACGACGAGCCTGTTACGAAGCGCATCGATATCCCTGACGTACATCGGCTCGGAAGAACTGATGCCTAATCCGCCGCGCTGGCCTATCGTATAATGGATAATGCCCTTATGCTTTCCGAGGATGACGCCGCGATCGTCAGTAATATCGCCGGGCGTGCTCCGGTAACCTTCGGACGCGAGGAACCGCGCATAATCCTTGCCCGGTATAAAACAGATATCCTGGCTTTGCGGCTTATCCGCCGCGGGCAGGCGCGCCGCGCGCGCAATATGCAGCACTTCGTCTCTGGTAAGGCGCCCGAGGGGAAATATGACCCTGCGCAATGCCTGCTTCGGGATGCCGTACAGAAAATATGTCTGATCCTTGTGCAGGTCTTTCGGCCGCCTGAGCACCGGCTGTTGTTGATACGTCCCGTGCATTGCGTAATGGCCGGTTGCCAGATACGGGAAACCAAGCGCATGGGCCTGCCGGAGGAGCGCGCCGAATTTGAGATACCGGTTGCATCGGACGCAGGGATTCGGCGTGCGGCCCGCGGCATATTCTGCAACGAAATCGTCGATGACTTCCCTGCGCAGGAGCGCTCTGCAATCCATGATATAATGCGCGACGCCGAGCATCCGGCAGACCCGGCGCGCGTCGGCGATCGCGCCAATATCCTCGGTCCGTTTTTTGGCGCCGGCGGCGTGATGAAGGCCCAGGCACATGGTAATGCCTGCGACATCATATCCTTTGCGCAACAACAGGTACGCGGCCACAGACGAATCAAGCCCTCCGGACATAGCGACGAGAACTTTCTTTTTCATCGCCTCCTCCGCCTGAACCCCTGCCCTGCGGCGATCGTGCGGCCGAGCCTGCGCATCATGCGTTCGACAGATCCGCCCCGGACGAACGCCTGCTCGGCGATGCATATTTTATCGGGATATATTTCGTATGACCTGCGGTATTGCGCAGGGGTGATATTGGGCATAAGCACATTGGCCCCGCAGCCCAGCGCCTTTTGCCTGCCGCGGGAATCGATGGTCCCGACCGCTGTCGTTGCGGGGATATTCGTATCCCCGGTCATCAGCCGGGTCAATGCCACTGCCTTGAGCGCCAGTCCGAGAGACCCCGGCGCGGCGCTGGCCAGCGGCGTATGCGGATGCGGGATGAACGGCCCGATACCGATCATATCCAGGTCCAGGTCCTTGAACAGGCATATGTCATCCGCGATACTGCCTGCAGTCTGGCCCGGCAGACCGGTCATAATGCCTGAGCCGACCTCATAGCCGAGCTTGTCCAGCCAGGCAAGACAACGCAGCCGCGCAGAAAGCGTGCGGCCCGGCCGCAGGGACGCATACAGTTTCGGATCCGAAGTTTCGAACCTCAATAAATACCGGTCCGCGCCGGCGGCCTTTAATTGCTTATATTGGGAGAAGGTCAATTCTCCGATAGACAGAGTGACCGCCACATCGAACTTTTTGATATCCTCGATCAAAGCACACAGGTCCCTGATCCGGTAATGACGATCCTCTCCGGACTGCAGGACGATCGTCCTCAAACCCTGATCCCCGGCTCTTTTACAGGCGTCGAATATCTGCCCGTACGCCATGCGATACCGCAGGACCCTGCGGTTGCTCCTGCGCAGGCCGCAATACCGGCAATCCTGCCTGCAGTAATTCGAGAACTCGATAAGGCCGCGCAGATGGACCGCGTTGCCGACGCGCTGTTGCCGCATGCGGTCGGCGTCAGCGAACAAACGGCGTATCGCTGCGGGGTCATGCTCGAGCAAGGCCCCCAGGACGTCTTTTTTCGTCACCGTGATCCCCGTGTGCGTTTCAACGGCTCGATCTTCTGCATGCGGCTGACCGTCTTCTTATCCAGAAGATACGCGCTGTCGAAAAACTTTTCCTTGAACGTGCCCGGCCCCTTTGCCGACTTCGCCGCCGCCTGGGCCGCGATCTCGAAGCATGCCAATCCTGCTGCCGCCGCCTTGAGAAGATCCTGCTCGACCGCCGCGAACGCGCCGATGACCGATGCGGCCATACAGCCGAAGCCCACGATATTGCCCATCATCGGATGGCCGTTTTTGACGATCCATCCTTTTTCTCCGTCGGTCACGATGTCCTCGGGACCGGTGACCACGACCACGCACTTATACCTGCGGGCGAACTGGCCCGCAAGCACGGCCATGTCCTTTGCGACCTTTGCCGCGTCGACCCCCTTTGTCCTGACGGCCTCGCCGCACAAACGCGCGATCTCCGACGCATTGCCTTTGAGGATATCGATATGCGCGGCCTGCAGCAGCTCGAAGCTCTTGCGGTCGCGGAACGACGTGGCGCCCGCGCCGCAGGCGTCGAGGACGACCGGGGTGCCTTTTTCGTTGGCGGTCCGCGCCGATATCTTCATGGCCTCGATCATGCCGGTGGTGAGCGTGCCGATATTCAAAACAAGGCTTCCGGCAATAAGCGTCATTTCAGCCGCCTCTTCGGGCGCATGCGCCATGACCGGGGACGCGCCGAGCACCTTGACGATATGCGCGCAATCGTAGATCGTGACCCAGTTGGTCATATGATGCACGACGGGCTTGACCTGGCGCACGCGCGCCAGGATATCATATGCGGAAATTTTTTCTTTGGCCATGAACAAGCTCCTTCAGTCTTTGAACAACCCTGTTGAAAGATACCGTTCCCCGCTGTCAGGCAGTATGACGACAACGGTCTTGCCTTTGTTCTCTATGCGCCCGGCGACCTGAAGCCCTGCCCACAGAGCGGCGCCGCCCGAAATACCGGCGAGGATCCCCTCGGACTCTGCGAGCCTGCGGCTCGTTTCCGCCGCGTCGCCGTCCGTTACGCGGATGACCTCGTCGATGATGCTCCGGTCGAGCGCCTTCGGGATAAAACCGGCGCCGATGCCCTGGATATGATGCGGCCCTGATTTCCCGCCCGAGAGAACCGGGCACGCGTCAGGCTCGACCGCGATGACCTTCAATGACTTTTTCTTCTTCTTGAGCATCGACCCGGCTCCGGTAATGGTGCCGCCGGTGCCCACGCCTGCGACCAGAAAATCGATCCTGCCGCCTGAATCCTTCCATATCTCAGGTCCGGTCGTATCCCGGTGTATGCGGGGATTCGCCGGGTTCTCGAACTGGCGCATCATGACCGCATTCGGGATGGAACCGGCAAGCGATTCTGCGGTCTTGATCGCGCCGTTCATGCCTTCGCCCCCGGGGGTCAGGACGATCTCGGCGCCGAATGCAGCCAGGAGCTGACGCCGCTCTATCGACATAGTGTCGGGCATGGTCAGGATCAAACGGTACCCCTTTGCCGCAGCGGCGCACGCCAGGGCAATGCCGGTGTTGCCGCTCGTCGGCTCGATGATGACGGACCCGGGCTTCAACACCCCGCGCTGACGTGCGTCTTCGACGAGCGCGATGCCGACGCGGTCCTTGATGCTCGACACCGGATTGAAAGATTCGACCTTGACCAGAACAGCCGCATACGCCCCCTCGACAATGCGGTTCAGCCTGACCAGCGGAGTATTACCAACTGTCTGCGTGATATCGTTGAATATGCGAGCCATACTTCCTCCTCTGAAGAAGACGCTTTAGATAACCGATTACACCACAATAACTTACAATTTAATTCCACCCGCGTGATATTTTGGTCTCAATATGATCAAAAAGAATTAAATTGTAAACCATTGTCCCGCATCTATATAGCTAAAGCGTCTTGGTATTTGGTAGTGCGGGTGGCGATGAGGCGGGCGTTGAAAAAGTCATCTGCGATGACGTCGCCTGCCCTGACCGGGCGATCCACCCTGATCTTCCTGACCGCATCCATTGCCTGCATGATCACTGTCTTCGAAATGGGCGTATCGGTCCTGACCGGCAGCATGCGGATATCAAGCCCTTCGCATAGAACCGTTGCGGTCAATATGCGCCGGGGATCCTCGATCTCAGCAGCCGCATACTCAGCCCCTTTCGGGCACATGTTGCCGCTGACACGGGCCGCTTTGCCGTTCTCGACCTCAACGGCCATTGTACACCCTTTCGGGCATTCTATGCAGATCAATTCTTTTTTCATGATGCCTTGAGAAATTGCGCAGCCATCCGGCCGCATTCCTGCGCATCTTTGGTCACTGAATCGACAAGATCATACACGCGGTAACAATTCCCGCACGCGAACACGCCGGGGATAGACGTGGTGTTCAACGCGCTCGACACAGGCGCGTTCGTCGCAGGCTCGATCCCGGCTCCTGCCATCTCGATAAGCTCGTTCTCGGGTATCAATCCCACCGACACCAGGATCGTATCACACCCGATCTCGAAACCGGATCCAGCCACGTCATTGCCCTGTTCGTCCACGCGCACCACCGCTACCTTTTCAACCCTGCGGGACCCGCAGATACGCGATATCCGGTGATTGAAGTACATCGGAATATCGAAATCCTGCACGCACTGCACGACATTGCGCATAAGGCCGCGGCTCGCTTTCTGGATCTCGATGACCGCCTTCACCTTCGCGCCCTCCAGCGTCAGCCTGCGCGCCATGATCAACCCGATGTCCCCGGAACCGATGATGACCGCTTCCCTGCCCGGGATCAACCCTTCGATGTTGATAAGCTTCTGCGCAAGTCCCGCTGAAAAGATCCCTGCCGGCCGGGTGCCGGGTATATGGATCATCTCCCGCGTGCGCTCGCGGCAGCCCGTTGCCATGACGAGCGCCCGTGCCCGAACGGTCTCCATCCTGCCGGGCCTCAGGAACGTCAGCACCCGGTCCGGCGTCAATTTGACCACGAACGACCTGAGGCTCACGTCAATGGCGCGCGTTCGCTCGACGGCAGAGATGAACCTGCCCGCGTATTCGGGCCCGGTCAAAAGCTCTTTGAAATGGTATATGCCGAATCCGGTATGGATGCATTGATTCAGGATCCCTCCGAGATACTGGTCCCGCTCCAGAAGCAGTATATCCCGCACGCCCGCCTCATGCGCGGCGAGCGCCGCTGCCATGCCGGCAGGCCCGCCGCCGACGATGACCAGGTCTTTCTTAATCATCCGCCGTATCCCTGAGCACTATCTCCGAACCTTTCCCGCGCTTGGTGACCTCCGTGACCTTTTTGCCGGTCTCCTGCGCGAGCATCTTCATCACCCGCGCAGTGCAAAAGCTTCCGTGGCACCTGCCTGCCTGCGCGCGCGTCCTGAACTTGATCCCGTCCATGGTGGTCGCGCCCTGCGCGATCGCATCCGACACCTCTTTGGCGGAAACCATTTCGCAGCGGCAGACGATGTCGCCGTACGCCCGGTCCTTGCGCACAAGCCGCTCTGCTTTCGGCAGCGGAATGGAGAATAAATGGTTCATCTCTCTGCGATACCTGCGGAAGAACATTTTCCTTCGCAGGCTCAAACCCCGTTCTTTCAATATCCCCCCGACCATCCGGGCGATCGCCGGCGCGCACGTCAAACCAGGGGACTGGATGCCGGCCACCGTGACCATGCCCGGCGCCGCATCCTCATGGCGTATGATAAAATCGTCACCCGCCGCGGGACGCAGGCCCGCGAAATACGCGATGATATCCCGTTCGTTCACCGAAGGGACAAGCCTGCGCGCGTCCGCCAGGACCTTGCGCAGCCCTTCCGCGGTCGTCGAAAGATCGTCTTTGTCATCGACGTCCTGCGCGGACGGTCCGATCATCGGATTTCCGTCGGACGTCTTGATCATGAGCACGCCTTTCGACGTCGGCGTCGGCAGCGGGAAAATGAGATGGTTGGTCAAATGCTCCTTTTTCCTGTCGAGGATGAACTCCTCTCCCTTGCGCGGCTTTATGGAAAGATCAACGATCCCTGCCATGCGGGCGACCTCATCCGCGAACAACCCCGCGCAATTGACCACGAACCGCGCCGCGAATTCCTGCGTATCGGTCATAACGCGAAAACCGGGCCGCTCATGCCCATCCCCGGTGCGCGCAATACCCGACACCCGCGTCTGCGTCAATATTTCAACCCCGTTCTGCATCGCGTTCTGCGCAAGATCATACACCCACCGGTACGGGCTGATGATCCCGGCGCTGGGAGCGTACAATGCGGCGGGAATATCGGGGTTCAGGTTCGGCTCATGCGCCCGCAGCCACGTACGATCGACCATGCGCAAACCCTTGACCCCGAGCGCCTCGGCGTCTTTGCGTATCTGCTCAAGGCGGAGCATATCGTTCTGCCCGAACGCGACGATCAATTCGCCGACCTGCTTGAAATCCACGCCGAGCTCGCGCGCGATAACCCGTGTCAACGCATTACCCTCGACACACAACCTGCCTTTCAATGAACCCGGAGGGTTCTGCGTTCCCGGATGGATAATGCCGCTGTTGGACTTCGAGACCCCGAACGCGAGTTCCTCTTCTTTTTCGCACAGAACGACCCTGCAGCGGTACTGCGACAATTCCCGCGCGATCGCCGTGCCGGTAACCCCGCCCCCTATGATAAGCACGTCGCGCGTTTTCACCATGCGGCCTTTCGTGTGCTTGACAACGTTCTGGCGACCGCGCTGCGCCACCCGTCATACAAAGACCGGGCCCGGGCGCGCGCCATGCGCGGCCTGAAATCCTTATCCCTGCGCCAGCATCGCGTGATCGCCGCCGTATCCTTCCAGAACCCTGTTGCCAGGCCTGCCAGATATGCCGCGCCCAGCGACGTGCTCTCGATGACGACGGGCCGGACCACGCGTAATCCAATGATATCCGCCTGGAACTGGAGCAGAAAATCGTTCTTCGCAGCGCCGCCGTCGACTTTCAACCGGCTGACCGCAAGCCCCGAATCGCGGCGCATTGCCTCAAGCACATCCCGGGCCTGATAGCAGATCGCTTCAAGCCCTGCGCGGATGATATGAGCCGCGGTCGTTCCCCGCGTAATACCCGTTATGGTCCCCCGGCATCCGGGATCCCAGTATGGCGCGCCCATGCCGACAAGCGCGGGAACAAAATACACGCCGCCGGTATCGGGGACCGAGCGGGCTGCCGGCTCGGAATCGGCCGCAGTGCGTATGATCTTCAGTCCGTCGCGCAGCCACTGGACCGCTGCCCCTGCGATAAAGATCGATCCCTCGAGCGCGTACACCGGGCCTCCGTCCCTGCCGCATGCAAGTGTCGTGATGAGGCCGTATTTCGACCTGATGCGCCGGGCGCCCGTGTTCAACAGCATGAACGCGCCCGTGCCGTAGGTGTTCTTGATCGTGCCCGGGCTGAAACACGCCTGGCCGAACAACGCCGCCTGCTGGTCTCCGGCGATGCCGGCGACGGGAATACCGGCAGGCAAAGCGGTTGTTGACTCATCCGTATATCCGAATATGCCCGAGGATTGCCGGACTTCCGGCAGCATATCAACGGGAATGCCGAATTTCTTAAGGATGCCGCGATCCCACGAGCGGCTGACGATATTGAAAAGCATGGTGCGGGATGCGTTCGTATAATCGGTCGCATGGGACCTGCCGCCGGTCAATTTCCACAAAACCCAGCTGTCGGTCGTTCCGAAGCAAAGCCTGCCGCAGCGGGCTTTTTGCGCAGCGCCTTTGACGTTCTTCAGGATCCATTCGATCTTCGTCGCGGAAAAATACGCGTCGATCGGCAGTCCGGTCCGCTCCCTGAAAAACGCGCTCTCCCCGGGCCTGTTCTTCAGCGCCCGGCATCTTTCTGCGGTCCTGCGGCACTGCCAGACGATCGCGCGGTGGACGGGCTTTCCCGTTTCGCGGTCCCAGACCACTGCGGTTTCGCGCTGGTTCGTGATCCCGACGGCAAGGATCGACGAGCGCGGGACCTGCCGCACGACTTTATTGACCGAGTTCCTGACGCTCTGCCATATCTCCAGCGGATCATGCTCGACCCATCCGGGCGCGGGGAAATACTGCCTGAACTCCTCGTATGCGCTGACGACGCATCTTCCGGCATTGTCATAGATCACCGCCCTGCTGCCGGTCGTACCCTGGTCGATCGCAAGAATATATTTCATACGCCGTTCCCCCGGTTCATATGCGCCCGTATCCATGCATGTATGTCCTCAAAAACCTCTTCCCTGCCGCGGTCTATCGAAAGCGCGTGATACATCTCCGGATATACCTTCAGCGCCTTATCCGGGGTTTGAAGCGCTTCGAAGACCCGCATGCTTGCATCGGTGCTGACGATCGCATCGCGTCCGCTCAGGCAGAAAAGCACGGGAATGCGCACCCGGGCCGCATCCCTTCGCGCCGCGCGCTGCGCATACAGTGTTTCAATAAGCAGCCTCCCGGTTGCGAACCGGTGCTCCCGGGGATCAGCTTCAAAAAGCTTTACCATCTCTTCGTCCCTGCTGCAGGACGATAACGAGAACGGCATGGTGAATTGCGTCTGCGGCCGGAACAATGACGAAACAAAAATGGCACAGCGCGTCAAAGCGCCGATTTCCAGCGTATCGGCGAACGCAGGCGCCAGGCAGATCAATCCGCTGAAGGCCGCGCCCCCGCGCGCTGCCATACGATAACTGATAAGCCCGCCCAGGCTTTCACCGAGCAGGAATATGGGACAATGCGGACGCTCATGGCTGATAATGCCGGCGAGGGTTTCTATATCGGAGAGATACGTGCGGAAGGAATCAATATGCCCCTTGACGCCCGGGCTGTCGCCGAAGCCGCGGAGGCACAGCGCATACGAGGCGACGGCCCGCGGGCAAAAGTACCCTGCAAGCGGCTCCCACCTGCCCGCATGCCCGCCGAGACCATGGACGAGCAGAAGCGCGGCTTTTGCCCCGGCCGCATCCCACTGCCGGTAAAGAACGTCCGCAGGCCGGTCTCCGGTCATCGATGGCGAATGATCATGTCCCAAAAAGACATACCCGGTTCTTACCCAGCTGTTTTGCCTGATACAGCGCTTTATCGGCGCTCTGGATAAGCGCATCCCTCGCAGAGGCGTCGTCGCCGAATGTCGCAAGCCCTATGCTGACCGTCACCGAAAGCGGCGTCTTCTCGTCGACCTGGATGATGGATTTATTGACCATCGACAACAGCCGCGAGGCAAGGACCGACGCGTGGATCTTATCCGTATGAGGGGTAATGATGACGAATTCCTCGCCGCCGTACCGGGCGACAAAGTCGGAGGTACGGATCGTCCTTTGAAAAAGCTGGGCGACATGTTTCAGGATCGAGTCCCCCGCAGGATGCCCGTAGGAATCGTTGTATTTCTTGAAATCGTCCAGATCGATCATGAGCAGCGAGAATTTCTGCGGATACCGCCGCGCGCGGTCCTCTTCCCTGCGGATCAATTCGTCGAAATACGCGCGGTTATATATCATGGTCAGGCCGTCCATGATCGCCATTTCCTGGAAATGCCTCTTTTCCTTGACCTCTTCCTTGAGCCGTTTGCGCTCGAGCGCATGCTGGACCACGAGCTGCAGCTCGTCAAGATTGAACGGCGTAGTGATATAATCGTACGCCCCTGCTTTCATGGCCTCCACCGCGACCGGGACTGAATCATGCGTGGTCACCACGATAATGGGGACATCGATGTCATGGGCCTGAAGCTTGGTGACCATTTCGATCGCATTGCCTTCTTTGGGATCGAGTTCCGTCACGATCGTATGAAATTTCCCGCTCTTGTACAGCTCCTGCGCCTTATCGTATGATTCCAGGTTATAAACATCGTAATCCTTGAGACTTTCATTCATCGTCTTGCTGACATACGGGCCTGCCTGAACGACAATGATCTTCTCGCGTTCCATGCGCCCTCCTCTGAGATTATAATGGATTATTATATCGCGGCGGGATTTCTAAGGCAATAAAAAAGAGATCAGCGCCCGCGCATCGCCGCTTCGATCGCGGCGATGACGTCAAGCGGATTGAAGGGTTTTTTGATGCATGTGGTGATCCCGCAGATGTTCATAAGCGGCGCATGCTCGTCTTCCCTGAAAAAACCGGTCATGGCGATGACCGGAATGCCGACGGTCGTGGTAAAACGCTTTAACTCTTCCGCCACTTCGAACCCGTTCATATCGTCCATTTTCAGATCGAGGACGATCACGTCGGGGCTCGTGCGGCTGGCGGTATCCTGCACAACGCGGGCGTCCTCAACCTCGATGACTTCATAGCCGGACAGGTCAAGTGTTTCCCTCAGCTCCTCCCTGAATTCCTTATCGTCGTCGACGATCAACACCCGTCCTCGTGACATAAAACCCCCTGTTATTTTATGCGAGCATGGACCTGGGGAAAAGGATCGTAAACGCGCTTCCCTGTCCGGGTGCGCTTTTTACGCCGATGCGTCCTCCATAACGTTCTACGATATCCTTACACAACGCCAGGCCGAACCCGCTGCCCGCGCCTTCGGGCTTTGTCGTAAAGAACGGCTCGAAGATCTTCCGCTGATGCTCGGCCGTTATGCCGCTGCCGGTATCCTGGAAAACGATCCGCAGCCCCGCCTGCTTGACCTCCGAAGAAATGGTCAGCGTCCCTCCGTCCGGCATGGCCTCGATCGCGTTCTTGATGATATTGGTAAAAACATGGCGCACGGCCTGGTCGGACCTGACCCGCAGCGGCCCGTCATACTGAACAATGATCCTGATCGTGTCTTTGCATGAGGAAGAAAAAACATCGACCGCCTCATCGATCAGTTGATGGATATCAACGGATCCCTCACGGTCCGGACAGCCGCAGGAAGGGCCGTACAAGCCTGCCAGCGATGCGGTGATATCCGCTATGCGCTCAAGCCCCTGTTTGATCAGTGCAAGATATTCCTTACGGCGCTCATCGTTGTCCAGGTGAGCCCGGACAAGGCCGGCGTACCGAAGCGCTCCGTCAAGCGGACTGTTGACCCTGCCCGCAATGCCGGCGGCAAGGCTGCCGACAACGGCGAATTTCTCAAGAGAGCTCTTCTCCTGTATGGCGCGATCGAGGCCGCTGCGTTGACAGGTAAAACGCGTCTGATCCTCGACGATCCTGCATATATGCCCGCACAATGCGTTCGCAAAACGCAGGTCCTGCGCAGAGAACGGGGTTCCGTCCGGCCGCGTCCCGATCTTGATCAAACCAAAAAACTCCCCGGAGGCAAACAGCGGAATGGAAATACAGGGCCTGCGCACGAGCCGGAAGAACCGCCCCCCCCTGTCGGCAGAGCCGCCCAGAAAAGATTCCAGCACCAATGACCCGGCGTCCGGATTGAACAGGAACAAAGCCCCTGCCCCCGCTTCGAGCATCTTCATCAGATTCTTTAACGAACCTTTAAGAAAGCTCCTGGTCAGGTCATTCATGCAGAGCCCTGCGGCAAAGCGGCGGACAGGATATGCGCACGGAAGCGGTTCAGGCCGAGATGGCGGCATCTTTTAATGTGCTTTCGATATGGGATATGACGTCCAGCGGATGGAACGGCTTTTCAAGGCATTTTTTGATCTGAAAAAAATCGAAGAGCGTGCAGTCCTGGCGCTCGCTGAAATACCCGGACATGGCTATGATGGGGATCTTCGACGTCTGCGGCGTACGGCGCAGGCCCTTGATGACCTCAAAACCCGTCATACCTGCCATCTTCAGGTCCAGCAGGATAAGATCGGGATGTTTATCGGCAGCGAAGCGCACGACTGAATTGGCCTTATCAAGAGAGTCGACCTCATAGCCGCTCAAATGGAGCGTTTCCTGCAGTTCCTGCAGGAACTCGGCATCGTCGTCTACCACGAGTATCCGCTTTGCAGTCATGTGCAATCCTTTTTTCGGCGGGATTATAAAGGAACAAACCCATAACGTGCCCGGCTCATCGGCGCACTCATCTTTTCTCCCGCAATAATATTATAAACACGGCCCGGTTTTCGTCGATGGGGGGATTCTCCTTTTTACTGACTTTTTTCTACCTGGGGGATACACGATGCCTTTTTAGAGGAGCGTCTTGATGCGGGCGAGCAATATTTCCACGTCGAACGGTTTGCCGACAAACCCGTCTGCCAGATGAAGCAGTTCCGACTGCTCCGGATCGTCGGGTATGGCCGAATCGTCGTTCTCATACATGTCTTTCACCGGTTTGCCGGTCACCACGAGGACCTTGAGGGGCATGCGTTTGCCTTTGACATGGCGCAGTATATCGATCCCCGGGATCCCGGGGACCTTCAGGTCGAGGATCAAAAGGTCGAATTTCTTCTCATCGAGGAGCTTGACCGCGGCGCGGCCTTCATGGACGGACGCGACCTTGAACCCCGTATCTTTGAGAAGACCGCCGATCTCCTCGCAAATCTCCTCATCATCATCGACCAGCAGGATCCGCGCGCTCATCCCCCGTCCCCCGTCGGAATGACAACAATGACCGTGGTGCCTTTACCCGGATCGCTCTTGATCTGCATCGAGCCGTTATGCAAGGCGACCAGCTGATGGCATACGGTCAATCCGAGCCCCGTGCCTTTTGATTTTGTCGTGAAGAACGGCCGGGATATCTTTTCAAGGATATCCGGGCTGATCCCCCCGCCGGTGTCGCTGAATGAAACGGTATACGTGCTGCGCGGCTTATAATCCGCCTTGATGCTGATGACGCCTTTCTTTTCGGCGAACGCTTCATACGCGTTGTTCAGGATATTATTGAACAGCTCTTTCATATGCACGGGATCGGCGCGTATCACGTCGTCCTTTTTGCAGGTGCATTTCATGCGAACCTCGACCTTGTATTTCGGGAAACGGTCCGCGGCGGCTTTCAGGCATTCCTCGAGGATCGTGTGGATCCTGACCGGTTCCAAATGAGGCGTCTTGATGCGCGAATACGACAGAAGATTGTTGATGATCTGGTCGCTCTCGAGGACTTTTTTGTCGATATTATCGAGATGGCTCGTCAGTTTGACGTTCTCCGCTTTCCGGCGGATATTGTATGCGGCAGTCCTGATCGCGGCGAGCGGATTGCGCAGTTCATGCGCGATGGTGGCCGCAAGCGCTCCGATCTCCGAAAGATGCTTCGAATCCGCCAGTTCCTTTTGAACGCGCAGTAATTCCTCGGTCTTGCTCTTGACCATCTGCTCGAATACCTGCCGGTCCTGCCGCAGGATGGCCTCCGCTTCCTTGTGTTCGGTTATATCGCGCACGGATTCGATAGCGCCGACGATAACGCCGTTCTCGTCATACAGCGGAGCGACCTTGACCCAGACAAACAGCCCTTTGCCTTTATTGAGCCGCGGCACAAAAACCTCGGAAACCAGGCAATTGTTCGCGCGCTTTACATAGGTATACCGGGACTCGATCTCTTTGTCCGCTTTGAAAATAAGATCGATCATGATCGGCCGGCGCTTGCCGTAGAACGGGACAGCGTATTCGTGTTCGCCCTTGCCGATGACATCCTCTTTCTTCACTCCGGTCATCTCTTCAAGCGCGCGGTTCCAGGCGATAATGCGTTTATGCCGGTCTATGACGAACGTCGCATCCGGCAGGAATTCAATGATATCCATGAGCTGCTGGTTGACCGCGCGCAGCCGCTGGGCAATGAGCTTGCTCTCGGTGATGTCGGCGCCGTAGATACGCAGGCGCATGTTATTCTCAACGGAAAAGATCTTCTGGGCATACCACTTGCCGTCGATATCGACCTCGCGGTCGAAGAACTGCCGTTTATCGTCCCTGATACGGTCACTGACCCACCGTAAACCGGCCAGGTACGGATGTTTGGCGCCTTTGCTTTCCATATCGGGGAACCGTGCAAGCGCCGCCGGGGACATATAATAGATCCTGCCGTCAACCGAAACCTCAACCACGGGATTCGGGTCCAGTTCGGGGAACGACGCAAGCCACATCTGTTCCTCGTTCGATCTGACCCGGTCGGTAATATCATAAATGATCCCTTCGACGAACTCCGGCCTCCCCTCATCGCCGTTCTTATTCTGGATATGCTCACGGACCCACCGTACCTGCCCATCCTTGCGGATGATCCTGTATTCGCGCTCCAGGGAAGTATCGGGCACGGTGTGCAGTTGCTCCCAGGAAGGCTCGATCCTCTGCCAATCAGCGGGGAATATCATCTTCTGCCACGCCGCGGTGCCGGACGTAAAATCCCCGCCCGTATACCCGGTGATCTCCTCGACACGGCCTTCGAAGAACAGGACCGTTCCGTCGATCAAAGCGCGGTAGGCGATGCCGGGGAAATTGCTCACGAACGAATGATACCGCTCCTCGTTCTCCCGCAGGGCCCGTTCGATCGTCCTGTGGTCGGTGATGTCGCGGCCGATGCCCAGAAGCCCGGTGATTGCGCCGTCGGCATTGCGCATGAAATTCACCTTCATCTCAAAAAGCCGGCGGACCCCGTTCTTCGAATCGATCTCTGCCTCGATGAGAAAAGAACGGTCGGGGTCCTGACCGGGCTCGCGGTCCATGGCAAGCTGGCGGGCGATGATCTGCCGCGCCCGCTCGAATGATGCGGGAGTGAGCATACCCTTGAGGTCCCTGCGCATCACCTCTTCCGCGGTGAACCCCACGATGCGCGATGCGTTATTGCTGACAAAGGTGAAATGCATTTCAGGCGAGATGATGCCGACCAGGTCCGATATATTATCGGCAAGGAACCGGTAATGCTCTTCGCTGGCGCGCAAGGCCGCTTCCGCGTTCCTGCGGCCCGTGATATTGTTATCTATTTCCAGGATCGCCACCGGCGACCCTTTTTTGTCCTTCTGCACGCACAGCCTGCTTTCCAGGATAACCGCAGGCCTGCCTTCAGGCAGGTAGGAGATCTCCCCTTCCCACCGCCCGTTCGCGCCGAGTTCGCGCATGATATCGGCTTCGGGACACGGATACCGGACCTCTTTCAGGTCGCGATACATGCGTCCGACCGCCTGTTCCCGTGTCCAGCCGAACACCTCTTCGGCTCCCCGGTTCCAGAAAACGATCCTGCCTTCCATGTCCCGTATGATGATGGTGTCCCGCTCGACGTCGAGAAGCGTCGTCAGCTCCCTGATAAGCTCGGAATGGTCACTGACCCGGAACCAGCCGTTCTTCTCGTGTTTTTTCATTTCCGTTTACGCGCGTTTGCGTGCGGGAACGCGGTGACGGCGCCTCTGCTTGCGAAGCCTGCATTGAATGCGGAACCGGGTCGGAGCCATCCCGGTCATTTTTTCGAATATCCGTATGAACGATTCAGCGTTCTGATACCCCAGCCGGTCCGAGATCTGGCTGATGGTAAAACCCGTGCCGGCAAGCAGGTCCTTCGCGCGTTCGATCATTAATTTCAGCTTATATTCGTTGAAACCCATGCCGGTTTCCTGCTTGAATATCCTGCTCAGATATTTCGGGCTCAAGAATACCGCCTGGGCCGCATCCTTGAGCGTTACCTTTTTCTGAGCATTCCGCTCGATGAAACGCTTGACCTTGCCGATCTTGCCGTCCCGGCCGCACGCGGCCGCATCCGATTCGCCGCGCCGCGCCTGAAGCAGCCGCTCAATGATCTCCTTTGTCTTATCGATATCAAGCGGCTTTTCGATATATTCGTCCGCATGCCCCTTCAACGCTTCGACAGCGACGTCCTTGGAGCTGTACCCGGTCAGCATCACGATCGCCAGCCTCGGCGAATACCGTTTCATTTCCCGCAGGACATCGGTCCCGTTCGATCCGGGCATCATGACGTCAAGAAGCACCAGGTCTATCTGGTTCGGCTTGCGCAGCAGATACATGGCCTCTTTGCCGCTCGCGGCCTCGATCACGTCGTAACAGTCCAGCGCGGAATGCAGCTCGGACCGGAACTCCGCATCGTCATCGACTATCAGTATCGTATCCGGCATATGCCGCCTTTCAATAAAAAAACCAGGGCTGTTCCCTGGGTTATGCAATACACCGTTTATGTGCCTTCAACGCGGCTTGAGCCATAGCCACTCCTCGCACAGCTGACCTTCGATTTTCTATAGTATACCACAAGATACGCGATAAATAAAGACGCTCTTATTGAAAAACATAGGGACGGTTCTCTTCGAGAACCGTCCCTATGTTTTCGAGAACCGTCCCTGTGATTTACTTCGCCGCCTGCAGTTTTGCCCGGAACTCGCTCCACGGGAACCGTAAACCGGGGCATTCGGTCGCCGCGCCCGGGACCTGGCCGTGCCCGAGTATGCGGCTTCGGGGGATATGGTAGTATTTGCCGAGCAGATCGACGAGGTACACGAGAGAATCCATCTGCCGGGGGGAAACCCGCTCTTTGCTGAAGTTGCCCACCAGGCAGACGCCGATGCCCTGATGATTCATGCCTCCGGCCCGGCAATGGGCGCCGTCGATCTGCTTGATCCACCTGCCGGAAACCTCGATCTGGCCGTCCTTCTTTCCGCCGGTGCCGTTGTCGATGATAAAATCATACCCGAGGCCGTCGAAGCCCCTGCGGTTGTGGATATCGAACAGCGAATTGGCTGTGCCTTCGTCCGTGGCGCTGTGGTGGATGATGATATACTTCCATTTCGAGGATGGGTACAGCGCGATGACCGGCCGCAGCGGCGCCGCATGCGGTATCAGAAGGCGCTGGCCCCGGTCAAGGCGTTCCCTGCTCGTCAGCCTGTTGGCGGCCATGATATCGTCTATCGTGACGTCGTACATCTTGCTGATGCGCCAGAGGGTTTCCGACGGACCGACGACATGATACAGGTCCTGGCGGATCGCGGGCGCGGAGCCGGGGTAGGCAGGGCCGGCCGCATACGGCGTACTCGGCACGACCGGCGCGCGGGCGCAGGAACATACAAACAAGGACAGGACCGCCGGGATGATATACCGGGACCGCATATTATGATATGTTCCAGACAATGGATTTATACTGGTCGAGCATGCGGTAGGTATTGAACTGCGCCGACGCAGCCAGACAGTTGATCATGAGGTCGATCCATGCCGAAGAAACGTCCATGACCCCCTTTTTATTGGCCCCGTAATACATCCCGACCATCTCTTCAAGGGCCTTATAGAGCATCACGGAATCGGAGTGCATGTGCAGATCATGCTCGTTGCCGATCGATCCTTCCTCATTGACATATCCGAAAAGCTTTCCGATATCCATATCGGTGGCCTCGGCGATCCACCCGTCGATCGTCGATATCTGTACCACCGCGTTGAGGATCGCTTTCATGCCGCTGGTGCCGGACGCCTCGAACGGCGGCAGGGGATTGTTCAGCCACGCGTCCACGCCGGACACAAGCGTCTTGGCCGTCGATATCTCGTAATTCTCGAGCATGACGAACCGCAGATGGTCATACGCATCCGTCAGCTCATCGACCCGGTCAAGCATCTCGTTGATGAACGTAAATCCGAGATTGTCGCTCGGATGCGCCTTGCCCGCAAAAATGATCTGGAGCGGGCCGTACTTTTTCCCCATTTCGATAAGCGCCTTGACGTCCTGGAGGATCAGGCTCGGCCGCTTATAGGCCGCAACGCGCCGCGCCCAGCAGATCGTGAACGCGTTCTTGTCGAACTTCCATTTCCCCAGCAGATCGCAGAGGTCCTGCTTGTTGGCCTGATGGGCCTCCCATACCGCCTGGCGGAACCCCTTGTCCGCGCGCAGTTCCCCCGCCCGGGCAAGCGCCATGGGGTTGGCTTTGACGTCCCCGAAATGCTTTGAAAAACGCTCGCAGACCCCTTTGAACCGGTCGGACATCCACGTATGCGGATGCACGCCGTTGGTCACGTATTGTATCTGGTCCCGGTATTTGGGGAACTGTATGTGCATGACCTTCTGATGGTTGTGCGAAACGGCGTTGATGCGCGAGGCGATGTTCATGGACAACAGGGTCAGGTTGATGACCCCTCCCTTGTCCCTCCCGAACGTGTCGGCGACCTCGAAATCCTCGCGTTTCAATATCCGGCGCAGTTCATCCGACGGAAAACGGTCATGGCCCGCATCCACGGGCGTATGGCAGGTATAGACAAAATGCTTCTTGAGGTCCCTGATGCCGTCGGCAGGCAGGCCGCGGGCTTTTTCGACGAACGCGAAAACGGCATGGCCTTCGTTGAGATGGAACAGATCGATCGGATAGCCGAGCTCTTTGAGCGCCGCGACCCCTCCCATTCCCAGGATCACCCGCTGCATAATCTTGATCCAGTTATTGTCGCTGCGGTAGAGCTGATCGGTCAGGCGCCGGTTCTTCTCGATGTTCTCATGGGCGTTCGAATCAAGCAGGATCAAAGGCACCACCGCGTCATGCTGATAGCTGTACACGTAATATTTCCACAGACGCAGGTAGATTTCTTCGTTCTTGAGCGATATCTTGATCTTATTCTTGAGCGGTATGAGCCCCGGATACGAATACAGGTCCCAGTGCATGGCTTCGGGCATCTGGCCGTACTTGAACCAGAACTTCTGCCTGAAATACCCGGTATTCCATAACATGCCGACGGCCACGGCCGGCAGTTTATAATCCGCCATGGTCTTGACCGTATCACCGGCCAGGACGCCGAGCCCCCCGCTATATATAGGAAGGTCTATGATGGAATCCGCTTTGAGAGTGAAGAAATAATCGGCGAGGCGGAAATTCGAGAAAACCTCGGTTTCCTGGATCCTGTTATTGTAATGGAGGGGCTTGGTCGCGGTGAACTTGTTATAGAAACTCGTGGCAAGCCCGTATTCCATGGACAGATACGCCATGGACCGGGACGCAGGGTCGCGCAGGCGTTTTTCCGCAGCGATGATGGGCTCGAGCGGCATGCCGAAGAACTTATCGTGGACGATATCATTGATGAACACGTCCTCGAAACCGTCCACCTGCACCAGCGATAGGAATTCCGTCAGTAATTGCCTTCCGGGCATGCGCAAACCCCTTTTGTTGTCCGTGGCAACGTATTATATGAAATTTTACCGCGCATAGCAAGCTAATTTTTAAATGACCGTCCCTGACGGGATCACCGCTGCCTTGGGAATGATCACGATGCCGCTGCGGATCACGCACAGCTCGTTCTCGAAGTCAACACGCTTTTCCCGGTTCACGATCCTGACATTATCCCCCATACGCACGTTCTTGTCGACGATGGCTTTCTTGATCACGCAGTTCTTGCCGATGCCCAGAACCGGCGCATTGCGGGAATTATCGTAATAATCGTTGCCCATGAGGATCGAATCCTCGACGGAGGAGCCGGCGCCGATCCTGCTGCGCAGGCCGATGATGGAACGGCTGATGGCGGCCGAGGTGATGACCGTTCCTTCGGCGATGTCGGAATCCTTGATGGATGCATCGCGGATCTTCGAAAGCGGCAGATACCGCGGACGGGTGAAGAACGGCCATTTCTCGTCGAAAAGGTCGATAGGAGGCCGGGCGGACGTAAACGCCATGTTCTCTTCGTAGAACGACGGGATCGATCCGATATCCTTCCAGTAACCGGAATGCACGTACGCGAACGTGCGCCTCGTGCCGATCGCGTCGGGGATGACCTCTTTGCCGAAGTCCGCTTTATCGCAGGACGTCAGCATGTCGAAAAGCACGTCTTTCCTGAAAACGTAGATGCCCATGGACGCAAGGTATTTTTTCTTCCCCTCTGCCTCGATCTCCATGCCGGAGATCTCCTTCTTATGCGCCGGCTTCTCGATGAAACGCCGTATGCGCCGGGATTTATCGATCCCCATGATCCCCAGGTCCTTTGTCTCTTCGAGCTCGACCGGATTGCAGGCGATCGTGATGTCGGCGCGCTTCTCAAAATGGAAGTTGAGCATGGACATGAAATTCATCTTATACAGCTGATCCCCTGAAAGGATGAGGATGTAGTCGATGCGCGGGTCCGAAAGATGGCGCAGGCATTTACGCACCGCGTCCGCCGATCCCTGGAACCAGTCGCCGTGCTCCATGTTCTGCTCTGCCGCAAGGATCTCGACATACCCCTGCGAGAACGTATCGAATTTATACGCGCGGAAAATATGCCGGTTGAGCGATACGGAATTGAACTGCGTCAGCACGAATATCTTCTGCAGCCCCGAATTGAGGCAGTTGCTGACCGGAATATCGATGAGCCGGTATTTTCCTGCAAGCGGCACCGCCGGCTTTGCCCGGTACTTCGTCAACGGATACAGCCGGGTCCCTCTTCCCCCTCCCAGAATAACGCACAGCACATTCTTCATCTTGTCCTCCTTGAAGACGCTTTAGCGAAACAGCTCTTTGTTATGTTCGAACAGATATTGCAGTATCTCCAGTTCGTCTTTATCGAACCAGACTTTTTTGCATCGAACGCAGCGGTCGATCTCGACCGCGTACGAATATGCGTAGAATTCCCTGCGCATCTTTTCCCCGCATTCAGGACACGTGATGACCCAGGCATTGCGCGGCTCGATCCTGGGCAGAACACGACACTCTTTGAAACGCTCCAGGGCGCGGGCGCATACACGCAGCAACCCCTCGCTGTATTCAACGTCCTGGCGGAAAAGGATGCGCGTCAGGCGGTCCTGATCGACAAGCACGCCGCCGCACCGGGCGCATACGGATACCGGAACGCCCTCGTAATCCTGCTGCATGAGGCTCGAGGCGCATTTCGGGCATGCATTGCGCGCCGTATGGCCTGCCAATGCCGCAACGGAAGCAGAGCCTGCGATCAGGCTCAGGGGCGCGGCACTCGCGGTATGGCCCACGCGCCGCGAAAGCACCGGCGACACGCGGCGATGCTCTTTGATCATCCGGTCGAGCTCGTCGTCGGTCATATGGGCCATATCAGCCAGGACCGCGATCCGGGCCCGGACCGGAGGATGCGTCGAGAAAAGGTCGGCGATAACGCCCTGAGCTTCGTCCAGCGGATCGAACCGGGGATTGACCATGAATATCGAGGACAACCGGTCGCCGCGCATCCCTTCGCCCCGCCAGTGGCTGCTCAAATGATATAACGCTTCCGCCAGCGCGGCGGGGTTGCGCGTGAGGCGCACCGCAAGCGCATCGGCGCGGTATTCCCGTTCGCGCGAAACGAACGTGCGCAGCACGGTACCGAGGCCGTGGACAAACCCGAAGACGACGAACATGATCACAGAGAGCGGATTGAAATTCTGTCCCCCCTCGGAAACGTTGTCCCTCGTCGCCGAAGCGAACAGTTCTTCGTAGATCTCGGCGAGCGAACTCGTCACGGTCGCGGCAAGGCAATCCCCGCTCACGATATGCGCCGCTTCGTGCGCGACAACCGCTTCGATCTGGCTGCGGTTCAACCGGCACAACACACCTTCGGTAACGCCGATGACCGCGCGGCCGCTGAAATCGGCGATCGCGAACGCATTGAGACCGGATTCGGGGATGACCCGCGGCTCGATGTGCCTGCCGCCGACGGCAACCGATATCTCGCCGACGATATTGCTCAGATACAGATGATACCGGTCCTCACGGTCGATCGGCCGGGCGCCCGCCGCCGCAGAGATCCGCTCGATCAGATTATGCACGGAAAACAGCCAGTGAAGGATACCGACCAAAAAGGACATCGCCAGTATCCAGTACGTCATGGCCGCTTGCGGGAAGAAGATAACGAACCGCCCGCGCGTCAGCGACGCGCCTGCGCTGAACACGCACAAACACGCCAGCCACACGCCGATAAAATAGAACAGCACGACCGCAGCGAAAAACACGGCAATACTGCGGCTCTTCTCCTTTTCGATCTCTATGAAATTGAACGCCATGCCTACGCGATCGTCTCCAGTGCGTATTCCCTGCTTCCGAGCCCTATTTTTTGCGCATGCGCCAGCTGTTTGGCGCCGTCACGATGCGGATGCAGCCGGCTGAGTATGTCGGTTCCGGCTCCGGAAGTAACCAGGTCATAGCTCGCCTGATCCGCCGCGACCGGATCGCTCGACGCAAGGATCCCGATATCCGGCACGATGCGCGGATCGTCTTTGGCGATACAATCGCATTCCTTGGTTATCTTGATCAGAAAATTGAAAAAAAAGACCTTTCCCTGTTTTCCCGAAAGGACCGCGAGCGCATATTCGGCCATTTTTTCCTGTATGAGCATTCCGCCCCCCTGCCAGTCAAGATCGATCGCCTTGAACGTGCACGCAGGGATACAGCTTGCGCAGCCGATGCATTTTGCGCTGTCGACCACTGCCCTGTTGTTCTTCATCGTGATCGCGCCGGAGGGGCACACGGCCACGCACGCCTTACAGCCCGCGCATTTTTTAATGACGACGATAGGAGCCAGGTCGGAATGCTGGAACAGCTTTCCTTCCCTCGTCGCGCATCCCATGCCCAGGTTCTTCAGCGCCCCGCCGAAACCGGTCATCAGATGGCCTTTGAAATGCGCGATCCCGATGATCGCGCCGGCATCGGCGTAGAGGCGCGCGATCCTGGCGGTTTTCACATATTCGCCGTTCAGGCTGATACTGCTGACATTCTGGGGCCGGGTGTCGTCCGGGATAACGACGCGGGCGTTCAGGGCATCAGGGGTGAACCCGTGTTCATACGCCAGACGCGCATGATCTTCGGAATTCATGCGCCTGCCGCGGTACAGGGTATTGCTGTCCGAAACGATCGGCTCGCCCTTGGCATCCCGCACGGCCTGCGCGATCCTCGCCACATACGCGGGCCTCACGAACCCCTTATTTCCCTGCTCGCCGAAATGCAGCTTCAGAATGACATCGTCCCCGGAGCCGATCGTAGCGGAAAAAGGGCTTTTGCGTATCAAGGCCTCCAGCTTCATTGCTGTCGAAGACTCGGTATCCGCCGCTGATACGGGCGCGAAAAAAACCTTACTTTTCATGTTCTCCTTCTTTTGCGGCCCCATGCGTTACCTTCACCGGATACACCCTGACGGCCCGTTCGGGCCGCACCGGGCATTTTGCCTGGCATATACCGCAGCCGATACACAGATGTTCGTTGATATACGGCCGCAATAATTCCCTGCCGTCGACGACAACTGCGCGCAGTTGTATGGCTTTGCGCGCGGTCGGGCAATGTTCCTCGCATACGATGCATTCCTGCTTCTTTTTCCAGGGCAGGCATAAAGACCGGTCTATCCTGGCAATGCCCAGCCTGGTCTTGAGCTTCTGCTCTTCGGTCAGACGCGGAATGGCGCCGGTCGGGCAGACATTTCCGCACAACGTACAATGATACTCGCAATACCCTATCTCGGGCACCAGATGCGGTGTCCATATCCCCGATATCCCCGCTTCCAGGAACGCCGGCTGCAATCCGTTGGTCACGCACACTTTCATGCAATTGCCGCACCGCACGCAGCGGTCCAGGAAATCCTTTTCCTCAAGCGACGCCGGAGGCCTGATGACGCGCCTGCGCCCGGTTTGAGGGCGATCGGGATATACGACCCGGAAACCGAACAATGAGGTGAGCGAAAGCGCGCCCAGAACGAGGAATTGGCGCCGGCTGATGCCGGCGCTATCGACAGAAACGGCCCTTCTGCGCCTGAAGCCGAACCGCGTTCCGTGAGACGGGCAGTCATATACGCAATCCATGCACAGGATACATTCTGATTTTACATAACCGGCATCGGCCCGGATCGCGCCCATCCGGCAGTCAGCGGCGCACTTTTTGCAGTGCGTGCACGTTGTCACCGACCGCTCAAGCAATGCGAACCTGCTCATCAAGCCGTATAACGCGCCGAGCGGGCATACCGCCCTGCACCATGACCGTTTCAACAGGTCTGCCGCGATGACGATGGCAAGCACATGGGCGAACACGGCAGCGGCGTTTGCGACATACCGCGCCTGAACGCCCAGGATCGTGTTTTTAAGCGACCGGTACAGATCGTACACCGGGCCGTAGAGATCGAACGCGCGGATCATTGCCGCAAGACCGGTGTCAAGGAGGAATGTCACTGCCGGGATCAGGTTCAGCGAAACGAACCGTCCGAAGATGACCACCGGATCGAACAACCAGGCGGCCTGTATCCCCCCGACGGCCGCTATCAGGATACTACCGAGTATCCAGTATTTTGCCGTGCGCAGGCGCGCATTCGCCGCGTCGGATACATGCCTGTTCTTCCGCTGGCTCCCTGCCAGGTCGATCAACGTGCCGAGCGGGCACATCCATCCGCAAAAAAACCTTCCGAAAACGATCGTCAGCCCCGCCATGGCCAGCATCCAGACCGCGCCCGGCAGAATGATCCGCTCGCTCACGATGGTGGCGAGCATGATAAGGGGATCCGCCTTGAACAGCGCCTGCGCGGATATAACGCCCGTGAGCGGATATGTCGTGGACCAGAGCACATACACGAAAAGGCACAGAAAAAATGACTGCGAGATACGCCGCGCGACGACAAGTCTTTTCATTCTTCGGGGATCAAACGGACAGTTCGACGATGTCTTTGTGCGCGTAATGCGCGCTCGCGAACCCCCGTTCGATCGCGTTTGCGATATACGGAATGGAATCCGGGTCTTTTCCCACCAGCCGCGCCGCGTACACGTCCGCCAGGGCGATATCGGGCGAGGCGATAAGCGCGCCCAGCTCCTGCACGTCGGCAAGATTCCCGCCCGTGGGGCCGTTGCGCTGCAGATACCGGTACCCGTCGATCACCGTCAGCTCCGGCTTGATGAAGTCGGCGATATCAACCAGCTTTCTGCCGATGTTGAAATGTATCTGGCCGCGCGAGCCCGCGCAGACGCCCATCAGGTTCTTCATCCCCAGGGTCAGCCCGGTCAGGCCGTGATGCTTGAGCACCGGCACATTGATGAACGTATCGCAGTCGAGCGCATCGCGGAACACGGGCCACCCCTCCATCGGGCTGTCATAGGGGAATTGCGCCTTCACGCAATTCCAGTTATCCGTATGATACACCCGCGCTCCCTTTGCCTCTGCGGCCCGCCTGATACCGCTTGTCACATAACAGCGCTGAGCGGTATTGCACGTATTATCGAACACATTGACCCGTTTGGCCCCTGCCTCAAAACACATCTCGACGATGGCCGCAACGACATCGGGATTGGTATTCGCCCCGGTCTCAGGCGCCCGGTCCCAGGCGATGTTCGGCTTGACGACCACGACGGATCCCCGCGACACGAACCGCCCCATGCCGCCGAGCGCCTCGATCGCCTTGCGCGCCATGGCAGCCGGGTCCTTTCCCCTGACCGCAGAAAGATCGTGATCGGTCAGGATCGCCCGCTTTTTGCGGCCGTTCGACGCGCGCGCTGCCTGCGCGAAACCGAAGCGGGACAGAACATGCAGTATCGCCCCGGAACCGATACCGGCTGCCGCCAGCTTCAGAAATTGCCTTCTCGAGAACATTCCCATAGCCCCTCCTTCTTCACGTCAGATTAAGCGCAGGCCCCAGGACCACCTGGAGGTACACGAAATACGCGTTCAGGACCGATCCGATGACAACGTCGATAACATCGCTGAATAAAAGGATCAGGATCAAAAGAAATGAGAACTGCTG
>Ga0116143_10000848_pt1 | contig 39764 bp, 25 predicted proteins | sample AD_UKC034_MetaG_FD_89745 | JGI IMG/M metagenome (GOLD analysis project Ga0116143, IMG submission 89745) | Active sludge microbial communities of municipal wastewater-treating anaerobic digesters from USA - AD_UKC034_MetaG | ecosystem: Engineered > Bioreactor > Anaerobic > Digestate | place: USA... | reverse complement strand
CTTATGCCATCAAACCCAATTAGAAGGAAGGGTTCGGATTTCAACACCTGAACTTTTAATAATCAATGGCTTTCGAGCGAAGGAACTGATCTTACCCCTCTGTTGCCAATGCCAAGGTTCTTTGTATCAGTTCATCCAGGGTTATCTTTGGTACACCTGTTCCAGGATTAGTTTTTAACTGTTTCTGGTCCAATAATCCCTGTATCCACGCATCGGTGATCTTGTCCCCCGTCCAGGAGGCATATTTATAATGACGGATAAAAGCAAATACCTCATCCAGTAAAGGCAGGCTCGATTTCCACTCTCCTTCCCCGATCAGGCTGCTCAGAAAGACCTTCAGGTTGACCAGGATGATGATGACATCTCCCAGTTCACGTCCGGTACTGAGGCCCCTCAGGCTTGTCTTCTTCGCATGGGCGTAGTCTCCCCGGAGCCCATGCACGATCGCCAGCCCCACGAAGGCGTAGCCTTTGCTGGTTTTGAGGCCGCTTTGGTCAAACAACCGGATGCTTTCCTCAAAGGCCTGCCGGGCCGTTTCCAGGTCTCCGGCATAAAGGAAAACATTTCCTTTTTCCACGTAAAAGATCGGCTGGTAAGATTGCATGACCGCATAGTTTGGGCCAGTATACCGTTGATTAAGCAGGAAATCGATCTCGCCGATCTGCTGGATAGCCTGGGCCGAATCCCCGGTGAGTAAATAATATTCCGAAAGGAAGGTGGTGGAAATAAAAACCGAAAAATAATCCCCGCTCTCATTGCCCCTGCGGATGGCTTCATTAAAATAACTTTTCCCTTCCAGGTCCCCGGTAGAAAGGGAGATGAGGCCCAGGTAAGTCAGGCACCGGGACATCCCCCGGTAATCCTGAATCGATTCAAACATATCCCGGCCAATCTTCAGGTCCCGGATGGCTTCTTCGAACCGGGCGGGGAAAAAAAGAAAAATACCGGAACAGAGCATGCTGTTTGCGTAGACATGGACCTCCTCTTTGGACAGGGTCCGCCAATCTCCGGGTTCGTTGAGGCCCGCCTGGCTGAGCCAAAGCAGTCCTTCGTTTTGATGGCCTTCAAACATCCAGTAGGTGCCCACCGCATTGATCAGGGTGGCCGCGCTTTTTTTATCCTGGCGGAAAAGGGCAATTTGAAAGGCCTCCCTGAAATTTTCATAATCGGTCCTCAGCATGGGCAGCCAGTTCCTGTTGTAATTGACCGTAAGCAGGCTGGGACTGATGTCCTTCGCCAGATCCACATAAAATTGCAGGAACCGGTCCCGGACCGGGTCCTTTTCCATATCCGATTCAAACAACTCTCCGGCATATTCGTCGATGGGCTGCAGCATGTCGAACCGGGGTTCCGGATCAATGTTTTTCAGGCGGATCAGCCCGGCGTCCAGCAGGCGCTCGGTAGCCGCGGCGCAAGTTTCGGCAGGAAGCCCGCTGACGGACCTGAGGGTATCCGCGTACCAACCATCCTGAAAAATGGACATGATCCTGAAAATTTCCTGGTCCTCGGGGCTCAATAAGCGATAACTCCAGTCGAGAGTGGCCCGAAAAGACTGTTGGCGGCCCGGAAGGTCGCGGGCCCCTCCGGTGAGAAGGTCCAGCGATTTTTCCATGCCTTTGAGCAATTGCACCGGGCTGTTGTATTTGGTCCGCATGGCCGCCAGTTCTATCGCCAGGGGCAGGCCTCCCAGGCGGAAACAAATGACCGCCGCCGCTTCCAGGTTGTCTGTATTCCAGTTGATCCGGGGATTAACGCTGTTGGCGCGTTCCATGAATAATTTTAAGGAAGGGAGTTCAATATTCCCGGATTCCCCGCATTCCACCTTACTGGAAACGGGCAGCGGAGAAAGCGGAAAAATCCATTCCGCCCTCAGGTTAAGGGAGGAGCGACTGGTCACCAGGATGGATACCTGGCGGGTTCGGCTCAGGATATCGCTCAGGAGCCCTGCCCCCTCCAGGACATGTTCAAAATTGTCCAGGATGAGCAGGAGCCGTTTATCTGAAAGATAGGAGAGCAGGGTTTCCCGCAGGGCCTGGGAGGAAGCATTGGAAAGGCCCAGGGCCAGGGCAATGCAGGACTCCAACTGGTCGTGATCCCGGATGGAGCCCAGGCTTACAAAACAGACCCCATGCTCAAAATGGGCCAGGGCTGCAAAACCAATCTCAATAGCCAGTCTTGACTTGCCGGTCCCTCCCATTCCGGTCAGGGTAATCAGCCTTTTATGCTGGCCGAGGAGCAAGTCTTCCAAATTCTTTTTTTCTTCCTGCCGGCCAATCAGTTCATGGTATGGTTGAGGAATATTGTTAAAAAATATTTTGGGATCCGGGCTTTCCTTTTGGGTTTCACTCCGGAATTTTTCCGAAAGCAAGGCAGCCAGGTCATTTTCAATATACTCCTGCAATTCCCTCAGGTCCTGAAACAATTTATAAGCCAGGCTCCCCTGTTTTTCAATATCCCGGATCAACCGGTCCAGCCTGGGATCCCTGGACGTCGAAGATTTCACATAGATCAGCCTGGGTTTAGACCCGGACATCCGGTATTCGTCCTCCAGGCCGGAAATGTCCATTTCCGGGGCAGTCCAACCGTATTGGTTCCAGTAGATGCCAATAAATACATCGCTCTGCTCCAGGTAGGCCTGGTACAACTGTCTGGGGGGGTGGGCCCTGGCTCCCAATTCAAACATCACCGGGATCAGGCGCAGTTCTTCAATGGCTTTCCGGACGACCTTCCTTTCTTCAGCCAGTTCTTCCAGGGTACTGCTTACAAACACGCGGACGCGCTGGTCGGGGGTGGAAATCATTTTCGCAAAGATAGCAGTGCGGAAGAAGGGCGTCCCGAAATTTAAACCCAAACCCCAGAAGTGGAAACGGGAGATGGGCAAACATTTATTGAGTAATGCGGCAGGAGGATCAACGCCTGACTACCCCGTAACTTTTTGAATTAAAGACGAATACTCTGCTTCAGGCAATTCCTTCCTGAGCACCTCACTCACTTTCTGAAAAGCCTCCGGTGGTGCGCTTGCAATAAATCCCTTAAGCATACCTATGTTTTCAGATTCATTTTGAGCCGGGATGATGTACTTGACCCAGATTAAAAAATCCGAGAAAGGAATACTTTTCATGATACGGCCACGCAATTGGAGCAATTCCTCATCCGAAAAATTTTCCTGTAATAATTTTTCGGTGACCGTCTCTTCCTGCAGAATATGCGCAAGGTAACGGCTGTGGTATTTGGAAAAGGAAAGATAAAAATCGTGGCCGGCATCCGCATCCTGTTTGCCATTCAGGCGCTTCAGCTTGTGGGAGACCTTGTCTTGTTCCTCTTCCAGGTATTCATGGTCGCGCAAGTCATGGTCGGCGCCATGGGGTACCCTTTCGGCCAGAGTGGCCAGGATAAATTCGTTTTCAAGCCTGGCATGTTCATCCAGCAGTCGGAACAGGTCAAATCCCAGCTTTTTAAGATCTGCAACCTGGGCGGGATCTTCGAAATTGGTTTTGCCGGCGAGAAATGAAAATTTGGAAAGAAGGTTCCGTAACCCTTTGTGAGGGGCGGAGAAGGAGCTGATGCGGGACATTGGACAAAAATAGAAAGAAATGCACCTATTGGAGTGAAGGGTTGACTTTGGGGTCAACCCTTCACTTCATCCCAACAGGTAAGCCGTCCCCCGGTGCACCGGCCCGTACAAATCACGGATTTTTCTCTCCTCACACATCTTTTTAAATGCATCCCGCACGACTTTGTAATCATCGTGAATAGGACAGGGATGGGTGGCCGAACAACGGCTCAGGCCCAGGCCGCATTGATCAAAGACGGCTTTCCCGTCGATGGCTTCCACCACGCGGATCACGGGCTGGTCCTGCTGCCCGGCGGTCATGTAAAAGCCCCCCCGGGGACCCTTGGCGCTGTGGATGATTTTTTCCTTAACCAGTTTTTGCAACAATTTGCCTACTGTGTGCTCGTTTTCACCAATATGGCTGGAGATTTCAAGGATACCCGTTTTTTGACCGGCCTCGAGGCGGGAAGCCAGAAAGATGACGGCTTTTATGGCGGCTTTACAGGTAAGGCTGAGCATGATATCTGCTTTTATTTTTAATTCTTAATTATTAATTCTTAATTATTGATTATTCATCTGTTCAGAAATTGAAGTCCCTCCCCGGATATCAAATCCTGGCTCCAGGGCGGATCAAAACTGAGCCCGACATGGACGGCATATCCGGGGAAACAGGCTTCCAGGGCTTGCAGTACGCCAAAGGTGATGGACTCCCCCATGGGGCAAAACGAAGTGGTCAGGGTCATGGTGCAAAACAATTCCTTTTTTTCCTCATCAAAATCAAGCCGGTAGATCAGGCCCAGGTCCACGACGTTTAGCCCGATTTCCGGGTCCAGGACCTGGTGGAGCGCCTCAAGGGCCAGCTTGGATTTTTCAGGAAGGTTGGTGACCGGATTCATGTCACTGGTTTTTTATGAAAGAGGAGTTTAAATACGTTCCAGTTATACATTGCCGCCGTACCCAGCAGCAAAACCGCGCCAGCCTGCAGTAAAAAGAGTTGGACCGCTAGGATGCCGGCGGTAAAAAAAATAAGGCCTGCCAAGTATGCCAGGACCATAACCCTGAAAATTCCGTCATGGAACAGGTCCTTCGGGTTGGGAGTCCTGCCAATGCCGGCCAGGTGGTGGTACGTTTTGTTCCAGACTATAAACGGCAGGGTTTTGAAGGTCATGCCCAGGATGATTGCCGTGATCCAGCCAAAAAATACCAGGAAACCGTAAGCAAGGGCCAGGCTGGTTTGTTCTCCACCGTTCCGCAAAAGCAGGCCGATCAGGATGAGGAGGAGCATCCATGGAAGGGCGAGGAGACCAACGGAAAACAGGGAAATCCGGACCTGGGGGTCGACCCTTTTTCTAAGCCTCGCCTGATAAGCCCTGTAACAATAATAGATAAACAAAAACACCGCGGCCAGGACCATCAGCGCCGGTATAAAAATCAGGTTTATCAAAACGGTGCTGAGGTATAAAAAGAAAAACCCGAGGAGGGCCGTATTGATCAGTAAATAGATAAGCCAAAGGAGGCGGGGATTGCGGTATTTGGAAATCAGGAACATGGGGATCAGCCTGGAAGCCACCCCCATGACCAGCAGTAAAAACCAGCCCAGGATCCCCGTGTGGGCATGCAGGGGCAGGTAATGGAGAGTGTCTTCCGACAACAGGGTGTAGGTAAAATTATAAACCAGTACCAGGCCGAAAAAGGCGGTAATGAACAACCAAAGGCCGGCCGTAAACACAAAGAGGGCATGGACATTGTCCTGTTTCCCCCGTGAAATGCTTTTGAAAAGATTTATGAGATAACACAGGATGGCCAGGACCACCAGCCTTCCTCCCCATTTGGCCGGCCAACCCATTTCAAAATAATAAAACCCATAAGACAACAGGGGAATGCCCAGCCCCGCCAGGATAAAAGAAGCCATCGCCAGCTTTTCACTGTACAAGCTGCCTTCCACCAGGATGGGTACCAACTGATGACTTGCGCCCAAAATGATCATAGTAGCCCAGCCCAGGGCCAGGATATGGGTGATGGCCAGGATGCGCGGATGAAAATAATGTCCGGTAAAGGCCGCTGAATTGGCCAGGATCAGCAGTGCCGCTGCAAACAGGGATGCTGCTGCGTAGCCGTAAAAGGGCAGTACCACCTTATGCGAAGTGGTTTTCTGGGCAACCGAAGATACCGGGACGCCAAACATATCATGACCTGAAGAGGAGCAAATGTACCTCCTGATCCGAAACCTCTTTGATCCGGTAATCGAAATGCCGCTCAGCCAGTTCGGGCAATAAAAAAAGAGGGATCCGTTTGTGATAAACATACAGGGCCTGATCCGGAGGCAAAGTCTCCAGGGCTTCCAGGATGGTCAACATCGGCAAGGGCATTTCCAGTTGCCTTACGTCGAGGGTCTGCATCTTTTGATCAAACCGTTTCAACAGGATCTCCCAGCCCTTGGTTTTGGCCGGATCCAGACCCTGGATGTCCACCGGTCTGGTGGCATAAAACCAGGTGATGACCAGATCAGGGCTGATCTCCTCGACATGGGATTCGTATCCCTGTTTTTGCAGCAATTCGATCAGCGGGACAGGTTCAAAGCTGTTGACCAGTTTCAGCACTTGTCCTGGTTTTAAATCTTTAAGTCGTTGCAGGATCAGATGGAGAGGGTCCTTACCCGTTTCAATCTCCGGCCTGACATCCAGCTCCGTGATGCGATCGGGGGGGAGGTCTTTGAGGAAGTCAGGGGTTTCCCGGTTTTTTGATTCCGCAGGGACAGGACCAGACCCTTCAATGTGGAAACCCAGGGCTTCCAGTTTTGATAAAAAATCCTTGATGTTCATCCCGCCGATTCTGCTGGCCATCTGGATGGAGGTGCGTCCTGCCATGAGTTTGCGAAGCAGGGGATTTCTCAGTTTTTCAAAACGGGGTGAAAGGCTGATGATGGCCTCAAGAGCCCTTGGATCCTGCTTCAGAAGAACTGCGATCTTGGTATCGGGGTTGATGGGTTTCATTTATTTCTCCTGCGTTTTTCTGGGGAGGCCGTCCAGAAATGATCTTCCCAATTCAGGTCCGGGTCCTCTTCCTTGGTCAGGTGCTGTGACCGGTCTTCGGTGATATGGGGATCGTAGATCTCCGTTTGCAGCTGGTTAAACAAGATCCGTTCTTCAAACCGGATGTGTTTTTCCAAAAGGTCCGCAAAGGCCTGGAGGATGACGTTACCCGTTTTATCCCGGCGCAATTCGTTGACCAGGAATTCCAGTTGAGTATGTTCGCGAAGGGCCTGTTGGCAGCCGGCATGTCCTTCCGCAAAAAGAGGAAACAACTGCTCTTCTTCGAGCCTGAAATGCGGGGCCAGGGCTTTCTCAAAAAAATAGATCACATAATCGCTGATCCTTTCCCCGTCTATGTGGTTTTTGATGCCTTGCCGGATCTTCCAGGAAAGCAACAGGCCAAAATGATGATCACGCGAAAAGGGGACGATCGAAGGATGCCGCCGGATCGGACTTGCCGGTTCAGTTCGACGATAAACCATAATCATGCGCTTTGGACTTGAATGGATTTGGATTTTTTCTCCAGTTCAATCGATTTGGGAAACAGAATATTGTTTTCAAGATGGACATGGAGGTGGAGGTCGTTTTCAAAGGCTTCGAGCATGGAATACAGCATGCGGTAAGAGCCGCAGGCATCCTGCGGAGCCTGGTAATCGTGGCTCAGCTGCCTGATTTTTTCAAGGAGGAGCCCTGCGGATTCATGTTCGATTTCCATCTGATGCACCGGCTGGGTGATGCTGTCAAAAACCGCCACTCCCCTGGAGGCCACCCCTTCCAGGTTCTTGATATAAGGAAATACGATTTTTTCCTCCTTGGCCATATGCGTCGTCATTTCTGCTTTTAAATCCTGCACCAGCGCCTTGATCTCCGCCAGCTCAGGATGGTTTCCGCCGTGCACGGCGGCCACCTTGATGGCATAGGCTTCCAGTTCGGGAAGGGACTTTTTTACATACAGGTGGTGAGTGTTGATGATATAATCGGAGAGGAAAGCCAGGCTCCATTCCTGGTAAGGAAGGGCCTGTGCCGTTGGCAATTTATCGGCTTGCTGCAATTCCTGCTCGATCCGGGTGACGTCCAGGCCTTTTTCAGCACAGGCTTGTTTTACCGTCTTTTTTCCTCCGCAACAGAAGTCCAGGCCGTATTTTTTAAAGACTTCCGCTTTGCGCAGATCTTTGGCCGCGATCTGTCCCAGGGTCTCATCCTGTTCGTCGGCCCGGCGTTTGGTGATCCTGACTTTCCACCAGCGGGGCCCCTCGGTCAGGTATTCCCAGTTAAACACATTGCCCCTTTCCCCCAGCAGCTGGTAATACAGCGGTTTGGGGTCATGATCGTTGTGGATGACCAGACTTTGGCCTTCCGCCAGCGCGTCGAAGCCGGCGAAGATCGTGGGGTGTTTCATCCGGGGTTCCAGGAGGGTGACATCAAGCATATTATCAGTTACGGTTTCCATATGTTTTGTTTTAGATGACCCTACAAATATAGGGTTTTTTTTAAAATAAAAGTATTTAATTACTTTTATTTTTTAGGTCTTCTGCCTGCAAGAACCCCCGACTCAAGGATAAACAAAACCTGGGGACCGGTCCCGAAACCCTTCGGAACCAGACTGTGACCGGTCAGCGCTTCGGACGGGTAGGTCTGACGGCAGAGGGTTTTACTTCGTATTTGTAGACTTGCTGGGAAGACCTCAGCCGCCGGTCCTTTTGAACCTGAAGTCGCACTGTTCCGCTCCATTCGCGATGGTCCCGGTCCTCACCAATTGCAATCCGGCCAGGGAAGAAGTGATGTAGTCTACTTCACAGAGCAAGGCGGCATATTTTGAAAAGCCGTGCCGGGCAAAAAGTTTACAGATTCCGCATTCGAGGATATCCACTCCGTATCCAAAGCCCAGGGTTTCTTCTTTGCCGGTGAGGACCCTGACCCGGAAGCCTTCGGGATGGGCATTGCGGCTGACCATCCGGTCCATTTTTTTTAACAGGATGGAAGCTAGTCCCGATTTGATCAGCCTGGCCGGCAGCCTTTTTAAAAAAGCCTGCCATTTGTTTTTGGGCCGTACATATTCGGAGGCGATGCCGGTGACCAGGCTCCTGATTTCCTCCATGCTTTTTCCATCCCGGTCCAGGACTTGAATGAGTGCGAGAAAATAACCTGAAATATACAACCGCCGGTCCATGGGGTTTCCGGAGCTGGAAACGAAACCAAGATCCGCCCGGATCCCTTGATACAAGAATTCGGTTTCCCGGATATAGTCCACGGCCTGGCCGGGATAATTCAGCCGGAGCGCTTGGTCAAAATATTTTTTATACGCCTTCATTTAATAGAGTCGCACCCCGGCTTGACCGGAAGGAGGCCTATTTATTCAGAAAGGCGGAATACATCCACACCAGCTTTTCCTGGGCACGGATATAATCGCTCATCAGGGCATTGGTCCCTTCGTCGCCGGCTTCGGCGCTCAGGCCCAGCAATTCACGTTGCAGGCCAATGATCACCCGGAAAGAGTTCAGGATATCCTCCACCGCCTTAAGGCCATCCGAAACCTGGCTGCTCTCCTTGATGGCTGAAGCCTTTTTATATTCTGAATAATTGTGCAGGGGCGCATATCCCAGGGTGAGGATCCGCTCGGCGACCTCATCGATTTTCAGGAGCAGGTCGTTGTATAATTCTTCAAACTTAAGATGCAATTCAAAAAACTTCTCTCCTTTGATGTTCCAGTGATACCCCCTGGTGTTTTGATAAAATATGGAATAGTGGGCCAGCAAATCGTTCAGTTTTTCAGCCAGTTGTTTTGACTTTTTGCTGTCCAGTCCGATGGCGTTCCTTGCTTTCATGCTTTTTTATACAAAGTTACCGGATCTTCTCTGAAAAGCGACTTAACGAGTAAAATGAAACCGCCTTTACAGTTCTTCAAATGCTTCATCGTATTTCACTTTCCCGCTTATCCCATCCAGGCCGCCGGGCACCAGTTCGATGGCCATGAATGCTTCATCCGGAACTTCGTAGGGTGATTCAATTCCCCATCTGGATGCGGGAACAAAACCAAATCGGGGATAAAAGTTCTTATGGCCCAGTACTATGACGGAACGGTAGCCCAGTTCACGGGCTTTCTTCAGTCCCTCCCGAACCAAAAGACTGCCAATGCCCTTATTCTGGAATTCCGTCAGAACGCCCAAGGGAGCCAGGGTTAAGCTTTCATAATCCTTCTGTCCCCCGGAGATTTTTATTTTTGAAAAAATGATATGGCCCACGACAAGGTTGTCCTGTATGGCTACCAGGGACAATTCCGGGATATACGCTTTGTTTTTCCTGAGTTTTTCAACCAATCTGCCTTCGGCTTCCTGGCGGAAGGCGGCCTGATGGACCAGGTAAATCCCATGAAAATCTGAGGCCTTTTCCCGGCGGAGAGTTAGATTCATATCACTTCAGGGGAAAATCTCGAAACGGTCCGCATCCCGGCCCACCGGGAATACCTCGCGGTGTTTTTCAAGGCTGTTGCGGTCAAGGACCACGGTTTGGACATATTCCGCCTCATCAAGGTGAACCACCGTTTCGCCATAAGAATTGATCACCTGGCTGTCCCCGCTGTAAGTATGGCCTTTCCCGTCGCTGCCAATGCGGTTGAGGGTGGCGATCCAGGCCTGGTTTTCGATGGCTCTGGCCACCGGCAGGCTTTTCCAGGCATGGGCCCTTGCGGACGGCCAGTTGGCTACATAAACGGCCAGATCATATTGCCAGCCGGCAAGGGGATCAAACGAATTCCTGGACCATACGGGAAAACGGAGATCATAACAAACAAAAGGCCTGATCTTCCAGCCTTTTATTTCCAGGGTCAGCAGTTCATTCCCTCCGGTGTAAGTCAATTGTTCCCCGGCCATGCGGAACAAATGCCTTTTGTTATAATATTGCAAAGAACCATCCGGAAGCGCCGCCACCAGACGGTTGTAGAAGGCCTTCTCCTCCCGGATGATGAGGCTGCCAAAGACCACCGTCTGATTTTGTGCCGCCTTGGTTTTCATCCAGTTTACGGTGGGTCCCTCCATGGTTTCCGCCAGGCTGTCCGCCCGCATACTGAAACCGGTATTGAACATCTCAGGAAGCAGGATGAGATCGGTCGGCCCCTGGATCCGGGAAATCAGGCGGTCAAAATGGGCCAGGTTGGCTTCCGGATTTTCCCATTGCAGGCTGGTTTGCAGGAGGGTGAGGCTTAGATCTTGCATAAAATCTCTGCTGCTTTTTCAAGGGTTTCGTCTTTTTTTCCAAAACAAAAACGCAAAACCCGGTGGTCGGTATGATCCTGGTAAAAGGCGGATACGGGAATGGTAGCCACCTTGTATTCGTGCGTAAGGCGGATGGCCAGTTCGGCATCGCCTTCATCGGTGATCCGTTCGTAAGTCGCGCATTGGAAGTAAGAGCCGCGGGAAGGGAGCAGGCTGAACCGGCTGCCGCTGATCATCTCCCTGAACCGGTCCCGCTTTTTCTCAAAAAAAAGATTCAATTGAAGGTAGGCCTCCTTTTTATTCAAAAAAGCCGCCAAAGCGTGCTGCACCGGCGTTGATGCGGAGAAGGCGATAAACTGGTACACCTTACGGATTTCTGCGGTCATCTCAGCCGGAGCCAATACATAACCAACCCTCCATCCCGTGGCATGATAGGTTTTTCCAAAAGAAGCCACCATGATGCTTCGTTCCGCCAGTTCCGGAAAAGCGGATACCGACCAGTGTTTTTCCCCGTCGAAGACTATGTGCTCATAGACCTCATCGCTGAGGACGAGGAGGTCGGTATCCCTGACCAGGGATTGCAGGGCCAGCATATCCTCCCGGGTAAGGATATTCCCGGTAGGATTGTGCGGCGTATTGATCACCATCATCCGGGTCCTGGAATTAATCAGCCGGCGGACTTCCTCCCAGTCGATGGCATAACCCGGAAATTTCATTTTATACCTTACCGGCACCGCGCCGGCCAGTATGATGGATGGAATATAACTGTCGTAACAGGGCTCCAGCACAATCACTTCCTCCCCCGGTTGGACGAGGGCCTGGATGGCCGAATAGATCCCTGCGGTGGCTCCCGGCATGACGGTGATTTCGGTACCCGGGTCGTATTCCCGCCGGTAAAGTTCAAACGTTTTTTCCGCTATCCCTTCGCGCAATTTTAGCAAACCGGGCATGGGCGCGTACTGATTAAAGCCTCCTTTCATGGCCTGATCGACCAGCGCGATCAGCTCCGGATTGCAGGCGAAATCGGGAAATCCCTGCGCAATATTGATAGCCCCCACCTCGGCCGCCAGGCCGCTCATTTTGGTAAATATATTGGTGCCTACCAGGGGTAGTTTGGATAGCGATTTCCTCATCAAATCTGATTAAACTAGGCAGTAAAACTGTAAATTTAATTAATCTTTGTTTTGAACTATGCGCAAAATCATACTGCAGCTGGCCGTCAGCCTGGACGGTTTCATTGAAGGCCCCAACGGGGAGTACGACTGGTGCCTCACCGACCAGGATTATGGGATGTCCTCCTTTCTTAAAAAGGTGGATACCCTCTTTATGGGCCGTAAATCCTACGATTTGGCAAAATCCATGCCCGTTGCGGCGGAAGATCCTTTTATGGTAAAAATGTCGAAGATCAAACAGTATGTGTTTTCCAATTCGCTGAAAGAAGATGAAGTGCAGGAGCCTTTTCATCTGGTTTCAGGGGATACGGTATCCTGGACCAAACAATACAAACAAGAAAAAGGCAAGGACATCTGGTTGTGGGGCGGTGCGAGCCTCACCACTTCCTTTATGGACCATTGGCTGGTGGATGAACTGGTCCTCGCCGTCCATCCCATCCTCCTGGGTGATGGCAAGCCTTTATTTCACGGATTAAAACACCGGGTCAGGCTGGACCTGAAAAGCAGCCGGAAATACCCTTCCGGACTGGTGATGTTGCGATACGCAATAGTAAATGATTAAGGGATAACCATCCCTTATAATGCTTTTCCTTTTGACTATCTTTACCCTGATCTGTCTCCCTGGGCCGGATCGGTCAAATTGCCAAAATGCGGCTGGTCATTTGTTTTTTCTTCCTGGTATGGAAACTGCAACTTATTGCCTTGCCCGGTACCGCAGATACCACCGGTATATCCATCATTTACACCGGCCGCAGCCTGGGGGCCCTCGGGGTGATGCGATCCCAGGAGGAACATGAACTGGTCACCGAACAAGCCAACACCGAACATAAACCTTTTAAACTGGTCAGCCACTCCTGCTGGCGCGCACCCGGGTTGGCCGTTTTCCTGCCCTCCGACGAACCCAGGGGCAATGAACTTCCGCGGATTTTAGCCCAAAAAGATTCCGCAAAAGCCCTTAAAAAATATCCTGCGTTCAAAACCCACAACAGCCTGTTAGTCCAGGACCCCCTCCGTCGAAATCCCGACATGCTGGACATGATGAAAAAAAACCCAAGGCAAAAAACCGATATTCCCGACCTGGCTGAAACCCAAGTCACCTATTATTCCATGACCATCCGCAACGGGGACCCGGCAATTATCATTGAAGAAGAAGGAGCCGTCTGGCCGGAGCATCCTGATCTTTGGACCATTGGGGAAGTCAACCGGATGGATATCGGCGATACCGGCCGTTTGTATGAATTGCCCTTCAACCTGGGGGAAATGGCCGTGAGATCTACGGTGATTAAAAAACAATGGGTTAATGCTGATCAAAACGGGGAATACCAAATTTTAGCCGACCTTGGCCACCGCACCGGAAATTTTGGACTCGACGACCTCGAGCGGGCAAGAATTGATTTTAGCCTTCTCACCAAGCTTGGATATTCCATTTTGGTCCCCTATCATTTTGAATTATCTCTGGGGGCAGACAGTTTGAAGCGCCTTTCCCTGGACTTTCCGGGGATCCGGCTGCTGGCCACCAATATCCGCAGCCGGGACAGTTCTTTGTTCCATAGCCGGTTGATCCTCCCGTTTGGCAATATCCGGGTAGGCCTGCTGGGTCTTGTGGACCCCACCCTCCAGGGGGACCTTTCCAAAAACAGCCTCAAAGATTTTCAGTTCTTACCCTATCTGGAAACCATTCGTTATGAAGTTAACCAGATGAGAAAATCAGGGGTAGAGGCTATCGTGGTTTTATCAAATCTCGATGCGGGGGACAACGCCGCCCTTGCGGAAAAAGTAGCGGGAATCGATGCGATCGTGGCGGACCTGCATTCGCGCCTGAGCCCTGAAACTGTGATCCAATCCGTGGAATTACCTGGCCACAACCTCAACCGGCCGGGATCCCCTGCCCTGGTGACCCGGTCATTTGCCGATGGATTGGGGGTAGGGCGTTTACGGATGAAATTTGATGCTGAAGGCAGATTGCTCGGCCTTCAACACCGGCTGGACCCGGTGACGGACCAGACAGTGCCTGATACTTCGGTCATCCGGCAAATTCTTTCCCTTTCCCAACGGGTCAGCAAACCCAAGGGCGACCTTCTTTTCCCTGCATTCAATGACCTGGTAACCCTTTACCCCGATCTTAAAAAATACGATGCCACCACCCAACAGGGAAGGGTATCCCAACGGATGTGGGAGGAATTTGTCGCCCGTTTATTGCGGAATGCCGGACCCACCGAGCTGGCCGTAATCCGGAAATTCCCTTATTTCCCGCCCCTCATCGGCAAATTGCATGAGCGGGAAGTGAGTGCCTGGCTTTGGAATGAGGATGAAATTCTATTTTGTGATGTCAAGGGAAGCGCCCTTCTTAAGATCCTGGCAGACGATGTACACGAGGACCTCATTTTCAGTGGTCTGACCCGTCCCAAACCCGGCCCTCAACAAACCTACTCCCGTGGTTTGCCTTCGGTATCCATGGAATGGCTGCAGCTCAATTGCAGAATTCTCGGGAGGCCGGTTGATCCGGATGGTTTTTACAGGGTAGCCACCACCGATGTGATCTTCGAAGGGGTCAGGGCTGCGGATTTTCTGGAATCACGCAGGGTCCGCCGTCAATTTATTATGGATAAAGAAGGCCGGTTGGTCGAAAGCCCGGAGGGGGACAAGTTATCACTCCGGAGTTTTGTACTCAATGAGCTTAAACGGCTTAATAAAAACAACAAAGGGGATAAGTTTCTTCAAGCCGTCACCGAACGCCTGAAACCAGATCCCCGGTTTGAACCCTTGCTTTCGTTTGATTTTGACCGGCCCACCCTTTGGACTTCTTACAACCGGAAATACAACAGCGATGGATACGGGGCGGTCCCGGAAAGCAGGATCACGGCCACCAATTCCTGGGTGATCGGCGCGAGCGGCCGGTTTAAGGCAACCATGGATGGCCTTAAAAACGCCCTGGACCTCGGGCTTACGCTGGCATACGCCAAACAAAATTCAGAAATCTCCAAAAATATCCAGCAAATCTCCGAATCGGCGGACGATATTAAACTGGACCTCACCTACCGGAGAAAGTCAAACCGGATCTTTCAACCCTTTGTACGCGGCCAGTACGATACCGAATTTACACCCACCATCAATCCAGCCACTTTGGAGGAAAATTACAAACAGCAGGCCCTTCGTGGAGTAATCGGCCTCGCCCGCCGCTTCCATCGCAACTGGCGCAATGTGGAACTCGCCTCCGTGCTCGAACAGGATTTCGGGCAAAATAAGGCCCAGTTCGGGTTTACCGCCCGAGCGGATGGCCGTTTTTTTCTGGGAGGGGGAAGTGTAATCTATTCCATTCGCAACGATGCGACCTGGTTTTTTAAAGCAAAGTCGGACACCAACCGCGACCTGGCCCTGCGGTATAATATGGTCCATGAACTGCTGATCCCGCTGATCGATGAACTTTCCCTCTCCGTGGCCTCCGATTTTTTCTTCTTCAAAGGAAAGGTTGAGGAGACGAGGGAGACCGGCATGAGTATGCTTTTAAGGGTAGGCATTACCTATGACCGCCTCTGGAAACCGAGGTACCAGCCCCTGTTTTAACGGAGCCTCCTTTGTTTTTCATGAATATTCTGTACGTTTAAATACGGAATCATGAGGATCATCATCATTGGAAACGGGATTGCGGGAAGTACGGCAGCGCGTTTTATCCGGAAGTACAGCGATCATGAGATCCTGATGATCTCCGAAGAATCCGAATATCCTTTTTCGCGTACCGCCCTGATGTATGTGTATATGGGGCACCTTCGTCTTGAGCACACCAAATTGTATGAAGACGGTTTTTGGGCTAAAAACCGCATTGACCGGCTGCATGGACGGGTTACCGAAATCAATCCTGTATCCAAATCCGTTCAACTGCACAATGGACAATCGCTGTCTTATGACATCCTGATCCTGGCCTGCGGTTCCCTGCCCAAAAAATTTGACTGGCCAGGACAGGATCTCCAAGGGGTTCAGGGCCTTTATCATCTTCGGGATTTACAGCAACTGGAAGATCAGACCGGGCGGATCAGGAAAGCCGTCATCGTAGGAGGGGGGCTGATCGGGGTCGAACTGGCTGAAATGTTACGATCCAGAAATATCGCGGTCAGTTTTCTTGCCATTGAATCCAGTTTCTGGAATACGGTTTTACCGGCCGAAGAATCGGCCATGGTCAATGAAGAGATCCGTAGACATGGAGTCGATCTCCGGCTCAATACCGGTCTTGAAGAAATATACAACGATGGAAGTGGATGGGTCGCCGGGGTGCGCACGGGGCACGATGACCACCTTGAAGCCCAGTTTGTAGGGCTTACCGTGGGAGTCCGCCCCAATATTGGTTTTTTATACAACAGCGATATCGAAACCAATATGGGCGTCATGGTGGATGATTACCTCCGGTCTTCCCAAAAAGATATTTACGCGATCGGGGATTGCGCGGAGCTCTGGACCCCCCGGCCCGGCAGAAAAGCCATAGAAGCGATCTGGTATACCGGCCGGATCATGGGAGAGACGGTAGCGCACACCCTTTGCAAGGGTCCTGTGAAATACGACCCGGGCATCTGGTACAATTCTGCGAAATTTTTCGATATCGAATACCAGGTTTACGGCGAAATAGAACCCCAACCGGTGGAGCATGTCCAATCCCTGTATTGGCAGGGCGCCAATGGAAAAAAGTCCATCCGGATCAATTACAACAGCGCCACTAGTCCAAATTTCCCGCTGGCCGTCCGCGGTTTCTGCCTCATGGGCATCCGGTACAGGCAGGAGGTCTGTGAACAGTGGATCCGTTCACGTGCTACCATAGAGACCGTCCTGCCTCAACTCGGCCTTGCCAATTTTGATCCCGAGTTTTTCCCCCAGTATGAAAGCCGGTTGATGGATCTGTACTATATCCAATCCGGCAAAAGACTGATTTTGAAGTCTGGGCGCGACCGGGATGCGGTCACCCGATTTTTAAATAAAATAAATGAATGACAGGATGAAGAACGCCGAATCCATGTCCCTCTCTGCCGGAGTCCATTCCGCAAACCTGAGCCCTGTACAAAAAGGGGCGCTGGGATTAGTGGGTTCCGGGATACTGATCCAGCTGATTTACTGGATCTCATTCAAAACCCAAAATGCAAGCGTTTGGTTGTGGACCTCAATCCTCCTGGTCAGTGCCGGTTCGGTCTGGTATTCCTACGAAACCTATCATGCACATCCCCCAGGTATAAAAAACAACGGGGTCTGGTTCAGGAGCCTGACCGCAAGGGGAAGCCTCGCCTGGTTATTGGCGGTAATACTCACCGGATTTTATATTCTACTGTACTGGTATCCTCAATACCTGGGACAGGGACAGGGAGAGGGGGGAGCAAACTCAGGCCTGATCCGTCTGTTTGATCCCCTGAGCCAATACTTAAAAGGGAAACCGGCCAGCCAGTGGTTTGTTTATGGCACCTTCTACACCCTGATCATGTTCCTGATGGGGATCAAGTTCATCTATAAATACAGGCATGACCGGTACCAGGTTTTGCGCACGTTATCGGTACTTTTTTTCCAGACGGCTTTCGCCTTTATTCTTCCAGAGATCCTGCAAGGCCTCAACCGGCCTTATTTTGATTTTAAAAACATCTGGCCCCTGAATTATTATTTCTTTTTTGACTGGCATATCGATGGTTTGATTCAAAGCGGGATGCTCGGTTATTTTATGTTGTTCTGGGGTATCGTTTCCTTCCTGGTCCTGACTCCTGTGTTGACCTGGTTTTACGGTAAAAGATGGTATTGCTCCTGGGTCTGCGGCTGCGGCGGCCTGGCCGAGACGGCTGGTGATCCGTTCCGGCATCTGTCCTCCTCTTCCCTGAAGGCCTGGAAAGTCGAACGATGGATGGTCCACGGGGTCCTGGTTTTTGTGGTGGTGATGACGGCTATGGTTTTGTACACCCGGTTTACCGGCGCAGCCAATATCCTGTTTTTAAACAGTTACCAATTGAGTGCCTGGTACGGGTTTTTTATCGGCGCGGCCTTTTCAGGGGTGATCGGGGTAGGCTTTTATCCCCTGATGGGAAGCCGGGTATGGTGCCGCTTCGGATGTCCGATGGCGGCTTACCTGGGTATCCTTCAAAAAACCAAGTCCCGGTTCCGGATCACAGTCAACGGAGGCCAATGCATTTCCTGCGGCAATTGTTCTACCTATTGCGAGATGGGGATCGATGTAAAATCCTATGCCCAGCGGGGACAGGATGTCGTGAGGGCATCTTGCGTAGGCTGCGGTATTTGTTCCGCAGTTTGTCCGCGGGGCGTGCTCAGGCTGGAAAACGGAATCCTGGATGCGGGATACCGGACCAGGACTAAGGAAGAACTTGACTACGAAGAGCGGTCCGGAATGAAACCGGGGGTAAACAAATAGAAGTGATTAAAAGTTGGATTTCAGCCCTTATCCATTCCAATATACTGATTGCGTTATGCGCGGTGGCCCTCGCCCTGGAAACCCAGGTGCAGTTAGGGCTCAGGCCCCATGTCCACCCTTACCTCTTCCTGATCTTTTTTGCCACCCTGTTCGAATACAATTTGCACCGGCTGATCACCGTCGTATATGTGCCGGAAGCCCTGGAAGATGAAAAATACGAATGGCTCCGGCAACATAAGCCCGGATTTTACCTGATGGTGTTTCTTTCCGTGACGGGTTTTGTGATCACCTTGTTCCAGGCCAAAAAAGAAGTGTTGATTGCACTGGCCCCGCTTGCCGCACTGGCCCTTTTTTATTCGACCCCTGTCCGGCACCTGGGGAAAAAATGGTTCCGGCTTCGCGAGATTCCCTACCTCAAAATTTTTCTTATCGCCGGGGTTTGGTCGGGGGTCACCATCCTGCTCCCGGTGATCCACAGCGGAAGGAGTTACCAGGTTCCCTTCCTGGCGGCGCTTCTTGTGGAAAGAATTTTTTTTATCCTTGCCATCACCCTGCCGTTTGATATCCGCGACCTGGAGGCAGACCGCAAAGTGGGTTTAAAGACGATTCCCATGCTTTTTAAGAAAACGAATCCCCTGGTCCTTTCTTATCTCTGCCTGGCAATGTTCGCGGCCATTGCCCTCGTTCAATATCCCGGGATGGGCATGAGCTATATCACCGTCGCCCTGCTGATTTCCGCGCTGACCACGGCCTTTTTCTTAGCCAGTGAAAAATTGCAGGTATTGCCTTTTTATCATCTCGGCATCCTGGACGGGACCCTGTTGTTGCAGTCCGTGCTTGTCCTTGTTTTTTATTTTCTATTCAAAAGTTGACCGGATCAATGGATCACCAATTTGGCCGTTTGCTGCTGGGATTTATTTGCAATGGTCATAAAATACATGCCTTTGCCCAGATGACGGAGGTCCAGCCAGTCCCGTACAAACTGGTTTCCCGGTAATTTATATTCAAGCACTTTTTTACCCAGGGCGTCAGACACCGTCAGGGCATATTCCGTTCCCGGCTCCGGAGAGGTTAGCTCCAGCAGAAAGAGTCCATCCGAAGGATTCGGATACAGTTCGAATTTAAAGTCGTTCGGTCTGCGTTTGGTATAGTTTATTTCGCGGGATGGGAAACGGGTGCAGTTGGTAACATTGACCGAAAGATACTGGATGAGGCTGTTGCCGCAATCGTTTATCGCTTTTACGGTGACGATACCGGTATGGTTTCCAAAGTTCACCGAGATCTGTGTGGTACCCTGGCCGGAAACGATGGTTGCGCCGGTCGGTACGGACCATAGGTAGGCGGTAGCGCCGATCACGGGCGGAATATTAAACATTGCGTTTTGCATTTGGGCGCAGACCGTTGTTGGCCCGGCTATGTTGGACTGGATTTTGGGCTGAGGCGACACGTTCAGGCACTTGTAAGGACTGGTCCCGCAATCCGTTGTATACCGGACACAAATATCCCCGGTCCGGTAAGAGGTCGCAAAAAATACCTCGATGGCGGTTGAATCGCCATTATATCCGGTTATTTCCGCTCCCAGGGGAACGATCCATTCATACGATACGGCTCCGGTGACCGGTGAAATGGAATACATGGTGGAAACTTGCTTGCATACGCCGGAGGCCTGACCCGTTATGTTCGATGGCACGCTCCCGGGAGCCGCCGATATGTAGATGCTGCGACCGTTGAACGAAGGGCTGGCCCCGCAATCGTTATGGGAAGCCACTTCGATATATCCCCCGGTAAAAGAATTATCAAAAACCACCTGAATGACATTATGAAACAAATTGGAATCCGGCATGAATCCGGATACAATGGTTGCCCCCGGAGGCATTTTCCAGAGGTAACAGGTAGAATTGGGTACGGGGCTGACCGAGTAGGTGCTTGGCGAGAGGTTGTTGCACATGCCGAAGAGGCTACCCGTGATCGGGCCGGGAACATCCGGTATTCCGCCTTCCTGGGTGACCGTGGCGCTGGTTGATCCATGGCAACCGTTGTTATCCGTAACGGTTACATCATAAGTTCCTACCCTGTCAACCAGTATGGATGAACTGGATTCTCCGGTAGACCACAAATAGCTGTTAAAATTCGGTCCGGCGTCCAGTGCCGTCACACTTCCTCCGGCGCAGAAGGACAAGGTCCCGGAAATAAAAGGATTGGGCGGAGTAAACTCTACGATATCTTTGGAAATACTGTCTTTACATCCATTGGCATCCGTCACCGTAAGGATGTAAAGTCCAGCCGTCTTGGCATATATATCAGGAGTGGTACTGCCGTTTGACCATAAATAACTCTGGCCCCCGCTCCCGGATAATAAAACGGAATCTGCAGGACAGAATCCGTCGTATCCGTTAATCACGGCAAAAGGGGAAGGGTACAATGAGGTGAATTCGGTGGTGCTTCCCTGGCATCCGTCTGAATTGGTTACCGTTACCGAAAACCCACCTTCGGTACTGACCGTTATGGTTTGAGTGCTCGCACCGGTAGACCATAAATAACTGCTGAACCCCGTTCCGGCATCCAGTAAGGTGGAATCCCCGGGACAAAAAAGAAAGGTTCCGGTGATGGAAGGGGCCGGTACCGGGCTGAATTGGGTGGATGCCGTATCGGATCCAACACAACCGTTGGCATCTGTGACGACCACAATGTAAAGCCCTGGATTACCCACTACGATAGAATCCGCAGTTTCATTGGTGGACCATAAATAACTGGCAAAACCAGAACCCGCATGCAAAACGGTGGTTTCATTGGGACAAATGCCCAGGGTGCCGCTGATGGATACCACCGGGGGTGTGAAAACCGTAATGTTTACCGTATCGGAGAGGGTGGTCCCGCATCCGGTGCCGTCATCGTAGATTACCGTATAAGACCCTGCCGTTTTCACATATATGCTGTCGGTGGTAGCTCCTGTACTCCAGGTATTGCCCCCGGTCTGGCTGGATTTCAATTTAACACTGTCGCCGGGGCAAAAGCTGAGGGGGCCTTCCACGGTAATCACCGGGATGACGGATACCGGAGAGATCGAAGTAACGCTGTCGACCGACATACAACCCATCGCGTCAACTGTTGTAACGGTATAGGTCCCGGGTGCAGAAATGATTAGCGTGTCATCGGTACTGCCTCCCGTCCAGTTCAAACTGGTAAAATCTCCCGGCGTCACCAGGCGGCCGATACATACCGCATCTATTGCGCTGTATCCCGGCACCGTGTCCATATTAAAAGCCAGGCGCACCCCGGATACTTTATAAGGGGTCAACGGAAAATTAAACCGGTTTTTTTTGGAGGACGGGGGAGCCGGAGCGGCGGTTCCTGACCAGATCAGGTGGAACATGCCCGTCCCTTCGTCCTGCAGATAGATACTGTCCAAGGCTCCCGGGTTGAAAGTTTCGAAGACATCGACAAAATTTACGGAGTCTGCTTCCGGGAAGTGAAGGACCAAAGATTCCCTGCCGGCTTCGCTGGAGGAAATCCAGGATTTGGGGTCGGGACCATAACCCGGATAGACATTGGGGCTACCCAGGGCTTCCCGGGCGCTGTATTGATACGGAGAGTACTGGGAGCTGTACGCGATCACGCTGTCCGCATAACGGGCCAGGATACTGGATACGACAAGTGTGTCCGAAGTGCCGGTACACAAAAACAAATCGCCGGTAATACTAGGTACCGCCGTGCCCGGAATAAGTTCTGCCCGGATCATTAAACGTCCCGGATAAGGATGATGCCATATGCTATCCCCGGCAGCGTTGCCTCTGAAATAAGCACTGTCCCGGATCCGGCCCCCTTCATACTGGACTCCGACCGGAAAACAGGAAACCATGCTGGAATCCTGGGCAAGCCCTACATAATAATATTCATTTTGCAATAGGCGGGTACCCGGCAGATAAAAAGTATAATATTTATTGACCTGGGCCGAATCCGGTACGATAGCGGAAGATTGACCAAGAATCACCAGGTTGGTATCCAGCGCCACGGCATAAACCGGATGGCCCTGGGCGGACTGGCTCAAAAAGACCTGTATGGCATTGATCTTGCCGCATCCGTCCATGTAATGACGGCCCAGCGTCATGCCGGCCAGGGTATCGGTGCCGGCCTGGGAGATTGCATTCGAACCGTCTTCATAGGAAACGGTGGAAGGCGTTACGGTCTGGAGATAATAATTCCGATTATTGTAGAGCACGTTTTCATCACCCTGGGCCGGTACCGAGACGATGATGGAATCGGTCTCCAGAAGAACCGGTGACCATCCGCTAAACTCGATTAAACCGATGGTGTCGGGCCCCACCGTAATATTTTGATTCACGGTGTAGCGGACCGTCTGGGTCAGTTGTTCCTTCACCGTCATATTTACCGTATAAGTCAGGGTATCCGGGCTATGGTTCCGGATCACTGCGGACACGGGTGCCGAAGTATACCGCGGGGCGTATTTCCCAAGAGCATACACCGCAAGGACCTCCACGCTGTCTTTCAAGGAAGGCGAACACAACCGGGTTTCCGGCCGGTAATCGTTTGCATTCAAAACGGTATCCAGCGCCAGGGCCGAAGTGTCGCTTCGAGTGATAAATGACAGGATCGTGCGGAGGGAATCCTGGCCAAAACTCCCTTTCAGCACAGAATTGGCAAGGGTTGCCAGCGAGGTGTTCGGGGAGGAAAGGGGACCGGTCATGTACTCGTATTCCCAGGCGACATAAACCCCCTGTCCGGTATAAACGAAGGTGTCCAGGTTCATGCCTTTAAACGGAATATCATAGGGTCCGATGGTATCGGGGACCGCGATGCTGTCGTCGTGCACCAGGCTCATGGGATTGGTTGCATTGGTCCAGGAGATGACGTCCTTTGCCCGGTACCTCAATTCATAAGAGGTGGCAGCCACGGAAGAATCCCAGGAAAATTTCACCGAAGAAGAAGTAATGCTGTCCACGGAAAAATAAGGCGGAAAATAACAAACCGTGGGCCCGGAGGTGGTAAACCGGGGGCCGGCGATAAAAGCCCCTGCATCGGAGATGTTGCAATTAGATCTGACCTGCCATTCATAGGTCGTTCCCGGTACCAACCCGGAATTGATACTGATCGAGTCCGCAAATGAAATGGTCTCCACCCAGGCAGTGTTGCCCACTCTTCTAAACCGGACGGAGTAAAAAGTGTTGCCTACCGCCGGACCCCAGTCCAATTTCGCCGTGGTATCTCCAACACTCACTACCGAAAGACCGGTAGGGGAGTTACAGTTGTTGGATTTTTCGGTGACAAAGGATGAATTGCTGATCACGGAGGAGTCCGAGGCGCAGCGGGTTTTTACCCTCCATTGGTAACCCGTATTGGGAGTCAGGCCGTTGAGGGTGATGGTGGTATTGGTCGTGCTCATTCCAATCCAGTTTTCCGTATCCGTCAGGGAATATTCAACAAAAAAATCGGTCACGGAATGGGCCGGGGACACCCAACTCAATTCAGCGCTGACATCGGTTATGTTGCCTTCTTTCAAATGGGTTACCGGCCGGCAGGAATCCAGGTTATCGTTATTAAAACCAAGGATGGGTGAAAAGGGGGAACAATCGGACCTGACCTGCCATTCATAATTGCCGGGATGCAGTCCGGTGACCAGTTGGTAAGTATTGGCAATGCCCGGAATGACCGTCCAGGCCGTGTCGATCCGGCTGACGGTGTCCGTGGTGTTTTGAAGATAGACCTTAAATTTGGCGCGGGTGGTATCGTTTTGGGCATCTGCAATCGTAAATCCGATGCAGGAGATGGTATCCCCGGACTGAAGGCCGCTGGCCAGTATTTCCTTTCTTTGAATCAGGTAAAATCCCCTTTGATAACGAAGTGAACCTTGCGGAGCCACGGATTTGGTGTGATTGCCATCGGAAGGCAAGACCACTGTATTCGTCTGCGCCCCGATTTTGAACGGCATCATTGCAGCCAGGCCCAGAAACATCTGCAAAATATAAAGATGAAGCTTATTCAATGTTGTCCGTCTCTTGGTGGCAATGGAATCCATCATGGATAATGAAGGGTTATTTTTGATTGACCTTGGTCTGTTGCAAATTTTGTTCAAAAAGTCTCGGTAATTCGTTTCTGGCGCTCTTCTGGATCTCTTCTATAAAGGATTTCCGGTATGCCTGGTCCGATTCAATTTTTGCCCAGAAAGGATCTTCGTCCGGCTGGGTTCCTTTTTGCCTGGCCATGACCAGGGCTTGGTCCAGTATCTCTGAAATTTGTTCCTGTGAAAATTCAAAATAGGACAGGCTTTTTGCAAATTCTTTTAAGGATGGTTGGCCTTGGCTGTTTCCCGGGGATGAGCCGGGCCGGACAGACCGGGTTACCGTGGAATTGGAGCCCGAGGCCAGTTCCTGAAAGCCCGGTACCAATTGTGCAAGAACCTGATTTCTTTGGGTAACCTTTTCACGGAGTCGCTGAATCCTGTTTTTTTGTTCCACCACTTTTTTATTGATCTCGCTGCCGTGGAGGCCTACTGCGGTCATGACCACTCCGTAACCTTCCTGATCGTGAGCGGACCAGGCCACCCCCACCATATTGGCATAATCTTCTGCTTTCATCTCGTCCGGGGCCATTCCCCTCGCCAATCCATCTTCATTCCCGGAAGGCAGGATATAGTCCCCCGCATGGACCCGCCCCATCACCCGGACAGGTACCTGTCCGAGAAAAGCTACCTTTTCATACCGGGACCGCAGGCTTTCCGGCGGAGTATTTCCCAAGACTATAGGTTGGGATGAAATGACCATGATTTTTTGCGCATCGGTGGTTTGTTTGGAAATGAACCCATTTCTCAATCCGACTACATATCCGGGTAAAAAAACCTCGCCGTCGTTTGACTTGGGCAGCCATTCCGCATAATCCCCAGAACCCGATTCGTAGGTAACCCCTACCCTGGCCGCTTTATAATTGATATAAGCATCTTTTTCTGCAATGGCGTCAACGGTCCGGAAACTGTTGTTGATCAAATCGGCTGCCGCACCCCCAACATCCAGTGTTGCCTTAACAATCAGGGAGGTAATCGGGGCGGCGACACAAAAGCCCAGGCCGGAGCAGCCGGTTGAGGAGGATAAGGCGCTGACCAGGGTTTTACCGGCAATAAATAAAGTAGCCGTGGCAATGACTATCGCAAGTTCCGCACTGTGGATCCTGAAATTCAGATTTTCAATTTCATGGGCATACAGCAGGTTGTTGACAGACTGGGTACTGTTTTCCCCTTCAATATATCCTACCACACCGGCCGAGCTGTTTCGGAATTCCATAAAATTATTGGCCCACTCGGGTACTGCATTGGCCACCTGGATGCTGATTCCATTTTGATTGCTGGTATTGGTGAATTGGGCAATAAAATTGCCTGAACTCCTGACATACATGGTATTGTTCAGAGTGGAAATCCCCCCAATGTTCAGCGAACCGGCAAAAGCAGTCGCTCCTCTTACATTTAATCGCCTGCGGATAGACATGCCCCCAAAAACCTTTAACGCGCCCGTCGTGGAATCAATGGACTCCGTAAGGTCCAATAGGGTCAGCATCCCACCTATTCCGGCAGCTCCACCTACGTTGAGATTAAGACCGATCCCGGTTCCCCCGGAGACTCTTAAAGCGCCGGTCATGGGGTTGACCGATTGAGTTAAATCCGTGATCGACACCGCCCCGCCGAAAGCAACAGGTCCTCCAAACTTGGCCACACCCCCGATATATAAATTTTCCCTGATGTAGGCGCCTCCCCCTACCTGCAAAGAACCGGTAGGCGCTGCCCCGGAGGTATCGGTCTGGTATATGGATAAAATCCTGACCTTATCATGAAATGAGGCACAGGAGTCCACTTCCAGGGTGCCGGAAAACGCGGTGGGGCTGCCTAGGCTGACGTTCAGGGAGTCATTCAATACCGTAAAGGAATCGACCTGCAGAGTACCCGTGAGTTTGGTCGGGCTCATATTATTTACGTTTAACCGGTCGTTCAGGTCAGTGGGCCCATCCACATTGAGCGCCGCATTCAAATCGGTGGCCTGCTCCACGGTAAGCCTGCCTGACAACAGGGACGGGCTGCCCTTGGCAACCGTGAAAGGGCCGTAATTGACCGTGGCACCGGTATCCGTATTAAAGAAAACACTTCTTTTTACCACAAGGGAATCGTCCACTGTCGCGGTCAGTCCCACCTGCATATTCTGCCCGACCTTCAGATTTTGCCCGATTTCAAAATTGAGTTTGGCCGAGATGTCCCCACCCTTGAAAATCCTCAACCGTTCGACATTGTCCGTGATCAAAAATAAATCCACTTTATCCGTGGTGCCGAGTGAATTGATATGGTATGGATTACCGCTGGCATCCGTATTGGCATTTCCGAACACCGACCATTGGTTGGAAATCACACCGGGTTCCGGGGGCGCAGGCTGGGAAGCATTGCCGGAATGGATCAGTTTATTTGCGGTCAGCGCGTACAGGGCGTAAGGCACGGCAAGCAGTTTGCTGTTGCTCACGGAGGAGAAACCGGAATGCCCTTTGTCCTGGATGGCAACTTCCAGCCAAATGTTTTCTGTGCTCCAGGGCACCAGCCCATATTGGCCTTCGACCCGGAGTCCTTCCCCTATAACCAGATTAAACAAGCCCTGTTGGTTGGTCGTCACCTGGTGTATTTCGCTGTAATGGTTGACCCTTTTATCGTTTTCATTGCCGAATAAGTAAATTTTCAAATTTATTTGTTGATTGCGCAACAGGTTTCCCTGGGGATTGTGCGCCGCAGCCTGGTAATTGATTCCTTTGAGGGCCACCTGGGCCCGGGCTGCAACCAGCAGCAGTTGAAAACACAAAATGAAATACAGTTTTTTCATTTCAATTTCCTTTTCGAATAAAAAAATCCACGGTCGTTTTCCGGGTCATTGGATATATCCATGGTTTCATTTGTTTTGTTTGATTCGTTCCGTTTGAAGTCGCACCGACTGTTTATAGATCCCCTGGATGGAAGCAATACAATTTTCCTTAAAAGAAGGATCGGTTTGATATTGTCTCCAGAAGGCATAATTTTCCGGAACTCCACCGTTGTCGCGGAGGGATTTTTCTGCCATCATGAGGTATCCCTCCACCTGGTCCCTGGAAACCTGGGAAAAATCGGTTCTTCCGGTGCTGGCTTCTTTGAACCAAAGTTCTCCGGCTAAAGGATTCTGCACATTCACCGCCTGGCCTGCAGCTTCCCTGCTGCGGGTTGCGGGCTGAAAGCCGGGGACCAGTCTGGCCAGGATGGAATGGGTCTGATCCAGTTCGGATTTCAGTTCTTGGATCTGTCCCTGGTTGTCTTCGGCCAATTTACTGATATCGGAATCATTCAATCCGATGGCGACGTTGACCAATCCGCAACTTTCTGTTTCCTTATCCGACCAGGCCGTGCCTACGATCTGAATATAATCTTCAGCCTGCATGTTTTCCACCGGCACAGCTCTTCCTAATCCGTCCTGATTACCCGAGGGCAGGATATAATCCCCGGACCTGACTTTACCCATTACCAAAACAGGTACCTGGCCCATAAAGGCGACTTTTTCATAATTCCTTTTAAGGGATGGTTCAGGGCTGTTTCCCAATACAGCGGGTTTGGTGGAGATGACCAGTAGTTTGCCGTAACCCTCTGTTCTTTTTGTGATTTGCCCGTATTGCAGACTCACGATATATCCGGGGAGGAAGGTTTCCTGGGTATCCCGTTTGGGCAACCATTCCGCATAATCCCCGGCTCCCGATTCATAAGTCACCCCGATCCGGGCCGCATGGTAATTGACAAATTCATCTTTCCTTTCCTGGAAATGATCTCTCAATTCCACAGCCCTGGCCAAACCAATGGAACGAGCCGCAAGTTCTGCGGCGGCTTTCACAATCAAAGAGACGATCGGTGTGGTACCGCATACCCCGAGTCCTGCGCAGGGGGTGGAGGAGGCCGCAGCCGCAACCACTCCCGCGGCGGCACCGACCAAAAAATAGGAAGCCGTTATAACGGTGGCTTCGGCAAATTTTAAATCCGTCTTGTAAATATCCAGCTCCCGTATATAATTGGGATTGTTGAGGTATTCGGATTGGTTCTGGCCCTCTATTCTCCCCACTACTCCTGAATTGCTGTTGCGGAATTCAATAAAATTATTGGACCAGCCCGGGCTGGGGTTGGCTAGTTTGATGCTGATTCCATTCTGATTGCTGGTATTGATAAAATGGGCGATGTAAGGCGAGCCCGAGGTTACCTGCAAAGCATTGCCCATGGTCGTAAGCCCCGACACCGTCAGCGAATCAAACAAGGATACGGCACCGCCAACGTTGAGCCTTCGCCGGATCCCGGCTCCGCCGAAAACTTTTAAAGCTCCCGTAAGCGTATCTGTGGACTCGGTGACATCGGTCACCGAAGTCATTCCTCCGATCATGGCGGCTTCCCCAACATTTAAATTCAAGCCTATGCCCACCCCCCCGGACACTTTCAACGCTCCGGTGGATGGGCTGGTGGATTGGGTTTGGTCCTGTATGGTTACGGCCCCGGCAAAAGCAACCGGTCCGCCAAATTTGGCGACACCTCCGACATACAGGTTTTCTTTCACATAAGTCCCTCCGCCTACCTGTAAGGAGCCGCTGGGGCTTATTCCGGAAGTATCCGTTGAAAATTGGGAGTCAATTTTAAGCCTGTCGTTGAAGGTGGCGCAGGAATCCGTTCTCAGGGTACCGGTAAGAGTGGTGGGACTCGCGTTGGTTACGGTAAGCGCATCATTCAGGTTGGTCACGGAGTCCACCTGCAGGGTTCCGGTCAGAAGGCTTGGGCTCCTGTTGTTTACGAACATCCTGGCGTTGAGATCCGTATTTCCATCCACATTCAGTGTTTCCTTGAGGTCCACCGACCGGTCGACTGTGAGGGTTCCGGTCAGAATGCTTGGACTTTGATTCTCCACCGTGTAGGGACCTTTAACCAGGGTAAATCCACTCACCTGATTGAGAATAACATTCCCTTTGACCAAAAGCGAATCCCCGACGGATGCCGTTAAATCCACCGTCAGGTTTTGGCCTACCTTAAGGTTTTTAGTAATGTCGAAATTGAGTTTGGTTATGATGTTTCCGTCCGCCCTGATCCGCATCCTTTCTATGTTATCGGTGATCAGGATGAGATCAACAAAATCGGTCGTGCCCAGGGCATTGATATGATAGGGGTTGCCGGCGAGATCTGTATTGTGATTGCCGAATACCGACCAGGTTGTAGATTCGACGCCGGGTTCTGGAGCGGATGAATTTGAGGACGGCTGTAAGTTGCCCGGCCCCGCCAGGCCGCCCGCCAGGCCTGCATGAATGGCATAAGGAACGAATTGCAGTTTGCTGCTGCTGAGCAGGACAAATTCTGAATCCTTAGGGTCCCGGATGGATACTTCCAACCAGATGTTCTGGGCATTCCATGGAATAAGTCCGAATTCGCCCCCGGCCTTCCTGCCTTCCCCGACAACCAAATTAAACAAACCCAATGCATTGGTGGCCACCTCATGGGTCTCACTGTAATGCGTTATCTTCTGTCCCTGATCCATGGCCACCAGGGAAATTTTTAACCCGATTTTTTGATGACTCAGCAATTCACCTTTGGGATTGCGCGCCACGGCCTGATAATTCATTCCTTTGGGAATGACCTGGGCATAGCCGAAGGCCAGCACGCAAAGCTGAAAACAAAAAACAGCGTACCATTTTTTAGCCGTTTGCGCCCTGTATCGAAAAAGGGATGCCATCAACCGGGATGTACTTCGTCGAAGGGATTTCATTTTTGACGCGGTTTAATTTTTTCCAATTGTTTACGCAAAAACTGGGTATCGGTAAACCGGAAATTTGTCAGGTATTGTTCGATAAAATCCGGGGTGGTTTTTATTTGATTCAACAGGTAAATGGCCTCCCTGCTTCCACCGGTTTCCAAAAAACTTTTTTCCACCATGCTCAGGGATTCCAGAATTTCGGGGGCCTTTAATTCCGTTGGAAGCCATTTATTTAAACGGTAGGAAGGATCAGTCTTTTCCTGGATAGTCGATGCGGCCTGGTAAGTTTTTTCTCCGGTGATGCCCGCCGCCTGTTTAAACCCGGGGACCATCCTTGCAAGTTGTTCATTGGTCTCATCAAATTCCCTTTCCAGGTCTTCGATTTCCTTTTCCTGGCGGGCAACAAGGGTTGCCAATTCACGGGTCTGAAGTCCAATGGCCACGTTGACCAACCGTTCTTCACTGCCGTCGGATTCCGACCAGGCCGTACCGACAATGGATCCGTAATCGCTTATTTTCAGTTTTGAGGACGGACAAGCCCTGCCCGTTCCATCCTGGTTGCCGGACGGAAGGATATAATCCCCCGCCATCACCTTACCGGCCACTCGTACCGGAACCTGACCCAGGAAGGCCACTTTTTCGTACTGTCCTTTGCGGTCTGCATCCGGCATATTCCCCAGGACGATGGGCTGGCTGGAAACAACCATGAGTTTGCTGTGTGCCCGTATGGTTTTTGATATCAGGCCTCCGTGGACACCCACAATGTCACCCGGTTTGAAAATTTCCTCAGGGTTTTCTTTAGGCAACCATTCGGCATAATCTCCGGCTCCGGATTCATAGGTTACACCGTATAAGCCTGCTTTAAGGTCTATAAAATCTTGCTTTCGATCATTTGCCAGATCCAGGGCATAACCCGCACCGCCCACCACTGCTACGCGAGCCGCCAAACGAATAGCGGCTACGGCAATCAGACTGGGGATGGGAAAGGTAACGCAGGCGCCCAGACCCAAACAGGCTGTGGAAGAGGTGGCCGCTGCCACCACATCCCCTCCCGCGAGAACAACGTTGACGCTGGCTTCCACCAAAGTCAGTTCTGCTGCCCTCACATAAGCTTCCAGCAAATTCAGTTCAGTGACATACCGGGGATTGCTGGTAAACTGGGTGGAGTTTTCTCCTTCAATGCGGCCGACCACCGCTCCTGCGCTGTTTCTGAATTCCACAAAATTATTGGACCAGCCCGGAGCCGCATTATTGACTTGTACGGTTATGCCATGTTGATTGGTGGTATTGATAAATGAAGCGACAAACGGGTTGGAGTTGGTTACATTCAGACCCCCGTTAAAACTGGAAATTCCGGCAACATCGAGCGTATGGTAAAACAAACCCGCTCCCCGGACATTCAGCCTTTTCCTGATGCTCGCACCTCCGGAAATCTTTAATGCTCCCGTCAGCGAATCCACGGATTCGGTCAGGTCTTTAACGGTAAACATCCCACCAATGCCGGCTGCTCCCCCCACATTGAGGTTTAATCCAATACCGACTCCCCCGGAAACCTTCAATGCCCCGGTGGATGGACTGGTTGATTGCGTGACATCTGTGATGGAAACCGCCCCCGCAAAATTCACCGGTCCTCCGAATTTGGCGATGCCCCCGACATAAAAATTCTGCTTGATATAAGTGCCTCCGCCTACCTGCAAGGAACCCGTCGGAAACTGTCCCGAAGTATCCGTGGAAAACAAGGAGGTAATCTTGACTTTGTCGTTGAATACCGCTGCAGAATCCACTTCCAATGTGCCGGTAAGATAAACCGGACTCTTGTTATTGACCTGCAAGGCGTCGTTCAGATGGGTGGTGGAATCCACCTGCAAAGTCCCGCTTAACTTGGTGGGGCTTTTTTTATTGACATAGAGTCTCCCGTTTAAATCCGTAGGGCCATCCACGTTCAGGGTAGTATTGAAGTCCGCCAACTGGTCCACGGCCAGCGTTCCGGTCAATAAAGTGGGACTGAGATCGGCTACGGTAAAGGGTCCGCAATTTATCGTGGACCCGGTCAGGGTATTGAGGTAAACATTTTTTAAGACAATCAGGCTGTCCCCTACGGAGGCGCTGTGAACCACATAGAGGGTTTGACCGACGGTGAGGTTTTTGCCTATTTCAAAATTCAGCTTAGTTCGGATATCCCCATAACCCCAGATCCTCATTCTTTCCTGGTTGTCGGTGATCATGATGAGATCTACAAAATCAGTGGTGCCCAGTGAGTTTAATCTGAAGATGTTGCCGCTCGCATCCGTTTTGGCGTTTCCGAATACAGACCAATCCGTGGAAATCACACCGGGCTCCGGGGGTGCATAAGTGGCGACCGGGTCCGGGTTTTTACCGGTCAGCCGGTCTGCGGTGCCTGCGTGAATGGCATAGGGTACGGCCATCAGTTTGCTGCTGCTTACCGTGGTAAAACCGGATTTCCCTTTTTCCTGTATGGCCACCTCCATCCATATATTTTCTCTGTTCCATGGAATCAGTCCGTATACTCCCTGTTCTTTTTTCCCCTCTCCGACAATCAGGTTGAATAATCCCAGGGCATTGGTCTTCACTTCATGAAGCTCAGTATAATAATTGGTCCGGATGTCGTTTTCGTTGCTGAACAAAAATATTTTCAAACCAATGGGTTGATCAGCAATGATTTCTCCCCGGAGGTTTCTCGCTACGGCTTGATAATTCATGCCCTTGGGAATCACCTGAGCCTGCCCTGCGGCCAGGAAGGCGATTTGAAAAACCAGGATAAAAATTAACTTTTTCATGTGGAGTAAAATCGGGAAATCAAAAGGCTATAGTTTAATCACTTTAAATGAACCGATCCGGTATCCTTGTTGGTTTTCCACGGAAAGCAAATACATGCCTTCCGGCACCTCTTTTACCCTGAGCTGTATTTCCGGGCTGCCTGAAGGAACTTTCCGGGTAAAGATTATTTTTCCAGTGACGTCCGAAAGGCTCAGTTCAATGAATTCCGACAATGGGGTTTTGATCAATACATTCAGCAAGTCCTGCGTAGGGTTCGGAAAAATCTTAATATCGTATCCACCGGCCGATGAATTAACCGGGCGGGTGGACAACAGGGGTTGATGAAATCCTTCCGTAAACCAATTTTCCCGGGTGCTTACGCTTTCCACAAATACCTCACCCAGGGTCCATTCCAGGGTCAGCTGTTTTTGGGTATCTGATCCGCCGGCTGCAGCCAGCACCGACTGTCCGTCGAGCTGCAGGTATGAGAAGGCGAGGATCAAACCCAAAATCGCTTTCATATGCACCCTGCTCTTGAATTTCATCATGGTTTCATTATTGAGTGTGGAGCATTTTTTTAGTGATCAGGGATCCCTGGGTTTCCAGCGTATAATAATAAAGACCAGGGCCCTTTAAATCGGATTCCTTAATCATGACTTCGTGGATTCCCGCCTCAGCCCATCCTTCCCGGGTCCATATTGTTTTACCGGTCAAATCAACAATCCGTAACCGGTAATTTTCATTCCGGATCAACACAAACCGGATCCTTGTGCTTGAATGAAAGGGGTTGGGCAGATTTTGAAGCAAAGATTCCTTATCCGGTGAGGAGGATCCCTGGATCCGGGCACCCGGAATGGCCGGGCTGAACCCGGTAGATACCAGAAATCCAACCGGTTTCCTGTTTTTAATAATGGACAGGGTATCCGGACAGCTATTTCCAATCCCATCCTGAATCAATAAATGGGTATTGCAATAATCGAAGAGGCCGGTCTCATCCCATACAAAAATCCGGACCGGGATCCGGGCCGATTTGCCATCGGGCAGGTCAACACAACTGAAATCTTTTTTGACCTCATTGCGGTCCTCGCTGAAACTGAAAGTCAGGGCTGATTTTGCAGTACAATTATCATAACTTCCTGCATCCAGATCCCTGGCCCATACCGTGACCCTTCCCGATGTGGGCATGACTACCGTTGCAAGGCCTGAATAACAATAAGGAGTGGGTTTTTTACAATCTTCGATCCTTAATACATAGGTGCAGGTGTCCTCGTTCCCGCAATGGTCTTTGGCGAAGACGTGCACCAGGGATACGGGGGCCGCCTGGTCCAGCACCAAACGGTTGGTGTTTCCAAGGCTTATTTTCTCAATGCTGTTTTTATTGTAATTTTTTGCGGCCAGGTCTCCCGCCGATGGATTTTCATCCAGTTCCCAACGATATTGAATCTGGCTCTCCTCGGTACAGTTGTCCGTTGCCTGGAAAGGAATATTGATCTCCGGCTGTTCGCACTCCTGGTCTAAAATACAAAGGGTAGTATCCCGGCAGGCTAAGACTGGAGGAAAGCTGTCCCTGACCTTGATGATCTGGGTATAGGTGATCAGGCCGTCCCCGTTGTCTTTGAGGTGCCGGTAAACACAGGGTCTATATACGGGGTCCGCAATCAGGCGGTCATCGACCAGGATATCGCCTGACCCGACAGCTTGATTAGGCTCAAATTTGCACCAGTTAATGACCCGCCAGGTCCGGACAATCTTATAACAGGCATCCGGCAGGTCGTTAAACAGTTCATCTGTATAAACCATTCCGACCACTTCACATTCGTCGTCCATCACCATGGGCCTGCCCAACACATCCTGGGAAAGGGCGGCCGGATCCGTACAAGCCGTGATCACATCCGGGGGAAAAAGAACCTCAAAATCAGAACGGTGTTTGGTGATGATCTTCTGGGAGGTGGTGACTTCATTGCCACATTCGTCTTTGGAAAACCAGGTCCGTTGGAGCCATCCGTTTCCGCAGGCATCTGCAAAGGAGGAATCCTTCACCACGAGGCCGGTACTGTCTATCTTGCAATTGTCCCAGATCCAAAAGTAACCATCCCCGGCATCCAGGGAATCCAAAGGCCCGCTATGGAACCGGGGCTTCCAGAAATTCAGGCTTGGGTCTGTTTTCTCCAATCGGTCCGAAGCATCCAGGCACAACCAACTGTGACAATACAGCGGTGCCCAGGTCCCGGCACCCGAAGCACAAGGAACGGGTTTCCCATGTTCACCCGGATGGCTGGGCCCATAGCTGTTGCATCCATACCAGCCAAAAGGTTTTCCTGTACCATCTACCCCGTCCCCCGAATCGGAGTCGTTTTCCCGGATGCATTCTATTTCATTGTAAGGTTTCCCGTTGGCGTCCACACAACTATGGTCTTTGGCATTATTCTCGCCATAACTGTCGTCGTCACAGCGGGCAAATTCGTAAGGGTTATGTCCGGAAGCCAGGAGCCCATCGCAATACCAGACCAGGTCATCCGGTTTTTCTGCAAGGGGTGGGGTTTTATCCACCACGTTTACCCGGACCATCCCGTCTTTCCATAACATTCTGGAACAGGTGTTTCCCGGTGGATTTCCAGAAGTGTTTGATGTGTTTCCGGCCGACCTCAGCCCCAGGCGGGGCCAGTAAAAATCAAAATTGCACAATTCGGCGGCGCCGGCCCCTTCGTAATAAGGATTAAAGTCGTCCAGTCCGGCCAGGGCAAACCATTCCGCCAGGAGCGGATCACAGAAGATGAGCGGGTATCTCCAGTTGCAATCCTTTGGAGCTTTAAATTTTGAATAATTGGCATTTTGAGAAAAACCAAAGTTCAGGTTATGGTCTGCCCTGAAATGGCTTCTTGGATATCCTGCGTTATATAAAAACCACTGATGTTCCGAACAGGGCCAGATATGCGGGTCATAGCGGGGAATACCACAAGCTTCCCATACCCTGACCACGATCTGGTATTCTTCACAGGCCGTGAGGTCCAGGTAATCCTTGAAAATGTATGAACTGATATAGTCCTCAATATAAAAGTCATAATATTCCCTGGAAGAATCGTAATCGGCGAAGCCGCATTGTTCGATGATGGCATCATATACGTATTTGCGCGCGGCATTTATGGAATCCTGGGTGGCAATGGCAAAATGCAGAACATCACAACAATGATCCCGGCTGCCGTTGTCCAGGTCTTTGGCATAAATCCTGGACCAGCAGGTGGCCGGGTCCATGGTGGAGGTCAGGGCGCCCTTGACCAGGATTTCAGGAGGGGTTTCATCCACGATGCAAGCCCTGATCAGGGTATCAAACCGGTTGGAACATTCATCGCGGAGCGTTACTTCAATATCGTGGCATTTTACACCGTAGACCGCCCCGTTGGCCGGCAGGTTTATTTTACCGGGCAGATTGCCTTCCAGCACCGTAATTTTTGGGGGATGGGAGTTGTCGGTAAAACTGACCCGGTAAGTTTGCCGGATGGCCGCATTACAATCCACTGCAACCAACTCTTTAAGGTTTACTTCTCCTAAACAGGAATGGGGTCCGGTATTTACATTATAATTTAACCGGTTATCGAGCGCCTCCAGGCCACCGTTTTCCATAAAGAGAACGGGGGGATTCCGGTCGGCAACTTCTATGTATTGGATAAAGGATTTTTCTTCCCCCGTGCACCAATCCGTCAATCTCCATTGCCGGCGGATTTTAAAAGCGGAGGCTCCGCAAGACGGCAAGACCTGGTCGTGATAGGACACCTGGATTTTACAAAAGGTACTTCGGTTTGGGTATTGATCCACCGGTTGCCAGGTTTTGATGTATTGGCCACTTTCCCAGATCAGGACGCTGTCGTAGAGATAAGGGACTATTTTCAATTCTTGCGGGATGCAATGGTTTTCCGTCAGGAAACTGTCCCGCTGCTGCAGGTGGAGCAGGAATTCAGGGTCCGGATAATAAGGGTGAGAGGAGTCCCGGGAAAAATAAATATCCTCATAATCCGATTGGGCCGGTCCCTGGGTGGCAGGATCTGTCTTGCAGGTAATTTTGCAAGCCAGGGGAACCAGATCAGGCCCCTGGGTTTCTTCAATAGAATCCCTGGTAATGATCAGGGTATCCGAGCAGATGGAAGTATTTTTCCAGGAATCGGTAGCCCGGATGGTTCTGGAAAGGACTCCGATTACCGAGTCGTTCTGACAACCTTTGTCTGCAAACAGCAATCTGACCAGTACGGCTTCATTCCGGCTGGAGCAATTATCCACCACCTGGGTGCTCAAATCCAGTAATTTATTAAGTTGATAGCAGGAAACCTCCCGCGTCCCCATGCAGCCCGCCACCGGAGGCGCTTTGTCCTCCATATAAAGATAACCCCAGCAAGAATTGGATGCGTCCGGGGTTTCTATCTTAAAGATAAGCCCAAGCCCCAGGTGTGACCGGTCCACATCGTTGCCGTGCAACCTGGAGGTGCCAAAGGGATAACTGATGGTCAGCCCATAACCAAAGGTGGTACAATTGTTTGTGACGTTACTCAATAATTCTTCCGGCCGCATGATGCGGTAACATTCCGAAGCGGGCATGGAAATATTTACTTTGGAATTGCAGGATAATTCACAAAAACTGCAAACATTATCTTCCAGCAGGGAGATCACCACCAGTCCATGGCCTTCCCGCACTCCCAGTATGGTACTTCCATTTTGCAAGGAACTGTAACCCATCATTCCGGCCATGGAAGATCCCCCGCCTCCACCGGTTCCATAAGCACTCCCACCGCCATACCATCCGCCTCCGCCTCCGCTTGCATGAAATTGGGAATCAGCAACTGTTCCTCCGCCAAATCCCCAACTGCCGGCCTCTCCATATGAACCCGCGGCTCCTCCTGCGATCAAGGTGCCCCCTCCTCCGGGTGGGTCCCAAACATATAAGGAGGTGCCGTCACTTTCTCCAATCATGGTTCCGCCTCCCGGTCCACCAATACCGCCATCCGGGCAGCCGGTATTGCCTCCGCCTCCTCCGCCGGCAACGATCACCCGGGAGTCCAGGTCAAATGGATTTGTTCTTACATCGGTCGCTCCGCCGCCTCCGCCACCATACCTGCCGCCATCGCCTCCGCCGTTGTATCCACCGTCATTTTCTTCATTGGTCCCGACCCGGCCCTGCCCGCCTACATATATATATAATAACTGGCCGGGGACTACATCCAGCTCTCCAACCGCATACCCCCCGAGGCCCCCGTCATTTTGGATGATTGGGCCCTCATCGGGACATCTTTCCGAGATCCATTTCATCGAACCTCCCCCCTGGGCCCCCCAGGTCTCAATTCTGATTCTTTGCACACAACTGGGCACATACCAGGGCTGAACCCTACCGGTATATTGGAATTCTATATGCTGCGCCTGGAGCGGAAACTGAAAAAGAAAGGTGAAAAAAATCAAACATGCAATCCAACCGGCCAATGGGCAACTAAAGGACAAAGCTATGCCTGTTCTGATTTTTTGGGTAATAAACTTCATCAGCTTGGAGCGGACTAGAACCTAAATGTAGAATTAAATCCCCATACCCCATAACATACTGAAAAGATATAAATTATATATAACACTTTCTAATGTATAAGGGTTTGCCTTATATTTTTTTAAACAAATAAGAAATATATAATTTGTTTAATTAAAATTCACCCGTTCAGGATATCCCGTTCATTTTATTCCCTAATGAGAGGAAGGGTCATAGAGGAACAGATTTTCAAATTGCCTTTCATTTGCCTTCCATCACCACGCTTCCCTTTTGGTTGATCCGGGAAATATGAAAGTCGTATGGGATATTCAATCCATTCATCACTTCTTCGACCGCCTGGGCGACCCGGGTGATATTGGATTTGCCTTTTGCAAAACTAAAAATGGCCGGGCCGGCACCTGAAATGGAACAGGTAAGTGCCCCCGCCTGATAAGCCGCTTTTTTTACTTCATCCAGGAAAGGGATCAGCTTCGCCCTTTGCGGTTCAATAACCAGGTCCACCAGGCTGCGACCCATCAATTCCCAGTCCTCCCGGTATAAAGCCGAAACAAAGGCCCCCATATTGGCGGTTTGCTGGATAAACTGTTTCATGGGCACTTCGGGACGCAAAATGCCGCGCGCTTCCTTGGTGAGAATGGTGATGTGCGGGAACAACAATCCAATATACAGTTCTCCCGGTATGGGCAATTGGACCACATCGACCGGACTGAGGCTCCGGATGATCATCAGGCCCCCCAGCAAAGAGGGGGCTACATTGTCCGCATGGGTTGCGCCGTCCGCCGCTTTTTCCCCAATCACTGCAAATTCCAGGAGTTCGATTTTGCGGAAAGGATCACCAAGCAGGGCATTGGCCGCCACCAGGGCTGCGGCTGCGCTGGCGGCACTGGATCCCATTCCTGTGCCGACCGGCATTTTTTTAATGATATCCAGTCCAATTCCCAGGGCAGGATCACCGTATTTTTCCAGCATGGCCTGTACGGCCACCGAAGCGGTGTTCAATTTTGGATCAAAGGGGATCTTCTCATGGTTGGTGGAAAGAATATGGGCGCCGGGACTGGCATGCCTGCTTGCCAGCACCTCGTCCCCGGGTTCTTCAATGGCCAGGCCCATTACATCAAATCCAACACAGATATTGGACAGGGTCGCCGGTGCGAACGCTTTTATTTTTTCAGTAGCCATATCCCGACAAATAATCTCCGATGGTCACGACTTCGGCAAAAACCCCGGCCGCCGTCACTTCAGCGCCTGCACCCGGTCCCCGCACCACCAGGGGGCGCTCATGGTACCTCTCGGTGGTAAAGACGATCATGTTATCGCTTCCAGCCAATTGAT
>Ga0116143_10000844_pt1 | contig 39969 bp, 34 predicted proteins | sample AD_UKC034_MetaG_FD_89745 | JGI IMG/M metagenome (GOLD analysis project Ga0116143, IMG submission 89745) | Active sludge microbial communities of municipal wastewater-treating anaerobic digesters from USA - AD_UKC034_MetaG | ecosystem: Engineered > Bioreactor > Anaerobic > Digestate | place: USA... | reverse complement strand
GGGAGTTTTTAGATTTATCTCCTTCAGAGCAGCTATGGCCATCATTACCTCATTGGTAATCTCTCTGCTATTTGGAAAAAAGATCATTGCCATGTTGCATCGTAAGCAAGTTGGTGAAAGCATTCGTGATTTAGGTCTTGAAGGTCAAAAAGAAAAGGAAGGAACTCCAACAATGGGTGGATTGATTATACTTTCTGCCATACTTATTCCAACGCTTCTTTTTGCTCGCATAGCAAATGTTTACATCATCATTATGCTCATCAGCACGGTTTGGTTAGGAGCCATAGGATTTTTGGACGACTACATTAAAGTTTTTAGAAAAAACAAAAAGGGGCTTGCCGGGAAATTTAAAATAGCTGGTCAAATTGGCTTAGGACTGATCGTTGGGGGAATTTTATATTTCAGTGATTCAGTCATTGTACGTGAAGATGTAATCTTGGCAACTCCGGTGATTGAAAATTCAATCGCCAATACTTCAGCAAGCATCGATATCAAATCCACTAAAACAACCATTCCTTTTCTAAAGAACAATGAGTTCAACTATGAGTATTTGATTTCAGCTTTACCAGGTGATCAAGAAATATGGTTGCCCATCGTTTTTATTTTGGCAGTAATTTTAATTGTAACAGCGGTTTCAAATGGCGCAAATATTACCGATGGAATTGATGGCTTAGCAACCGGCACTTCAGCAATCATCGGAGCAACATTGGGCATCTTTGCTTATGTATCGGGTAATACCATTTTTGCCGACTATTTAAACATTATGTACATCCCAAACACTGGTGAATTGCTAGTGTTTATGAGTGCATTTGTTGGTGCATGTGTTGGATTTTTATGGTACAATGCTTATCCAGCACAAGTGTTTATGGGCGATACCGGTAGTCTGGCTTTAGGAGGTATCATTGCCGTATTTGCTATTTCTATTCGTAAAGAACTTTTAATACCCATCATTTGTGGAGTTTTCCTAGTGGAGAATTTATCGGTAATGATGCAGGTTTCATACTTCAAGTACACGAAGAAAAGATTTGGTGAAGGAAGACGAATCTTCAAAATGTCGCCTCTTCATCATCATTTCCAAAAGTTGGGGTATAACGAATCAAAAATTGTAACACGTTTTTGGATTGTTGGAATTTTTCTGGCGGTGCTTAGCATAATAACTCTAAAGCTGCGATGACCCAATACACCAATAAAAATATTGTGGTTTTGGGAGCTGGCGAAAGTGGCTGTGGCGCAGCCGTACTAGCTCATAAAAAATCAAACAAAGTTTGGGTAAGTGATTTGTCGCGTATTGCCGATAAGTATAAACAGGTACTCTCCGATCATCAAATAGATTTTGAAGAAGGAAAACATACTTATGACATTATTAATAAAGCCGATGTAGTGATCAAAAGTCCCGGAATACCTGAATCTGCTGAAGTAATTCGGCACATCCGAAATCTTGAAATTCCAATTCTTTCTGAAATAGAATTTGCCGGTCCATACAGCAATGCTAAATACATAAGCATTACAGGTACGAATGGTAAAACCACCACCACATTATTAACACATCATATACTTAAAAAAGCAGGTTTGAATGTTGGTCTTGCTGGTAATGTAGGTCATAGCTTGGCTATGCAAATTGCTCTAAACGATTGTGATTATTATGTATTAGAACTGAGTAGCTTTCAATTGGATGATATGTATTCATTCAAATCCGATATAGCAGTTCTTCTTAACATCACACCCGATCATTTGGATCGATACGAGTACTCTTTGCAAAAATACATTGACTCGAAATTTCGAATTCTTCAGAATCAAACCATCAATGACGCATTTATTTACTGTGCCGATGATCCCATTCTGCAACAAGAAGTATTAAAGAGAAATCCTGCGGCCACTACCTATCCTTTTTCTATAAAGATGATTGAAGGTATGGCTGCCTATTTAGAAGACAACAAACTGAACATTAACCACAATAAAAACCTTTTCACTATGTTTATCTATGATCTAGCCTTACAAGGCAAACACAACATCTACAATTCGATGGCTGCTTCAGTAGCAGCGAAAATTCTTGACATTCGTAACGATGATGTACGCGAAAGTTTATCCGATTTTCAGAATGCTGAGCATCGTTTGGAATTCGTAAACACCATTTTTGGAATCGATTTTATTAACGATTCAAAAGCGACCAACATTAATTCTACCTGGTATGCTTTAGAAAGCATGACAAAGCCGGTGATCTGGATTGTTGGCGGACAAGACAAAGGCAACGATTATTCTATGATTAAAGACTTGGTCAAAGAAAAAGTAAAAGCTATTGTTTGTTTAGGCAAGGACAACAGTAAAATTTTAAAAGCATTCCGCAATGTTATCGATGATATCAGTGAGGCTCGTAGTGCCGAAGAAGCGGTAAGAATGTCTTATAAAAAAGGAACCAAAGGAGATGTTGTACTTCTTTCACCTGCTTGTGCAAGCTTTGATTTATTCAAAAACTACGAAGACAGAGGTTGGCAATTCAAAGCGGCTGTTAAATCTTTATAAGCAAGAATGAGTTGGTTGCAACGATATTTTAAAGGCGATCATACTTTATGGATCATAGTATTCATATTGGCGTGTGCTTCATGTATGGCCGTGTATAGTTCTACCGGTACTTTGGCCTACAAGTATCAAGGAGGAAATACAGAGTATTACCTTATGAAACACATGATGATATTAATCTTTGGATTTGGTATTATGTATGGTGTTCATCTAATCAACTACACGTACTTTTTGCGTATTGCCAAGGTCGCTTTAATGATCACTATTCCCCTACTGTTTTTAACGCTATTAATGGGAACTAGTTTGAACGAAGCAAGTCGATGGTTAAAAGTACCGGTACTTGGGATCTCGTTTCAAACTTCTGATCTGGCTAAATTGGCATTGTTACTTTATGTAGCTCGAACACTTTCTCGAAATCAAAACAACATTAAAGATTTTAAGAGTGCTTTTGTCCCTCTAATGGCACCTGTTCTATTAGTTTGCGCATTGATATTACCGGCTAATTTTTCTACTGCCTCTATTTTGTTCTGTACCTGTTTGGTCTTGATGTTTATCGGTCGCATCAATTTAAAATATGTATTTGCCACTTTAGGCATTGCACTTTCTATGTTTGTTTTATTCATATTGGTTGCGAAGCTTACCGGATACGATGGTCGTATTTCTACCTGGGAAAAACGAATAGAGTCCTTTAGCAGTAAAGATCCCGATGCCAATTATCAAAGCGAACGCGCAAAAATTGCAATTGCAACTGCTGGAATTACAGGTAAAGGACCGGGCAATAGTGTACAAAGAAATTTTTTACCTCATCCGTATTCCGATTTTATTTTTGCCATCATCATTGAAGAGTTTGGATTGGTTGGAGCATTTATGTTGTTACTTCTTTACCTCACTCTCCTGTATCGAACCTTGCTTATTGTCAAACGTTCCGACAAAGCCTTTGCATCACTCTTTGCATTTGGCTGTGCTTTTAGTCTGGTTTTTCAGGCATTGATTAATATGGCTGTAGCTGTGAATCTATTTCCGGTTACAGGGCAGCCTTTGCCGTTTATTAGCATGGGAGGAACATCGCTTTGGTTTACTTGTTGTGCAGTGGGAATTATTATTAGCGTTAGTCGCGATCTCGAAAAAGAAGAGCAAGCGAACGTGAAAGGAAATCTACAAACCGTATCGTAGTTTATGAAACCGCTTCGAATTATCATCAGCGGAGGGGGAACCGGAGGACATATTTTTCCGGCATTGGCTATTGCCAATGCTTTGAAAGAGCAAAAAAACAACGTTGAATTATTATTTGTAGGTGCTGAAGGCAAAATGGAAATGGAAAAAGTACCAGCTGCAGGTTATTCAATTGTTGGATTACCCATAGCCGGAATTCAAAGAAGCCTTACACTAAAAAATTTTTCGTTCCCATTTAAACTTTTAAAGAGTCTCAAAAAGGCAAAGCAAGTAATACAGCAATTTAAACCAGACGCAGCTATTGGAGTTGGGGGCTATGCTTCGGGTCCATTGCTATTTATGGCAGGAAGAAAAAACATAAAGTATTATATACAAGAGCAGAATTCATATCCTGGTATTACCAATAAATGGCTTGCCAATAAAGCGGAAAAAATTTTTGTAGCTTATGATGGAATGGATCGTTTCTTTCCTTCACAAAAAATAATAAAGACCGGTAATCCGGTTCGAAAAGATATTCGAGATCTAATTGATAAAAGAGAAGAGGCATTAGAATTCTTTAAACTCAGTAATCAACAACCTGTATTATTAGTAGTCGGTGGATCGCAGGGAGCATTAAGTATTAATAGAGCCGTTCAAGCAGGTTTAAAAAAAATATGTGATCAAGGAGTTCAGTTGATTTGGCAAACCGGAAAATATTTCCATCCTCAAGCAGTTGCTGCAGTACCAAAAGAGATTGAGCAACAAGTCAAAGTATTTGATTTTGTACAAAGAATGGATTTGGCTTATGCCGCAAGTAATTTGGTGATCTCTCGAGCCGGTGCTTCCACTGTTTCTGAGTTGAGTATTGTGGGAAAGGCAGCCATAATGGTGCCTTTGCCAAGTGCAGCAGAAGATCATCAAACAAAAAATATCGAGGCACTTATTACAAAAGACGCTGCTTTGATGGTAAAAGATATTGAAGCAAAAGATCACCTAATTGACACAGCATTGAAATTAATTGACGATAAAAATGCCATTCGCAAACTCGAAAACAATATTAAATCAATGGCTTTACCGGATTCCGCTGAAACTATAGCTTCCTACATATTGAAAAACATCTAATGATATGTTCAATCTAGATACGATAAAGAATGTTTATTTGCTTGGGATTGGAGGCATTGGTATGAGTGCCTTAGCTCGATTCTTTAAATCTAGAGGATGTCAAGTGAGTGGCTACGACAAGACAGCCACAAGTCTTACACAAACATTAGAAAAAGAAGGAATAGTAGTTTATTATAGTGATGAAGTCCAGTTACTTCCTGAGTTTATACGTAATGGTTTTAATACCCAAACTGACTTAATCATATATACACCTGCTATACCACCAACTCATGCGAGTTATATTTATTTAAGAGAAAATAATTTTATTTTATTTAAGCGCTCTCAGGTATTAGGAAAAATATCCGAAGGTTACTACACCATTGCCGTTGCAGGTACACATGGTAAAACAACTACTTCATCTATGATTGCTCATATCGCGGTGGAGGCCGGATTTCAAACCACTGGATTTCTTGGAGGGATCACAAAAAACTTCAATGGGAATTTGGTATTACCAGATCCAAAGGCAAAAGGAAAAAGTATTTTAGTGGTTGAAGCAGATGAATTTGATCGATCTTTTCTGACACTAAATCCTGATATAATTGTAATCACTTCATTGGATGCAGATCATTTGGATATTTATGGAAATCATGACGAAATGATTTCATCCTATCAACTGTTTACTCAACAATTAAAACCAGAAGGAATAATCATTACAAAACCTGAGGTAATTGAGAAACTACAAATTAAAAATGGAAGATCATATTCTCTTGATGGCAATGCAGATTACCGCGCAAAGCGTGTGCAAGTTTTGGATGGAAAATATCAATTCGATATTCATTTTGATCAAAGTGTACTGGAAGATGTTCGATGTGGATTACCCGGTCGACACAATGTTGAAAATGCTGTAGCTGCCTCGGCTGTATGCGATTGCATAGGTGTTTCCTTCCAAAAAATCAAAGATGCTTTAGCTTCCTTTAAAGGAATAAAGAGAAGATTTGAAGTTTTTTATTCTTCCAAAAACCTGATCGGAATTGATGACTATGCACATCATCCAACCGAAATACGAGCCGCTTTGACAAGTGTTCGAGAATTGTATCCCGATAAAAGAATTTACACCGTCTTTCAGCCTCATTTGTATTCCAGAACCCGAGACTTTATGGAAGAATTTTCAGAAGTACTCGCACTGTCAGATGTACTCTACCTATTGGAAATTTACCCGGCAAGAGAATTACCCATCAAAGGAATTACGAGCAGTGCATTGTTCGAAAAAATTCCTATGCCTATGAAATACCTGGTGTCAAAAGAGGCATTTTTACAAAAAGCACAGCAAATTCAAGAAGGAGTTGTGCTTGTGCTAGGTGCCGGAGATATTGATCAGATCGTTACTCCTTTAGCCGAACTATATTCTAAAAGAAATGATTAAAAGGATTGGGACATATTTCAATGGGTTACAAAAAAAAGCCGGATTGATATTTCTGGTGCTTTTTAGTTTGTTTTTGTTTGGATTTGCTGCCAAAGAACAATACGCCTTAAAGTGTAAGGCATTAGTTGTTAAAATAGTAAATGATGCAGAGATCACTTTTTTAGACGAATCGGATGTTGAGCAAATCATATTAGAAGGCGGTCAAGTAAAATTAGGTTCTATCGTTGCTGATATCAACATGGCAATGTTGGAAAAAAAGATTGAGTTAAACCCATATGTAGCCAATGCCGAAGTATTTTCAACCGTTGATGGAAAGCTATATGCCGAGGTCACACAGCGAAAGCCGTTGATTCGATTAATCAATCAGCATGGTGAGCATTTTTATATTGATACGGAAGGTGATTTTGTGCCGGTGTCAGATAAGTCAGCTTATTCGGTGATTGTAGCAAACGGGTTTATCTACAATAATTTGAAAGAAAAAAAGGCGGTCGCAGAAGTTGAGATTAAGGGTAAGATAAGTAAGAGTTTGGCGTATCAACTTTATGAGTTAGGAAGGTTCTTTGATACGCACGAGTTTTGGAACAATCAAATTGAGCAGGTGTATGTGAATGTATATCAGCAAATAGAGTTGATCCCAAGAATAGGTAATCAACGAATTGTTTTAGGGAATACAGATCAACTTGAAGCAAGGTTTGAGAAATTAATGTTGTTTTATAAAGAGGCGATGCCTAGAGTGGGGTGGGATGCGTATTCGAAAATAAACCTGATGTATGATGGGCAAGTAGTGTGTACTAAGAATAATTAAAGAAAGTTTTAAATATCATGGAGCTAAATGAAAAAATAATAGTTGGACTGGATATCGGTACCACAAAAATTTGTGCCATTGTAGGTAAGAAAAATGCGTATGGCAAAGTAGAAGTGCTGGGCATGGGAAAGGCAGAATCATTTGGAGTGATGCGAGGTGTGGTTGCCAATATTGATAAGACAGTTCAATCGATCATTGAAGCCATAAGTGAAGCGAGTAATAAATCAGGTGTAAATATTCAGGATGTATATGTTGGTATTGCCGGACAGCACATTAAGAGCATGCAACATAGAGGCATGCGCACCCGTCCGAATTTGGATCAGGAAATTTCTCAAAGAGATATTGATTTGATTTTAGAGGATATGACCAAATTGGCTATGCCTCCCGGTGAAGAGATCATCCATATCATACCACAAGAGTTTATCATTGATAACGAACAAGGAATCAAAGAGCCGATCGGAATGTTGGGCTCGCGACTAGAAGTAAACTGTCACATTGTTACGGGTTTGGTTACTGCCGCTCGCAACATTCAAAAGTGTGTGAGTCGGGCTAACTTAAATCCTGTTGGATTGATCTTGGAACCTATAGCAAGTGCCGAAGCCGTTTTAACGAATGAAGAAAAGGAAGCAGGAGTCGTTCTTGTGGATATAGGTGGCGGAACAACGGATATTGCCATTTTTCATGAAGGTTTGATACGCCATACCGCTGTCATTCCATTTGGTGGAAATGTGATTACAGAAGACATTCGCGAAGGATGTAGCATTATTCGATCACAAGCGGAGTTGCTAAAGATAAAGTTCGGAATTGCCTTAGCTTCGCAAGCGAAGGAAAATGAAATTGTATCCATCCCCGGATTAAGAGGAAGAGAACCTAAAGAAATTAGCGTAAAGAATCTTGCCAATATCATTCAAGCCCGAATGGAAGAAATAATTGAGCAAGTATATTATGAGATAAAAAATTCTGGTTGGGAGAGAAAGCTCATCGGAGGAATAGTAGTAACCGGTGGAGGTTCGCAATTGAAACATATAGTACAGCTTATTGAATTCATTACCGGAATGGATACTCGATTGGGAGAACCTAATGAACATTTGGCAAAAGCGAATGAAGAAATTCAAAGCCCTATGTATTCTACCTCTGTAGGATTGGTTTTGCAAGGATTTAATGAAGAAAGAAGGAAAGAGATGAGTCAGGTGAGTGAAAAGCGCCAAAAAGAAAAAGTACCAGTCAAAAAAGGTCCCTGGTTTAAAAACTTTTTTGCAGACACTAAAGAATTTTTAACCGATACAGGAAACGATAACTCTATATAAACTATACAACGAGAAAAAAATGGACAGATTAAAATTTGATTTACCAAAGGAACAACCTAGTATAATAAAAGTAATTGGTGTTGGTGGAGGGGGTAGCAATGCCGTTAACCATATGTACCGTATGGGGATAAAAGGGGTTGATTTTATTGTATGTAATACCGACCACCAAGCTTTAGAAGCAAGTCCGGTCCCTATAAAAATTCAACTTGGTCCAAATCTTACCGAAGGACGAGGAGCGGGTTCTCAACCTGAAAAAGGTCGTGAAGCTGCTTTGGAAAATATTGATGAACTACAAGAGATACTAACGACCAATACTAAAATGGTATTTGTAACCGCTGGCATGGGTGGAGGTACCGGAACCGGAGCAGCACCTGTAATAGCAGAAGCTGCCAGCAAAATGGGTATACTTACCGTTGGTATTGTAACGGTGCCTTTTGGATTTGAAGGCCGTAAAAGAAAAGAGCAAGCATCATACGGAATAGAAGAAATGAAAAAGCATGTCGATGCATTGCTAGTGATCTCTAACGACAAAGTGAGAGACATATATGGTAACCTAAAGGTGTTTGAAGCGTTCTCAAAAGCAGATAATATATTATTGGTGGCGGCAAAAGCTATTGCCGGAATTATTAATGAATCGTTTTATATAAATGTTGACTTTGCCGATGTTGAAACGGTAATGCGCAAGAGTGGTGTAGCTATCTTAGGAAGTGGAACAGGCGAAGGAGAAGATAGAGCAATGAAAGCAGTGCAAACGGCATTGGATTCACCATTGTTGAATGATAACGACATTAAAGGTGCTCGATATATCTTGCTCAGTATATCAGCCGGTACGGATGAACCTACCATGGATGAAGTAGGCGAAATCAATGATTTTATTCAAGCAAAAGCAGGCCATACAGCAGATATCATAATGGGTACAGGCATTGATGCAGAATTAGGCGACAAGCTATGTGTTACTGTAGTTGCTACCGGATTTAAAACCGAATTAAATGAAGAGATCCCAACACCAGTTAATAAAGTTGTTCATCTATTATCCGATTCAAGTAGTAAGCAACAAGAAGATATACAGCAACCTAAAATGAATCTGAAAAGTGCTGAAGAACAGTTGCCTAATCCTGAAATTGAAATAGCTCCTGAATTAGAACCAACACTGATAGTTAGAGATGAGAATAGTACTTCAGTAGATAATTCAATTGAAGAACTAGAGGAAGAAGAATCGCAAATAGAAGATGAATCAGTTGAGCAATCTTTAGTTGCTATAGCAAATCAAAATAATCCTATAAATAAGAATCCGGAGTTTGAATTTGAAATTAAATCTGAAGAAGAAGAACCTGTTCAGACTAAAGAAAAGGAATTGGAAAAGGAGGAACCAGCTCCTAAAATAGAACCTTTTGATCGCAGCCGTGAACGAATCAATGAATTAAGACGATTATCACTAAAGTCGAATACTCCTTCCGGTATAAGTGATTTAGAAAAGGAGCCAGCTTACAGAAGAAGAAACATAAAACTAGATAATGTTCCATCATCATCAGAAAGTAATGTATCACGATTTACGCTTTCAATAAATGAAGATGAGGATGATAAACCAAGATTTAAATCGAATAACTCGTATCTGCACGATCGGGTTGACTGAGCTACCAACGTTCTTACAAAATTCCCCGAATTTGACTCGATCAGATCGGGGATTTTTGTTTCCATTACATTATGAGTTAACCGACTTATTGGCTACAGCGTACGCAATCACATCTTCACCCTTAATTTTCTTTTCGCAAAGAATGGCTAAACGTTCAACCACGTTTCTGAATTCTCTAATATTTCCGGTCCAGTGTATGGCTTTGAGTTCTTCTATGGCATCGGGGGCAAATTCGAGCAAGGGAATATTATAGTCTTCGCATACTTCTTTTATAAAATATTCTGCCAAAATAGGAACATCACCAATACGATCGTTTAAGCGTGGGACCTGAATGATGATAACTCCTAAACGATGATATAAGTCCTCACGAAAGTTGTTTTTTTCAATCTCTTGTTTTAAATCTTTATTGGTTGCTGCTATCACTCTAACATTTACTGAGATTTCTTTTTCTCCACCCACTCGAGTGATTTTATTTTCTTGTAAAGCTCTCAGTACTTTGGCTTGAGCCGAAAGGCTCATATCACCTATTTCATCCAAAAAAATAGTGCCACCACTGGCTTGTTCAAATTTCCCTATTCTTTGTTTAACCGCAGAAGTGAAAGACCCTTTTTCATGTCCAAACAATTCGCTTTCTATCAGTTCACTTGGAATAGCTGCGCAATTTACTTCAATCAAAGGCGCATTGGCTCGGTTACTTTGTTCGTGAATGAGTCGGCAAACCAATTCCTTACCAGTTCCATTCTCGCCCATAATCAAAACACGTGCATCCGTTGGCGCTATCTTATCAATCATCTCCCGAACCTTTTTCAAGGCACTTGATTCACCTATCATATGTGTGGTTCGATTGATTTTCTTACGCAGAACCTTAGTTTCTTTAACCAGATCTTTTCTGTCAATGGCATTTCTAACGGTAATTAGAAGTCTGTTCAAGTCCAATGGTTTTGAAATATAGTCGAAGGCTCCTTTTTTTATTGCTTCCACAGCAGTTTCAATATTTCCATGTCCCGAAATCATCACAATGGCAGCTTCATTAGCCGATTCAGACAACTTTTCCAATACTTCAATACCATCCATTTTTGGCATTTTAATATCACACAATATCAGATCGAATTTTTCTTCAGAAGCCTTTTTTAGACCATCAATACCATCAGCAGATTCGCTTACTTCATGGGATTCATACTCTAAAATTTCTTTTAAAGTTGTTCGAATACTCTGCTCATCATCTATCACTAGTATTTTAGCCATATTGTTTATTATAGGTTGGTTAAATTATAAATTAAACTAACAATAAGCTAAATTCAATTTAAAATTACCGAACAGAAAATGTATTGAAATCAGATATGTTATTTTTCATCATGTGTGAAATGACTGCTAATTTCTGGCTACTTATATTTATATAAAGTATTTGTTCAAAGTGTCTTTATCTCTTTCTATAAATAAGGATGAAACAATTGATGAAAATTTCATTGCTGCAAAAATTCGAACATTGCTCCCTCTTTGAGCGCATAGGGTGAGTGCACGATTTCTTTTATATTCAATTGATCGATTATAAATTTTGTTAAAACGGAAGCAACAGCTATTAGTGGAGCTCGCTTTGGATTCATTCCTTTCAAAGCATAAATCTCATCTAAGCTAGCATTGATCAATCGGTTATATAATAGATTAAAGTGTTCAAAATCGATTTGTGTGTATCCGTTATTCGATCCTTTTTTGGCTTGTTGATATTCAGCATGTAGTACTTCAACATAAGTAGTAAAGGAACCGGAACACCCTATGATACAAGCGGGCTTTAGCTGCTTCATTTCGGAAAGAAACGAATTCAAATCTTCTGAAATTAAAGCATGTAAATCAATAATGTTTTGATGTGAAACGGGATTGGATGCATTTGTTTTTTCTATCAGAATATTCCCTCCCAGAGCAAAGCTTTCCATTTTTATGATTCCTTCCGAATTGCATAAAATGAACTCGGTACTAGCACCACCAATATCAATGATTAAAGATGTGTTTGTTATCGGAATAATATTTTTAACACCCGTATAAATCAATTCAGCTTCGCGAACTCCTTCAATAATTTGTATTTTGATGGATGATTGTTCGAATGCTTTTTTTACAAATTCGACTCCATTAGTAGCCATTCTCAAGGCGGCTGTACCATAAGCAACAAATTCACTTACTTTAAATTCGTCAATCTTTGATTTGTACTCAATCAGTTTTTCAACTCCGTTATTAAAAGATTCTGAGCTAATTCTTTTCTGATTACTTAAATTCCTTCCTAACCAAACAAAATCGCTTTGCTTATGTAGAATCTTAAATCCTGATGAGTTTTTTTCGAATACTATCAGGTGAAAAGTATTGCTACCACAATCTACAACAGCTTGGATTACACTCATAAAGTAGTCATGTTACCCTTTATAGAAAAGCCACTTACCCAGTTCTTTGTAACTGACTTTTTTTCCATACATCAATATACCCACTCGGTAAATTCTACTAGCTATCCAGGTGGTAAATAAAAATCCAAGAACCAACAAGGACATACTTAATAATAATTCGCTCAAAGGCACACCAAAAGGCAATCGTACCATCATCACTACCGGAGAAGTAAAAGGAATAATACTAAACCAAAATGCAAGAGAACTATCAGGGTTCGAAATTATTGATTGAGCCACAACAATACCGAGAATTAATGGCACTGTAATTGGAAGCATGAATTGTTGAGTATCGGTTTCATTATCCACTGCTGCACCGATAGCGCCAAACAATGCACTGTATAATAAATAACCGCCAAGAAAATAAAAGATAAATACCAGAAATACATGAATAAAGTTTATGGAAGAAAGACTATCGAATATTTCGGCTACAATTTCTTCGTTCCCACCCGATGAAACCGGGTTGTTTTCATCTATAGTATGTCCGGATATAGAATTTATTTGTTCGGTTTTTTGTGTCAACAGATCCTTATCCAAAAATATGGATTGTACTGCTGTGGTGACCAGTAGTGACAAGGCAACCCATAAAATAAATTGAGTAAGACCCACCATAGCAATACCGATGATTTTACCCATCAGAAGTTGAAATGGCTTTACAGACGAGATGATGACTTCAACGATACGGCTTGTTTTTTCTTCTATTACTCCACGCATTACCATTGCGCCATAGAGAAAAATAAACATGTAGATTACAAGGCTGCTCACAATACCCACAATAGAAACAATTCCTGCACTTGATTTCTGTTCGCCAGTTTCTGTAATCTTAACAGCGTTTACATCAACTCTTGTTCGGATGGATTCAAGCATTTCCTCATTGATATTGTTAGCAATCATTTTAGCATTTTCAATTTCTTTCTGAAGTAGTCGTTCTACTGCCGAAGTAATTTCAATGTTTGCTTGTTTTTCAGAATACAGAATTGCTTTATGAGGAGGTGTTAATATATTCGATGGAATATAAAGTAAGGCCGTGTATTTTTCGCTGTCAAATATCTTCTTAGCCGTTTCAATGGGCATGGTATCACGCTCGAATAATATTTTTTTACTTTTTGGAATATCTTCTCTAAAAAGATGTGCCTCATCAACAACCTTTATCAACTTTTCTTCATCATCCGACATTTCCATAATCATGATGGGTGCTAAAAAAACTAAACCAATGAGCAATGGTCCAACCAATGTCATTATGATAAAAGATTTTTTTCTAACTCTGGTTAGAAATTCTCGCTTTATGATGAGTGCTATTTTATTCATGCGTCTGTACTATTTTGCCATCGATTGTTCTTGCTTGTTCTCTTGAACTGCTCTGATAAAAATGTCATTCATGCCGGGAATAATTTCCTTAAAACCTAAAACATTGGCATGTGGTAGAATGGCATTCAATAAATCATTCGTGCTTTTGTTTTGTAGAAGTTTAACTCTTGCTATGGTATGGTCTTCATGTGCAATGGTCTCAATCAATTCAAAGCCGGTCCATAAACCATTTGCAAAGGCAATATTGTTCCCGATGTATTCAATTTCGAAAATATTGCTTTTATAGGTATTCCTTACTTCTTTAACAGTACCTTCTAATATTTTTTTAGATTGATTGATCAACGCGATATGGCTGCATAGTTCTTCAACCGATTCCATCCGATGGGTAGAAAGAATGATAGTGCTTCCATTTTTACTTAGACCAATCAACTCATCTTTGATCAAGTTGGCATTAATAGGATCAAATCCGGAAAAAGGTTCGTCAAGTATGAGTAGAGGCGGTTCATGAATGACCGTTACTATAAACTGAACTTTTTGCTGCATCCCTTTACTCAGTTCTTCAACCTTTTTCTTCCACCATGGTATTATTTCAAACTTTTCAAACCACACTTTTAGGCGTTTCATCGCTTCTGCTTTTTTCATGCCTTTGAGTTGAGCCAAATACAAAGCTTGTTCACCCACTTCCATTTTTTTGTAAAGACCTCTTTCTTCTGGAAGATACCCAATCAACTCAGTATGTTGAGGTTTTAATTTTTCACCATTTAAAAATATAGAACCTTCATCCGGTCCGGTAATTTGATTGATGATGCGTATCAAAGAAGTTTTTCCCGCGCCATTTGGCCCCAACAACCCAAATATGCTCCCGGTAGGAACATCAATACTAACTTTATCTAAAGCGGTGTGAGATGCGTAGCGTTTTACTACATCATTGATTTGTAAGATGGTTTGATTCATAAGAAGAATTCAAAAATAACAATTTATAAATATTGAGAGGAGACTAATTTTTACCTTTGCCAAATGAAGCGCACTAGTGAAGTAAACGATTCTTTTTTCAAACGCGTATATCAAGTAGTTAGATCTATTCCGTATGGAAGAGTGAGTACTTATGGTGCAATAGCTTCTTATTTGGGTTCAAAAGGTTCGGCTCGCATGGTGGGTTGGGCAATGAATTCAAGTCATAGAGAGTTACCTGCGGTACCTGCACATCGCGTAGTAAATCGAACGGGGATGTTGAGTGGAAAGCATCATTTTGAAAGTAATAGCTTAATGCAAAAATTACTAGAGAATGAAGGGTTAACCATAGTAAACGATGAGATTTTAAATTTTAAAAGTGCCTTTTGGGATCCATCCATCGAATTGGATGAACAATTAAAGTAAGTAAAGTGTTAACGAAGTAGAAATAAATAGAATGATAACAAAAGAAAAAGTGCTTGAAGCACTAAGCTATGTAGATGATCCGGATCTTAAAAAAGATTTGGTTACGTTGGGCATGATACAGGATGTAGCCATTGATGGAAAGAGTGTTTCCTTTACCGTAGTACTTACTACACCGGCTTGTCCATTGAAAGCTGAAATAGAAAGAGCTTGTCGAAATGCAATTATACATTACGTAGATAAAGATGCAGACATTCAAATTAAAATGGATGCAAAAGTAACCCAAGCTAAAAATCGCAGTGATACGGTTAGTGGAATTAAAAACATCATCGCTATTTCATCCGGTAAGGGCGGTGTTGGCAAATCTACTCTTGCTGCAAATTTAGCAATCGCGCTTGCACAAACGGGTGCAAAGGTTGGCTTGCTCGATGCAGATATCTTTGGTCCTAGCATTCCAATTATGTTTGGTTTAGAAAACAACAAACTATTTGTTGAGGAGAAAGAGGGTAAATCTTTTATGGTGCCTGCAGAACAATACCAGGTTAAGTTACTTTCAATTGGTTTTTTAATTGAAGATCATCAGGCGGTGGTTTGGCGTGGACCCATGGCATCAAAAGCATTAAAGCAAATGTTTGAAGAAACGGTGTGGGGAGAGTTGGATTATTTATTGGTTGATTTACCTCCGGGAACCAGTGATATTCATTTAACATTGGCATCCGCTTTTCCTTTGAATGGAGCTGTTGTGGTTTCTACTCCTCAGAAAGTTGCTTTGGCCGATGCCAGGAAAGGCATCAATATGTTCACTTCTGAAAGTATAAAAATTCCCGTTTTAGGTATCATTGAGAATATGTCTTATTTCACTCCTGACGAATTGCCCGATAAAAAGTACTACTTGTTTGGGCGTGACGGAGCAAGAGATTTAGCTCAAGAAAAAAATATTCCTTTCCTTGGTGAGATTCCAATTGTGCAACAAATAAGAGAGGGCGGAGATTATGGAAGACCAGCTATATTAAACAGCGAACTGCCTGTAATGGATGCCTTTAAAACTGTTGCTAATAATTTGGCACAGCAAATAGCGATTAAAAATGCTACTTTTAACAAGGACTTGAAATCGGTAGTTGAATAATACAATGGAAAGAGAATTAGAAATTAGTTTAACCAATAGAGTAGAAGAGACTTTAAATCAGTTGCGACCCTACTTAGCTGCCGACAATGGAGATGTGGCTTTAATTGAAATAACAGATGATATGGTCGTACGCCTTCAGTTACTAGGTGCTTGCAGCACATGCTCTATGAGTATGATGACCCTTAAAGCTGGCATTGAAGAAAGCATTCTGAAATCGGTGCCTGAAATAAAAGCCGTAGAAGCGGTAAATACTTTATAAGTAAGATTATTTATTTCGACAGAAACTTACTGATACGATTAAAGTACTCATTCTTATCTGTAGAAAAATTTTGATCATTCGCAGTGCTGTTACGGACCACATACGTGTCGGTTACTCCTTTAATAGTTTTTATTTCATTCATACTGATCAACGGATCTTGATCAGAAATAATAATCATCAATCCCAACAAGCGGCTCTTCGGTTTATCCATTGCATACATTGGTTCGAAGTTTTTGTCAAACCCAAAGGGCAATAAAATATCTTTTGCAAATTGATCTTTTATTTTCTTCTTCATTCCTTCTAAATTATGCCAGGGTCCGTCTGCAATAATTCTTTTCGTTTCCACTCTGTTGGCTCCTACACCAATACTTAATCCCGCACCAATATTTAAACCATATAGATCGAATTTTGCAATGGAACGAGTTTTACGAAGATGATCTAATACGGCATTTAAATCGGTGATAAACTGAGGATAGATATACAAGTCAGGATCAATTTTGAATTCTGAACTGCTTCCATATCCACGATAATCATACGTAACTACATTGTATCCGGTTGATAAAAATGAATTGACTAACTCTAAGTTGTCGGCCATATTGCCATCACCTGAACCACTGATGACCATCCAATTGGTTGTAATCTTCGAGTTCTCAAAAAACCAGGCATTGAGGGTGGCATTGTCTGAGGTTTTTATCTTTTCCTCTTTAAAGTTCATTCCGAACTTATCGGGTGTATATTTATATTCTTTTGATGGATTAAGCGCCATCATTGAAGTTGATAGAAATAGAATAAGGGCAAAACTGGAAATTAATATTTTTGTCATTGTATTATTGAAGTATGGATTCAAAAATATAAAAACTAAGAAGGACTGAAAATGTTTAATTTGAAAATTGATTTATAATTCATTAACAATACATATTTATGGTAAAGACCTTATCTCAAATGAATGGCTTAAAAAATAGCCTGCCAAACTTTCAGGTTCTTGATGTTGTATCCGGAAAGATAATCAGCGAACAAGATTATAAGAACGGTATTACGCTATACATGTTTATTTGTAACCATTGTCCTTATGTAAAATGGGTTCTGCCAGAGTTGATAAAGTTGGGGAATGACTATAAGAATAAGCCAATAAAAATTTTAGCCATTAGTTCGAATGATATTGTTAGTCATCCCGATGATCACCCGGACAAGATGAAAGATTTAGCTGTGCAAATGCAATTTCCATTTAATTATGCTTTTGATGAATCGCAAAAGATGGCGAGCGACTTTGGAGCAGTTTGTACCCCTGACTTTTTTATTTACGATGAGCAGAATGTATTACAGTACACCGGACAACTCGATGATTCGAGACCGAACAGCAATGTGCTTCCTTCAGGAAATGACATTCGAAATGCATTTGACGCATTAATTGAAAAACGTCCCATTGACTTTGATATGAAGCCCAGTATAGGTTGTAATATAAAATGGAAAGAAGCATAAATTGTTTATCCCCTCTGAAATCAATATCTTTAATACATGAAACCCATCAAATATATCTTCTTAGTAATAGGTTTTATACTATGCAATGTAAATATCCTTCAGGCTCAATCAGAAACCAAAGAAACTGTTCCACAAGAAAATGTAATTTATAAACTTGAATTCAAAAAAGAGGTTGATTGCATTCAGGATCTACGTTATGACAAACTGGATAAACCTATTAAAGGGTGGTTATCTGAAGACAAACTGGAATATTATCTTGAAAATTACGAGATGAATAATAAGATTTGGTACACTGTTCATTATACCGATGGATCAAATGAAAAAGTACTTCGGACGCCATGCACGATAAAGCACACCACAAGACAAGTGCTTTAGGCGTTTCTTTTTATCTCACTTAACAGAATACCGCATGCATTTGCTGCATTCAATGATTCTGCAGCATTTAAACCACCAAAATTTGGAATACATATTTTTTGAGTAACCTGATTTAGAATTTCTTTGCTCAAACCATTCGATTCATTTCCAATGATTAAAAGTCCTTTATTACCGAAAGACAATCGATATACATTATCTCCACTCATGTCGGCAGCATACATAGGCAACTGAATCTTATTGGCTAAAGGAATTAAAACCTTTGAAATATTTTCAATCGCCATATTGACATGAAAAATCGAACCCATGCTGGATTGCACAACTTTAGGGTTGTAGATGTCCACGCAATCTTCATTGCAAACAATTTGTTTGATGCCAAACCAATGCGCCAAACGAATGATAGTGCCGATATTTCCAGGATCACGGATAGAATCGAGCGCAAGGCTCCATTCATTTTTAATGCTTAATGATTGAACATCTACTTTTTTCTGCTCTACTGTTGCCAATATTCCGGGTGGTGTATGAAGGGCACTTATTTTTTCCATGTCCTTTTGGGAACAAATCGTAATTGGAAAATCTTTGATATCAATATTGCCAATCTTCTCTGCATGTAGTTCTGTGAGATACAATGAGCGTATTTTATAATCTGACCGGAGCAATTCTTGCAAAAGTTTTTCTCCTTCACAAATGAATAAATTGTGCTCCACTCTGAATTTTTTGATTTGGAGTGATCGTATCACTTTTATGTCCGATTTAGATATCATAAAATATTGTGTGCAAATTCATTAAAAATATTCTTTTGCTCAAGCATCATTCTATTATTTTTGACAAATAACTCAATTTTACTTTATGCGCAATACTCAATGTTGGATCGTTTGGCTTTTGATAAGCTTTTCTGTTTCCTCTTGCGCATTAAGAAATGTTCCCGATCATCAGTATTTACTTAAAGGAAATTCCATTCGAGCGAACAAAAGCACTTTCAGTTCAGAACTGTCCCCGTTTGTAAAACAGAAACCGAATCGGAAGTTGCTTTTTGCATTTCGATTTCATTTGGGAGTTTACAATTTGGGCACACTTGGAAAGAAAGAGACTAAATTTAAAAATTGGCTCAAAAGTACTGTAGGTGAAGGTCCTGTTATTTACGACTCAACACTCACAGAGCGTAGTACTCAGCAAATGCAACTTTATCTTTTTGACCAAGGGTATTTTGATGCCCAAGTGGTTCCTAATGTTGAATTAAAAAAGAGGAAGGTAAAAGTCGAATACGAAGTAAACAGTGGAGAAGAACGTTATATTGGCGATATCAGGTACAATATCAAAGACTCATTACTGAATCCTACTTTGTTTGCTACCATCGAACAAAGAATGTTTAATAGTGGTGATCAATATAAAGTTGAAAAATTAAAATTGGAAAGAGAGCGATTAGCAGAATTAATGCGTAGAGCCGGTTATTATTTCTTTAACAGTTCGTATATCTATTTTGATCTAGACACTACTCGGATGGACAAAAGAATAGATATATTAATTACGGTTGATAATCCTAAAATTAAAGGTACTGATGAGAATGAGCCGGTATTGGATGACCAACATAATATCTACTACATAAACAATGTTATGATTAACACGCAGTTCAATCCGCTTTCGAGGCAGGAACAAGAACTGAGCGATACAGTTGCATACCAAGATTATAGAATCCTATATCCAACACAAAGCAGTTTGATTTTTAAAAAACAAAGACTAACCCAACATGTGTTTTTTAAGAATGGAGATCGATTTAATAGCAAAGATTTTGATGACACCTATAAGCGATTGGCCGGACTCAAGCAATTTAGATTTATAAATATTATCAGTTCACCCGATCATGAAGGAGATCGTTCGCTATTGAATATCTTAGTGAATTTGACTCCTGCTGTAAAGCAAGATTATGGAATTGAATTAAGTGGTACGAATAACGGAGGTAACTTAGGGATAGGGAGTAAACTGAACTATAGAAATAAGAATTTATTTAAGGGGATGGAACAACTTTCCATTTCATTATTCACAGGATTTGAAAACTTGCCGGAAATATCCGATACACTCGATACTCGAAGAGTAGATTTTTTAATCTTCAATACTTTGGAAATCAGTCCTTCGATCAATTTGGAGATTCCAAGATTATTATTGCCTTTTAATTTAGGAACGGTTCGAAATGAAATTACCAGCAATACGATTATAAATGGAACCTATAGTTTTGAAACGGTTCCTGAATTTAGTCGCAGACTTACTGCTTTTTATTTTGGTTACAGTTGGCGTCCTCCGGTAAAACACAGGCATTCAATATTTCCGTTGGACATAACTTTCATTCGAAATAATTTGACAAATGCTTTTTCAAGCTACTTGCAAAGTTTGAATAACCCAACGGTGAGCAGTACCTATCAAGATCAATTTGTAGTGAGTACACGATACCAATATGTGTATAGCAACTTAGAGGCGAAAAAAGCAAAAAAGGATTTGTACATCCGAAGTGGGATTCAGATTGCAGGAAACAGTTTATCGCTTTTGTCTCCACTATTAAACTTAGAAAGAAATAATGAGTATTACCAAATAGGCGGAGTTCGATTTGCTCAATTTATCAGGCCTGAATTTGAAATCGTATTCAGTAGGAAGTTATTGCGTAATACTCGATTGGTAAATCGTTTATACACAGCAATGGGCTATTCATACGGCAACAGCGAAGTGTTACCATATGAAAAGAACTTTTTTGCGGGAGGTGCAAATGACATTCGAGCTTGGCAACCACGAACACTCGGACCGGGGTCATTTAAAAATACTACAAGTGTTGAGCAGTTTGGGGAATTTAAAATAACCTATAATCTCGAATATCGCTTTCCGGTAATAGGTGTTTTTGAAAGTGCTTTTTTTACAGATGTTGGAAATATTTGGATGCTCTCTCAGGATGTTTTGAGAAACGGCAGTACTTTTTCTTCTGATTTCTATAAGGAACTAGGCATTGGATCAGGTGTTGGATTAAGGTTAAATATGAATTATTTTATCATACGTTTGGACGGTGCTTTTAAAGTGCTTAATCCTACTAAAGAAGTGGACGATCGATTTGTTCTTTTATCGAATAAATTGAAAGACATGAGAGTCAACTTTGCTATTGGTTATCCATTCTAACAGGCATCAAAAAATCTATTTTTTAAATTATTTCATAGCTTTGTTCCGAATTATTTAAGAACGTATTATGGCAAGAACAGATGTTGCGTCTCTTTTGGGAAAAGATGCAGATGATTTATTGAATCACGAGTGTAAAACCATCTCGGCAAAAGAATTGCATAAGCCGGGCAAAGATTTTATTGACCGGTGTTTTTCTGGTAGCAATCGAAACAATCAGGTTTTAAAAAGTTTACAGTCTATTTATGATCATGGTAGATTATCCGGGAGCGGTTATCTAAGCATCCTGCCAGTTGATCAAGGGATTGAACATTCAGGAGGCGCTAGTTTTGCTCCTGCACCTATGTACTTCGATCCTGAAAATATTGTAAAACTTGCTATTGAAGGAGGTTGTAATGCAGTTGCTTCTACCTATGGAGTGCTGGCTAATGTGTCTAGAAAATATGCACACAAAATACCTTTCATTGTAAAAATAAACCACAATGAATTAATGACCTATCCTAATAAATACGATCAGATCATGTTTGGTACCATTCAAGATGCCTGGAATATGGGAGCCTGTGCCGTGGGAGCAACCATATACTTTGGAAGTGACGAGTCCGCTCGTCAAATAGTAGAGGTTGCAGAGGCTTTTGAATATGTTCATGAACTGGGAATGGCAACGGTATTGTGGTGTTATTTAAGAAACAGTGGATTTAAAAAGGACGGTACCGATTATCACAGTAGTGCTGATCTTACCGGACAAGCCAACCATTTAGGAGTAACCATTCAAAGTGATATTATTAAGCAAAAATTACCGTTAAATAATGGAGGTTTTAATGCCATCAACTTTGGAAAAACACATAAAAAGGTTTACGATCAATTGAGCAGCAATCATCCGATTGATCTTTGCCGATACCAAGTATTAAATTGCTATAGTGGAAGAATTGGATTGATCAACTCAGGTGGTGAATCAAAAGGAGCGGGAGATTTAGCGGAAGCTGTTACCACTGCTGTTATTAATAAAAGAGCAGGAGGTCAAGGATTGATTAGTGGGCGAAAAGCATTTCAAAAACCGCTAAAAGAAGGTGTTGCTTTATTGAATGCGATTCAGGATGTTTACCTCGATAAAAAGATTACATTAGCTTAACGTATTGGAATTGCTCAGTTAAGTAGTTATGGCAAATTGGTTTAAAAGAATTAAAGAAGGGATTACCACATCTACCAAGGAGAAGAAAGAAACCCCTGAAGGACTTTGGTATAAATGCACTTCTTGTAAGTCTATAATTCCTACCAAGGAACATATAGAGAATGCTTATGTATGTCCTGGATGTGAATACCATGCCCGTATTAGCAGTGAGCAATATTTTCAATTGCTTTTTGATGAAGGGGAGTATGAAGAACTTAACAGTAATTTGGTTGCTGACGATCCGCTCGAATTTGTTGATACCAAAAAATATACTGACCGATTAATAGATTCTGCAAGAAAAACAGGCTTGAAAGATGCTATGAGAACTTCTTATGGAAATCTGGGGGGAAAAAGAGTCATTATTGCTTGTATGGATTTTTCGTTCATAGGAGGAAGCATGGGTAGTGTTATGGGTGAGAAAATATCAAGAGCGATTGATTTTGCTATTGACAATAAAACTCCGCTTATTATAATTTCAAAATCAGGTGGGGCACGAATGATGGAAGCAGCATTTTCGCTTATGCAAATGGCTAAAACTTCCGCAAAGCTTACTCTGTTAGCCGAAGCAAAAATTCCATATATCAGTTTGCTCACCGACCCAACAACAGGAGGAGTTACCGCTTCATTTGCCATGTTAGGTGATTATAATATTGCCGAACCTGGTGCGCTGATTGGATTTGCAGGCCCAAGAGTAGTAAAAGAAACGATTGGGCGTGACTTACCAAAAGGATTTCAAACCTCAGAATTTGTGCTAGAGCATGGTTTTTTGGATTTTATAGTGAACAGAAAGCTACTTAAATCCAAATTAGCCCAATTACTAGGTCTTTTGCAGAATTGATCCCTAAATTTTGCTTGTTTATTGTTTTCATTTATCTATCTTTGCACGCTCTAATTCAATACATTAACAATGTTATTAACGTCAGCGGATAAAAAGAAAATTTTTAAAGAACACAATGGCAGCGAAGCCAATTGCGGAGGAGCAGAAGGTCAAATTGCAATTTTTACAGAGCGTATTAATCATTTGACAGAACACCTTAAGATTCAACCAAAAGATAAATCTACTCAGCGTGCCTTAATTAAAATGGTAGGTAAGCGCAGATCTTTATTAGATCATCTACACAATACGGAAATCGATCGTTACAGACAGATCATTCAGAAACTGAATATCAGAAAATAAAACGATTCAAAAATCATTATAGAAGGCAATGAAAATTGCCTTTTTTTGTTTCAAACAACAAATATTAGTTAATTGAAAAAATGACACCAAAAGCAATAAAAAAACAAATCACATTATTAGACGGAAAGATAATAGAAATCGAAACCGGAAAGCTAGCCAAACAGGCAGATGGTTCAGTTGTAGTTCGAGTAGGAAATTGTATGTTACTGGCTACAGCCGTTTCAAGTAAAGTAGCTAAAGAGGGAGTTGATTTTTTACCTCTTACAGTAGATTATCAAGAAAAATATGCATCTGCAGGAAGATTTCCGGGCGGCTATTTTAAAAGAGAAGCACGTCCAAGCGAAATTGAAATATTAATTTGTCGAATTATCGACCGTGCACTTCGGCCTTTATTCCCTTCCGATTTTCATGCCGATACACAAGTTATCGTAAGCTTAATATCTAACGACCCGGAAGTAAACCCGGATACTTTGGCCGGATTGGCAGCTTCTGCAGCAATTAGTATTTCCGATATTCCATTTGATGGCCCTATGAGTGAGGTACGTGTAGCGCTCATCAATGGCAAATATGTTATCAATCCTTCTGTTTCAGAAATGATCCATGCCGATTTGGATTTATTGGTTGGAGGAACAGCAGAGTCCATTGTTATGGTTGAAGGCGAAATGAAGGAACGCTCTGAAGAAGATATGATCGAAGCTTTAAAAGTTGCACACGAAGCTATTAGATTGCAATGTAAAGCTATAAATGAATTGGCTGCCGAAGTTGGAAATAAAAAGAGAGAATATTCGCACGAAACACACGATGAATCGCTTAAAGATCAAATTACAAAAGCATGTTTCAGCGCATGTTGTGATGTAGCACGTGCTGCATTGCCTAAAGCAGAAAGACAAGAAAAGTTTAATTCTATCATTGAAGAATTTACTCAGAATCTTTCCGAAGAAGAATTAGCTGAAAAGAAAATATTGATTGATTGGTATTTTCATGATGTAATGAAAGATGCCGTAAGAAGTGTGGTGCTTAAAGAGAAAAAAAGATTGGATGGTCGTGGTCTTCAAGACATACGTGCGATCTGGAGTGAAATAGATTATTTACCTGCTGCGCATGGCTCATCTGTGTTCACAAGAGGCGAAACACAATCGTTGACCACCGTTACATTAGGAACCAAATTGGACGAGCAAACCATAGATATTCCTTCCTTTGTAGGTTCAAACCGTTTCTTATTACACTATAATTTTCCAGGATTTAGTACCGGAGAAGTTAGGCCTCAGAGAGGCGTAGGAAGAAGAGAGGTTGGACATGGAAATCTTGCGCTTCGTTCACTAAAGCAAGTTTTACCAGCCGATGAAAAAAATCCTTACACCATTAGAATTGTTTCGGATATTTTGGAGTCGAATGGATCGTCTTCTATGGCTACTGTTTGTGCAGGATCTTTAGCATTGATGGATGCTGGCGTGCAAATTAAAAGTGGTGTTTCTGGAATAGCTATGGGTTTGATAACCGATGGAAATGAATTCGCAGTACTCAGCGATATATTAGGTGATGAGGATCACTTAGGTGATATGGATTTTAAAGTGACCGGCACCGCTAATGGAATCACTGCTTGTCAGATGGATTTAAAAGTACAAGGAATTTCCTTTGAAGTGATGTTGCAGGCATTAATGCAAGCAAAGCAAGGTCGCAACCACATTTTAAATGAAATGAACAAAACCATTTCAACACCTAATGCTGATTACAAACCACATGTTCCAAGAATTGAAGTATTGTATATCGATAAAGAATTTATTGGAGCTGTAATAGGACCTGGAGGTAAAATCATTCAGGAAATGCAGCGCGAAACAAACACCGTTATTACCATTGAAGAAAAAGATGGTAAAGGTATTGTTCAAATTGCTTCGAACGATGGTGAGGGAATGACCAAAGCCATTAACAGAATTAAATTGATAACGGCAGTTCCCGAAGTTGGAAAAGTTTACGAAGGGAAAGTTAAAAGCATCATGCCTTTTGGTGCCTTCGTTGAAATTATTCCCGGAAAAGAAGGTTTATTACATATTTCAGAAATATCATGGAAACGTATTGAAAAGATGGATGGAGTGATGGAAGAAGGAGAAATAGTGGAAGTGAAATTGCTTGAAGTAGACCAAAAATCAGGGCGTTTGAGGCTTTCTCGAAAAGCATTGCTACCAAAACCGGAACGACCAAAGAAACCGGAAACATCGAATGAATAAATAGAAAATCAGTGCATATCGCACTGATTTTTTTGTTTTATGTAGATATCTTACAAAAGCCAAAGGCCTTATAAATTCACATTTGTAACCCTCCTGATTGAACTGCGTTTCGGTACTTGTTAATACTACAGATATCATATGCGTCAATTAAAAATTACCAGACAAGTTACAAACCGTGAGTCGGCTTCTCTGGACAAGTACTTATCCGAAATTGCAAAGATCCAACTGCTTACTCCTGAACAAGAAGTGTCTTTGGCTAAGCGAATAAAAGCAGGCGATCAGGAAGCACTGGAACATTTAACCAATGCCAACTTGCGTTTTGTGGTATCGGTAGCAAAACAATACCAAAATCAAGGCTTAACGCTGGGAGATTTAATAAACGAGGGCAATCTTGGCTTAATGAAAGCTGCTCAACGATTTGATGAAACACGAGGGTTTAAGTTTATTTCTTATGCGGTATGGTGGATTCGTCAAAGCATCTTACAAGCATTGGCTGAACAAGCACGTATTGTTCGTTTGCCATTGAACAAAATTGGATACATCAACAAAATCAATAAAACTTTTGCTCAGTTGGAGCAGGATTTTGAAAGAGAGCCTTCAGCAGAAGAAATCTCTGAAGTGTTAAACATATCTGTTGCCGATGTAAATGACACTATGCGATCTGCTACACGTCATTTATCAATGGATGCTCCGCTTCCAAACAACGAAGAAGGAAACTTACTTGATGTTTTGCCGGGTGAAGAAGATTTAACACCAGAAAACACCTTAATGAGTGAATCGCTAAAAAGAGAAGTGGAAAGAGCTTTGGCTTCTTTAACTCCTCGTGAAGCAGATATACTTCGTTTATATTTTGGCATCTATGGAGGACCAACCATGACCTTAGAAGAAATAGGGAATCGATTCGATTTAACTCGAGAAAGAGTAAGACAAATAAAAGAGAAAGCAATCAGACGTCTTAAACATGCATCCAGAAGTAAAATTCTGCGTTCCTATCTGGGATAATCCAGATAGCTTTTCTTAAAAGCGGGAGTACAAAGAAAGCGGTGCTTCCGCTTTTTTTATGTCTATTTTTAAAACCTGCTATCATTGATTACTTTTGTACAAACTCCAGGATTATGAATACATTGATTGCCCCCTCTTTATTGTCGGCCGATTTTGGCAATCTCGAAAGAGATGTAACTATGTTAAATAATTCTCAAGCCGATTGGTTGCATCTTGATATTATGGATGGGGTTTTTGTTCCGAATCTATCTTTTGGAATACCGGTTGTAAAAGCCATCGCAAAAGGGGCTAAGAAAAAATTAGATGTACACCTAATGATTGTCAACCCCGACAAGTATATCGCTGAATTTGCGAATGCCGGAGCAAATATACTAACGGTACATTACGAAGCATGCACACATCTTCATAGGACCATAGCTGAAATTAAAAAGCACAACATGATGGCTGGAGTGGCTATCAATCCTCATACACCTGTTTCGGTTTTGGCGGATATCATTGAAGAAATAGATTTGGTTTGTATCATGTCCGTTAATCCTGGGTTTGGTGGACAGAAATTTATTCCGAATACCTACAAAAAGATTCACAATCTGATGGAGATGAAAGAACAGGTAAACGATGGATTATTGATTGAAATTGATGGGGGAGTGGATTTAAAGAATGCACCTAAGTTGATTGCAGCAGGAGCTAATGTTTTGGTTGCCGGTAATACAGTTTTTTCTTCTGAAAACCCTGAAGCAACAATTACTTTGTTAAAGAATTCGGGTTCTTACGCTACAAAATCTGATAGGTAATCGAATCGTTCAGTAAGTTTTCCATTCTGTGCAATGGTTGCTCTTTCTAAAATTTTAGTTTGATCTTCTTTTACCAAAGTAGGTAATACTCTTTCCATAAAATGTTTTCCAAACCCTTCCGATGAATCTCTCGGCAATTCACAAGGAAGATTATCTATTGCGGTGACACTGATAACGTTTTTATCAAATGCTTCGGTCAATTGCTCAGAAGCAACATCATAGCCATAAAACTTTTCTTCTATACTAGAGGCCTTCATTGTGCTGGGTATGCTTCCATTGATATCGCACGTAACATCGGAGATTACACTGATTCGAAATCCCGGATCTTTCATGTCTTTTTTTGAAAACAACAATGGCGCTTTAGGATTCCAATAAGCGCAATGAATTAAAATATCGCACACGGATGCATAAGATGAAGCATCTGCAAAAATACATCTGTACTTTTCAGGCGATTCGTAAAATTCAATTTGATTGAAAGGCGAACGGTCCATCGCTGCATGATAGTCTTTTGAGTGCAACTGTACATACACCGGCTCGCGAAAAGAATAATTGAGAAATTCATAGGGAGTAACTTTTCGCATTTTTAAAGCGCCCATAGTTTCGCACGCTCCATTGGCAACCCGACCACCACCGGTAACCACTATCTTTATGTTGGGTAAATTGATAGACGAGAATTGATCAAACACCTCTGCTCTGTCTTTGCATAAATGCGCAGGTTTCAAATCCAGAATATTGTATTTTAATCCATAGGCCATCAAAGCATTGTAAGCTCCAACAATTCCTGCATATCGACCAAAGCCTATTATTCTATTTCCTTGTAAATCAGTCAAACACTCATAATCAATCAATCGTATTTTTTTGGATAAAACAGTTTGGAGTAATTTCTTATTATGCGCTTGTTTTTTAATAGTATGAGAAAAGAAAAAATACGTTTTGTTTTCAATCAATTCTTCTTTTGGTACTTCTTTGATTCCCATTAAAACATCGCACTCAACCACCTGATCTACTACATTAATTCCTTCGTTGCGGTATTCCTGATCCGTATAACATCTCCAGTCACTTTGCTGAACGAATATTTGAATGTTCGGAAATTGCTCTTGAATGGCTTTACACTGTTCGGGACTAAACGCCACTCTTTTATCATGAGGGACTTTGCTCTCTCTTATCAATCCAATTTTTATATCTGTCATATTGTGCTTGCAAATTTAACCTAAGCTGACAAACAAGGAAGAAAATGTTTGTAAAACACTCTGGAATAGTTTTTGACGAATAATAGTTACTTTTGTAAAAGAAATCGTTATTTGATTTATGGGGCCGACACTGGAATCGACAGGTTGTGGATTTTCAGGTAAGCATGTCGGGCATTGTGAACTTGGCCCGTTATAACTAATTCTCACAAACTTTAAATGGCGAATCTAACTTCGCTCTTGCTGCCTAATACTAGGTATTAGTAAGCAATGTTCCCCGAAAAGCTCTTCCGTACAGCGTTTCGGTGCGAGCATCGCAAATGTATGGATAGCTGTTGTACGTCACGAGCAGCAGCGAAATTAAAGTGACTGGATACTTAGTTGGTTGGATGTTATGCCTGCTTTGTATTAAGATCAAATAATATCTAAGCATGTAGAAAGCTTGCCAATTGCTTCGCTGGACGAGGGTTCAAATCCCTCCGGCTCCACTTATTGTAATCGCAAATTCGATTTTTTTAACTCCATCGAATAGCCTTACATTTGTAATGCTTTTTTTGAAAAAGCATTATGAGCAAAATCAAAGTTTTAATCATTAGTTATTATTGGCCCCCTTCGGGTGGTGCAGGTGTTCAGCGTTGGCTTAAGTTTTCTAACTACTTACATGAGCAAAACTTTTCGATTACAGTTTATACTCCCAAGAATCCTGAAAATCCGGTAACCGATAACAGTTTGCTTCAAGAAGTAAACAATGAAATCAACGTTTTAACGCAACCAATATGGGAGCCCTATAATTGGTACAAGAAATTTATTGGGCATAAAAAATCAGATAAAATAAACACAGGGTTTTTATCGGAAAAGAAAAAGCCAAAGTGGGCTGAAAGGATTTCCATATGGATAAGAGGTAACCTGTTTATTCCGGATGCTCGATGTTTTTGGATAAATCCTTCCGTGAAGTATCTTGAGAAGTACCTAAAAGAAAATCCAATCGATGTCATTATCTCTACCGGACCACCACATAGTATGCATTTAATAGCGCTGAAATTAAAAAGGAAATTGAATGTAAAATGGATCGCAGACTTTCGTGATCCTTGGACAGGTATTGATTACTATCAAGATTTGATGCTGACCAAAAGAGCGCACAATAAACATGTAAGGATGGAACGCGAGGTGCTTACAAGTGCCGATCGAATTGTGGTTATTGGTGAGCAAATGAAAGTTGAATTTGGCGAATCGTTTAAACATAAGATTGAGGTGATTCACAATGGATATGATGACAAAGATATTCCTAAGACTGTGATGCGCAATAACGATCGGTTTACCTTGATGCATGTTGGCTCTTTGGTTCCGTCACGCAATCCATTATTACTTTGGGAGACTTTAGCTTCTATTTGTAATGCAAACCCAATATTTCGCGACAAGCTTGCCATTCATTTAGTGGGCAAAACGGATGTTTCCGTAATTCATGCCATTGAAAAATTTGGACTGAAAGCCAATTTAATTCAAACCGATTATTTGCCTCATAAGGAAGTTTTGCAATTAGCTTCATCGGCTTCGGTTTTACTGTTGCTATTGAACAATACACCAAATGCTAAAGGTATATTAACGGGAAAGATGTTCGAGTATCTTGCATTAAGTAAACCCATTCTTAGTATTGGACCGGTTGATGGTGATGCCGCTGCCATTATCAATGAATGCAAGGCAGGAGTTACGGTTGATTTTGATGATGGCGCTAATTTAAAGTTGGAATTGGAAAAATATTATGATCTATACAAAGAGAAAAAGCTTTTTATCGAAACAAGCAATGCAAGAGCGTATTCCAGAAAAGCGCTGACAGGTAAATTAGCTTCTGTGATCCATAAAATGCTGAACTGATTATGTGTGGAATAGCTGGATTTATTGACACTTCTCTACCTTCAGAGAACGAAAGAAAAATACTTCTTGAAAAGATGCTCCATTCGATTGCACACCGTGGGCCCGATGCCAATGGAATGTTTTTCGATGGGGCGGTAGCATTAGGGCATCAGCGCTTGTCAATAATTGATTTAAGTACTGAAGCCAATCAGCCAATGTATTTTGGATCTCTAACGATTACGTATAATGGAGAAATTTACAATTATATCGAGATTAAAGAATCTTTGCGTGATTTAGGTTATGTCTTTAAAACCAATAGCGACACGGAGGTCATATTAGCATCTTATAAGCGATGGGGAGTTGAATGTGTTAAACATTTTGTTGGGATGTGGGCTTTTGCTATTTGGGATTCGGACCAAAAAGTTTTTTTCGCCAGTCGCGATCGATTTGGAATTAAACCTTTCTATTACATTCAACAATCAGGTCGATTTTATTTTGGATCGGAATATAAAGTACTCAATCAAAGTCCTGTATTTAACAATGAAGTGAATGAAAGGCAAGTAGGTAGGGGACTTCAAATGGGTTGGGTGGAGTATCAGGACGAAACTTACTTTTCATGTTTGAAAGCCTTACCTGCTGCACATAATTTGATAATCAAAGATGGTGCATGCACCATAAATCGATATTGGGATATTGAAACCGGGAAATACAATTCCTTGAATTTTAAACAAAAGAAAGATCGTTTTTACGAGTTGTTTGAACAAAGTATTCGACAACACATGCGCAGCGATGTATCCATAGCCAGTTGCCTTAGTGGAGGAATTGATAGTTCAGCCATTGCCAGTATGGTGCAGACTTTATACCCAGATCAGTCCTACAAAAGTTTTTCGGTGTATTATACCGGTGAAGGGGATGTAGATGAAAGACCCTTCATCGATGAAGTGTTGAAAAAGTACCCTTCCATTGAACCACATTATATTTCGCCCGATGCCCACATGGTTGAAGAAGCATTTGACCATGCTTTATATCATGCCGATGTGCCTTGCACAGGATCCAGTTTTATATCGCAATATTTTTTAATGCAACTCATTCGTCAACAAAATATAAAAGTGGTATTGGACGGACAAGGGAGTGATGAATATCTGGCAGGATACATGCATAGCTTTTATCGTTTGTTTGCCGATATGATGCAGGCCGGTCATTTGGTTGAACCCATCGCGCTAACTATGGTGTTGAAGAAAAAACTCAATCTCAGTACCATGCGTGCAGTGGGTCACTTTGGAAAAAGTATGTTGAGTTTGTTCAGAAATGAACAGCAACTATATAGTTTAGAGTATAAAAACTATTATCCTTTTCTTTTAAATGGAAATAAAAAAATACCTTTTCATCTCGAAAAGAAAAAGGGTAATCATCTCGATAATTTCTTATATCATTTATTGTTCAACAGCAGTTTGCCTTCATTGTTGCACTATGAAGATCGAAACTCAATGGCGTTCAGTATAGAATCAAGAGTACCTTTTCTGGATCATCGATTAGTAGAATTTTGTTTTGAACTTAACAATAGAGACAAGATTCATCACACCGAAACCAAATATATCTTACGTGAGTCTTTGTCTAATGTGTTACCGGACGCTATCTACAATAGACAGGATAAAAAAGGTTTTGTAACCCCTGGAGAATCGAAATGGCTGAGAGGCCCTCTTCAACATTTACTTGATATAAATTTTAGTACCTTACCATTCCTCAATGCAAAAAAGTGTAAATCAATTGTTGAGCGATATAAGAAGGGAGACAATTCATTGGCTTTACTTACATGGCGATTGGCCGTTTTGCATTATTGGATGAACAAAAATGTATGAAGAAAATCCTGCTGATTGTTATTTGTATCTTCTCTTGCGCTCCTGTTTCTAGTGTATTTACCAAGAGCAACGATTTTTCGTGGTTGCGACCCTTTGTAGTCATTTCTGAAGTTCTAAGTGTTGATCACTGGGAAAAGGACACCAAGTTCATGCGCTTTGATAGCAGTGGAATTGTATTGGGCAACAACAATTATAATCCGGTCACTATTTCACAATACGCTCTTGCTTGTTTTGAACATTATAGGAATACAAAGGATGAAAATTATAAGCAAAAGTTTTTGGTGAACGCGCAATGGTTGATGGACGAAAAGAACTATGTAAAAATAGATTCGGATCGCATTGGCTATCCATATAAGTTTCAATTCAGAGATCTCAAGCCGGGTTGGTATAGCGGTTTATCCCAGTCTGAAGTCGTTTCAGTGTTGATCCGATACTATTATTTAACCCGCGATGATAAAGTATTGAATCTGATTAAAAAAGTGAATAATCTAATGCTGCATCCAATAGGCGATGGAGGTTTGATTGACACCACGCCTGAAAAGATGATTTGGATAGAAGAGTATCCCGGATCGAAACAACACAAACATGTATTGAATGGATATTTAGTGAGCTTATTTGGATTGTATGAATATACTCAGATGTTTCCCGAAGACAAGAGAGCGGCACGTATGCTGTCGCAAGGATACGAGTCGTTGAAGAAATCGGTGCAGTTTTATGAAACGGCCAGCAATAATTTAACTTATGATCGGGGTTCAAAACAAGCAGTCAATAATTGGTACATGAAGGCACAAGTTTTTGAGATGCGTGCTTTGTATGATATTAGTGGAGACGATTTTTATAAAGCTTGCAGCATGCTTTGGAGTACCTATACTTTTAATCGACCATTAAATTATGTAGGGTGTAAATTAAACAACTGGAATTTGTCGGTGCCCATGCGCATTCAACCTAACGGGTGGTTTGCTGCAGTACCTTCTTTAGATATCATAAATTTGAACGATCAAGTTCGTAAAGTAAATGCTGCACAAACTAGAAAAGGATTTGAAGTTCAAAAAACGTATGATTCGAATTTTCATACGTATCTACAATTTTTATCCGGTGATAGCATAGATGAGAAACCTTATATTGAATATGAATTCAAAGCCTCTCAACTGATGGAGGGCCTAATCTTTTTTGCCGGCACCGATAGTATTCGATCAAAAATTACCGCTCTAGAGTATAAAACCACTCATCAGTCTTCATGGAAAAAAGCTAAAGTAGGGAGTTATGAATTGTTGGATAAGAATGCATACTTGTTTTTTAATGAAGCATTGAATGTGAGTGTACTTCGTATCGAATTTGAAAAGCCTGCAAAAGGAAAGACTTTGATGCTTTCAGAAATCCAAATTGGTAAAAAAGGTAAAGCACTTGAACCTTTGCACCTGCATTACTTATCAGAAGTTCAAAATCCGATAGGGGAAAAATTTAAAATCGATTTTGATTTACAAAACAACAGTGCCTATAAGGTATTTTATAAAAGTGCTTCCAATGCAGCCGCATTAAAATCAACCCCTTGGAATCCTCATTCACATATAAATTCGAAAGATGAGGTGATTATGAGAAACAATAGTTTTTATCAATTTGTAGTCGTCATGGAAAATAACTCTACTGTAGCGTTGAGAAATTTCAAACTCAATAATCTATAGTTCTATTTGACTATCGATTGAATGGTATTCAGCATTTTCTCTTTTCTCTTGCCCAGGTTATAATTTGTATTTATTCTTTCGACTGATTTGGCCGAAAGCGATTGATTTTCTTTCCTCAAAATCGTTTCTAATAACTCGATAAGCAATTTCGCATCTCTTTTTTCTAAAAGAAATCCGCAATCGCCTATTATGTCTGGAATAGCGTTTACTCGCGATCCGATTGGAATACAACCACACAGCATTGCTTCACAAATGGCATTGGGAAATCCTTCGCTCATAGATAACTGCAAATAATATTCATGCGCTAAAAACAACTCATCTAAATGAGAATTCGGTCGACTGCTAAGCCATTTTAGATTATGCAATTGAACAGGAGGAATAAAACCTTCATTGATGCCTACGATGGTGAATTGTGAATCCGGAAAATGTTTAGCTGCTTCAATCACAAGATCCAATCCTTTCAATGCAAAGGTGAATGGAAGTTCTATACCGGCTGCAACTGTTATGAAGGAGCTTTTAATCCGTTGTATGTTAGCTGGCATATATTGCTTGGCTTCGAATCCATTCTCAATTACGGTATAGGGAATACTAAATGGATTGATAAAAGCTTTTAAGCCTTGTTGTTCAGGTGCTTTATCGTCATAGGTATAATGGTAATCGATCAGGGTGTGATGTTTGGGTAATAAATGCGTGGCTTGTTTTATACTCAATTTGGTAAACCAACCCAGCAACGACTTGTTAAAGTTGCCATATCCGATATTGGGAAATGAAACACACTCCGTTCCTCCACATATTATAATAAATGGTTTGTTGAATAGCTTGCATAATATGGCAGGCCAAAAAGTGTGGTAACCTGCAAACTGTGCAATAACAAATTGTTGGCGAGAAATTGAAAACAGTAGAATGAACAGATGTCGTATAAATTCAAAGGGCACATTATACTTTGGGCTCGATCGGAATACTAGCGAGCGAACAGAATAATTGCTGTTCAATAGGTCAATATCCTTTTGTATAAAGGTTGAAAGACCAGTGGAAATAAAAAGAACACTTTTTAGTTTTTTGTTCGACACGAGTGCTTTCAATAATCAATAGGTAATATGTAAACTGTCGAGCTCTGAGACACTTATGGACGGAGGCATAATATTGTTTCGAATTTTATGCTCCATTAAAACGGCAACTTTTTGAGCTTCCGACTCTGACACGAAACCTTTAATTCCTTGTACGGCAGGTATGTTGGGCTGATGAATGTATGGCTTTTCATCAACATGAATCATAAATCCAAATCCTTTAATGGAAGGATCGGGCATGGTATCGTTATTAAAAACAAAAGAAGAAACAGACAAAGCAGGATTGACTTCAGTTGTAGCGGTTTCAGTTTGGGAGAAAGCGTTTGTGTTGGATGTTTCTGATTGGCATGCCATACATAGAGCAATGCTCATCAGTGTTAGTGTAAAAAGTATTCTCATATGAGGTTATAACTATCGGAATAAAGTTACAAATCCTGAGCGATATGATTTATTAAATCGTATGATATAAGGATAAATTCCTTCGCTGCATGCTTTTTTCTGATAGGTTCCATCCCAAGAAAAATTATCTTGATTTCCGCTGTAAATATGCTGACCCCATCGGTTAAAAATATCTATAGTGAATTCAATACAGTTACTTCGGTTCACAAATTCAAATACATCGTTCTTCAAATCGTTGTTGGGAGAGAAAGCATTGGGAATAAATATTTGATCTTCAAAGGCATTGGGCACATTTAGAGTCACAGCAGTAGAGTCGCTATAACATTGGTTGCTGACTATATGCGTAATGGTATAGTTTCCTGCACCGGAGTAAGTATAAACCGGATTAGGCAAGTTGCTGCTCGATCCGTTGCCAAATAGCCATAAATGATTTTGTGTAGAATCAGCAGCAGTAAAGCTTATGGTAAAATTGCAGCTATCAATTTGAGTATTAAAAGAGGATGATACAGGTGTAGGATTCGGAATGGTAACAGAAATAAAACTGGTATCGCTTATACATTCATATGTAGAAATGAGCGATACGGTATAGGTTCCGTTAGCATAGCTATGCGAAGGATTTAGCGATGATGCGCTGCTGCCATCACCAAAAAGCCACACATAACTGGTGTTTGATCCGCTTTGCGACATGGAAAACTGAACCGTAGTATCACAAGGGCCTTGAACAGCATTTATAGTGGGTTTAATTTTTTGAAGTTTCCAGATTTCATTAGAGTAAACAGAACTTAAGTTTCTTCCAAACCCAACATATCCTTTCTCACTAATTGAAAAACTGCTCCCCTTTAGATAAAGGTTCCCTGGAAAAGTAGGTAAAGAAGACCAGCTGTTTGAAACCGGGTTATATGCTAAGTAATCGCTAAATAAACTTGAAGAAGATCCTCCACCTCCAACAATTCCTTTACCACACATTGTAAAATGATAAGAAGCATATCGAGGTGCTCCAGGGAAGTTCGATTTCTGAGTCCAAGTATTTGCTATGGGATTATACTCCCATAAGTCATTAAAATATGATCCGCCTGCTGTTCCGCCACATGCGATATAGATGTTGTTACCGATAACAAATCCAGATGTACTTTGTCTTGCACTAGCTGGAAGATTAGCTTTTGCACTCCATGCGTTTGTGATTGGATCATACTCATACCAATCATTGGTATTAGGTGAATATCCGAATCCAAGATATCCGCTTGTTGAATTTGACATGGCTGTTGCATCGTACCTACCAGCTCCAATAAAATTTGCGATCGGATTCCATGAGTTTGATACAGGGTCATATCTATAAAAGTCTGCTTTTTGAGATGGATCCCATCCGGTCCCTACATATCCATAGTTGCCAATTGCAAATGCAACACATCCATATCTGGGGGTACTAGGGAAATCAGCTTTTTGAGACCAAATATTTGTTGTTGGATCATATTCCCAAAAATCTTTATACAGTTGAGGAGTAAGTGTAAAATTTGCTCCGGTGCCGGCATACGCTTTGCCGTTCAATTCGAATGCAATGGTTTCATATCTTGGAGCTGCTGGAAAATTGGCAACTTGTACCCATTCCAAATCTTGAGCATTAGCAAATTTGAAAGCTGGAGAAAGCAAAATGAATAAAGCAATTATTTTTATTCCTTTCATTGGAATGTTTGCATTTATTATTTCAAACCTACAACGGCAATTGCTGAGGAGTACTTTTTAGTCCTCTTTACACGACTGATGGAGGAATCTACAAGCCAAACAACAAGATTTATTAAAGATAAAAACTTATTGATAATCTTTTTAAACTTTAGCCCTGAAGGTAGTTTTCCGTTTTTAGGTTCAAGATTTACATACAAATTGATGGGAACCAAATAAGCAGATTTGATTACGGATAAGTGATTTTGATTATAGGCATTCTCAATATTCGATACATCATAAATATAATGAATGTCAAAGATGGGTTTATTCAATTTTTTTTGAAACCATCCTAGTAAACCGTTATTATTAGGCAACGTAGAAATCAACAGGCCGCCTTTTTTTACATACTTACTAAAAGAACTTATGGTATGATTTAAATTCTCAAAATGCTCAATCACTCCCATAGAGATGACAATATCAAATTTTTCAATTAAATCTGTTGAAGGCACAAATGCATCTGCACAATAAATTATTCCATCAATTCCATCTCGTTCAAGAATCTTTCGACTGTTTTCACATCCTAGTTCAGAGTAATCTATGCCAAATGCTTTTAACCCATATTGTTTAGCAAAATAGGGGAGCCAAACAGAATTTCCACAACCTATTTCAAGAATACTTTTGTCTTTTAAATCTTGATTTATGAAAAGCTTATCAAAAAATTTGTGAAATTCCGTATTGGTGAAGTTTTTAAAAGAGAGGTCGTGAATATTTATTGGTTGAGGCAGTGCAGTATTTTCCCAAACTCCAGTCCAGTATTTTTCACCGGCTCTATCAACATTATCTTGCATTTGAATTTTCAGTTTCGCTTTATCACCATTAGCTTGCCTTTGGTTTCAAATTCTAAAGAGTTATTATACACTCTATAAACATACATGGCCGAAGCAAGAGTAGGCAGGTATATCTGATTTTGTTCTTGATCCAGTTTAACTTTTCGTACAAGTTTACCGTCAACAGAAAAAATTATCATTTCCATTCCGGGTCGAAATCCTAATAAAAAGTCAACATATATATTTCCATCTCCGGGACTATTGTAAACATTAACTTCAAACAATGAAGTAGAAGAAGTTTCTTTCGGAGCATATTCCCACAGATCATTGTAATTGGTGCTTGTACCCGAAATGCCTCCAGCACATAAAAACCCTGAATTGCCTATACTAAAATTTCCCGGGAACACTCTAGTGATTCCTGGAAAAGTGTCTAGCGTGGTCCATGTATCTGAAGGGATGTCGTAAGCAAAGAAATCTTTAAAATAGTTCGTTCCATCTTGTCCTAATCCTATATAAGCTTTCGAGCCAATTACAAAACCGCTTGCGCCATATCGAATACTGCCAGGCATGTCTTGTTTTTGAGTCCATTGATCCGTTTGAGGATTATATTCCCACATGTCTTTATAAGGATTGGCAGGAAAGCCATAAGAACCAGTGGTTACATACCCTTTTCCATTGTACGAAAAGCTGTAGGAACTTTGTCGAATTCCACCGGCAAAATCTGCTTTACGTGTCCAGGCATTCGTAGTAGTATCGTATTCAAAGAACTCTTTTGTGTAAGGTAAAAATCCCACACCGGTATATCCTTTTGATCCAATTGAAAATGCAACACCGGTATAAAATGGAGTACCTGGATAGGAAGCTACACTAAACCATGTATTGCTATTAAAATCGTAACGATAAAAATCAACCAATTGAGAAGGAGACCACCCACAACCAACATAAGCAAAGTGACCTATAACAAATGCTGATGCACCATATCTTCCACTGCCCGGCATGTTGGCTTTTTGAGTCCAACTATTGGCAACCGGATCAAATTGCCATAAATCTTTTAGAGCGCCCGATGAGCTAAGGCCGGTACCAATGTAGCCTTTTCCATTGTATGAAAATCCTACAGGATTGTATCTTGGTGAACCTGATAAATTAGGTCTTTGCTTCCATTCATTAGAAGCGGCCCAACTATTTAAGGAGATTAATAGGCAGAGTAAAGTGATCCTCATCAAAACAAATTTATACAATTATTACACACAAAGCAGTTTATTTTTTACATCGTGCTTCTATACCATTTCCACCTTTCCACACTTCAATATTCTTGCCATTCAATTTGTTTAAAATAACTTTTATTTGTTTTTCAGTCCTTAGATGCTTGTGAAAATCGGTTAACCCATCATACGTATCTAAACGACACAGCTGATAGTGAAATTCTCTGTCCATTTTTGGAAATTGTTTAAAGTAGGTGTAACAAGGCGAAATACGATTTAAAATCAATCTCATCAAGTTACTTTCTTTAAATTTCCAATGCCAGGGGAAAAACGAATCGACCAAGCGGTCAACTATTTTTTTTGATTTTTCAGGCTTCATTCGCTTTAGAAAAAACCGATACAATAGGATAGGCTTTAACAAATACATCCAGTCAAAAG
>Ga0116143_10000841_pt1 | contig 40121 bp, 35 predicted proteins | sample AD_UKC034_MetaG_FD_89745 | JGI IMG/M metagenome (GOLD analysis project Ga0116143, IMG submission 89745) | Active sludge microbial communities of municipal wastewater-treating anaerobic digesters from USA - AD_UKC034_MetaG | ecosystem: Engineered > Bioreactor > Anaerobic > Digestate | place: USA... | reverse complement strand
GTTTTAACAAAAAATTTACTTGGCCTGGTCCAAAGAAATCGAATTTTCAGATTTTTCGGGACGTTCAACAGGCCGAAAACTTCCAAACCAGCCCCACAAAAAATAGCAACGCTATTTTTCGGCTGACCGTAGCGGGTTGCGGGTTAGCAGTTTTATTCTTAAAATTTGATCATGCAAAAGCTGTTGCTCGCATTTTTGTTTGTACTGCAGGCCTCATCGTTATGGGCCATCGATCTGCTCGATCTGCGGGTTTTTCCGCTGTTCGAGACAAATTCGGTTGCTTTCGAAGGCGTAATCGTCAGCAACAGCTATAAACCAGAAGGCACCGGCCTGCGTGCCAAGCTTTCCGGGCTGCGCTCAAAATGGCTTGCAAGTGGCAAAGCAGTGGTAGAGTGCGACAGCCAGAAACTCACCGTCGATATCAAAGACGGTGAGTTTTCCGGGGTCGCCAGTGCCACCTCGCTTGCCAGCTTCAGCATTTCGGTGAGCCACGATAACAAGATTTTATACAGTGAGGATTTTGCCTTTCCTGCAACTGCTGATTTTGTAATCGTCAGCGATATTGATGACACAATTCTGGTGACTGAGGTAAGCAGTCGCCTGAAAATGGCCTATAACAGCATGTTCAAAGATGTTGACGAGCGTCAGGCGGTAAGCGGAACCCCAGATCTTTACCGAGAAATCAGCAATGGCGCTACCGGCATGGGTAAGCCCCACTTTGTTTATCTCAGCAGCTCGCCGGCTTTTCTCAGCCGTTCGCTTAAAAAATTTCTGGCTCACAACAAGTTTCCTGCAGGAACGCTGGTACTGAAAAAAAGTCTGACCAGCGGCGACCACGCCAATCACAAAACCGGCTGGCTTGAACAGATTGTCAAAAGGTATAACAACCGGCCAGTGCTGCTATTTGGCGACAGCGGCGAAAAAGACCCGGTTATCTACCGAAATTTCGTCGAAGGCATTACCAATGGCATGCCGGTCAGAGGCATTGTTATTCACGAAGTTACCAGCCAGAGCGAGGTAATCGAGAAGCTGCTCGAGTCTCGCAACTCTCTGAAGGAAAAATTCAGAGTTCCGCTTATCCACTGGAACAGGATCGATGATCTCAAAGAGCGTATGCGCGAAGATGGGCTGCTGAAATAGCCTGAGCCGCAGTTTTGGTGTAAAAAAGAGGTTTGCAGTGAGTATCGCAAGTCTGGGAGTGTTCGAGATAATTTTGATCGGCCTTGTGTTTCTCGTCATCGCCATAATGCTGATGTATCTGGCCGGCGACAGGTATGCTGACGAAAAAACACCCTGGTGGAGCCGCTGGACCCGCTTGAAATAACCAGATTTTCTGGATTTCATTGCTGGACGCTCCGAAATATAATCATTACAATTGTACCCGATATAGTTGAAAGTGAGTCATGATGACAAAGCGACATTTTCCGGGTCTGTTTCTGCTGCTGGCTCTCGCGATTCTGCCATTTGACCGTGGTTTCGCGCAGGATACCAACACCACCTACCAGGCCTATGTAGCTGCATATCAGCAGTATCAGTCAGCAGTAAACAACAAAGCCTCAAAAGCCGAAATAGACAACGCCATCACGGCATATCGCAGTGCCAAAGCAGCCTATGAAAACACCCTGAACCTACAGCGACCGCTGGCGCCATCGGTAAATACGACTATCACACAAACATCCGGGCAGCCAGGCCAGACCGCTTCAAATGAACTGACAGAAAAAGCTGGCGCTTCGGCACCGGTAGCAGATGTCATGCCAAATCAGCTGGCCGCCATCGTTAAAACGCTTGCCTGCACCAGATCAGCGACTCAGGCAAAGGCGCTTATTGCCACGCTCGAAAAGCTCATGCAACAGCGAACTTTCACCGAGGCCCAGAAAAACACACTCAAATATGAAATAGCCAGCGCTCTGGATCGTCTCAATATCGACCGCAAGAAAGCCGTGGCAATGCTCAGCCAGCTTGCTGAACAGGTAAAAGACAACAGACTGGTGCAATGGGCCAACGCGCGCCTTAATTACATTCGCGGCAAAGAATACAAGGTTCAATGGCAGCAGACTGTTGCCGCCAGATTCGAAGAGATGAACGCCGCCTATGACAAATATAAAAACACCAGCTGGCTGGCGTTTCCGGTCAGGATTGTGCGCGGCGTGACCTATCAGGCCAAATCGCTGGCATTCACGCGCGCCAGAAGCGACCAGGAAGATTTTCTTCTCGCTTTCGAAGCAGCGCAGGCTCCTTTTGTGCCTGTCGTCGAAGGCGTTTTCGATGAGTATCAATACAACCTCCGAGATATCGCCGATGACAACGCGATGGTCAGATTGATCTACAACAATTACGAATCCTGGTATGCCCGCTGGAAAATAGTCAGCGAAGCACGCAGCAGCCTCGACATCCAGTATTTCATCATCGAAAACGATGCCTTCGGACTCGGTCTTCTCGGCCTATGTCTCAAGAAAGCGCGCGAAGGACTGAATATTCGCATCATGGTAGATATGCGCGGCTCCAACAAGATGAGCATAAAACTCATGGCCAAAGGCTATCTTGAGGAGCTCGCAAAATTTCCTAACGTACAGGTCAAGATTTACAACCCGATTCAGACAAGTCTGCTCAACGTTTTTACCGACATTCGTAAAATCGTTTCGAGCAACCACGACAAGATAATAGTTGCCGATGAAACGAGTTCAATCATCGGCGGCCGCAACATTGCCGACGAATACCTCGTAGATCCGATTGACGACGCAAAGGCATGGCGCGACACTGATGTGCTGATAATAAGCCATGCGGTCTCATCGCAGCTGAAAAAAGCATTCGAAGAAGAATTCGAACTGCTGAAGTCGATAGATGTCGAACAATCGATATTTGGTGTAAACCGCGTCAAACAACTGGAAATCGGCTGGCAGGCAATGGAACTTGCCTTGCACCAGCGCGGAGTTCTGACCGTTTCCGACAAAAACAAGGATCAATCGTCGCTCATAAAAAAGCTGAACGAGCAGCTGGGCAAATACAAACACATGACCGGCTACCGTGACTTCAGATCAGAAGACAAATCGCATCAGGCTCCGGTTCATATCGTTGACAGCAACTCAATGTCCGGCCCACGCAATGATATAACCGAAAACATCGTCAAATACATCGACGGCAGCCGCAGCGAAATTATCATTCAGAATCCTTACATCGTTCTTACCCCACGTGCTGAAGCAGCTCTCAAGCGCGCCGCGAAGCGCGGCGTGCCAATTCTGGTTCACACCAACAGTCCTCAGACTTCAGACAGTTTTCCGACCGAAGCAATGCTTTATCGTGACTGGCGCAGCATTTTGCGCGACATTCCGACCATGCGCATTTTTGCAATGGTCAACCGCGGCCAGCTGCACGGCAAAAACTTTGCATTCGACGCTCAGATAGGTATTGTTGGCACCTACAACTTCGATTTTCTCAGCGAAAAAGTGAATTCAGAGGTTGTCGCTGTGGTGAAGGCGCCTGACTTTGCCAGCGAACTACGCAGTGAAATCATCAGCGACCTCAGATCTTCGGTTGAATATCGTCTTGCTACGGCTGATTCGGCAGAATTTGGCCCAGAAGATGTCGAGAACCCGCAAAAAATGTGGTTGATTAAACTGATTTCGAAAATGGGCTGGCTTAAGCCGATTTTTTAAAAGGAATGAAGTCATGGATAAAACATACAGATATGCTTGTCTGGCCACTATTCTGATCTTGATCGTTACAGGCGTGGTCAGCGCCGCAGGTATCAGCAAAGAAGAGTTCAACCGCCTGCGGCATGTCGAAAAAGTGCTGCATCAACAGATCGCCGAAATGGAAGGCGAGCTGAAAACCTCTAAACAGCTCGAAACTTACAAAAAATCATATCTGGCTGCGCTGCCCAAATCGTCACCACGCCCGATCGCTGACACACAGGTTGCCAAAACGCTGGCAGCGGCACGCTATGTAATCATGGGTGATGAGCACACCACCAACCAGTCACAGGCCAATACAGTGACGGTATTGAGTATGATGCGGGCTGGAAAAGAACCGCTGACGCTGGTACTTGAATGGATCGATATCAGCTACCAGAAACAGATCGACGAATTCCTGGCCGGCCGCATTCCTTTAAAGGATCTGCGGAGTAAAATCAGCTTCGACAAGCTATGGGGCTTTTCATGGGCCTCTTATTCAAAGATACTCTCGGCAGCCAAGAAACTTAAGACCCCAATCCTTCTGGTCGAGCGACTCAAGGGCAGTCACAGCCTGGCCGATCGCGACACCTTTATTACAAAAACGATTGCCGAAAGCGCAAAGAAGACTCCGGGCATGCGTTATCTCGTGGTCTATGGCGATTATCACGTGCTTGGCCCCGGCCATCTCTCAGATAAAATGGCCAAAGCAGGTCTCAAGCCACAGACGATACTGATCGGCGAAGCCGTAGATATATACTGGAAGCTCCTCGGACAGCTTAAAGACCCTGAAAAAATAGGTTTTGCCGATCTCGGCAGTGAAATCTACTATGTGCGCAACGGCACACCGCTTGAACGCAGCCTGTCTTATCGAGACTATCTCATGAAAATGCTGGGCTACAGCAAAGACGATTTTGAGGAATGGGTAAGCGCGGCTGACATAACACCAAAAGCAGGTGGGCGCAACAATTTTGAGGCACTGCACGACCGCTGAAACTAAGGCCAGGCGTTAAAACAGATTCGCAATTCCTTCGCCGCCGGTTTCGATGATTTTCCAGATGTCGACCTCGCGGGGCAGCGGCTGTTTGAAATCGCTGAGCAGAAGCGTTGGCCCCTTTCCCTCAGACACGGGAAGATGATAACCGCTGATCTGCACGCCCTCGAGATTTTTCTCGTATTCACCCTTTGGGACATTCTCCGAAAAATTGAATTCTGAGCCGATGATAAAACTCCAGTTATCGGGCATATCGAGCGACAGGCTGTAATTAGAGAGTTCAAGATAGCTGAGAATCTTGCGATCGATATTGAGCGCCAGTCGCAACTCGTATTCAGCGAAATCCTCTTCTTTTTCAGGTAAAACCGCCCAAACCCGCAAGGCGTTGTCAACACCGGGCTTACCAAATGCCATGACGGCGTCTTTTGATTTCACTTCGATTTTTTCAACTGCATCAGCCGGAATCGTGATGTCGATCGGCACTATCTGCCCACGCTCTTTGGGAATCAGCGTAACCCTTACATAAACGGTATCCGCCTCCTTGTCAAACACATAAGCCTGGCGAAAACCGATAAGATCGGGTGGAGCGCTGACAACTTCTATCTGAGGCGACTCGATAAGAGTCAAAAGAATATCTGATGCTTCCTGACGGGTTTTTGCATCGAGCTGGGCAGCTTTGACCAGGTGATTTACCGCCCGCCTGAGCTCACCCTGCACCATCAGCAGTTTGCCACTGTCGAGAAACTCATCGGCAGAGACCTTGCCGCCTTCTATGCGCTTTTCGACTTCAGCCGAGACCTTGAGCAAAAGCTGCTCGTCGTCCATTGCGAGAATTTCGCTGTCCAGAGAAACCGCCTTAAAATAAGCCTTAAGAGCATTTTCGGCCTCTTTTTTCGACCAGTGCAGCATGGCCAGTTCAAAATAATCGGCAGCAGCACCGGATTTTTCGGCCTTTTCTTTCTGCGCATTGATTTCGGCCTCGGAAGCCGGCGGACGAATTTTGCGAACCGGTGGCACGTAAGGCTTCGGCTCTGAATAGCGCACTTCAAAATAACCAAGAGCCTTGTCGTCAAGCAAATCGTCCTTGAGCTTTGGAATCAGCTGCCCATACCGGCGGTAGCGTTCCTGTTTGTTGAGCTCATCGCGTTCGCGCTTCAATTCTGTTCTGGCCTTGGCGATCCAGAGCTTAGCCTTGAGATCGCTCTCGTCCAGAGCCAGAATGGTTTCGAAAACCACAATAGAGTCTTCGTAGCGACGACGGCGAAACAGATCTTCGGCCGCTGACTGCAGCCGACTGATCCGGGTTTCCTGCGGCAATCGCTTGTATTCTGCAAGGTCGGAGTATGGTCGTGGAGAAAAACCGACAAGCAGCACAAAGGCCAGCAGAAAGATTACAGATATCAGAGCTCTTTTCATGGTCTCAGCTATCGGCAACAGTCAGAGAAATTTTAACGGTTCAACTTCCGGCCGGAAAAATTGTAATTGAATAATCAGTACGATCCATACGAAAGCGATTAAGGTAAACGACAGCCAGCAGCACCCGCTGCCAGCTCATATCGGCCGCCCGCATCATGACGCTGTGGTGCAGGCCGCTGGCCGGCCTGATTTCTACGCCACTCAGGCTTTTGAGCATGCTGCACAGCATTTCAAGATCGATACGAATGAAATTGCCGCTGAAACCGGCCCTGGCCTGCCCTCGCGGCATAGTCAGTTCGAGCTCGGCCAGACGCTGAAAAAACAACTCAAGATCACTTTCATGTGCGACATACAAACATTTCTCGTAGAGGCGCCAGCGGTATCTGGTCGATCCGAGATAGTTATTGAGAGCTTCTTCGACCGTAGATCCGGTGACTTCTCTTATCGGGGAATTCACCTCACTGCTCACAATCAACGACCAGTCATTTCTGGCAGCTATTTTGTAGAGAAAAGTGTGAATATCGAGAAACCTGTCACCAACATCAGGAGACGATTTGAATCCTGCATTTGCCGACAAGGCTTCGGGCAACGCCACCGAGAAAACAATTACCAGCGATAACAACAGACCAACCTTACACGTTTTCATATCCTGACCCCATGTTATATTTTCAGGACTGGTTTTCAGCAAAAAACCTCTCACAGATAGTCTGGAATACCTGTCGACCCGAATTGCAGGCTGCACAGACAGGCACACACACTCTTAGAAGAACAGCGCTCTCTGAATCTGAAGCTGAAGAAGCTTCAGCAAAACTATATTTTAGAACCCGGAACTCAAAATCTGTCTGATCTGCACTTACGGTACATAATATATCGCACCAAACGAGAGTTTCAAGTATATGATTATTTTTTTGGTCAGGCGACTGTTATTCGCCAAACATATCTCTGATCTCAGAGCTTTCCATGAGTTTTTTCATCTTATCGTTGTTCATCAGAAATTCATAATCGTTACGGCTTATTGCTTCCATTACTTCAGGATCTGACATGACTTCGATCATATTCTGACTCTCACTCAGATTCATCATGTCGTCGAGAAAGTCTTCCTGCATGGCCATAGACTGAACCTGAGCGTTGGCGCGTTCCTGTTGCGCCCTGAGGTCATCAGACCCGCTCATCGATCTGGGCTGTGCTACCGGCTTTCGGGCCGGCTTTCTGTTATCGACGATCTCTATATCGGGCTTGGAATTAGACTCGACAGCAACTGGTTTTGCTGCGTCAAGTTTGCTGATCTCAAGAATCTTATCGGCAGCGACCTTGATTTCGCCAACCGCTTCGGTGCTGACGGTATAAATACCATCTTTCATTTCGACGATTTCACCAATGATGACAGAATTATCAAGCAACACGATGCGCTGTTTGGTTTCTGCAGCCCAGGAGATCGAGCATACGGCTACCATCAGCGCCAACAGAACGATTCTTTTCATTGATTCTTCTCCTGTATCCTCATGATCTTCGATTAATGATATCAGAAAAAAAACCGTTTGGATAATAAGTTTTTCGCAGGCAAATTACTTTGATTTAACGATTGACCCGGGCGGTCAGTTTAAATATAATGTTGCTGGTTTAAAAAATGAATTTATATTGGAGGACAGCGTCTTGACCAAACTTCACAACGTTTTCAAGTGCGAAATCTGTGGCAACATTATCGAAGTGGTTCATCCCGGCGCACCAGCACTGGTCTGCTGTGGCATGGAAATGAAACTGATGGAAGAAAAAACCGCTGATTCTTCTATCGAAAAGCATGTTCCGGTCGTCGAAAAGACCGCAAAAGGTATCAAAGTCAAGGTCGGCAGCGTGCCACACCCCATGGAAGAAAAGCATTTTATCGAATGGATCGAAGTGCTCGCCGGCAATCGCAAGTTCGTCAAATTTCTCAAACCCGGCGAACCAGCCGAAGCCGAATTCTGCGTAACCGAGTCACCAATTACCGTGCGTGAATACTGCAACATTCACGGCCTCTGGAAAAGCGAAGCCTGATTCGAGAGTAAGCCCGACCTCGATTCACTTGTCATAAGACTATAAGCTGATAAGAGGCAGGGTTAAATCCAGGGAGGGGGATTTGCACATGCGAGACATTATTTAGCGTGTGAAGGGCGGTCCCAACAGGACCGCCCTCCCCGAGCCCCTGATTAGCGATGTTATCGATTTCCGATGCTCACCCGCTGCCCTTCACGGTGGCGGGTGTCTGCTTTTTCGGGCTCCGGTTCACCCTGAACCATAACCGGAAAGTTTACGACCAGCTGCATCACCCGACCCGACGGGTCAGCGCCGTAAATTTTGAGTTCGCCGCCTGAAGGCAGGCCGTCATCGCGCGTGAAGACATTGTCGAGGCTGCCCTGAATTTTCCAGCAGTTGCCGTAGACATCCCAGTGGTAGGCATAGAAAAATCCGGTCAATGGGCCAGTGCGGGTGAACTGACTGCGAAAATGCACGCGGCGGCGACTGCGGCCGTCAAAAACCAGATCGGTATAAACTGCGGTCTGAATCGGCTTTACCCAACCGTTAAGGCGCAGATCGAAGTCCCCAAAATTGCGGTATTCAGAGGCCTCATACGACCGGTCGCGTAGCACCCGGTCATTGTGACTGACAGTGAATTTTGACGGAACCGGAAAACGGTAAGCCAGTCCGAGCATTTCGGCGCCGATACGGCCGGCATTGAGCAGCCGGCGCAGCTCTTCCTGGCTTTCCGGCTTTTCGACAAGAGTGCGACAGGTTTTGAGTGAGCGCATGATGCGTTTGACATGATTGGCGGTTGCCGGGGCCAGAACCGGTATCGATCGACCTTCGTGTGTTGGCGTCACCGGCTCCCATGGCTGGTTGAACTTTGCTGATTCCGGCACATTGGGCGAAGCCGGCAATGGTGGCGGCGGTGGAGGCGGAGCCGAGGTCAGCGGCTGCATCGGTGGCGGACTCACCGCATATCCTGGCGGTGGTGGCGGCGGCTCGAAACTGCCATGGCTCAACAACGGCGCATCCCCGGCCGGCGCAGCAGACTGCGCCAGAAGATTTCCGGCGAATGATATGACAAAAACACAAATCATCAGAAATACTGCATTTTTACTCATAAACTCTCAACTTCCTAAAAGGATTACAGCTATAAAATACATTCCCCCACCCTCTTATGCAAGCTGACGATAAAATGAACCAAAATATGCACGCCAATGGATATTACAAAATAACATCATTCGATTTACTCAGAAAACGGCAAAAAACGAGCAACAACAGATAATTTGACTAGAGCAGTTCTGGCAAAAGCGGCTGCCGTAGCCGGAGTTTCTAACATAAACAGCGCACTCTCCATCTATTCTCCTGCCGCAATTAAGGCTATGATCAATACTGCCAATATGACAACTCTGGTAACCAGGCTTCAGAAAAGTGATCAGGCTATTCAGGAAGCTTTGGCCGGGTTCGCCGATCAGGCGGCTAAAATTCAGCAGATGATGGATTACAGTTTTCAGCTGGCGAGAAACCCTGATTATATAGGCTTTGCCAATCGCGAGAAGTTTGAAGCGGCTATGAAAGCCAAGGCTATCGAGCCTGGACTACCCTGTCGATGCCATGAGCGCTATAGATGCAATGGAAGTTGAATTCGTTGGATCAGGCCTGCCCACACCGCCAAGCCAACCTGATCTGAACTTCGATAATTTCAATCAGATGCACCATCTGGCGCAACTGAAAGGTCCAAGTTCATTCAGGCACCTGCGGCTCTCGCTTCGATTCCGATGGATCCGCAACCACCACCTGAGCGGTCCCTCTATCAGACAGGCTGCTGGATTACATAGTTCAAACTACCGGGGGGCAGGAGACTGCGCCCCGGTTTGTTTTTTTGCTGTTTTGAACAGGTTCCGGGCAATAACAATTTCGAGACCCGATAGTGATAGCGGAAAGATAATCTGTAAAATCGGTGTAATCTGCGGATAACCTGTTTTTACAGGGGGGCGGTCGAACCGGCTGGGAGTGGCGGTTTTCAGGCTATGGCGAATTAACGTGAAATAACTTGATATAAATTGATATTGGTTAAATTTAACCTGCCAATGACGATTGGAATCAATTGCACTCCAATAACACCCATTAGAGTTATTGAAGGCATACACTCGCAGCGGTAAAATCGCATTGTTCTGGAGTACCCTTCAACGTCACTGCTCAAGGCAATCACAGCTGATTTTTTCTCTGCCGGCAAGCCAAATCTTTCCCCAAAAAATCGAAAGGATTTTTTCATGATTCATCCTCACACCGAATTGCGCTTTATCAACAATGAAATAGGCTACGGCCTGGTTGCCACACGGTTCATTCCGAAGGGTACCATCACCTGGGTCTTTGACCAGCTTGACCGCGAGTTCACTCCGAATCAGTTCGATCAGCTTGCCCCTATGTACAAAGAAATACTGGTTAAATATTGCTTCAGAAACAGCAAAGGCAACAGTATTCTCTGCTGGGATAACGCCCGCTACGTTAACCACAGCTTCCATTCGAACTGCTTCACCACCCCTTACGACTACGAAATCGCCATCCGCGACATCCAACCCGGCGAAGAACTTACCGATGACTACGGCTATCTTAACGTCGAAGAACCTTTCCGCGGCAAGGACGAAGGAACCCGGCGCAAAGTCGTGTACCCCGACGATCTGGTAAAATATCACAAAGTCTGGGATAAACAGCTGATCAAGGCGATGAAACACATCACCAAAGTAGAACAGCCGCTGCAGGCACTGCTCACCCAGGATCTCTGGGAAAAGTCAGTTCGCATAGCAGAAGGCCGCGAAGAAATGGATTCGATTCTTACCTGCTACTACAGTGGCGAAGAAAGAAGCGAACCGGTTCTCACCCACAGTTCTCGCCGCGACGACATGATCATGGCTGAGGGCAGCTGCGAAACCGCGCCGTCTCGCCATCGCCAGCACAATAACTGATCCGGCTATCTGCCGGTGCGACGATCGGCCTGCTTTTTGGCCTGTTTGAGAGCACCGGTGAATCCTGGTTCAGACTTAACAACGTCTGTCTGAGGCTCAGACTGAGCTTCGACAGGCGTTGTTTTTTCTGCCTGTGAAAGCGGCCGCCACACAGTTTTTTCGCCGGTGGCAGCGACTGCAGTTGCCGGTTCTTTGCTCTGACGCTGCAGACGGGCGAGCAGAAGGCTTACCAGCGCGGTGCGGCGTTCGGCAATTTCCAGAAACATCAACAGCAGAGCCATGAGCAAAAGCCAGTCAGAGATACTGCGGAACTGCACGGTAGACGGCATCGACTGCCAGGCCTGCGACAGATCGATAAGCTCCACACCACCGGTAATGGCAGCTATTTCACGCAGTGCCTGCGAACCGCTGTCAAGATGCCGTGGACGATATTCCTGCGAATATGGCAGGCAAACCGGGTACAAACGCAAACGCCGGTTGCCGCCAGCCTCGACCATCGAAACTACCGTTTCGTTACCACGCAGTTGCAGACTGGCTGACAGCGAGTCGGCGGTTTCCCAGTTCATTGTCAGCTGTTCGGATAATGGCTCATTTCCGGCGAAGGATCGCAAAACAGTGACCTGCGGGTTTTCTTTGAAAATTTCGCGTTCCCGTTCCGGGTCGAGGTGCAAAGTCGCCTGCCACTGGCCATTCTGCATCGACTGAGTAACCGGCATGTTTTCGATACTTTGACGATCATCTGCCGCAGCCCACAAACACAGGCCCACAAGAATTTCAGACGCCTGAGCACTGCGCAGGAATGGCTGTCCCAACGTATCATCGACGACACCCATATAACAGGCAACCCGGCCAAGGCCCTGCTGCCAGCCGGCAATCATCGGCGCACTGTTTTCGTCGAGAGTTTTCATGGCAACCTGAGCCTCCGGGCGGGCATAACAGAGATTGTAGGCACCAACCTGAGAGCTCACCGGCAGCGGTTTGCCGACAAATACGCTAATTGCATCAGTAGTTGCGACAGCGGTAACTTCATCAAGAAAGGTGCTGCGCGCGGCAACGAAGGTATCCTGCGTAAAAAGCCGTGGCAATTCGCCCGGATCGTTGGTGAAAAAAATCCGCCCCTTGCCCTCAGCTGCGATCTTCTTAAGCAGGTTGGCATCAGAATCGTTTTCACGGCCAAGCCCGATGACACTGCAGGTAATGCCGGCCTTACCGGCCTTATCGAGGAGTACCCAGTATTGCCCGGGCTGTTCGGAATCGCTGGCATCAGCAAAAAGAATTATATGCCTCGTTTTTGCCTTAGACTGCATCAGCATCTCACAGGCCTTGCTCAGGCCAACCTCGACATAAATGCCACCACCCATCGACTCGACACGCAAAACCTTGTTGCGCACCGCTTCCTTATTGGTCAGCGGCTGCAGATCGGTAATCACATGTGGCTCGGTATCGACCGCAAGCAGACCAAATTCATCGAGTGGCGACAGCAGATCGATTGTATTGGCTGCGGCAATATTGGCGAGATCCATCTTGGTGCGGTCGCCCTGAGCCGGCGCTGCCATACTGCCGGAACGATCCAGCACCAGCACCAGCGCCAACGCAAGCTTGCGGTGTTCTGAACGCAGTTCCAGCGAGACCGGCAGGATCGGCTCAAGCACAGACTGGTAATAGCCACCATTGCCATATGAATTACGGCCGCCGGTGAGCAGAAGTCCACCACCAAGGTGTTTCACCCAGGCTGCAAGCACCTGCATGCCGTGCATGCCAAGTCGATTGGCAGACACATCCTCGATGATAACTGCCGAATAACCGGCAAGAAATTCCAGGCTCCAGCGGATCTCGACCGGGCTAATAAGTTCGACACGCTGTTGCTGCCTTTTCAGAAGTCCGGCCAGCGGGCTGTCGGGGTTCTCACTGACCAGAAGCAGAGGCATACGACCGCGCACTTCAGCAAGCGCACCGGCAATGTTGTTCTCAGGAACCGGATCTTTACCATGACTGCCGGTTACCCGCAAATGATATTTCAATACCGAAGCTTCACCAGAGCTGTGTCGAAAGGTTACGCTGTTATTGCCGCGCCGCAGTCTGCGACTGACACTGGCAATCGTCTGCCCGGCACAAAGCAGTTCAATGGCTGCAGTCTGTTCGACCGGTGCAAAAATCTCTGCCGCGATCATGAAATTTTCACCCGGCTCCAGCAATCCTGGCACTTCAAAACGACTGACCGCCAGATCGTTGGCAGTATCACGGCCCAGCTCTCGGTAGTCTATCGGAACTCCACGCGCAGCAGCCTTGAATGCAGCGGGAATCGGATCTTTACCACTCCACAGGCCATCTGAAACGACAATAATGCGCGCCGCAAGATCGCCCGGAATAAGCGACAGGGCTCTTTCAACCGCTTCGCTGAGGTTCGACGCTTCGGGATTGATAGTCGAACTGAAGCCGGAAAACGAGCCACGCCCTGGCGGCATATCGACTCTTACCTCGTCAGCAAAAGAAAGGACGCCGAGCTTCGCGTTGCCCGGCATCTGACGACGCAACAGCGACAGAGTTTCTGAAATACGAGAGTCAGAATCTGCCGGCATCGACAGGCTGCGGTCGGCAACCACAACCAGCATACCTTCGCGCCCGGGCAGGCGTAATTGCATGCCTGCCAACGCCAGAATCACCAGAACTACGGTGAGAATACGCAGTGCCATGATCTTGCGCGAGCGCATACGCAGAGCGAAAACGGCCCACAGGCCCGGGAACAGGAGCAGCAGCCAATGAGGTTCAGTAAACATGGCCGGGCCTCCCCTGTCTGAGCAGCCACTGATGTAGAATCAGCAGCAAAAGCGCCGGTATGATAAACCACCAGCGCACATCGGAAAAATAGCGTGAGGCATCGCCAGATGCCAGCGCAATATCGGGCAGACGAGTCTGCAGACCGGTCAGGTCTGACTCTTCGACAGAGTTCAGATTGGCGGCAGTTTTCCAGTTCAGGTCACCAGACTGCAGCGAATAAATACCTGGCTCTCTGACGGTAAACCCGGCACTGCGCCGCCATACCGGCAGATCAATCGTTCGGCCGGCAGGCGATGTCACGCTGATGTTTTTGATGCCTGCAGGCAGATTCACCTTTACTTCCATGCCGCTGTGATAATTGAACTGGGTCGGCCCGGGATTAGCCTGTTGACGCCAGCTGAGCAGATTCCAGAACAAAACTGGCCAGACGGCGGTAGTGTGCAGATTGGAGCGATCTGCGGTGAGATTCAGGTAAATATTGCGATCACCCTGCGCATCTTCAGCCGCGATCAGCAGTGGCACACCGGCCACCGACATCAGCGGTTGCCCGGAGACGCTGAAATTGCGATCAAAAGCCCAGGCCGCCATGACTCTGGGTAAACCGACAAGCAGCGGATGGTTTTTATCGAGAGCAACCGAGCCCCGCACCGTCACGGGCTGAGAGGCATTATGAACGACAAAATTCCAGCGGCCGACGGGCGATCTGGCGCCGGGTTCTCCTTCGAAAAAAGCCAACTGCCCGCCAGAAGTCACCACACTGGCAAGGCCGCTGCTGTTGATAGTGCGCTCGACCAGTGGACGCAGCCGGGGCGATATACTGGCGAGTTCGACCTTGACCGGTTCGGGCCGCACCGGCAGGAGCCAGGCCTGATTGTCGTATTCTATTTCGTCGTTTCTGATGCTGGCGCGTATTTCTGCTGCCGTATCCTTTATCGACAGACGAACGCGGCGGTGTGACCGGGCGCCGAGTTCCACATCCAGCTGCTCGAGCACCTTGCCATTATCGACATTGACAATTTCGGCCGCAAGGCGCGCCGGCGCTGTGGCAAAGTTCACAAACTCGAAAAAGCAACGATCGACATCGCCAAGCGCATAGCGATTCGCGGTGGTGACAGCAATGTTGGCGAGCGGTTTCCCAAACGACAGCCAGCTGATGTTGTCTGCCAGCGCCTGTTGCGTTGTGCGGTCGCTGATCACAATAACCCTGGTATCAGGCGAACAGATTTCTGAGACATTTCTGAGTGCAGCGTTGAGATCGGCATATGGTGAACGGCAACGCCAGCTGCCGATCAGATGTGATGCTTCTGTTGTCTTCAAATCAGGGCGACCGATAATCTCAGGTTCTACGCCGGCCCTGACAATGGTCAGTCTGACAAATCCGCGGGCGAGAATGTTCTGTTCGAGCCAGGTCAGCGCCCGACTGCGTGCCGTTTCGCCGCTGCCGGCCGACATCGACAGAGAATCATCGAGAATCAGGGCAACCGGCACCAGCTGGTCACCGGTAACTGCACGCGGTGTGGCAGCTGCCAGCACCAACAAGGCCAGTATCAGCAGTTCAAGCACCAGCACGAGCGGAATCTGCAGGCGGGTGATTTTGCGCCCGCCTTCGGCCGGAACCTTGACATGACTCCAGAACATGAGCGAAGAAACTCTGATATTACGCGACTGCCGCCGAAACAGGTAAATGGCGGCGACAGCGGCCAGAGCCAGAATTCCCCAGAATGCCAGTGGGCTCATGAATATTGGCATCTTCAGCTCCTGGTCATTATTATCTCGGTTTTAAGCAGTTCTACCGGCACAAAATCGCCGAGCAGCTGCTCGCCGAGACAATGGGTAAAAAGCGCGCCGTATTTGCTGCAGCACTTTTTCCAGTATTCCTGGTGGCGGGTAAAATTGCGCAAATACTCAGCAATCAGACTTTCATCGGCTATCAGCTCAACCGCTTCGGCAGTTTCGCAGTCGATAAGCCTGACGTTACCAGCGAACTCAGGAGCGACGTCTTCACGGGCCAGCACCTGCACGACGGTCAGCAGCGCGGCGCCATCAGAAAGCTGGCGCAAAACCGACACCGGCTCCTGACTCCAGAACAGGTCGCTGAGAAGAATGCGAACCCCGTTGTTGCGCAATCTGGGCGGAAACGACGTGATCGTTTCGCCAACATTGCCACTGTAATCAAAATCAGCGCCCTGCCATCTGCTAAGCGGCAATGTCGCAGATTCAACTTTATGGCAACGGTCTTTGAGCAGCCAGCAGCTTACAGTATAGCCTGAGTTGAGAGCCGCCACCCGCAGCAGCGCGGCAAGCGACATCGCTGCCGCTCCCTTGTGAAAGGTGGTGCCAGCCATCGAAACCGAAGTATCGATAAGAATATCGAGATGCGGCGAAATCTCTTCGCGAAAAAGCTTTACCGTCAAGCGATCTGAGCGCGCCATGGCATTCCAGTCGATGTGCCTGACATCATCGCCCGGCTGATACTCGCGGTGGTCGAGAAATTCGAGAGAATTACCGGTATTGCGGCCAAAGCGGCTGCCGCCCTGTAACCCGGAAAATCTCGATGACACGTTCAGATAAAACCGCTGTCCGGCGATTTCTGCTGCTTCTATACTGCTTTTAACGAGTTTATGCACTTGTTCAATAATCCATTTCGCTGTAATAATCCTTGAACTGACGAGAGAGCCATGGAAGATTGATGACCAGACCGATTACTGCCAGCATGGCGGCAAAGAGCAGCACAGAATCACTGCGCCGCACCGCGGTAACATAAAGCGGGTTGGCGATAAGAAGCGTTTCTGAATCCAGTCCGATAACGCCGCCAGCAAGTATTGGCACAATCGAAAAAACAGCGCAGGTAAGAAGGGCGACCACCCAGGTGTTGCGAATGTCGATCTGTTCGACGAGAAAAATGCGGCGAATGAATGCCGCCAGCAGCGAATAGCCAAGCAGATAGCAGTAAAAGCTGCCAGAATACAGCATATAGTCACTCATCATGCCGCGAGTATGCACATAACCGCTGGTCGGGGAACCGGCCGCCACCAGAGCGATAAAGAACGTCAAAATCTGCATGATCAGAATCCAGGCAAGCCCCCCGGCAGCTCCGCTGAAAAAGAGAAATGCCATTCGCGACCAGACAAAACCTTTGGGAATCTCACGAATGACCCGTTCGGTGAGAAAATCGCGCTCAGATACCGCAATCAGACAGGCCATGCTGAGCACATAGCTTGACAAAAAGCCCCAGACGACAAATATCTCGCTGCTGGCACTGACAACAGACCAGTAACCGCACATCAGAAGAGTAACCAGCCAGAGAACCGTCGAAGCAACGCGCACCGGCAGCATGCGGTTGGTACCGGCAGGGGCCACTACGGCAGCCGCAGCGTGATAAAGCATGTAAATGAGCAAAACCATAAAAGTGGCAAACGTTAAAAGAGAAGAAAAAAGATATCCAGAGCCAAAAGTGCGGTCAAGGCCGTATCTGATCATTTCGCCGCCTATGCCCAACAGGCTGAAGAACATGACAACCTGAAAAAGCAGGCCGGCGCCACGAAAAATGTACATGCTGCCGCCCTCGCGCGAAAGACTGCCAACACAGATCTGAAACATCGTTCCGGCCGCACTGACAAACAGGCCAAGACAGATCAGAATAAAGGTGGCCCAGAGATCTACGCCACTCAGAAAGAAAGTCATCGACATGAACGGAGCAAAAGCGCTGTTGATCAAAAGAATTATCAGAAAAGCCGCAGCGAACTTGCCACGAATAATCGCCTGCGGAGTGATCGTCGTTATGAACAGCAGCTCATCGCTGCCTTCGCTGCGTTCGCGAGAAAATCTGAACCCCGAATAGATCGGTATGATCGCGAAACTGGCGAGAAAAAGCACGCCGTAAAGAAACATCAGGGTTTCCTGACCGGCACTGCTGTAACGCGAATGGTTGTCAGCGAGAGAAAGACTGAGAACCACGCACTGAAAGGCAAGAAAGAGAATGAGCACCCCCCAGAAGAACTTGCCGCGCACGATCTGGCGCAGTTCTTTGACGATGATCGGGTTTACCCAGCCGTCGAACCGGTCGAAAATACTGGTCATATCCGTCATTGTACCTCACCTCTGGTAATGTTCATGAATACAGATTCGAGATTCTGCTGACGGAACCTGAATTCGATGATTCTTTTGCCGGCAGACACAATCTCTTTCAAGAGAGCAAAAGCTTCTTCGTCGCTACCGGCATAGTCGAACTCAACGCATTTGCCATTAACCACAAGGTTTTCAACACCCGGCAGCAGAATCATGTAATTGGAAAATTCTTCGAGACCGTCTATTGGCCTGATAATCAGGCGGCGGTGCGAGACCTCGGCCTCGGTAATTTCCTCTATAGAACCGAACTTGAGCATCGCGCCCTGCTCGATAATCAAGGTCGATGAGCAGATTTCGGAAAGCTCGCTGAGAATGTGTGAGCTGATCAAAATTCCCTTGCCCTGCCGGCTCAGCACTCGCAGCAGTTCGCGCAACTCGATGCGGGCGCGCGGATCGAGGCCGGCAGCCGGCTCATCCATCAGGATGAAAGCGGGATCATGAATCAGAGCACGGGCGATACTTACCCGCTGTTTCATACCCTTCGACAGCGCAGAAAGCAGCTTTTCACGAATCCCGATGAGATTGGTGAATTCCATCAGATCATTTACCAGCACCCGTCGTCGCGTCGGGTTTATACCATAGGCCCTGGCAAAAAAGTCGATGTATTCGAATACGGTCATGTCGTCCTGCGTCGGCAGAGTGTCTGGCACAAAACCAATCTTCTCGCGCGCCATTTCCGGATGACTGATGATCGAGTGACCATCAAGCTCGATGCTGCCTGAGCTCGGCTCTTCGATGCTGGCCAGCATACGCAGGGTCGTAGTTTTGCCGGCGCCATTAGGGCCGACAAAACCGGTGATATCACCGCCGGTCAGCTGAAAATTAAGTCGCTTTACAGCATGTGTATCACCGAAATTCTTGCTGAGGTTTTTGATACTGAGAATCATGGCTGTGTATCCCCCTTGAGCATGCCAAGCACAATCGACTGTTCAGTTTTCTCGGCCGAACTGTCGATTGCCTGCACCAGAAAAGGCGAGGTCTTGATCTGCGCTATGTAGCTGCCTGGCGTCAGAAAGCGCTCAGGGCTCTTGATCAGATCGGGCATAACCTTGAACCAGGGGCCGTGAAACAGATCGGCCAGCGATCTTCTATGGTAACCAACAGTGCGACCAGTCGCAATCAGCACCGCTTTATTGCCGGCTGAAATATTTGAACCAGTATAAACAGTGCCATCGGCAGTCACCAGCGTTATTTTGTCGATATCTGAACCAAGCCCGTTGAGCAACTGCAGGTAGTTATCCTGCCAGCTTAACTCGACGCGCTCCCGCCGAGTCTGCAATGCGCGCAGATGCAGACTGCGAGGCACCTTGGGCTTGATCCAGCCGGTCGCCAGGTTCTGATCTTCATCGAGCACGATAAACCGCCCACTGTCGAAATTGCGGCCATAATCGCTGCCATAAGCAAAAATTTCGGTCTGGGTGTCGAAATGCAGGCCTTCCGGGCGGGAAGACGACGAAAACAGCGAGTAATTAGCCAGCGTTATCGCGCGATTGTAGCGCTCGTCAAGCAGTGTCAGCGAATGTCTTTTTACCCGCAGCGTCGAACTTTCAAAAGCCAGGTAATAGCCATATATGAACAGGCAGCAGATTGCTGAAGCCGCCGGAACGGTCAGAAACACCAGAATCTTGCGACCGAGACGATGCAGCACGAAGACATTTACCGGCCCGATGAGAAAGGCAAATATATAGACGATAACCATAAGCCAGCGGGTGGAAAGCGTTTCGGTTTCGTCGGCAGCAAATTTCAGCGGGGAATCACCCCTGAATTCATAATCTGAAAAGATGTCGCTCAGATAATTCGGAAACACCCTGCCGGAAGTGTCGGCCATTTCCCTGATCAAGTTGGGGCCGCTCTCAATTACCCTGCCAAAACCGCCTTCGTAAACTCTGAGATCGAACGATTTATCCTGGCCTGACTGGGCAAGCGCGGTAAAGTCCTGTGGTAACTCGACAGAACCAATCGTCAGCAGACTGCCGCCGGCACGGACGTAGTCGAATACCGCCTGCCGAACCATTTCTGGCATTTCGTTGATACTGCCGGCATAAAAAACCAGCATGTGGAACTGCGAATAGCCAAGCCAGTTTTGGTAAAGCTGTGAGAGACTGCCTTCGAACTGGTTCATCTCGACGTTAAGAGAATTTCCGGCACCGCTGCCGCTGAAAGCAGCCTCGAAATCAGTTCGCGATACGCGTGAATCGACAAGAATCTGCTTGCGATTGTAATAGCCCCGGTAACAACGAAAGTCACGATGCAAACTCTGCTCGCGCAACTGCATGCCATCGAGTTCGACACGCATGCCGGCCGAGTAAAAGTCCATGATCGGTATCATCAGCGCTTCTTCGCGAACTTCACCACCGGCGATCCTGAAGCCGCGAGAGACCTCTTCGAGAGCCCTTGAATGCTGCGCACGCATGGTCAGCCTGACATCACGCTCGCGGTTAGAACTGTTGGTAATGATTACCCGGCAGAAAGCGTAGCCGAAAAAGCTCTTCGGCGCCAGATCGGGCATAGCCGTAATACGAACGCCATCGTAATCTATCGTCTGTGCCTGCGCACCCGAAGCGGAAAGCATTATAACCAGCACAACGAACAGAATGAATTGAAAAGTTCTGATCACTTGCCGGACTCCACTATCAGCTCATCGGCAAGGCCAAGATCGGTTTCTTTAACGGATTTGCGAATTTCGTCGAGAAGCGTCGCCGTGGTGAGTCCCTCGAAGCGTGCCTTGTAGTTGAGAAGAACACGATGATTAAGCGCCGGAATCAGCACCTCGCGTACGTCTTCAAAACCGACAGAAGGACGACCGGCCAGCAAGGCCACACCACGTGCGGTTTCTGCGACTGCGATGGCAGCACGAGGCGAAGCGCCATACTGCACAAATTCCTGAACCTGGCGACTGGCTGCTGTGCCAGAGCCAGGACTGGTAGCACTTACCAGGCGGGCGATATACTCAGCCACCGGCCCGGGCAGATATATGCGATTCATCACATCGAACAGACTTTCGAGCTCTTCGGCTGAAACATTGAACGAGGCTGCCGGCGGTTCACCGTGCCGACGCGAAAAAATGATTTCACGCAGGGTAGCAACATCGGCAGACTTTACTTCAAGTTTAAAAACGAAGCGGTCGAGCTGAGCTTCGGGCAGCGGGTAAGTGCCTTCGAGTTCAATGGGATTTTGCGAGGCCAGCACAAAAAACGGCGCAGGCAGCTTGCGGGTGGTGCCAAGCAGTGTCACCGATCTTTCCTGCATGGCTTCGAGCAGCGCAGACTGGGTTTTCGGTGAAGCACGATTTATTTCGTCGGCCAGGAGAATGTTGGTGAAGATCGGGCCGGGCTGAAAAACCATTTCGCGCTGACCAGACTCATTCTGCTGCAGAATGTGAGCGCCAAGAATGTCGCCCGGCATCAGATCGGGGGTGAATTGAACGCGGCTGAATTTGAGGCTGAGCAGTTCGCCAAGCGTTCTGATCAGGGCGGTTTTACCGACACCCGGCAGGCCTTCGAGCAGAATGTGGCCACGGCTCAATATGCCGATGAGCACCATGCGATGCAGGTCGGTGCGACCGATCAGAATGCGGTCGAGTTCCTTGAGAATTTTGTGGGCCTTGGCGCTGGCCGCCGCCAGTTCAGTCTGAGATACCAGTGTTTGCTGCTTCATTTCTGTCTCCGCTCGTTTGGAACATTTCGTTCAAAGTATCTTTTTACGGCACTGCGGTGTCTGGGCAGAATCACGTCTGATTCACCGCCACTCTTGTCTGATTTCTGCCAGTCGACCGGCCCACTGAGCTGCTGCCCATCAGACGATTCGATCTGTGGTGCCGAGATGGCCATGCCAATAGCTACTGAATCTTCAAGATCTGTCGAAGCCGGGCTCGGCAGAGCCTCATCCTTGAATTTGAGGCTGTGTTCGGAACTCTCCCGACTGAAGTTCAAAGGCGCAGTGCCACCATCGCGACCTGCCTGGCCACCAGGGGAACCTGATTGCGGATCTACCACCATTATACCCGAATCAGACCCGGGTTCACCTTCACCAGACTGCCCGCCAGACTGGCCTTCGCCCTCGCCACTTTCGGCATCTTCCGGCGCAATAACCAGGTCGGCACCAGAACCCGGGGCAAGATCGGCCTCAGTGGCCGGGCGCAAACGCCCTTCCTGCTTGAGTTTTTCGTAGGTTTTGCGATCGAGCAGGCGAGCCTTGACCAGTTTTTCGGCAGCAGCACGCATTTCTTCGGCCCGCTGCTGAATGTAATCCTGCAATTGTTGCGCCGCTTCCTGAGCAGCCTCTGACGAATCAGCGCCTCCCTCACCTGCCTGCTGCATCTTCTGTTCTAGAGAATCGCCACTGCCCGACTTCATGCTGGCGGCATCCATTCCACACTGTTCAAGCTTCTCGCGCAGGGCATCGAGAGCCTGGCTCATTTTTTCGGGGCTTTCGGCATTCTTGAGCTGGTCAGCAAGGCTCTGAAGAGTCTGCAGATTCTCCTGCTCCGAGAGCATTTTTTCGGCGCCGCTGGCGCTTTCCTTGCGCATTTTTTCCTGCAGCTGATCGAAAGCTTCGAAAGTCTTTGACGGATCGTTGCGATCTGAGGCTCTGGAAATCTGTTCGATCGTTTCTTTGAGTTCTTCAGCCTTTTTCTCATCGATCAGGCCGGCCTCATGCAGCGCCTCAACCTGAGCTGCTGCGCTTTCCTGAATTTCCTTGAGATCCAGGCGTGGGTCGCGGTCACCGGTTGCCTGGCGCACTGGCATAATGATGCTGAGGACGATAAATAGAAGAGACACCAGCAGAGCCGGCAGTCGCCGGTTCAGGTTCAGCCGCAGTCGGGGCGAAGTAAGCGAACCCTGGCGTTTTTTCCAGGATTGGTCGCCGGTTTCAAATTCGGCGAGCAACAGGCCGCCACTGCGATTATGACTGTCCAGCAAAGCCATTGCGCGTTCTTCGGCCAGCTGACGACGGCAGGCAACAGCAAGCGCAGTCAGCAGGCAAACAGGAATCAAGGCCAGACTGAAGCCAACAAAGTCAATACTGACCAGTCGCAGCTGGCGCAGAAGCAAAAAAAGAAACCCGGCGACGAAATTGCAGACAGTCAGCAGACGCAGAGCCAGCAGAAACGCATAAGATAGAAGATAGCGCAGGCGCAAGGTTTTTAAAGCCTGTATGCTGTCTTCAGCTGCGCTCATAATGTTGCAAGATCCTGTTTGATATGCTGCATTTGCAATACTACCCGCAAAATTCACCAGAATTTATCTGCCAACCTGACAACAGTTTACCTTAAAGCCGCCATTGGTGCCATATTTGTTTTAGTTCTTTTTTCGACAGAGTTCTGCTAAATTGAAGATATGGAAATCAAACAGGTGACAATTGAACTCAACGAAGAAACTATCCGCAAGCTTGAAGAGAAGGCGTTGCAGGCAGGAAAAAAGCTGGAGTCCCTGGCCGCCGATCTCGTGGAAACCGGCCTGAAGAAAGAAGGAGCCAGTTCCGGCAAAGGCATGCCTGGTGTCGCCATGCTGAAAGAGACCTTTGAGCCAACGTTACAGGTTTCGGGCAGTAGAGCTGCCGATATTGGTTTGCTCAAGGAAACGCCAGAGAGGTTATCAGGGCCGGCTACTGCCGATCTGCCACCAGAAAGACTCAAGCGCAAGGCTGAAATTGAAGCGCAGATGCGCGAGTTATCGCTGGTAATTGAAACTGCCGAAGAGGCCGAAAAAGAAAAATACGCAATGCAGTATGCGATTCTGGCAGCTGAGCTCGATGCGCTGATTTGATCAGCGAATTATACCGTTGCGACGATGCGATTTGCGGCTCTTCATGCGATGTGATAAGACTTCCATGAGCGATTCTTTGCGGCTGGCAGCATCATTTTCATGCACCGGCTCATGCGCGCTTGCGTAGCGACCACTGACCTGTACCGGACGCCAGGTGCCATATTCTTTTTCGAGCTTACTCTGCAGATCGATGATGTGGCGGGTGAGTTCTTCGTTACAGCGGGAGCAGACTGTGCCATTATCGATCGGAGCCGAGCAGAAGCGGCATGGATAGAGAATCGACAGATCGAGACGGCGAAAAGTGCCTTCTTCGGCAAAGTCGAGCAGCACGTTCTCGGGCACATGGCAAAGTCGGCCTATTTCACTGAGCGACAGACCCGGTCTGGCCTTTACCAGGCCGATAGCTTCATTAAGCTGCTGTTGTCTGCGCAAGCGACATCCAGGGCAAACCCGCCCCGAGAAGTTGATATAAAGTTTTCCGCAATCAGGGCACGACTTTACTTCTGGCATGCATCACTCCTCAACCACCCGCCTGTGTACATCTTTATTTATTGATTATACTCAAAAACAGGTGAACTGCCAAACATATTTGGCGCAAATTTGCACATTTGAGGGCTTGTTAAAATCGTCGGGCAGTGACATAATCAGGGCAAACGACAAGCCAATCAAGGAGAAAACGATGCCCAGACGGAACAGATATAAACAGCTGTGCGAGGCTTACGACCGCGGAGTCGCAGAATGCGACCAGTATCGCCGCGAATGCCACGAATTTGTCCATGAACTGCGCAATTCAATAATCGAGAGCCTGAACTGCGTCGAGACCAAGGTGTTTATGTTCCCGCCCAGCAGTGGCTTTGTCTACAAAAGCCAGATGATTCAGGGCGATGCTCTCGACACCGAATTCGGCGAAAACGGCACTGCTGCGATAGGCTTTGCCATAAATGTCAACGGCGAGGATCTTGAAGAAAAGTTCTTCACGTTCATGGTCATTTTCAAGAAGACCGGCTCCAAGATCCGGTTCAGCATCGATGACGAACATGAATTCGTCAACAGCAACGAAGGCATCAACGATTTCTGCGATCATCTGTTCGAGGTGGCACGCAAAAATCTTCTCGGTCGTCTTTCGAACTTTCTGCAGTCGCCTGGCGAAGAAAGCAAACCTATCGGCTTCAAAGTTCACGGCGCGTAAAAAGTCAGTGAAAAACCTTGAATGGACCGCGGGAACCTGACGGCGGCGGAGTAAGCGAGCGGTTGAAGGTTGCGCGGGGCCGGTTGTCTTTGCGGCTGTCTGGACGGTTCTGGCGCTCACGCTCACGGGTGACTACCACTTCTTTTTTCTTGCGTTCGACGATAACGGTTTCAGGTGGTCGGCCGTTCTCTTCGAGCTCAAGTATCGTCTCGATACTGCGTGGCGGGTTGCCTGCATCCAGCCAGTCCCAGCCCTGCTGGGCAAGCCAGGAAAGACGTGTATAATCCTGATAATAACCTTCATCGATCTTGTCGCCCCAGTAATAGCCGAGGGCCATGTGCACATCACCGGTCACCTCGGCAATCACACCCAGACGATAAAACGCCCAGGTGACCTTTTCCATATCGACCGGGTTCAGGCGGCTTTCCTGGTTGAAAATCATCGAATAAAGCTCATTGGCTTTCTTGAAATTCTTTTTCGCAAGAGCATATTCGGCCTGATCACGGTATTTTGAATGACTGTAGCCACCACAGCAACCGGCAATCGAGAATGCCGCCAGCACCAGCATTAAAAATGCCGGCCAGATAAGTGCTCTGCGCCTGTTCAAGGCTGTATCGTCATGGTGCTGCATTCAATGGTTTCCAGAAGCGGTCAGGGCCAGCCAGGGCCGGAGGATAGATGCGGGCCGACCATTCATAATCTATCGCCTGCGCAGCCGGATCTTTGAACAGCATTGTGACCAGCATACGGCCAGCATCATAGTCGATGGAAAAGTCAGCGAGATACTCTGCGGCAAACCGCTGTTTGCGCCCGCCAGATTCAGTTCTTACAAAAACCTTGCCGGTCGCCAGATCTTCGACTGCGTAATCGACAACCTTGCCGCCATGCGTCTGCACTTTGAATTCGGTAGTACCTTTCCAGGTCTTGCCGCTTTCGGGAACAAAAACGATACGGTCGACATCAGACCTGGCAATATCGTTACGCATCAGCGAAACGATCCAGGCCGCCTGATTGGCTGCCACCGCGTTGAAACTGCCACGATGAACGTTAGAGGCTCCGCGTGTCATGGCAATGATCACGCCGCCGGCAATAACTGCAACAATGCCTACGGCAACCAGCATTTCAGTAAATGTAAAGCCTCTTTTCACATCAATACCTGCTGACGAAAGTTGACAACTCGTAACTTTTGTTTTCTTCGCCAATCTGCTCCTTGGACTTGTAGTTGAGCATAAGACGCATTATCTTACCGGTCTCGTCTTTAGGCGCCGGCGGGTAGCGCTTGACATTGATCTTGCCTGATAATGCAAGATACTCGGGATAACTGCCGATCTGAACATCGACCTTGATGGTGTTGCCAATGCTGATCTGCCTGCCGCTCTGCACCGGCACCTGATAATCGCCATCAACCGGAATCCACCCGTGATTTTCGATCTGCTCGAGAATCTCGACAGCCAGCTGACTGACCCTGATCTCGTCAGCCGAAAGGGTTACCTGCTTATGCGAAGAGCCCATCAGGCCCCATAAAGGCACCATCGCGGCGACCATTATTCCACTGGCAATAAGAATTTCAAGCAGACTGATGCCACGTCTTGTCATATATCGCCTCCGGCCGGCCCGATTACCACTCCGACATACTTTTTGATGAAAGCAGGATTGGTCGGATCAAGATTGATGTTATAGGTCAGATTACCACCACCGGCAATATTGGCGGGATTAAGTGTGTGGGCGGCGATCCCGCCGACCAGTTTCATCGGCGAATTTGGGTTGGCATACTTGATTTCGCCGCCGTTCTTGTCCAGGGCCATAAGATATGCGAGAGTGCTGTTGGCGCCACTGTTCTTGACGGTTATCGCGCCCTTTTCGGCTGTAATCATAAGTGGCGGTTCGAACGACGAGTCGGGCGGTTCGAAAGTTCCCACAGTGACCGGACCATCGACGATCAGGTTTCCACCGGTATGTCGCCCGAGATCATCCTGCAGAGTGAGGCCGGCGCCGCCGGTGACAACTTTGAGAACGGCATTGCCCAAGTTGAGACGATGCGTCTGATTGTGACAGAAATGCTGTTTGAGCAGACTGAATGCGTCTTCTCCCTGGCCGGGCTTCACCTCGTAGCAGATGCGCCGGGCCATGCCAAGCGTCGCATCATCGCCGGCCGCGATTTTGTCGATCTCGATGTTACGGGTGTCGATACCATCGATTTCTTCGAGAAACAGCCGTTCGCTGGTCAGAGGCGCCGCATCAGACGGTGGAATATCGATCTTCTGGTTGGTCGAGGTATACTGCGCGATCATATCGTAGATTTCGTTATAAGAACAGTCATCGACCTTGCTCATGATCGTATAATAGCAGAGGCTGCCATCGGTGCTCAACCAGGGAATCGAAAGAAACAATGGTTCGAGCTCGTGCAGATCCTGGACGCCAAGAGCCGAGGGGCCATTCGGCATTTTGATCAGCTTGTTTTCGACAAACAGCGTCGACATGCCGGCGATGTTCGAAGACTGACTGCGCGCACTGTTGTATTCGTTCGACCCCATCGAAATCACCGCACCGACCGGCGCTTTGCTCGCGGCATCGGCCAGATAGCAGATCTCGATAAAGCGGTCTTTGACATCGCCGATAACACGAGTATGGCTGATCATCGAAGCCCCGGCATCAGTTTCATTTGAGCCGAACAGATGCAGACAGGTGCTGGCCCAGCGACTTTTTGAAGTAGCCTGTGGAAAACGGTCGAAGTCGCGTTTGAGAACTTCCTGCCACAGTTGCATGTGCGTGCCACTGTAGAGAGTTTCGGCAAAACCCCAGCGCGCTACGCTGAAACAGACCTGACGGGTGCCGACCGGCCATGGGCCAAAATTGAAAATCAGTGTGATCGGCTTATCAGCCGATGGAAAATACGAATGAAAATTCTGGCCGAAAACACGATGACCGGCAGCGCGATTCAGCAGCAGCGGGCCACCGCCGAGGTATACCCAGCCTCTGGTTTTCCAGACGTCTTCAGGGGTGCTCGAACTGGTTGGCTCGCCATTTACCAGCACCAGCGGGCGTGGTGAATTGGCAGTGACGTCACCGGTGTCAGGACTGGCAATGGTAACGGTGTTGAATCGGGTTTCGTCACCGGCAGCCGCATCGCGCAGATAGAGATTGAACTTGGTGATCGGCAGTGGAAATGGTACAACAACCCGGAAAGGCCTGGTTTCCTGCCAGGTTTCAACCGCCTGATCGACCTGCACTGTTACAGCAACCGTGATTTTGCCTGACTTTTCAAAACTCAGGTAAAAGCCGTTGCCATCGTCAAGCGAGCTGACATCGCTGACGTCGAAGTTGGTCTGCACGCTCACTTCGTATGGCTGATTCGCGGTCAGGCCAGCGCGCAGATCGCCGATTCCGATCTGCGAAAACCAGTTATTCAGAATGTCGTCTCTGATCCGGGTGGCGTTGTTCTCTCGAAAAGCTGCGCGCAGAATCTGTCCGGGCGAGTTTGCATCGGTTGCAGGATCGACCAGGTCAAGTTTCATTCTGCCGACGATATAGCGGGCAATCGACTGCGCACACTTCATTGCGCGCAGGTGTTTGAGCAGCTCACGGCTTTCGTTGAATTTTCCCCTGACCAGATGATTATAAGACATGATCAGGATACTCAGAATGAATATGCCACCGAGAACGACAAACAATACGATTCCGGCGCGGCTATGTTTCGCAGTCAAACTGCTTTTCCGGCTATTCATCGACATTGTCTCCCGGCTCCGAGGCCGCATGCCTGGTCTGCGTATTTTTGTCGAGCCAGGCCAGGGTTCCGGGGTGTATGGGAACACCTACCTCCTGCATAATGTGCAATGCCAGCCCGGGATCGACTGGAATGTTGCCGATCGCCTGATGATGGTGCTTGAGATGGGCAGCGCCCCTTACCAGATTTTCAACGACCAGTCCGACAGCCTCATCTGAGGTTTCTGCGTTTGCCACCAGCATGTTTGGCAACCCGATGGTGTGAACCTCAGGCTGACGCTCGCCGTAAAATCCGGCCGGAATAGTTACCCGCTGTGAAGTTGCGACCTTTACGAGAATCTTTTCGATCTCGTCATCGCCCAGACTTACCAACGTACAATCATGGAAAATTACGGCATCTGAAACGGTTCTGTTGGGCATGCCGGCCTGGATGGTGGCATAACCAATATTGCCGTTGGCCAGGGAGTTCAGTACTGCTTCGATTGGAATTTCGGCACTGGTTTTGCGACGATACAGATCGAGAGCCTCGATGATTTCGAGTGAGGTGCGGCGTGTCGAAGAATTTATCTGACCAAGAAAAACGTTGAGGCGTCCCGGGAACTTTTCGCCTGGTTCAAAGCGGTCAGGCGCGCGCAGAATATGAACAACATCGTTCCACAGTGGCCATACCAGCCGCAGAGGCGATGAAGCGTTTTCCTTCAGATTTTCCTGGATGATTCGGCTTTCTGACATCGCCAGCATCACCTTGCCCTGGGTCAGCAGACGCACGTTGTCGATTGAACCATTCGTCTCTATGGGCTTAAAAACGCCTTCACTGCCGAGTTGAGAGTTGATCCACTTCGAAAGAACATTACCGACCGGATAATAGGTACCAAGACGGTTACCCGTCGCAATCAGCTGGAATGACGATGAATAAAGCTGTGGGGGAATCGGCGCCTCGGCTCGGGGCGGCTCCGGAACAGCAAGCAGCAGAAGAGCCAGAGTTGCCATCACCAGGGCAATAGGCCAGATAAAGGTTGGCAGGATTCCGCGTCTCGTGTTGTTCATCGGCTAAGTGTATCGTTTTTGTTCCTGTATGGCAAGCATGAGACAAGATTTGTACAGGTCAAGGTGACAGCGTTACGGCTTGTCTTCGCTATCGACCTTATAGCCATAAGTAAGCCATCCTGGCACTCCTGCTTCATATTCAATGATGCTCTGAAATCCCAGTTTTCGCAGCTCAGCGACCATGCTGGCAATGTTACCACCTTCAAGGCCCGGATAGATTATGACAAGACGGTCGCGGGCGGGCAGTTGATCGGCAATGCCGGCAATATCGATATCATCGCGAATCACTGTTGCACCAGGGATTTTGAGATCAGTTTTCTGATCAGCACTTCTGCATTCAATCAGGCACACGTTACCGGATTTGAGCAGAACAGACAGTGTGTCAGCGGTAATAACCGATCTTGGCAAGGCAAAAGAAACAGAAGCCAGGCCACAGGTGCCTTCGGGGCAATTGCCGGCGCAGGCAGACAAACAGGCCGGGCCAGCTGCCCAGGCGATTAATAGGCTTAAAACGACTGCATCAATGCGGATTTTTTGCATCATACTGAATCAGCATGTTTATCAACAGAAGATTGCCTTGAGCTCGCGCGCGGTCGAGCGGGCGGGTACCGTCACTGGCTACAATTTCACGATCAGCACCATGCAGCAGCAGAACCTGAGCAGCAATGTGTGGCATCGGCCCGCCGACAAGATGCAACGGCGTTTCGCCGGCGGCATTTTTCTGATTCGGGTTGGCCCCGGACTGCAACAGAGTTGCGATAACGCCTACCAGACCATTTTTCGCTGCGAGATGAAGAGGCGCCTCGCCGTTATGGTTTGGCAGATTCACATCAACCCCGGCTGAAGCCAGAAGAGCTGGAACCGTGAGCGGACAGATGGTGACAGAACTGCTGGGCGGCTCAGGGTCGAAACAAAGAGCCCCCATACTGACCGAATAATGCAGGGCGTTATTGCCTGCATTACAGGTCTGCGAAGCGAGAGCACCCTTTTCCAGCAGCGCCCTGACCATTTCTACCGCTCCAAGAGCGCAGGCGTGATGCAAAGCCGTCATTCCAGCGCTGTCGGTCGCGATCAGATCTGGCTCTCCCTTGATCAGCCGATTGAACATTTTGAGATCGAGACTGCGCACGGCAACATGCATGGGATCAGCGTTCAGAGCACCAGTCATCGCCACCAGAAATGCCAGATAAATCATCATGAACCGAAAAATGCGAACGGTGCGAGCCGAAATATTCATGTAACACTCCTGTCAATTCTGATCGGGCGCATTGATCCCGAGGCCAGCAGACGCTGGTTGCGTAAATTCCGACAGAGGCGGTATCGGTGACGGCTGCCGATAGGCATCGTTGAGACGCAGGTGGTGCTCGCCACCTTCGATCAACGGCCCAAAATCAACCATCAAAGGACTGGCAGTATTTTTTTCGAACCGGATGATGTAACCGCCAACCGGTGAAATCATGGGATCAATGATTATCGTCGGCGATACTGTAATTTCGTCAACAAATATCGCGGTTCCCTCTGAGTCGGCAACGCGAAGAAAAACTCTGACCTCTTCGCGCAGAACGCATCGGTAAAGCTGATAAAGCCAGAAATTCAGATCTATCTGGTGAACGAAGCCGCTTCTTACCTCGGAAATATGAATGGTTGCGTTGTAAGAGCTGCTGCCAACCGCTCTGGCCGCATCATGCAGAGCGGCAAAATCTTCTGGCGACCTGACCAGCCGCTCCTGGGGCAGAATTCGAGCATCCTGCCAGATTATTTGCAATGCCTCTTCAAGTATTAGGGCTGTATCAGATGAAACTGCTGCCGCTGCTTCGCCCTGATAAGCACCGACAAAAGTCAGTGGTAACACCGGCATTCTGCAGGCTGCGAGTTCTCCGTTCAGCTTTTCCCGCAGCTGATACAGAGCATCTGAAAGAGCAAACACTCCGGGCATGTCTTCGCTGTCGCCACTTGCGATGGTGTTCCAAAGACTCGGCTCCATAGTGCAGGCTGCGAGCTGCGAAGCGATAATCAGAAACAGCAATAGAATTTTTAAATGTAATGTTTTCATGGTGTTGGAAAACTGCCAGCCGGGAAGGTGCGAATTTCTTCGAGTCGACGATCGACCAGCGAAGCGGTCATTCGCTCGACAACCTGAGCTTTCTGGCGCGAGCGCGGGTTCTCAAGGATCAGCTCTACAGTAAGAAAAATTGCCGGACGACCGATATCGGTAGTCAGAGTCGCCGCTGACGCAAAAATTCCGACCGCGGCAACATCAGTGAGTGTTGTCGCAAAATCGCCTTCAGTATTGCCGAACACGAATTTGTCGAGATCGGGCGAACCTACGTCAACTGGAGTGTGTGGCGGCATTTCATTCCAGTTACCGGTCATATACAGCCTGAGTGTCTGGTCTTTGCAGTCGAGTCCAACGCCTTTCCAGATACCTCTGCTCTCGACCTGGCCGAGGTCTGTCTGCGCCGGCACGTATGGTGATGTTATCGAAAAATACAGCATACCGTTACTGGTAACGCTCGCCACCTGGTTGAACCAGGCCTCATTGATAACTGTCGGGCGAACTGCTACCCTTTCAGTTGCCCCATTGGGGGCGACGGCGTAGGCGTGGTTGCTGCGCTCGATCAAATCTTTGAGACGCAGCAGAAAAGTCTGCGCCTGTTTCTGCTTTTGTATTCGCCACGAACCGGTCTCGAAGCCTGCCCGGCTGTATTCAAAAATTCCAAAAACGCTGAGCATGAAAAGCGAGAAAACACTGGTTGCAATCAGTATTTCGACCATGGTAACGGCTTTTCTGCAATAAATATGTATCATATTAAAGTGCCGAAGTCTGGCTGGCATCGAGACTCATGCGAAACTGAGCAACATTGTCGCGGCCTTCCATCTGAACATAGACATCTATCTCGATATAAGCGCGGTTAAAATCTTCAGAACTTCTGAGGTTGAAAGTGGTAGACCAGGTCGCGATGCGCAACGGGGCAGTGAATTGCCAGGCCGTATCATCACCGTCGTTCAGATTCTGTAATATATCGCCAGCCGCTCCGGTGAATCTCTCGAATGGCGAAGGATTCTCAAAAGGCCTTATCGGCTGTGAAACATCAGGATCACCTGCATCGACACGCCTTTTATAAGCCTGGTAACGATAAGCGCGCAAAAAGAAATCCGGAAAACGTTTGACCTTGTAGAGAGCAATGTTCTGTATTCCTCTGGCGAAGAATTCAGCCTGAATGTTGTCGATCTGTATCTTCGAGACATGCGCAGTCTGCGTGAAGGTTCGCAGATAAACCGTGCCGAGAACCAACAGAATAGCGGAAAATGCCAGCACGATAATCAGTGCCATACCATTGCGCCGCGAATTATCAGGCAACAGTCTTTTCATCGTCATCTCTCCATGTCAGCGACGAAGCTTACCAGCGTGAATTCACGCTCATCGGTCATTCCACCAACAGGCTTGGCGGTGACCGTAATCTTGATTATCTTGAAAGAGTTATTGCCGCCCGGAAAAGACTCATCATCACGAGATTTGAAGATCCAGGTAGATGGCGACGCCGGCTCATACTCAGGGTTGGGAAAGGACAATTCCATCAGCGAGCGAAAGGACATTCTCTGACGCTTCAGTGTCGCATGCACGCGATATGTGTGCTTCTCGATCTGCACTTCATCACCCAGCATTATTCCTTCTATCGGGTTATTGAAGGTAAACTCATCGCCACCAGCCGAACTCAGAAATGAGTCGAGAGAAGCGTAAGGCATGTTCATCAGCTTGTTCATGCGATCGACGAGTATCTGAATCGACTCGACCTGACGAAAATCAGCTACGGTGCCGCGATGACCATAACTGATCACGCCCGCCGCAGAAAATGCCGCGATGACAAGAATCAGAAACGACAGCATTATTTCTGTCAGCGTAACACCGGTATTTCTTTTGAGAGCGATCATTGTGCTGATCGGCGCCGTTCTATAACTCTGTAATCAAGCCGGGTCGGCACAACTCTGAAGACGGCTTTAACCTTTCTTTTATTCTTTTGCGGCGTTACCAGAGGGTCTCCGCTGCCTGATGGCATATAGACCTGTGGATCGCCTGGCCAGCTCACAGCGTTGTCTTCTATTTCGGCTACTACCTGATATTCGCCTGGCTGCCGGAAAACATACTGCAACGGCAGGCCGTCGAGAGCATCGACGAGAGCGTTGTCATCGGCATCGAGCAGTTTGAAGGTCACAGTGGCAACATCACCGGCATTATCCGCCATCAGCAGATCGAATCTGACCGGAACATCGACCTCGAGATCTTCTCCGTCAGGGAATAGAATATTGGTAATCGGCATGGTTGCAACGTCTTTGAAACTGCTGTCGAAAATCGCCGTCATATCATCGGCCTCCCAAGATTCGAGGCCGTTGTTGATCATTCCTGGCATGCCGTTTATAACATACTGCACCCATTTTGCCGGCAGAGTATTAGGCTTGATGTTGCTCGGCACTCGATATGAAAAGTCGGGCCTCTTGTCATGCCGTGCAACGATAAAGGCATTCGGACGGTCGTTGTCACGCACAATCACCTGGCCATTCAACTGAGGAGCTGCTTCAAGAATATTGGTCGGCGAAGCATAGCAGGACTCCTGCCAGCCAAGACCGAAAAGACGGCTGCGATAATCAGCGGTGTTATTGGCATGATCAGGGTGTATATTAGCGTTCCAGATGCCGGTGTAATCCCATTTGCCGGCGCTTTCTACAAGGTCTTTTGAGAAATGAGCGATATCCGTGAGGTTTATCGTATAAACGCGATAAGAGAATAATTTGCAGTATTTGCCTGTAGTGCCGGTGATAGATTCGAACTGGCTCTTATCGGTCACATACGCGGCGGTTACCTTTGAGACGGCTCCAAAACCGGTCGTATAATGCTTGCGCAGCCTGGCCATCTCATCGGTTACAGACTCGTCTTCGACGATCGGAGGCGGCATCAGCCCAAAGGGTGTCTGATACGAGAAGGTTGCAATCTGTTGCCCCTGCTTGAAGTTTATTCTGGTTCTTTCTCTGACACTCGCGATCGAACCATGAAAGCTGTCATAACCGCTGTTCAGAAAGTTCTGGTTGGCCATCGGGTTGTTATCGGCAACCACGAATACCAGAGTCGAGGGGTTAGCAGTCTTGGGTGATTCAGTTTCCCAGAGGGGTTCGCCGGTAGTTCCGTAGAGAATTGGAGTACTCGCGAAGAATGCTTCGAGAACCGCGTTTTCCTCGCCCTCAGGATTAGAAAGATGAGTCGCCGGCGGCGTATTGTCGGTTACCAGAACTTCAGCGCCGCCAGTGATTTTCATGTGAACGGCGCGGGGAATACGAACTCGCAATTTGCCAACCAGTTCGCCATCTATGTAGCGTGGAATTTCCTGCCAGACCTCATAGCGATAAGTTCTCGTGAACTCGACATTCAGAGTGTAGCTCGCAGGCTCTGATGGAACCGGGAAAAGCGAACGCAGTTGAGCGAGAGTGAGCACAGGAGAAGAAGTCATCTGCGAATTGTTCAAAAGAGTATCGCCACCACGAACAAGTTCTGAGATCCAGGTGACGGAAGGACCGCCTGCCCATACCAGAGTTCCATCGATAAGATCAGGGTCATCAGGCCTTGGTGGATCTTCAGCCGTCATCGAGGCAATGCGATTTATGTTACGGCTGAGGTTATAGTTTGACTCACGCAACATAAGGCTCCAGTTAACGGCATCATCTGAGTATACTTTCTGCCAGGTTTCTGTTGTCTCATCATATTCTGGCGGTTGCGGAACCAGACTTTTGCCATCGATAACGAACTTTGGAACAGGTATGGTGTTGGTTGCCGGATTACATTGTGCATGACGACAGACATCGTTAGTATAATTGCTGTTCTCGCAGCCAAATCCATCCTTCGACGGGCCCGGCCGATATTTTACCATCATGCCGGAGTCAGGCGAAGTGCCGTTCCAGATACCACTCATGATGACACCGCGATCGCCGGGATTTTCAGGAGGTGGGATAATCTTAACGGTAAACGGCTCAGACCATGCATACCCGGCATCATCGTCTCCTGCAGCCACCAGAGGCGGCAGATCGAGAGGCGGTGACAGAACGTCACCCTTGCGATTCGACAACGCGCCTACCGGCAACCTGGTATAGTCATAATAGCGGTATGCAACCTTCACGCCGACCTTGAACGTGCCGGCAGTGGGTGGGAACAGCAGCAGGTAATCGCCAGAAGAGCCTTCGGCTTCCATATCGAGAATGGTCGCTGGCGAGGGTTCGCCAAAGCGGTTGTGGGTCTGAAGTATTTTCCAGTAATATTTTACGCTTGAAAACTGAATAGTAGTGGGGAATTGCCCGACCGGCCCGCCATTTGGATTGTCACCGACATTACCGATGTTAACTTCGTTAGCGTCAGGAGACGGGGCATTCTCGACCATGAACCAGTAATCATCAGTATCAGGCAGAGAACCATCGTCTTCGGGATCAGCCTCTTCGAAGCCGCTCGCGCCAAGAACCAGAGGGCCCCAGACGTCAGTTCTCGCGTCAAGATTGCCAGGGCGTGGCGGGGTTGGTGAATTGATAACACCCAGTTCTGTCTTGACATTGGCGTCGACGATAGGTGCAAACTGTCCAAATGGCGATACCCATTGCCAGGTCGAAATGTCAGCAGGAACGCTGGCAAAAAAATCACGGTAATAAACGTTTGTACCAAGCAACACGCGGCCAGGAAGGCGATTGATGGCGCCGGTGTAATAGTCGCGAACAAACACGCTTTTATAGACCTTCTGATCGAATTCAGCACGATACCGCTCGATTCCACCTGCGAGAACGCCTGAAAGGTAGCTTCTGTCCTGAGTGCCCGCAACAAAGGCAGAGGTCGAAGCCGGCTCATATTCGGTTCGCATCAGATACAGCGAACCGAAGCCATCGGCGCCGATCTTGTCGGGAAGAATACCATCCGACCCGACATCTATTTCGGTAGGAATGCCGTTATCACCAGTTTCGTTACGAACAAAACGATATACCGTACCCTTGGTCGCATCGTAAGCATAAACGATACCACCAGTCTGCCACCATTGGTCAGACACGGCCACGTCAGAGAGCTCATTCAGCAGCATGCCGGCCGGAGCATTGGCAGCTGTAAGCCATGCGTTTATCTGGTTCAGACCCAGCAGATAGACATAGTTTCCTGTCTCACTGCGCGAGCTGATCCCGACGAACTTACAGGTTGTGTCAGATCCGATGCCGATCTGGCGGTCATCGAGCGTGACTCCGTCAAGAGTGAACTGGCTGCTTCCCTGGTCTCGGCGATAAAGATAGGTTCGATCGACGACAGCAGAATATACACACGAAAGATGTGGGCTGGGAACTCCGGGCATGGCAGCGCCATCGACGCGCGCGATACAACCGTCGCAGCATTCACCGTTCATGTCCATGGTGCCGGTCACCCGTGCCAGAACATTGGCGACATCACGCACGCGGGTTGGCGATGTGGCTCCTGAATCGATGCGATATCGGTAAAGCTTAAGATTGCGGTAGGCGCCAAAAAGGTTTTCACGAATCAGACGACGCACCCAGCCGCCGCGAATCCAGCCGTTCTCTGGACGGTTGCCGGCACAACATGCTGCCCATGGCCCCTTGGTTGGAGGATAACCATCTGTTCTCTGATTATATCGTTCAGAAACCGGCGGTGGGTTGCTGAGAGGTCTTCTGTGACCGCCACCATATGTCCAGTTGCTCCAGACCACGACATCAGCAGCATGATAGTAACCCTGGCCAACTGGATACCAGTAATAGCCAGGCATACCAGAGACAGCCTCGGGAACACGATTACAGGGATAATCTATTCCGCCAAAAAGGGAGCTGATTGTCCAGGTAGGGTGATTTCCACGGCCAGTGGGACTGGCGTTTGGCTGCCCATGAAAACGATGTACGGTTGCAGGCGGAACTTCATTGAAACCATATACGGCGGTCGTTGCCGACATGATTATACGACGAGGCACCCTGGTGCCGGTTAAAGGAGTGAGACCGCCTTCGACACCGGAAAAGGTGAATAAATCTTTCTCAGCAACTTCTGCAGTATAGTTCCACTTTTGTGAAGCAGTGAGACCGTAGGCCTCGTAAGGGTCATAAAGCTTCTGCGAAATGCCTGTAGTGAGATTGTTCAAAGCCCAGACAGCCCTCTCTGAACCCTCGCCGATCAGCAGGTAGCAATCGCCATTCTGTTCATAAAAAGGATGCAGCCTGATTTCTTCAGCAGAACCAATGCCAGTTATCAACATCAACACAAAAACACCGGCAAGAGCTTTTTCTAAAATCGCTTTCATAGGCTACCTCCTGACAATTATGAGCAGAACGGTTTTCAATACTCTCTTTCGCGCAGGACAGGATCTTTTTCGATGTCGAGATACTCTCTGATCAGCTGCATAAAGGAATTTTTGATTAATTCAGGCACCTTATAACGATCAAAAATTTTGCGGGCAACCCATGGAGTCAGATCAGTGCCGCCGACCAGGAAAGGTCGACCACTCGAAAAATCGGCTACCTTCTCGGGCATGTAATTACGAAATTCAAGATACTGCTTGAGATTACTGCGCATACCGAGCGAGCGACCCACCGTAAGGTGCTCGGGTGGCAGAGACGAGCCATCTGGGCCGGTAAGGTTTTTTTCAAGATAAGGGTCTATTGTCAGATTGGCAAAAGTATGAAAAAGAGAAGCCGAAACGATATCTGGCGCCTCATCGACAGCTGAGATCATCGTCAGTTTGTCTTTGCGAATGCGAGAACGCATGGCAAACGACGAGTCCATCACAACCGCAATCTTGCTCTCTTTGGCTGCCTGCTGAATCAACGAATTTATTTCGTCTTTCACCTGCTGCAAACGGGCCTCGGTTTCTTCACCTGTCAGATATACTGCCGAAATGGCTTTGTCTCCAATTTTGCCGATCTGAACAGCAATCTCTGCAACCGACTTGTCTAACTCTGCAATCTGCTGCTGCAGTTTTTCGGCCTGGGCGCGTCTCTGGTCTTCGGTTCCGGTGCCGGTCAGATGTTCTTCGATGGCGGCAAGTCTTCGAACCAGATCAACTTTTCTGGCCTGATAAATCTTCTCAGAATTGCGGTCAGTCGGCCGCTGGCGCTGGAGTTCGCGCTGTGCTGCCTGTAGTTCGACTTTGCTGCGTTCAAGCCTCTCGATGTCGCCTGGAGCAAGAACCTGCAATGCGCGGGCTTTCTGCTGCATCAGGGCAAAGCGATCCTGCATCAGTTTTTTCTGGCGCTCGCGCAGTGGTAAGCTTTCCTTTTCAGCCTGTTCTCGTGCTTTTTTCAGGTCAGCAACGACTTTGTTGATGTCTTTATCAAGCTTTTTATCACGAAAAAAACGACCATTGGCGTAATCAAATCCGGCCATGTCAGGGTGCAACATCAGCAAAACTCTCGTGTCAACGGTTGCCCAGCCGCCTTCGGTCTGGCAGATTGCCGCTTCCGGCACAAACAGGCATATTGCAGCCATGATCATCATCAAAAAGAATCCGTTTCTATTCATTTGTTCTGGCCTCTGGTCCTTTCTTCGAGCAGTTTTATAGCTTCAAGCCTGACATCTGTTACGCCTGCGGGAAATATCGGAGCATCCACGCCAAGCTGACCGGCCCAGAATTCACTGGCTGCATCCAGCCACTCAATTGTGGCGGCATCAGCGGCTTTGCCTTCCCAGAGGGGGGCGTGCAGATTTTTCACGAGAATTCCTGATCGCAATCCCCGGTCATCGGCGACAGGCAGAAAATCGCAGACGTCAATCACGAGCTCAGCATTATGCCGTTCTTTAATCAGCCTGACGACGGTTCTTACATCAGCCATGATCTGGTTGACCTGCGGATAAATCGAAGACGCCGGCGTTACGCCGGGCTGTCCCGGAACCAGCCGTGCCATGTAGGCCCGCATCTTCATTTCACCTGCTCGTTTCTCTTTATCGCGCTTTTCTGCGAGGAAATTACGTTCAACCAGCATACGGTCAGGCAGCGGCACATCTTTGAGGCGCTCTCTGAGAAGCTGGGGCGCCTTTGACAACCACCGGTCCAGAGCCTGAATCTCGGAAACCAGCTCGTCAAGACCTGCCTGGCCACCATCGACGAACTCAGAAGGGGTGCCACGGAAACGGTTCATTCCGGAATCGAACTGCCTGAAAAGCGGGTGAGCAAGAACAAGCAGTCTTGTATCGAGCATTACCGTATCCCCGGCAGTCAGAACCGCCGGTATGAAAAACAACAAAAACACCACCAGTAATCTTGTTCCCACCACTGCTGGCTCCTTGAAAAATACTATACTGATATCAGACCATATATAATTAAGGTGGCATGACAGACCGGTATCAGACTTGGTTATAAAACCGTGGGCAAGCGTTGGTCGTCATGCCTATTTAATTATGAGCCCGAACAGTTGCTGGGGCGGAAGCCCGTATTT
>Ga0116143_10000840_pt1 | contig 40162 bp, 52 predicted proteins | sample AD_UKC034_MetaG_FD_89745 | JGI IMG/M metagenome (GOLD analysis project Ga0116143, IMG submission 89745) | Active sludge microbial communities of municipal wastewater-treating anaerobic digesters from USA - AD_UKC034_MetaG | ecosystem: Engineered > Bioreactor > Anaerobic > Digestate | place: USA... | reverse complement strand
GCATTCGCAATTCTTCGGCGGTTTTGCCAAGCAACTGCGCCGACGGGCGATCCAGCAAGTACAAACACACGAGATAATAATTGACTGGAAATAAGATAATGACCGGAATCGTGAAGGGTGACAAGTTGGCAGGTGTTGACACACTCAAGACTTGATTCCGCCTGATAAGCTAAGCCTAAATCTGCGCGGTGTGAGCGGTCAAGAGTTTTTTATGACAGTAGCAGGTGCAGTTTTTGCCAAGGCTTTTATGCTTTCCACAGGGGAAAGGTTGTGCAAAAAGACAGCCGCAAGAAACCACGCTCAGCACTTCAAATCTCGCAACCCAAATCAATTCGTCAGGATCGCCATCGAAAAGCAGGCAAAACGCATCTGCGGTCGCACACATTCCGCCTTCGGCCAGCAGGTCAGCAGCGGAAATGCTACCCAATCGCTCCTGGTAAGCGTTCTGAGTGGCGCGGATCAGTCCAAGCTTTCGCGCGCCTGGGATAAATGGCAATGCACTCCAAGCCTGGTGAATGCTGCCTGCCGTGAATCTGGCTGCTGTGACGGGCTTCCAGCGTCGGCGAGTGACGGTTTTCTTGCCTGCCAAAAGCTCGGTTTCCGTGAGTGAAAAGCTGATTATCATTTCGATTTTACCCACTTACTGAGTTCGCCAAATGCTTTCCGAAAAGCTTCAAAGTCCAATCCTGTGCATTCGCTCCACAGCCGAAATGTTTGTGCTGTCCAGCTATCAAAAGACAGTTCAGGTTGCCGACGCAACGGTTCGCCGATAACAAACAGAATCCGGGCTTCGGCGCTCAAGTCTGCAAACATTATCGCGCCTCCGGTTCGATCCATTCCACGCCCAGCGTGGCAAAGACATCTATCTCTTCAGGCGTTGAAACAACCTGGCCGAACGGATCAAACAGCTTGCCGTCGTCAAAGCGATAGCCTGTGCGCCAGCATTCTTTGCCGACGATGCGTTGTGAAAATTCGGCGCTACCTGTGCGAATCAAGAAGGTGACTCCCCACGTTTCGGACGTCGTCAAAAAGAGGTCAAGCTTGATGCCTGCTTTTACCAGCCAGCCGCGCCAGTATCTTCCCTGCTCTTGAATTCGCCAGGGGATGATTTCAGAGGTTCCGGGCTTGATCCATTGGATTCGCTGTTCGCGTTCCATCTCCCCAGCCCAGCCGTAGAGCAAGTTTTCAAACTCTGTTCCAAATAAATCTTTTGGATCGCCAAGCTTAGGGATAGCGACGATTTCAATGTCTTTAACTTCGGGTTTCTGGCGGCGGATGCTGCCTGCGATGGCTACACGCTCGCAGTAAGGTTGCATCGTTTCAACAATGCGTTCGGCAAGGTTTTGAGCCTGAGCGAGTCTCATATCAAAAGGTCTAAATCTGCCAATTGAATCTTACGTCCAGAGTCCAGCACTTTAGTAAACTCTTCCGGGCAGGATTCCCAATCAAATTCGTTTTCAAATGCCCAGTTCAACAATCGGCACACAGATTCGGCGGGCATCATGACGGCATCCCAACACCAATTCCCGACCCAACGTCGGCGATCAGCGATGTAAAACTGATCGTTGGTGACTTTCAGGTAATTGCCTTCAAAAAGCATCCAGCAACCTTCCTCAGATAAGGTGCAGACCATTTGCAATTCGCCAATGTCGAAGCCGGTTAGGTAGCCGGAAAAATTGCCGGTCGAAGGCTCGTTGCAGCAAATTGTCACCTGGATCAGTTGAGTCGGTTTCATTTGTTACCCCATCTGGATCAGGCAGGTTTCGCAAAATAACTGAGTCGTGACGCGGCTGGCGTCAAAGACCAAGCTACATTCTAGGCAACGTTTCAGGTGGTGCGGAAAGAGTTCGCGAAGGCAGTTTTCTTGAGCAATTTCATAAGCGCGGCGGTCGCGGATGAACTTGCCAGAACGAAAAGTTTCTTGTATTCCAATACTCAGTTCTTCTTGAAGGATCATACAATCGCCAACGCGGCGGTCGCCGATGAACTCGCCAGAACGAAAAGTTTCTTGTATCCCCATACTCAGTTCTTCTTGAAGGATCATACATTCGCTTTCGCCCGCGCCGCGCATCCCGCCACATAACCCAGCGAGTACGAAGTTGCGGTTGATTGGTAGCAAAACGTGTCGCGTTTGCGTGCCGGAACGCCTTCGGTGCCGTGATAAAAGCCAAGCCGAAACGCGGTCGGATTGACAGCGTCGGCGTGGACGGTCACGCCGACGACTGGTGAAGGTTTGAGTTTCTTTTTCTTGTTGGCCATCGCTTCCTCTATCGGTTGTCACCGGAACCCTGCAATGTGCCGCGCTGTTGGCGTTGAGCCAGTTTTTCCAGATTGGCTTCGGCCAGGTCACACAACGCAAAATCGAGTTCGTAAGCCAGCGCCGCCAGATACCACAGGCAATCGCCAATTTCCTGCCCCAAGCTTTGGCGCATTTCTTCAGGCATTACCGAAGCGTGATCGCGCTGAATCTTTTTGACCTTGTTGGCAATTTCGCCAGCTTCGCCAACCAATCCCAACACCGGATAGATGACATTGTCTCCGCGACACGGATAGATGGCCGTTTTCGCGGCTTCCTGTTCGTAGGCTTGCACACGCAGCAAATTTATTTCACGATTCATCGCTGCCTCCTGATTGCTCGGATTTGTGGTTCGCTTTGATCGAAGCTGAGCATTCCCAATTCAAAGCGTTTTTCTTTCAGGCTGTACGCGGCCATCAACGCGGCGTTGGCCAGATTGCCCAGCGCCAGCGGCGTGTTGGCTTGTTTGGCCAATTCAGCGACGGCCTCTGGCGCAAAGCTGCTGTTGATGTCGCCGCCGACGCTGGCCAGCCGATGCGCCAGATAATCAGGCGCGAGCTTTTCTAACTTCGGCATCCGTTCGATCTGCAAACGTTCAACGACTTCGCGGAATTGGTAGTTTTGCAATCGTGTTTCCAGTGCCGGTTGGCCGAACAGCAACACGCCCAGGTAGCGGTTGTAACCGCCGTCTTTCGGCTGTCCTTTTTCCCAGAAGAGTTTCAGGGCTGATAAAGCCTTGTCGCTCAGCCGGTGTGCCTCATCAATCGCCAGTGTGACGCGGATGCCATTGTCTGAAAGCTGGCGCAACACTGTGGTCAGTTGGTATCCGCGTTCGATCTTGATCCGTTTCGGCGTGTGGCCAAGTTCCAACAGAATCAAGCTGGTCAAATCGGCAAACTTCAATTCCTCAAAATCTCCGCTGTCCAGCCAGATCATTCGGACGGTCGGATCGGCACTCAGGCCAACTTGCAGCCGATGGCGCAGTGTGGATTTGCCGCTGCCGATTTCGCCGACGACGGCCATAAAACGGCGCTTTTCAACGGCGGTTTCGGCGCGATCAAACACCCGTTCCAATTCAGCCGGAAAAAAGTATTCGTCGTTGGTTTCAGGGTCGAGCGCGAACGGGTCTTTTTTCAGGCCGTGAAATTTCAACGCCTGCTTGGTCAGTTCGCAGCGAGGGATAATCATTGGTGTGTCCTCCGATAAGTTGAAAAGCTCAGCAACTTCAGCTTTGACGCCTTCGGCGCTGAGCTTCTGATTGGCCAGAAACAGCCGCACACCTGTTTCCATTTGTGCGCGGTGTTTGGCGATGAATGCAGGTTCCGGTTCGCCTGAACACAGCCGATGCGTGCTGGTCAGACTGATCGAAAGCAGTTTGGAAAAAGAACGAAACGAAATGCCGTAGGCAGTTCGGAATTGCTCAAAGCGGTTGGCTGGTGTGTTGTTTGCAACCGCTTTCAAAGCGTGATGTTTCAAAACGGGCATCAGTAACCTTTCCGGGGCACCAGTCGGGTTAGGCTCGCTTCCTGAAGGCGACAACGTTTGTCACCGGTTGCGCGGCGCTGCGAGCCTGAAGCGCCGTGCGAATTTCGGCATCTGTGATTTCGTCGCGGCCAGCAAACACGGCCCGAAGAAACGCCTTGTCGGTGTCCTCGTTTGCCAACGCGCCTTCTTCGACCAAGGCGCGGAAGGCTGGCCAGAACGTCAGATACTTGACCACGTCGCCGGTTTGTGCGGCGGGCAAATGTTCCAGCGGCATTTCAATCACGCGCTTGGGCATCATTGCCGGATGCTGTTGGGTGTTTTCTTCAAACGGCACATCGAAGCCAGGCACGATCAATTCAGTTCCGGTTGCCTTGTGTTCGGCCTTCCGTTCGGCAGCGCGCTCACTCAACACCTTCATCGTGCGCTGGCGCGTGGTTTCTTCGGTTTGTTTGAATTCGCCTGCGGCGTCGGCGCTGGCGGTTGCGCGGCTGATTTCGTATTCCACGCCGTCCAGGCCGATGACGGTGAACCAATCGGCATCGCCCGCTGGCCAAACCAGAGTCAACGTTCGCCCGATCCAATCCACGAACGGACGTTTGCGCGGCAATTGGTAGCTCGCGCCTTTGTAGCTGATGGTCACATCGGCGTTCAGCTTGCGCGTGAATTCTTCGCACTTGAACGCGGCGTCCAGAGTTTCGTGTGGCGGCATTCGTAGCGCCAGATTTTGCGATTGCCAGCGCAGCATCGGCTTTTCGCCGGTTGTGCTGTGCGCTGTCCAATCCAGCGCGTCACAGACCTGCGCGCAAAATTCGTTCAAGGCTTCAATCGTTGGCGTTTGAAATTTCAACCCGATCAGCTTTTCAAACTTTTCAATCACCTGGTGCGACCGTTCGACCTTGCCGGTGGCTTGGGCGTTGTGCGCGGTGTGTTGCAGCAATCGAAACCCGCCTGAACCATCGAAGGCTTTATTCAAAATGGCTTCAGCGCGGCGCATTCGTTTGCTGACAATGATGACATCGTTGTCGGTGTACAGCGTTTTCGGGACACCGAATTTGCGGAACGCATGTAAAAGGAAATCTATGACTTCAACGCTGGTCGGCTTCTCTATCGGATAAAAGCGGAAAAATCGGCGGCGCGAAAAATCATCAATCAGCGTGAATTTCCAAACCTTGACGCGGTTCGGGTTTTTGTTCGGGTGGTTTTCGTTTACGTCTTTGCTACTGACGTGCAAGATTTTCCTTGTCGTCAGATCAAACCAGCGTTCTTTAACGCCCGAAATATCAAACTGAAAAATTTCGCAAGGCTCTTTGGCTTCCCAGCGGCGGAAGGCTCTGACAGAGGCTTTGCGGTGGCGCTTGCTGACACCGTGTTCGGCCAGGTATCGGCGAAACGTGCCAACCGCCACAGGTACTTCGTGACCGTTGACCTTGGCCACTTCCAGCGCGTGATCCGGGTCTACGTTGCGCGTGGCGACAACCTCAGCGGCCAACGCCAAACCCGGATGATTCAACAGGTCGGCGCGTCGTTTGCCTTTGTCGGCGCGGGTCTTTCGCTGAGGTCGCAAATCTGCGGTTACGCGATAAATGGTTTGCACGCTCACGTCGTGAGCCTGTGCAAATCGCTTGGCGGCGTCGGCCAACGCTTTGCCCTTCAGGCCGGTCAGCGCCGCGCGAATTTCTGTTTGTGCGATTTGGTCAAGATTGTAATGAGGCATAGTCTTCATCGGATTGAGGTCTGAAGAATGCCTGGCGCACGACAAGGGCAGTCACGCGCCAGGCGAGTGAAAGGCAGCGCCTCCGTTATGCTGCCTTCAATTCGGCGTTCTGGTTTTCACGCTCGCGGCGCAACCGTGCGGCCTGCTGGCGCAAAAAGGCAGTCAGTTCGCGGACTTCAATCTGCGTCATTTGCGTAGTCGAAACCTTGCCGCCGTACATTGTGCGAATCAGGTCACGGTACAACGTTCGGTCGTTGCCCCTGATGTAGCCGAGTTCTGTGGCGAGTGCGTGCAATTCCCGATTGACAGTGATGTCGTCATCTTCGCCAACCGTGGTTGGCGCGAACTGCGAACCTTGCAGATGGACGCGAATCGGGTTGAAGCCGATGGCGCGAAGGGCTTTGCGGTAGGCGCGCGCCGACGCGACGTTGACCGCCTGTTGCACAGTTTCAATCGTGTCGTCGTCGCCGAAGCGTTCGCCAATTTGGGCAATGTCCACGCGCGAAATTTCGCGTCCGTCCGTCAGAGTGAATCGCGCTGTGCAGGAAATCACCTTGCGCCCTTCGTCCGGGTTGTTTGGGTAAACTTCGTCCTGCTGAATTACGGTGCAAAGGCGATGTGTCATTGTTTGCAGCGCGTCAAAACTCAGTTGCGGTTCACCCGCTGCGTTGAAGGTGATCTGGTTTGGTGTCAGGTCGTAAGTTTCGCAAAGCTCAGTAACAAGAGCCGTGCGGTCGTAAGTAATTTCGCTCATAAACAAACCTCCTATTGAAAGCAAACGGTTGATGATTGGCAGGCGTGAACGTGGCATTGTTCACGCCTACCTGCGGCCAAAGCTGATGCCCCAACGCTTTGACCAAAACCAGCGCGGGCGCTCTTCGCGCAACACGCCAAAGCCTCGCAGCAACACTTTCAAATCACGGATGTCCCGCTGATTGATCGCGTTGACGATGCAACCAATGACGACGCCGCCCAAAATGAACGGCAGGCCATAGATCAATAAAAAGTCCAGCCAGAATTCCACGGTTATTCCTCCATCAATTCGGCCAGATCATCGTTGCTCAGGCCGGTGTCGTTTTTGGGTTGATCGGGGCGGCGGGTTGGCGAAGTCGCCGCGCTGAAGGTGAAACAACTTTCGACTGCCTGAGAAATGCCGGGGCGATAACTGGCCAATCGCCCCTCGGCTTCGTCGCCGTCCATTTCAGACAGCGCGCGCGTCAGTTCCGTCAGGCTGGCGACCACGCGCATATACGCTTGATTCGCCGGGTCGGTGTTATCGTTGAAAGGGACTAAAGCAGCAGCTTCGCGCGCGATTGCTTTGGCGTCTTCGAGCTTTTGCTTCAGCTTCTCGGTTTCTTTGGTGGCTTTTTCGGCTTTGGTTTCCAGCCGTTCCATCTGTTCGGCAATTTGCGAGATGGCGCGTTTGACTTTCTTTGCGTCGTCAACTGGTACTCGCTGTTCGCCGATCACCAGTTCGTTGCCGTCCAACGCGATACTGCCACTGGTCAATTGTTTGCGCGCCGACAGCGGCACGTTCATCTGTGTCAGCAGATCAAAAACATCCGAGCCTTCAGATTCCAAGACTTTAAGCCGGTCGTAATACTGGCTTTTCGATAAATCCAGTTCGGGATGCTCTTTCAAAAACTGAACCCAAGTTTTGCAGCCATAGGCGCGATAGCCTTCTGTTTCTTGAAATTGCTTTAAGCTTAAAAGTAGTTGGGAACTGAGGGCGGCGGTCAGTTTGTTGATGACCTTTGCGCCTCCGATAAATTCAATTAAGCGCATCCGCTCAGGAACGTCCAAGTTGTCGGCGATGTGCTCTTCAACAACTTTCGCCAAAGCGTCTGCGCCAGTTTTGATAGCTTCTTTTTTCATTGATTGTCCTAAATTGCAGATTCCGATTTCGGAATCGAAAAGAGCCGGGAAAGTGCCCTAAGTGTTTTATTTTCAGTGAAACGTGATTCCTAAACTTCGGAATCGCGCTTTCCGGTCAAACTGGCGGCAAAGGCCAGAAAATCGTTGGAAAATTGCATCGCCTTGACGCTCAGTCGCCAGCCGCGTTCGTCTTCGATGGCCCAGCCGCAGACCTTCAGCGTTTTCAGTGCGCGGCGGCAAAAGTCGTAATCGAATTTGGTTCGGCGTTGAATTTCGGCCACGCTGACAGGTTCGTATTCGTGGCCTTTCAGGGCTTCCAAAACGGCCAGCCCTTTGCGGAAAGCAACGATGACGTATTGGCCGTCGTCACGTTGATTTTTGAATTCAGTGGCAAGATCGGGAGTTAGAACCCGGCCAATTACTTCGGTGACTTGTTCCATTGGTAAACCTCCGTGTTACAGGTTGTCGCGTTTGTTCATTGCTTTCAGAGCTTCGATCACGATGTTCGCTTCTTTGGTCGTTTTGGGGCGGGCGGTCTTAATCATCTTGCGGCAGAAATTATCCAGCGTGGTTGCCGTCCATTGCCGTTTCAGCGCCAGCGAATTCAGCAACGCCAATTGCTCTTCACTGACGATTTGCGGCACGCCTGCCTGTTGATGGTGATGCTGCCGAGTGCGGCGCGGGCGGCTGTCACGTTGAAAGGCTTTGCCGCCCAAACCGATGATGACTTTGTTGGCGTCGGCAAAACTCAGTTCCTTGATCGAAACCTTGCCGGTTTCAGCTTCGACCAACAGGTGCAACGCTTCGTCATTCAACCCTCTGGTTTTGGCCAGGCCGAAAATTGCCGCGCGCTGTTTGCCGATCATTTTGCGAGTGCGAGTTTTTGTAGTTGGGAATTCAACAACAGGCATTTGGTGTGTGACCTCCTGATTTAGCCGATGCCAAATTGGCAGTTGATAAGAACGGGATTCCAGAACCGGTACGGAATGCGTTGGCCGACTTTGCGCGCGTCGTCGTCAGTCTGAAATTTCAGGCATTCGACAAAGCCCTTCAATTCAACCAGCCGCATCGGAACCAACAGAGTCAGGCGAATGGTCTTAGTCATCGGTTTGCTCCGTCAGGTAATCAGCCCACAGTGAATCCGTGCTGAAATCCTGCGCCCGTTGAATGATGTCTGCGGCTTGCTGTTCGGCGCGCCGTTTGGTGGTTTCGCCGCCAGCGCCTTTTTGCAGGTAAGAGATAAATTGATCTTCGTTTTCTTCCAGAAAGCCGACGATCTGTTGCAGGTCTGAAGCCGTCATTTGTTTCTCCAATCAAAAAAGCTTTGAGCCAGCCGGTTTCGTTGTATTCCAGCGCGTGCCACATCGTGCGTCCGATGTGACCTGGCGGCTGGCTCAAAGCGGCAACTCTGCCGTGGCGACGGCAATGGCAAGGTGAGAACGTCCCGTCTGTCTTGAGAAAATAACGTTGTCATATTCCATTGCATCGGTGCTGCCCTCCGTCAGAGTGTTCACGCGCTGACCGGTCAGTTTTGCCGACTCCCCAGGCCAACGCGATAACGGCGGGTCTGCTCAGCAGACAGACGCGCCGTCAAATCGTTCAACGACCACGAAGCTGATTCATCAAATTCAGCGAATGCCGACCGGGCAAACTGACGCGCCGTTTCAGCAGCAGATCAACAAATGCCTCTTCGTGTTCTTCAATGAAATCGGCGATTTGTTCCGCATCATCCTTGTCGAGTTCGATTACTTCCGTGCGTGTGCCGGTGCGAAACAACAAGGATTGCACTTCGGTCACTAAATCGCGGTTGAAATTGGCTGTGTCGAAATCGCCTTTGGCGGTTGCGCTGTCGGCGGCGTCACAGGCTTCAGCAATTCGGTTTTCGATGGCATTTTGTAGTGCGGTCATACGGCCTCCGGCATCGCGGCGAATTCGCTGAACTCCATCATCGCGTAGCTGATTTGCAGCGTGTGGTCATAGACCGGCTGGATGTTGCGGGATTGCAGGTTGTCGGCGATCCATTGGCGACCGCGTTCATACATTTCGCGCAAATCCCGGATCGCGCCGTCGTAATCGAAAAGGCCATCGCCTTCAAAATGCTCTGGTGTGTACATGCTGAAACCTCCTATCTGCCGATACGGCAGCGGCTGCAAACCATTCCCGGACGGGAAACCTTGCGCCCACAGCCGCGAATGCAGCGATACATTGCCTTGAATGAAGTGGTGATGAATTGCATCGGTGAACCGTTATCTGCCGAGTTGGTAATCAACTTTTTGCTTCAGGCGATTCAGGTCGCCTTCGTTCATCGGTTGCGTGCCGCATAACCAGATCGCGCCCGCGATCAGCAAACACGCGAAGAGAATCAATCTGAGTGTTTTCACAAAGCCTCGCTTGGGGGTCGGCGTGGTTGTTTGCGTTTTCCAGGGCGCGACGTGCGCCAGGAGTATTTGATTTGAATGCCGGGACTGAACCGGACGCCGTAGGTAGCGATCAGCTTTTTCCGCACGCGCAGATTCAGGCGGTGATAATTGATCGTCGCCGAAACCAGTGTGCGCGGTTCGCGGATGCGCTTCGCCACAGCCTCAATCGAGCCTTCGCGTTCAATCAGCAAGCCCCGGATTTTGTTTTTGTTCATCGGTCTAATCCCCGAAAGTTTTGATTGGCTTTCGCCGCTCTCTTTGCTATCGTGTGCAACGGTTGTTGCAACGAACGCGGCGATTATAACGATTGTTTTACTTAGGTCAATAGGAATGAAACGAAAGTTTTATTAAATATGAGTTTTTCTCACCGTTTGATGGAAGCTTGCCAAGCGAAGACTGTAGCGGACGTAGCTCGCAAGCTTCAGGTGCCCCATCCAACGGCAAGAAACTATGTGCAGGAAGGGCGTTTACCCTCGGCTGAGATTCTTATCAGGATCGCAGACGAAACGAACGTTTCACTTGACTGGCTATTGCTTGGAATTGGCGCAAAGCAAAAGACCAAATCTAACTGGTCGGCAGTTGATCTATTTGACACGGCTGATCGGAAAATCGTGCAAGATATAGCGGATGCCGGAGGAATCAGTTTCGAGGAAGCTGTCGTGCATTTGGTAAGAGAGGCATTGGCGCATAAAGGGTTTGGTCAGATGCCCGGTTGGATACCGGTTCCCGTGTTCAATATGATTGACGAAGATATAGATGCACGCATCTTTTCGCATTTGGAAAAACTGCCAGAACCCACACGACAGGCAGAGACACAGAGATTGATTGGCGCGCTGGTGACAAAAGCCGCTGCCACAGCGCCCTAAACACTTCAGTCGGCCCCCCCTGGCAACCTGAGCTTCGTGCCGTGCCGCCACCCCCCACGGCGCGAAGTTTGAAAATCAATTCACTCGGCAAGCCCCGATCACAAAAACTGTTCGATCATTGACGTTGCCCTTATGAGTACTGTTGTTCCCCAGGCTTTGTTGAAGCCTCAACTGATACGTGTGCCCGTCTTTGCTCAAATCGCAGCGGGTTATCCATTCAATTCATTCGATGAAAGCTTGTGCATTGGTTGGCGGTGGATACCGCCGCCACGCAATTACCGTCGCGGCCATCGGCTGTGCGCGGTTCGAGTGTTTGGCGATTCGTTGCGTGAATCCGCCATCCTGACCGGTGATTACGCCATTTGTCGTTTAAGCACAGAACTTGATTTCAATGGTCAATTGGCCGCCGTTTTGATCGCCAACGAAGGATTGACGTTGAAGTATGCCCACTGCGAACGCAACGGCGTCTTGCGGCTTCGCGCAGCCAATCCACGATTCAAAGAAAGATACTTTCAACCCGGCGAAGCCTTTGTTCAGGCTGTCGTCATGACAATAGAGAGGGATTTATGAATCGCTTCAAAATCGTAATTTGTTTTTTGCTTTTAGTGGTTTTGGCTTGGGAATTAAGCGCGCAAAATCAGCCCTCCAAACCCGTCGCAAGAACCGTTTTTGCGACATCCATATTTGATAATTCTTGGGAAAGATTGCCGCCTGGTTATAATGGTCATTCGGTCATTGATCTTTGGCCAATGTTGCTGAGCAGGCGGAGTAAGCTCATCAAGCAAGAATATGAAACAAGTGAGGCTTGGGCAAAAAGAATTGAAAAGTTACAGGCCGAACCTTTTCACGGTTCTCTGACAGTGTTTAGTTTGTTGGCTTTTTCGGCTCAGGATGTCGAGACAGAATATGATGCCGACCAAAAGACACTCAGCGTCAAGGCAAATAAAGAAACCCTTAGTTTCGATTTGGTAAACAACAAAGGGCTTTCAGATTACGAAGCGATAACTTGGTGGTTTAAGTCAGAGAACAAAGGCTCGTTTATTGGTTCAAATTCCTTTGGTGTAAAGCGCAAAGTTCGTTCGGAAAAAGAGGAAGGCTATTACGTGTTGTTCAAAGCGGGAGAGATTGGCGAGGCCAATCTTTTGACGCTGCAAGATGTCAGTGTGCAACAGGCCAAATTGCTTCGCCCAAAGTTGAGAGTTTTGGTCGTTGGCAAATTGCAGTATCCATACGTTGGCGCTGAAAGTTTCAAGAAAAAGGCAACGATTGACACGCCGGTTCAAACAGACTCGCTATATTATTACCTTTACTTCAAACCAGAAGCTTTTTGGTTTTATAACTACGAAACAGGTGAGGTGTACTATCGCGCTGATTTGCAACCCAAAGAACAAGCAAAGAAATGAACCGAATGCATAAACGCCTCTGGCATCCGCGCATTCCGCCCTGGCAAATTCGGGTTTTGGTGTTTGGGGTTTTGCTGATCTTACAACTCTGCGGAAAGCTGAAATGAAAAAGGCCGGATTGCTCCGGCCTGTTGTTTATGAGTTCCGCGAAACGGTCACGCCGCCTCCGCCAGTTGAGCGCCATCCAGCCGGTGTAAAAATCGTTTGAACGAATCCTGATAAACCAGCCAGCCCAGCCCTTCGACTTTGACGCCTTCCAGTTGGCCTTCGTCCAGCCAGTTAATCAGAGTTTGCCGCGACGGGCATTCGCCCATTGCTTGAGTTTTGGTCAGGTAATCTTCGACCTGGCAGAGCCGAAGCTTTGGTTTTGGTGTGAAATCGGTAAAGAGTGTTTGCTGTGCAGCAGCCATTGAAACCTCCATCAATGGTTCGGGTTGTCATCGTCGGCGGGAATTATAAACCGCGCGTCAATATCTTCAAGCCTATCTCTGTTATTCCTGTCAATTACTTCGTGCGTTTCGTCCAACTCAGCCCTACGGATTTCGGCCAGTGCGAGTACCTTCCGCGCACGGGTGAACCTCCTGAAAACGCGGCGCTGGTTTTGGTGTGTGTGACCTCGCCGCGTCTTTTTCAAAGTTCACGCGGGAGGCAATCACAAAATGGCAAAGCCCAACAAACGGAAAATCAGTGAAGCCCTGACGGAATGGGCAGACCTGCAACGCAAACTGAAGCTGAATGCGGAATGGCGCGACGGATTGATTGCGCCCCTGAAGGCCGAATTCGACAAACAAGTCGCGCCCTACATTCAAGCGGCTGACACTCAGGCAAAACCATTGCTGGCGCGTAGCGCCGAATTGCAAAAAGAAATCGAGAAAGCCTTGCTGGAAGGCGTCGGCGAAGACGGCATTGCTCTGTTGCCGCAAGTCGCCATTGATGGCGCGCTGGCCGAAGTGACCAGCAGTGTGACGCGAACCATCCATCCGAAAGACTTTCTGGAAGCCGTGCCCGAAGGCAGCCGCGATAACAAGTTTTTTGAATGCGTGTCGGTGTTGATTACCAAAGTGGACAAACACTTTGGCACGCAATTCGAGCGATTGATTGAAAAAGTAGCGAAGCCGCGCGTGACCATTCGCCTGACTGAAGCGGAACCGCCAGCAGTCGAAACGCCAGCGACGAAAGCGAAAAAAGCGGCAGTCTGACAGTTTGGCCGTCGTCGTTATTTGCCAAATCGAGACGGGGGCAATCTGTGGGGATGGAAAGCACTCGGAGATTTGGGGGAGCAAAACGGAAGTGAGGCAGTTGGGCGCAACGATGAGCTAGCTTCGCAGGCACGCGTCTGCACGACGGCCAAAGTTATTCAACGCCCGTATGGGCAATTGAAGGCGGTTGTAAAGCGCAGCCAGGGGATGTGACGAAGCGCAAGGTAACTCAACCCGTCACTCCCACATTGGTTATGAGCAAACCGGTTTTCATCAGCGCGGGACACGACGACACAACGCCGGGGTGCGTGGCGAACGGTCACAAGGAAGCCGACCTGACGGAGTATTTGCGCGACCGCGTTGCCGCCAATTTGCGCGGGATGAATGTGCGCGTCGTCACCGATGGGCGCGAAGGGCAAAACCTGCCACTGCGCGATGCGCTGGCCATCGCCAAAGAAAACAAAGGGCCATCGGTTGAACTTCACTTCAATGCGCCGGGCGCAAAATCCACTGGCGTCGAAGTGCTGGCAAACGCCGAATTGAAACCGCTGGCAATGCAGATCGCCGCCGCGATTTCGACCGTGTTGCAAATCCCTCTGCGCGGCGTGCTGGGTTGGAAATCGCCCAGCAGCGGCCAGCATCACCGGCTGGCGTTTTGCGAAGCGGGCGGACTGGTCGTTGAAGTTTGTTTTATGACGAACAGCGCCGAACTCAACAACTACTTGTACCACGACGAAGATGTTGCCGTGGCAATCGCAAAAGTTCTGGCTCAAGCAGCCAACACGTAAACCCTGCAAAGGAAAACGCTGAGGCGTCGGCGTGGCATCGCAAGATGTTTGCTGGTGAGGGGCTGAGACGCCAGCCCCGCTCAACTTAAACAGGAGAAAAACGCGATGGAACTCTTTCTGAAATTCTTTGGTTCACTAACTCGTTTTGCCTTGGCAGGCGTGGTTGGTTGGCTGGTCAACAAGGGCGTGATTGACGGCAGTCTGGGCGAAGAGCTTTTGCTCGCTGCTGTGATCGGCATCCCGACGCTGATCTGGTCACTTTGGCAGAAATACAAAGACCGCTTGAAATTTGTCACGGCACTGAACCTGCCCGCGCATTCAACCGAAGACGATGTCAAGGCTGTCATCAAACGCGATGGTTCGGTTTCGCTGTTTTCACTGCTTGTCTTGATGTTCATTGTTCTGTCCAGTTTCAGTCTTACGGCGTGCAGTCAGGATCAATTGAAAACGACCGAAGAAGCCATTCGCAAAATCTATATCGGGTTGCAAGGCGCATCGTCTGCCGTCGAAGAAATCTACCAATCCAAAGTCCGCAAGATCGAAGCCGATTTCAGCGCCGAAAAAATTACAGCCGAACAGCGCGACAAGTTTTTGAAAGAGACGGGCGAATGGGCGCTGGCTGCTCAACAGACGCTGCGGCAATCGGGCGTGGCCGTCAAACAATTCAAGGAAGAAGTTCGCAAGCTTCCCGAAATTACCAAAGACAACAAGGTGCAATTGTTCCCGCTGCTGGATCAGTTGGTCGGCAACATTGAAAAGGCGCGCCAGAACGGATTGTTGAATTTGGAGCGTGACCGCATCAGCCAGATTGAAATTTATTACGAAATGGCCAAGTCGGGCGCGTTGACGCTGCAAACCACGATTCAGGCGATCAAGAAACCTGTGCCGACAAAAGACCTGCCTGTGCTGGCGCAATAACGCGAACAGAAACTTTCAACCAAACCGGAGAAACGAAAATGGCTCAAGTGAATGAAGACGTGCTGTTGGCTTTCAAGTTGTACAACCTGGCCGCGCAAACCTTGGTTCGCGCGTTGCAATCGGGCGGCACAACCATCGAGGAAGTGAAAGCTGCTGTGGATGCCGAAGAGGCCAAATTCTTTGACGACATTGACGCTCGCATTGCCAGACTGAAAGGCGGCGAATAACCCTGAATCTTTGCACTGGTGCCAACAGTGGACGATCAAATGCACGACAACGGAACTGGAACTGGAATGGTTTGGCAAAGCTCTTTGATTGGATCGGTGTTGGGAATAATCGCGCCGTACCTGGGACTGTTTCAGGCGCTACCGCCGTGGAAATCCCAGATCATTGTGATGGTGACGACGACGCCCGTGCTCTTGCTGGTGAATCACTTTTTGAAACGCTGGCTGAATAAACACTGGCCGGATCGTCACCGACGCAAAGGCGACACAGCCGAATAATGGTCAAACGGAAAGCAAAGAAGAGCCAGGCCAAACCGCCCAAGGGTACGCCGGGCAAGGTTGATCGGTACGATCAAAAGACGATCAACCGCACCTTTCAACTTTACCTGTTGAACAACGGCAGGAATCACGAACGGATTGCGGCGGAAATGCGCCGCGATTATCCGTGGTTCAAGGCAGACCGCATTCAGGCGTGGGAACGGAAATACCAGTGGCAAGCCGCGCTGAAGGTCAAGATCGAAAGCGACAAGCGGGCCGCTTTGACCAGCGCGGACGAACTGGTTGATGAAATCGAATCCGTTCGCAAGAAGCTCTATGAACTGATCCGGGCAGACGGCAGCAATGACAAGGAACTGACCCAGCAGCACATCCATTACTGCCGTTTGTCGGTGGACGCGCTGAGCAAGGTCAAAGAAGCCCGCGACACGTTGGGCGCGTGGCTGGTGTTTTGGGAAAAGTTGTTGGAATGGCTGCCCGATTATTCGACACACGCGCTGGATGCGCTGTTACAGGTTTCAAGCGCGGTGATTGACCGCGCGGCGAAAGAATATGGCACTGGCGAAGGCGAAGAGCCGTCAGAAGACGACGACTAAACGAGAGGCGATTGAGCGCGCCAAAACTGCGGCGACAAACGCCCGCCTGAAACTGAACGGTGCCGACGACAGGCAACCAATTGATTTTATGACAGCGCCGCTCAGTTGGTGGCGCGAACGCTGGAAAGACCCTGACATCCGGCGTCTGTTCATTGAAAGCTTTATTCACATCCGCAACAAGTTCGATGAAAACAAACTTGTGCTGCTGAAGTTCAACGATGTGCAGATTGCATTGCACAAAGCGCGCGGCAAAAAAAACGTGGTGTTGAAAGCGAGAAAGCAAGGGCTGTCTCGGTACTTTCTGGCCAGTGAATTTGCCGATGCCGTGGTGATGCCCGGACAGCGAATCCGCATCGTGCCGCACGATCCAGAAACCGAAGAGGAATTTTGGAGCGATTTGCAAACGATGTATGAAATGCTGCCCGACCATTTGCAGCCGTTCACCAAATACTTCAGCAAAGAGTTGATCCACTTTCACGATCCGCGCAAAGGCGTGGTGGATTCGCGCTTCAAAACTTCGACCGTCCAACCCGGACGCGAAGCCAAAGGGCGCGGCCAGGCCATCACCCGGTTGCACGTGACCGAAATGCCGTTTTGGTCTGGCGATCAACGCAAAGCCGCACAAGCCTTGTTTGAAGCCGCAGCCGAAGGCGAAATCAATGTCGAAAGCACAGCGCAGGGAATGGAGAGTTTTGAAGCTCTTTACCAGCGCGGCAAAAAACGTGAAGGCGGTTGGCGGGCATTCTTTTTTCCGTGGTGGTGGTTGAAAGAGTACGTCGAACCCGGCGCGCAATTTTTTGTGCGCGGCAAAGATGTGCTGCTGGCCAAAAGCCGCGAAGAGATTCCGAATCCGCGCAAAGCGGCCAACGAATCCGAACGCGCCGCGATGCAGCAACGCTATGACGCGCTGAAACTGACGCGCCGCGAACGCGCCATCTGCATTTTGATCTTTAGGCATTTGCGCCGAATGGGCACGGTTTCCGGTTTTGATTGGAAGCTTGACGAAGTTGCAGAACGCATCGCCTGGCGTCGGTTGAAAATTGAAGAGATGGAAGGCGGTGAGCGGGACTTTCTGGTCGAGTATCCAGAAAACGACCGCGAATGCTTTACGCAATCCGGGCGTCTGGTGGTTGGCAGCGAACACTTGCGAATCACGTGTTCACCGGGCGAAGCGATCATCGGCCACGAATACATGATCGGCGTGGATGGTTCGACCGGAAAGGAAAAAGGCGACCCGTCGTCAATCCAGATTATTGACGTGTGGAGCGGGCGGCAAGTTCACAGCGAATGGTTGAAACGTTCGCCGGATGCCGTGGCCGAGCGAGTTGCCGAACTTTGCGATCTTTACAACGGCGCGCAGATCGTGCCCGAACGAAACAGCATCGGCGTGGCGCTGATTCAACGGTTGGTTGAAATCGGATACGGCGAACGCATTTTTCGCCATCCGACAGCGGCAATGCTCAGGGATTTGGAATCCGGGAAAAAGACCTGGGATGAAGTCAATGAGCAGGCCGATTACGGATTTTACACCGACAAGTTCAACAAGCCGCTGATGGGGCGAAAGCTGGAAGAGGGAATTCGCAAAGGCGAGCTTGGGTTGTCGAGTGAGCAATGGATTGACGAAGCGCGGCATGTAGTTTGGCACGACAACGGTTCTTTCGCCGCGCAGGGCGGTTATCACGACGACGGGTTTATGGCGTTGGCAATTGTCTGGTTGGTTCGCACGATGCTTTACGGTCAGTTCGGCGGATTCATCGGGATCGAACCCGAAAGTGGCGTGCTGGGTTGAACGTCGGATTTTGCGTTTACAGCCCCCTGGCTGGTTTGGTGGGTGTAATGCCTGCGGGGTGAGGGAGTGACCGCGTTTCGGAACGCTTTGGAACGCCTTTAATCGGGTTTGTAGCAGTCGGCGGGAGTCGAAAAAGTAGATGACAGTCTGGCAAGAAGCAAAAAACTGGGTTTTGGCCTCCCTGAGACGGTATCAGGGACTGGAATTGCCGGACGCAGGGCGAAGCTCAGTCGAGGATGTGCCGACGCTGGGCAACCGGGTTGGCAAAGCTCTTTCTCAATTTGGCGGCTTGCAGCCGGAAATCAGTTTTGAATGCCTGGCATTGCTGAAACAGTTGATGGTTTACAACCCGCTGATGTCGCAGTTCGTGTTGAACATCACGAATCTGGGAAATACCGGCCATCAAGTGGTGATTGAATCCGGGAATTCCAGCCAGGCCGAAACCGCGCTGAAACGGATCAACGAAACCGCTGGCCGATTGTGGCCACACGGCGCAGGCGTAGACGGACTTATCAACCAATACTTCACCGACATTGCGTGGAGCGGCGCGCTCAGTTCCGAAGATGAAGTGAACTTCGGCGCGCGACGGGTTGAAAAGGTTGTGTTGGTTCCGGTTGAACAAATTCGGTTTGATTGGGATGGCCAAAACTACTTGCCCTTTCAACTGCCCAAACATTCGCTGGCGCTGAATCGCGGCTCGGTCGGGATGATTCCGCTGAACACTGAAACTTATCGGTATTACGCGCTTTCGACTGTCGGCAATTCGCCTTACGCCAAACCGCCCGCAACCGCAGCGATTGAAGATTTGTCCGGGCCGTACGCAGACGGCAAAGCCAATCTGAAAGCGATTCTGAAAAAATACGGCTTGCTGGGCTTTGCCGCGATGCAAGTCACCGCTCCGCCGCGCAAGCCGAACGAACTTGAAGACGAATACCAGAAACGCGCGAAAAGCTACCTGGGCAAAATGCGCGACGCCGTTTCGGGAATCTGGCAACAAGGGCTGTTGCTGATGTTCCGCGACCAGAAGATTGATTTTCACAGCGTGGCGATGAACGCGACCGGCGTCAAAGACATTTTTGAAATGATCGAAGCCCAAGTCTTCAACGGTTTCGGAATGCAGCCTTCACTTTTTGGGCGCGTGCATTCAACCACCGAAACCTTTGCCGACGTGGTCTGGTCACAGCTTGACGCGCAGGTCACAAACATTCGCCGACTGCCAAAACGCCGAATGGAGCGGACGTATCAACTGGATTTGTTATTGGCGGGTGTGCCGTTCAATTCGATTGCCGTGCGGTTCAACAAAACACCGAGCCGCAATTCGCTGAAAGAGGCACAGGCCGAAAAAAGCAGAGTCAGGATTGCGATTGACAAGGCGAAGACTGGAATCATCAGCCCGGATCAAGCGGCACAGGAGCTTGGGTATGACTCGGCGTTTGACCCTGAACTGTTGTCAACCCAACCAGAAGTTGCCGCCAGCTTTGCGTCTTTAAGGGCAGGCGCGGAATTTTCGGCAACGTTCCAGTTCGACCGGAGCGCCGGACGGTATCGGTTTCAGGCTCCGACAATCGAACTGTCGCCCAGCGGGGTTGGCGCTTCGGTTGGGCTGGCAAAAAAAAAAGAGCAGTTGACGGAAGAAGAGATTGACGCGGTTTTGAATGAATGGATCGGGCGTTACCTGGCTGTGGTTGAACCGATAGCCGAAACGACTTTGAAAATTGCGCTGGAAACAATCGGCAGTTGGCTTGCAGGAATTCGGCTTTCGGATTTCAACAGCGCCGAAGAGTTTGCGGAACAGTTCTTTGAGCAATTGCAGACTGTCTTTACCGGTGAATGGGAATCCGGGCGGGCTTCGCGGGAGATCAAAAAAGCGACCGAACAGATTTACCGCTATTACCGAACCAAAGACGACGCGGTTGTCTTTGGCGGAGAAAGCCCAGGCATTCGCGTGAAGTTCGGCGCGCCAGACACGCGGACGCTGAAGTTTTTTCTGGAAACGGATCGCTGGTATTTCAGCAAGTACCTGAACAACAGCGAGCCGAGCCTAAAGAAGTTCATTGCCGAAGAGTACGTGGCCAAAGGCGGCAGGCGGACGTTCGACATGACGCCAGAGCAAATTGCTGACATCCGCGATGCGCTTGGCGAGCGATTGAAAAACGTCAACGACATCGGCGTGCAGCGGATCGTCAACGGCTCTGTGACCAGGGCGCGCAATTGGGCGCACATCCGCCGACTGAACGAAGGCGCAATCAAGCTGGCCAAGATCGTGGCCGTGTTGGACGAACGCACCAGTGAGATTTGCAAGTTTCTTGACGGCAAGTTTCTTCGCGTCGGCGTGGCCAACGATGCCGTTGACCGGCTGAGCGGATTGGAACCCGGCGAATTTGCCAAAGAGATGTACGAATCGCCGATTGCCAAAGCACTGGCGACGGCAAACCAGAACGCCGACGAAGTAGCCAAGGTTTTTGACGGTCTGATTGATGCCAACGATGTGCTGGACGATTCGTTGATGGCGGCGGGCCGTGGATTCCCGCCTTATCACTTGAACTGTAGGACGCGAGTCGAGGGAGTAATTGAAACGTGAGAAAAGAAATCACAAAAAGCTTTTGGGTTGATCCTGAAAAACGAACCGGCGAAATCCGGTATAGCGCGCCAATTCAGGTGTTGGACAAACCCGCGACCGTGAAGATGAAACCGCAGAGCGCGGAAGCCAGCCAGTTCCGCAATAGCTGGTATGACGGCGCGCCTGCCGCAACCGAAGAAATCTCGACATTGCCAGCCAGCGAGATTTTGCCGCGTGAAGAGGATTTGTATTTCCTGACGATGCGCGCCATCAGCCAGAAAGTCATTGAAGGATATTGGATTGATTACAGCCGTCCGGGCGTCTTGGAAGCTTCGGTTCCGCTGCTGAACCAACAACGCATCTGTGTGGATCATTGCTGGTGGAAAGCCGAAAGCGCGATTGGCGCAGTTACCAGCAGCATGTGGGATGCCCAGGGGCAGAACAGCAACGGCGTGCCGGGCATCAACATTCGCTTTTTTGTGGATAGCAAGATCGCGCCGGGCATTGTGCGACGTTTGGCCTATCCGGTTCCGGCAATCCATAGCGGTTCGGTCACAGTCGGCTTTGCCTGGGAACCGTCCCATCCGCGATTGCTGGAAGAAGACAAGTTTTGGTGGATGTTGGGTGAAGAGGTCGAAGGTTCAATTGTCCGGCTGGTCGTTACCGAAATTTTCTTTTATCGGGAATTCTCGCTGGTTTACGAAGGCGCGGATTCCGACGCGAAACGGTTGCCGGATGAAGACGGCGAACCTGAAGAACTGAAGCGGAAGAAAGATGACATGTATTCCGCTCCAATCACGCCGCCGACAGGCGCGCAACCAAACGAGGAGACAACTGTGAAACTGACCGCAGAACTGAAAAAGATTTTAGGGCTGGAATCGCACACGGCTGAGGATGTGCCCGAAGCCGCAGTGTTGGCAGCCGTGCAGAGCTTCGCGCCGCAGATTGCCGCCGCTCAAGCCATCATCAGCGCCGAACGCGCTGAAGTGCTGCGCCTGGCCACATTGGCCGAAGGCTCAGACGGCAAACTGAATGAAGTGATTGCAGGGCTGATTTCAAACGCCACGCCCGAACAATTGCCGGGATTGAAAGCGATGTACGCCGACAAAGCCGCGCTGAAATTCCCGCCGAATGGCCGTAGCTCTGTCGAAGAGCCGACGCGGCAAACGACCACGCAACAGGCAGCCAAGCCGGTTGAAACGATGCGTTACCTGTAAAGGAACGCGAGAAACCATCAAGCAGGAGAAAGCAAAATGGCAAACAAAATCAAAGCAGCAGATCAACACGGCGTGGCCTGGCCGATGACGTTCGCGGCGACCACGCTGCTGAAAGGCGACATCGTCAAGGTGACAGCCAATGAAACCGTGGACGAAGCGGCGGCGGGCGATGTGCCGCGCGGCGTCGTTGTGACACCGGTTACAGATACCGCGAACAAAGGCACCGTCATGCTGAAAGGACGTGAGGTTATTGAAATCCTGTTCAACGGCAACATCGCGGCAAATGCCGAAGTGAAGATGTCTTCGTTGTCCGGCAACGAACAGCGCGTTGCGGCCTGGGTTCAGGGAACCGATAACGAAAATCTGAAAGTCGGATGGGTTTTGAAAGGCGCAAACGGCGCGCTTGGTTTGGTTGTGCTGTATTAAGCGCGGCCATCAACGATCAACAACAACCAAACAGGGAGAAAGAGAATGAAAGGATCACTTTCGGAATGGTTTCAGAAGCTGCACGGCATTCGGACGCACAGCAAGAAGCCGCGCGATTTGAGCTTCCGCGAATTTCTGGCGGAACAGCAAAAAGAAGCGACCGATCAGCAACCGTTGACGCCGGAACGTGTGTTTGCCGAATTGGGGTTCGATTGGGCGACTTGCGCGTTTAACGATCTGGTCAACGATCCTGACGGGTTCTTTTTGGCGGCGGAGCTTGTGCGCGAAGCGATTGATCGTGGAATGCACGGTCGAACCATCCGGCAACAAGCGCGCCGCGAAGACATGCTGAAAGCCGTCTTCAGCCAGGCAGCGATTACAACCGACCCCAGCGCGCGGTATCTGACGCCGGAATTCTTTGCGCCCGTGCTGATGCGCGGCGTTGTGCAAGGTCAATACTGGGATCAACTGATTTCCGCAGACCTCAGCGTGCCTCAGCCGAAAGTGACGATGCCGCTGATGTCCTTGTCGGATGCCGGGCTGGAAGAACGGACGGAAGCCGCAACGACCAGGGAAGGCACGGTCACTTACGGCAGCAAGGATGTCACGATCAAGGAACGCAGCAAGGCGATTTACTTCAGCGATGAATCGGTGATGTTCAATCGCATTGATCTGGTCAGCGTCTTCTTTGAAGACCTGGGTCGCATTCTGGCCAGCAGCCTCAACGGTGAAGCCGTGCGCGTGTTGCGCGACGGCGACCAGGCCAACGGTTCCGAAGCCGCGCTGGTCATTGGCGTCAGTTCGGCCAATACCTTCGATTACACGGACATCGTCCGCGTGATGATTCGGATGGGAATGATCGGGCGTCCGGTTAGCCAGGTGGTTGCGGGCGAAGATATGGCCAACGCCTGGGAAAACCTCAGCGAAGTCAAAAACAACCAGAACAACGGCAACAAGCTGTTGCCGACGAATACCTTCGGCGTGATACGTCCGCAGAATTGGGACTTGTTCCCGGCCTTCAACGTTCCCGCGAACAAGGTGATCTTCAGCGATCCGAACAGCGCGATGGTCGCACTGACCGCCAAGCCGTTGACGCTGGAACAAGATCGCATCGTTGCGCGCAAGCTCAACGGCACGTTCGCCAGCATCTGGAAAGGCTTTGCCATCCAGCAAACAACTGGTCGCGTGATCGTGGACAAATCCATTGCCTTCAGCGGCAACGGATGGAGCGCGGCATTCAACGGCAATCAGGAACTGTGGTAATCGCCACAAACTGAATCGGGCGGCGGTTCATTCCGCCGCCTCTGTTCTCAAACAAGGAGGCAACAATGGCAGAGCTCATCGAAGGAACTTACAAGCTGCAATTCCAACACGGCAGCTTTCACGATTTTGAAACCGGCCTGACGATCAATCGCGCCGATGAAGTTGAAATCACCGAACCGATTGGACGCGCCACGCAAACGGCGATTGCCAGTGGACGTTTGCTGTTTGTTCACGCGAAGCCTGTGAAGAAAGTCGAGGCCAAGAAAAATGGCGACGATTCCAACAAGTAAAGTCGAAAGCAGCAACATCGCGGCCATCGGGTACGACGCCGAAAGCGCCACGCTGCAAGTAGATTTCAAAACCGGCAAACGATACCAGTACCAGAACGTGCCGCCTGAAACCTTCGCGGAATTCCAAGCGGCGGATTCTGTTGGCAAATACTTTGCGGCCTCCATCAAGAACGAATTCTTGAGCGTGCCGCTGGCCGAAGACGAATAACGACATGCCTGACACGCTGATTACAGAATCGGAGCTCCGCGCACAGTTCGACATCCATACGGATGTGCGAACGGAGCGGGTGACGTTTGCCATCGGCGCGGCAGGCAGACGGTTGAAAACGCTGGTCGGCGCGACGGCTTACGCCGATGCGCTGCTGGACGATCAAGCGACGGATGCTGTTCGTCGCGCTGATCTGGATTACGCCGAAGGCTTGTTGGCGATGCACTACTGCCTGTTAGGTCTGAATACTCAAATCAGACCTTCAGGCGTGGTCAAAACTGAAAAGATTGAAGGCGAAACCGTGGTCAGTTATTTGACGCCGACCGAAATTCAGCATCTGGCCGGGCATTACCTGGACATTGCCGAAGAGGTGATTCGGCCTTACGCGCTGTTGTCGGATGTGCCCGACGCGCAAGTCGAATTGGTGGAAACCGAAGATGCCTAACATCGCCGTCAAAATTGATACGCGGGCGCTGGCCGATCTGGGCGACAAGCTGGAGCGGGCGGCACTGGCCGGACTGATCCGCACGCTGGAAGTCGGACGGAGTTACATCAAACAAGAAGCCCCAGTCCGAACCGGCTTGCTGAGCGGCAAGCGAGCAGGCGAAGAGAGCGTTGGAATTGAATACCGGCAAACATCATTTGGCTATGAGGGCGAATTTCTTGTGTTCGCTCAAAGCGAACGTCGCCCCGCTCGCAAAGCGGTGTTGCATCTGCCAAGCGGCACAACTAAGCCTGTTAGTTTGGCTCCGACGCCGGAGTTCAATTACGCCGAAGCCGTGGCGCGCGGTCGCAAGGAAATTCGGCCTCGCAAGGCAAAGGCGTTGTTGATCCCGGTGAACAGCGCGCCGACGAGCGAAAGCTACATCACCGATGGCGCGGAAACATTCATCATTCGGCCACGCGCTGCGGCAGTCAAAGCCAATCCGTATGACCAGCGCGCGGCGAACCGGCTGGAAAAACAGGTGGAACCGATCTTTCAAAAGAGCCTGGCTGATTTTGGATTGTTATGAAAACCACCGAAGAGCGTGTGTACGATTTTATCAAGGCTGCCGTGGATGCCGTCACGTTGATGACACCTACACCAGACAGCGCGCTCTTTGATCTGGAAGTCCACGATCATTTTTTCCGCAAGATCAAAACGGACGCGGGCATTCGCGTAGGCACGGCCAGCGGAGAGCTTTCTCCGTTTGAAGCGGAAACAGGCTGGGGCGAATACAACGTCGAAATTTTACTGGTCATTTATGCGCGCATCGCGGACACGCAAAAAGACGACGACAACCGGAGGCTGGCCTTGCGGCGAGTCAGCGACATTGCCAAAGCCGTCGCCGCGTTGTTCTGGGATAACCCAAGCTGCGATGCCGTGTTTCGAGACACCCGGATTCGCCGCTTTGATCGCGGCTTCGACAGTTTGACCAAATCGGATCATTACGCCGTCGCCAATCTGACGCTTTATGTCAACGAAGTCGGCGGCTCAACAGGAAGGTAAGCAATGAAGATTCAATTTGCAGACGATTGCAAAAGCCCCAAGCTGGACGTGCAGATCGGCGACAAACAGTTTTCGTTCACGAATGGCGGCACACCGTTCAGCGTGACTGAGGAAGTCGGGCGTCATCTGATCGGGTTGGGATATTTTGTGGAATGCCCGGCGGAAACCGAAGCCGTGCCGACTGCTGAATTGCCCAACCCGGCAACGCGCAAAGGCTGAAAATAAACATCAACGTCCGTGTGACCAAACTGAGGTAAACAACAATGCCAGTCGGAATCCAACAACGCATTTATTACATGTCGCGCATCCCGCAAGTGGATTACAGAACCGCGCGCGCCTTCAACACGTCCGCACCTTACAACTTTGAACGGATGCTGTTTGAAGATAAAGACCTGGCCAATTACCAGCCGGAAACCCGCGACAACAAAGGCTTCAGCACGGGCGCGTATTTTCCGACTGAGGTGTATTTGTTCCGGCACAATCTGACCAGTACCAAACGGTTTGACGTGTCCAGTCACGGCATCGGCAAATGGCTGCTGGCGGCAATGGGCGCGGTCGCCACGGCGCAACCGGACGCGGGCGGCAACCCTTTGGTTTATCGCCACACGTATACACCGCTTGATCCTGCGGTCACGTTGCAAGCCCCGGCCTATACCTTCGGCGAAAAGCTGGGCGGCGTGGATGCGTTGTTTCCCAGCGTCTGCGTCAAGAAGCTGCGCATCAGCGGCGACGACGTTGGCCGATTGAAGGGCGAAGTGGATTTGATCGGCAGTGGAAAGCGCACGGAACCATCCGGTGCGATCTTTGCGCCGACGGCAAGTTTCAACATTCCGGCCTTTCCAGCGTTCACCTATTTTTCCGGTTCGCAATTGGCGCTGAGCGTCCGCGATGCGGGCACGCTGGCCAACCCGATTGATTATTGTTCGGGGCTGCGCGTCAACACGTGGTCGGTCGAAATCAATCGCACCTTTGCCGAAGACGCCGGATACCGCCAATGCGCGGGCGATTTTCAGAACAGCGCCGACCCGGACAGCGGCGCAATCCGCAGCGAATTGCTGCAAACCGATTTCGATGTGGTCATTCAGTTTCAAGTCCGCGTCGAAGCCGGCACGGCGGAATACACAGCCCTGCAAACCGCCAAGCAACTGGACTGGAACGCCGTGCTGACCGGCAAACTGATTTCCGGCGCGTACAACCACAAACTGACGTTGAATTCATTGCTGAGCCAATATAGCGCCGTGCAAGTCGGCAACCAGGATGAACTGGCTGTGTTCGACATCACGGTCAGACAGCTTTTCGATTCGGCCACGGGCAACAGCTTCAAGGCCATTCTCGACAATACGACCGCCAGCTACACCAGCTAGCCTTGCTCCTTCACTACCCTTGACAGGCTGCTGGCGGCGACGTTGGCAGCCTCTTTTTTCAGATTCAATCGGAGGCAACGATGGAACCCAAACGTTATGACTCTCAGGCCAATCAGCGCGTGACCCTTGCGATGGTGGTTGGCGGCGAAGTCTACGAACCGCAGTTTGAATTTCGCCCTTTAAGCGATGAACAAGCCGTCAACTTTATTGATTCCGCCGAAGAGGCGGATTCGGCCTCTCTGTTCACGGTCTTGCTGGCTGGCGCGACGGGCTTTGAAGACGACGACGGCGAAGAGTTTGACCTGTTGACGCTGGACAGACTGATTCCCACTGAAGATAAACGCTACGTGGTGGATGGCGCGTTGATGGGCACACGGTTTTTGCCTGCGCCAAAGGCAAGCAAAAAGCTGAACTTGCGCCAGAAACCCGAACACAATGTCTATCGTCTGGCTGTTTATTTTGACGGCGCGGAAATCATCACCGAACACAAAATGAATTATGGCAGCGCCGAACACGACAGGGTCTTTCGCCAACTGGAAGCGCGCCAGTTCCCGGTCAAATTCGGCGACCACGAAATCAAGAGCTACGGTTGGGGACTGGTGCGGTTGTATGACGCGCTGCAATGTTCCGCAACCGGCTACGTCGGGCAGATTCCGGCGCATCACAAGATGGTTATTGCCGCCGCTCATTTGCGCGGCCAACGCCAGATCGTAATGGGAAAGTAACCCTGTGCGCGCCCGCTCTATCCGAGCGGATTGCGCGGATGTTTGACAGCGCCATCGGGGAACGCTGCTTCGGCGAAACAAATTGCCAACGGTTTCAGCTTTCCGAAGAGCCGAAAACCGACGCCTGTGTGACGTGCGAACTGAACGCAACCAAGCCCGTTCAAATCGAAAGGCTGACCACGCCGGATCGGGAAGAAATCGAATGGCTGATTGACGACATCGCCGGGCTGGCCGCGCAACAACGCGCCGGGTTTTCGTTGGCGCTGACTGAACTGACGCTGCTGGATTTCGAGTTGTTGAAACTGTGGCATTCGACCGTTGGGGTGTACGAACGCCAACAACGCGCCGAAAGCACAATGCTGTTGGGCGCGTTTTTGAAAGCGATGGCGCGACGATGAAAAAACTCCTCTTACTGTTACTACTGGCCGTGGCCTTTTGGCTGCTGATTCTGCTGATTCCGACGAACTGACATGGCGACTCGTTTCATTCCAATCACGCTGCAAGTCCTGCTTGGCGATTCCAAAGCCAAGATCAGCGAAGTGCGCGCCGATTTGGGCAACGCGGAAAAACAAGTCAACAGCCTGAAAACCAATCTGGCTTCGGCGGCCAGCGGCTTGCGCGACAAAGTCGGTTCAACCTTCAGCGGATTGCGCGACACGCTGGGCAAAGCGGGCGGCGGCGATTTCCTGAAAAACCTGTTGCCAAGCGCAGGCGCGGCGGCTGGGCAGTTGGGCAGCGTCGAAGCCGGATTGGCGGGAGTTGCGGGCGGCGCTGGATTGGCCGCTGGCGCTGTCGCTGGACTGGCGGTCACGCTGGGCACGGCGACACTGGCGCTGGCCAAACAAGCCGAAGAAATCAAGCTGACTTCTGCCGTGACGGGGCTGAACATTCAGCAGCTTCAGACCTACCAGAACGCGGCCAAAGTCACCGGCAACAGCATCAACGTGCTGACCGATGGCGTGTTGCAATACCGCGAACGCGCAAAAGAAGCGTTGAACGGCAATTTCGAGTTGTCGCGGTCATTCACAAAGCTGGGTGTTGATCTGAAAACCGCCGTCAATAATCCTTCGGCTTCGTTTGATGCGCTGTTGGATCAATTGCAGGCACTGCCGAACGATGTCCAGCGCGTCAATGCCATTCAGCAAATTTTCGGCGAAACCAATCGGGAACTGACCAGCATCATCATCGCCTTGACTGAAAATCAGGGTGAGTTGCGGAAAGAGTTGCAGGCCACAGGCACGGCGATGAATGACCAGGCCGTCAACGACCTGGCCAAACTCAACCGCGAATATGAACTGCTGAAACTGCGCGCGGAGAATTTAGGCAAACGTGCCCTGGTTGATCTGTTTAATTCGTTCCGCGATGTCATTCGCGTCAACAACGAAAATACGTCAGCCTTAAAAGAAGGGCGCATTGTCACAGCTATCTTTGGTCAGACAGTCGGCGAATGGGTTGGCGAGTATTCCAAAGCGCCTTCGCAGATCAATGCGACAACCACCGCGATTCAGCAACAGGCAGGTGCGGTTGCCGATTTGAACGCGGAAATCCGGCAAGTCAATTTCAAGGGCATTCAGGACAGCATCAAAACCCGGCTGGATCAGACGATTCAGGGATTAGCGCAAGCTGGCAAACAACTGAATGCGCAACAGGCAAAAGACCTCATTGCGTTCAATTTTACCGCCGATCCGCAATTTGCCGAAAACGTCACTTTGGAACAACAGCGACGGAAAAACGAAAAGCTGTTGAATGACGCGCTGTTTCCGTCTGAAGAAAAAAAGCCCGCCCGCCGTGTTGGCGGCGGAGGTTCCGGGCGCGCCAAAGAACTGACGGAGCTTCAGCAACTGCAAAAACAGGTCAGCGAAATCAACAAGGATTTGCTTGGGTTCCGCAATGTCACATCGGCGGAATTCAAGCTGCGTCTGGAACTGGAAGACAAGCGGAACCTGAAAAACGAACTGGAAGCGATCATCAAATTGCGCCGTTCGTTGGGCGAACCGGTTGCTGTGGCGTTGCCGCAAAATCTACCTGGCATTGAAGCTGAAAAAGCGCGGCTAACTGAACTGCAAAAGCTGAAGGAACTGACGGCCAAGTTCGATCCATTCACGCCATTGCGCGAAAGCGCGCGCGCCAGCGCCGAAGCCACGGCCCAGCAATTCCAATCGCTGGATAAACTCATCAACGACGCTTTGCCCAAAGTGGAACCGGCGACGATTGCCGCCGCCGTCGCGCAAAACGAACTTTATCAATCGCTGCTCAGAACGAATCCGCAACTGGCCGAATACTATCTGCGCCAGGCTGAGGCGGCGGACGCCACGATTCGCAGCCGAAATGCCGCCGAACAATTCGCTTCGCTGCAAGATCAACTGACCGGGCAATTGTCGCAATTCAACAACTTAAGCGTGGCGCAGGCGACGGCGCTGAAGCTGCAAAGCGATGCGTACAAGGATTTGAATGACGCGCAACGCGATCAATTGCTAGGGCTGGCGCAACAGGTAGATCAACAGAACGCCTTCCGCGCACAGATCGAAGAATCGCAGCGGCGCGTCGAAGACTTTGCCAATCAACTGCGCGGAATCTTCGACCGATTGCTGGACGGCCCGAAAGCGTTTTTTGACAACCTGAAAAGCACGTTGAAGCGCACGCTTTCGCAAATGCTCAGCGATTTGCTGACATCGCAAGTGCTGAAGATTCTGGGCATCGTTCCGGGCGGCGCGGGCGGCGGCGTGGGCGCGGCTGGTTTCGGCGGGCTGACTCCGGCGCTGGCTGGCGCAAACGCTGGCGGCGGCAATCCCGCTGGCCAGATTCTGAACCAGGTGACGGGCGGCGGAAATTCTGTTGGCCAGGTGCTCAATCAGGCGACGGGCGGCGGCTTCGGCAAATTCAATCTGGGCGGTCTGGTCAACAAAGGAATCGGCAGCATCGGCAAACTGTTTGGTTTCGGCGGAGGCGCGACTAAGGCGGCTTCGGGCGCGGTCAGTGCAGCGAAAGCGGCAACCGGCATCGGCACGCAAGCGGCAGGCGCGGCGGGAAGTGCAGCCAGTCAAGGCGGTTTCCTGAGTTCGCTGTTTGGCGGCGGAGGCGCGGCGCTATTCAGTAATCCAGTGACGGCCATCATTGGCGGCGGGTTGTTGGCGCTGCCATTTCTGACAGGTTTATTCGGCGACCGCACGTTCAACAGGTTTCGCAATGAAGTCAAGAAGGCTTACCAAATCGAAGTTGACAAGAAACAGGAAGGGCGTTCGCTGTTTCAATCGGCTGAGGAAATCGGCAAACGCACCTACGGCAAAGCCTACAAAAGCAAAATTCCAGAGCTTATCAAACTGCGTCCGGTCAAAGAGCAGATCGCTCAATACGGGATTGCTACCGGACAGGACAAAGCCTCACTGGTTCGGCAGACCATTCAAAAAGAAAAGGTCAGCGACCCCGACGATCCGCAAAACCAGATCATTCGGCGCGAATTTGGCGGCTCGGTACGACGTGGCGATACGGTTCTGGTTGGCGAGCGACGGCCTGAAATTCTGGTTCCCGGTTCGGATGGATTTGTCTTTCCGTCTATTGCCGATTACGAGCGACGGCTTATTGCCGCGCTGCAAAAACGCGCGGCTGGTGGTTTTTTCGGCGGTGCGTTTGGGCGATTGGCAAGTCAAATCGAAGCGGCTGCGAGTTCACGCGCTGCTGGCGGTGCATCGGGTGTGGCCAGCGGCGGAGCGGACAATCTGACGTTGGGCGTGTTGGCCGAACTGACCGAAGTGTTGAGCGGGCTAAAAGCCGTGCGTCCGGGCGAATTGGTTTCGCTGGGCTTGAAAGAATCACCCGGCGCGGCCAGCAAAGCGTTGACGACGGAATTGCGCGCCGCAACGCCCGACGCGCGCGAAATCGTGCGCCGTAGCAAAGGGTACAAGTAATGCCGACGCAGGAATTGTTACTGACAGGCGGGTTTGGCATCGAAGTCGCCATTGAATTTGGCGAAGTCGAACGCAACTACGGCAAGAGTTATTCGACCGTGCTGCGAACCGGGCACACAGACGGCGACCTGTCTTTCAAACTGACTTACGACATCCTGGCCAATTCGGGAGGGCAGGCGATCACAGACCCCGAAGACAGCATTGCTAAAGCGCCCGCGCGGTATGTGTGGGAATTTTTTGTCCGGCGAAAACAGGATGGCGCGGCCTTCAACGTAAAAGACCCGCGCACGGGCAATCTGGTTCTGGTGAAATTTGCAGAGAAAAAGCTGAGTTACACGCTGTTTGCTGTCCGGTTGTTTTCATCGGGCATCACGCTGAAACAGTTTCGGAACCTGACGTAAAGAAATGCCGAATCGCACGCAACTGAACATTTTGAGTTCCGGGCAGGAAACGGCCATTCGCGCCGCGCTGGGCAATCTGCCCGTCGCGGAAATCGTGCGCGTGTATTGGCCTGATCCTGACGGCACGATCAATTATGCGTGGCGTCCGCTGTTGAATGATCCCGTGTTTGCCGCTGGGGTAACGACCTGGCTGGCCGGGCGTCCGTTGATTCCGGCGTTCAGTTCCGAAGGCGAAGTCGAACATCATGTCTTGCCGCGCACTAACGCCTTCGGCGATGACACCGTCACCTTCCGCTTCGGCAACGAAGATCAAACCATCGAAACGTTGCTGTACAAATATCGGCTGGGCGTGAAGGTCGAAGTGTTCAAATACATTCCGGCCATCAGCACAGCCATCAGCGTATGGGTTGGCACGTTGCGTTCGCCTGACGAAGCCGACGAAGATTTCATCACCGTGACCGCCGATGCCGGATTCAACAGCCCCGACATCGTTGTCCCCAACTGGACGCACGACACCGGATGCCCGTTTTATTTTGCCCCAACGCTGGCCGCTGCTCAGCGCGCCGGGCATCCGTGCGATTACGACAAGGATTTAGGCGGTTCACGCGGATTGAATGACCCGGCGACGGGGCTGCCTTACACCGATTGCGATTTCACGCGCGATGGATGTTTTGCCCGGATGGGCGATCTGGAAAGTTACGGCGGCGATGAAACCGTGCGCGAGGCCACACAGATCGGCGCTGGTCAACACACAACAACCAGCACGGTCGAAGGCAACGAAGGCCGCTTGAAAAATCCGGTCTGGGTTGCGCTGGGCAAATTTCGCGTCAAAGGATGTCTGCCGCTGGCCAGCGCTGACGAAGTCAACCCTAGCCCGAAAAACAAAGACTTCGGCACCAAACGCACCCTGATCGAAATCAGCGCGGGGCCGGTGAAATCCATCAGCAACCCGATCATCAACGGCGATGTGCCGCAAGGCCAAGACATTCGACGCGGCACACAACGCCAAACCAAAACCGTGTTTTCGCCGAACGTGTTGAATTACAACCGGCGCGCGGTCGCTAACCTAAACATCAACCCGGTCAACCCGAAGACGGTCAAAACCAGTCAGCTTGGGGCGGAATTCGACGTGGAAGGCCAGGAACTGGTTCGCATCTATTCCAACCCGACGACGTTTACCGAAGGGTATACCAATCTGCGCGCGTGGCTGTTTTTGATGATGCTGGCCAATGATTGGTGGGGCTATGCGCTCGATCCGGCGCGGTTGAATATTGACGATTTTATTTTGCTGGCGGGAACCGGCTCGAAATTCAATGGCGTGCTGCAAGGGGCGACGATCCAAACGGTAGTTGCTGATTTCTGTCAACCGGCTGGCTGGTTCACGTTCTGGTACAACGGCAAATTGCGCGTGTTGCCGCTGGAAAAAATCACGCTGGCCGATGCCGACGTGCCCACGTTCACCGATGGCACAATCCAAACAGGCATCACGGCGACTCTGCCTGCGCGTAACATTTTGGTGGATGAACAGGGCAAATCGCGCATCAAGGTGCGTTACCTGGGCGGAAAGCGGTTGCCCAAAGCTGCGCGCGTGTTGTGGTATGACGAACAGAATGATTACGTGGAGCGCGTGACAACGTTCCGCGACCGCAAAGTCGAACTGGACGCGGGCAAAACCTACAAAGACAACTCCAAAGACAAAAGCGGCCAAACCTATTCGGCGACCGGATTGACAGCGGCGACGGAGGTGCTGTCGTTTGGCGCACTGGTGCGCGATCTGGGCATCAATGCCGAAGGCGGATTGTTAAACGATTGCGAAATCGAAATGGTTGGCGACGGCTTTTTGCCGGAGTTTTTCAACCTGCATCCGGGCAAGGTCTTTCGGTTGTTGACCCGGAAACTGACGCCGTACAAAGACAAAAACAACATCCCATTTCAATATTTTCGCGTCAAGGCAATGACGCTGAACGAACAGTGCGAATTGATTGTCACGGCGCAAGCTTATGGCGATGTGTTTTGGAATTCGCAGTGTTTGCCCGACGGCGGCTATCTGGCGTGGGACACGCCCAACGCGGCAGTGATTGACGGCCCCAACGGAGTGAACACGCAGGTCGAAACCGTCAGCGGCAGTTTGAGCGCGACGGGCAAAACTTATGATGGTTCGGTGATTGCGGCTGATGTCGTGATTTATCTGTGGGAACACACCGTGTTGGAATTGCCCGCATCGGGCAGCTACAACGTCTGGAACGCAGCCGGGCAGATTGGCTTCAAAATTTGGAACGATGGCACGCTCTGGATTTATCACGAAGGCGGCATCCAAACATTGGGCGCGGGCACAGTCGGCAGCGGGGATCGGCTGGTTGTCGAATTCGACAAGTCCAGCGGAACCCGATTTCGCCGATATAAACAAAACGGCTTTTTGTTGCGTTCGGAAACCGCTTCGGCGCTGTTGCCGCCCGACAACGACTTGTCTTGCTTTGCCGGTTCCAGCGGCGTGCTGATCGGCGATGTGCGCTGGGAAATGTATTTGTGCGCGCCGATTGATCGGATTGATCCGGGCGTTCCGGGCGATACCAGCGGCACGCAGACCGTGGCCAACAGCACTTACGTGTTGATTGATCGGCTCTGGCGCGATCAGGAATTGACGGCGGGAGTGCCTGGCATTTACGTCGCCGCCGCTCCGCAAAGTTCCGCCGCCTGGGCGGAATTTGAGCTTCACCGCGATGTCGGCGCGGGCTATGTCGAGATATTCAACACAACGGCGGCCGCCACCATCGGCGCGGCGGCAACCGTGTTGGCCGGAACCGAAATCGGGACTGAAACCGTGGACGTGGATTTGATGGCCGGGCAATCGCTGCCGAGTTACACCAGCGGCGAAGTGACGGCGGGCGCTGGCCTGGTCTTTTTGGGCGGCGAAATCTTTCAATACCAGACAGCCACGCAACAAAGCACGACGCCGAACCGTTGGCGGCTGTCTGTGCTGAGCAATCGCGGCGCGAAATGCACAGCGGCTTTCAAAACGACTCACGCCATCGGCGACAAGTTTGCAAAACTTGATCCGGCCAACGTGACGTTCTTGCCGCTGGAAACTGCCGAAATCGGCCAGACGCGCAATTTCAAAGGCTTCACCGCCGGGCAGGCCATCAGCGGCATCACGGCGCAGAGCTTCACCTTCAGCGCGCCGAACTTCCAGATCGTCACGCCAGCCGATTACAACCTGAGTTTTGATTCCAGCCGCAGCGAAGTGCTGCACGATTGGTTGCCGGTGGACGATCCTTGTCTGGTGACGGCGGGATTGCTTTATGAAATTTACGAAGACAACGCGGGGAGTCCGGGCGCGTTGTTGTGGAGCGGCAACATCAGCGAATGGCGCGAACCCGTGGCTGGCGCTGGCGTTCGCACCTATCACTTCCGGGCAAAGACGAATTATACCAACGGCGCGTACATCGTGCGTTCGATCACGGTGACAACATCCGGCGACGGCGGGCTGTATGGCGAACCGCTTTATGGAGAATAGAGGAAGAAAATGAAATTCTTGATGTTGAAATTTGGATTGCTGATTTGCTTGGCGTTTTCGGCCTTCGGCCAGACGCCAGGCACGTCGCAGTATCCGACTTCTTTGGACACGAACACGACGTTGTTGACGGCGGTCAACAACTGTTCGACCGCATTGAACGGCGCGGTGGATAACAGTCAAACAACGTTCACCGTTGTCAGCACGACGTGTTTTCCAACGGCGGGCGTGTTCGTCACCGAAACCGAAATCGTCATTTACACAGGCAAAACAGCCACAACGTTCACCGGTCTGACCCGTGGCGCGTTTTCGTCTGGAGCGGCGGCTCACAATAACGGCATTGCGGTTCGGCGCTCAATTTTGGCGCAGGATCACAATGTTTTGCGTGATGCCAGCATTGCGATCCAAACCAAGCTGGGCACTGGTTCGGCAACGGCGGCAAATAACCAGGTGTTGCGCGGGACTGGTCCGGGTACAACGGACTTCGGTCAGATTGCGGTTGCTCACATTCAAAGCGGCGCGCTGAGCGGCAACGGATCGAAGCTGGGTACGATCAGCGGTTCGACCAGTAGCGGCAAGTGTCTGGAATGGGATGCCAACGGGAATATCGTCACTGCGGCCAGCAACGCGGCCTGCGGTTCAGGCGGCGGCGGTGCGGCCTGGTCTGGACTGACTGATCCGGGCGCAAACCTCAGCCTGGCGATGGGCACACGCCTGACGGCGTTTACCTGGGCGGGCAATTACGGCAGCACAGCAGCATTTGATTTTCTGGCCAGCGACACATCTGCAACGGGCGCGTTGTTGAGCCTGCGAACCGGTGTCAGCACATTGATGCCGCCGCTATTTGTCAGCGCACGCGGCGGGCAATCCCTGAAAGCCGACAACCTGGGCAACATCATTCTGGGCAAGGACAACATCGGCGGGGGAGATGCGGATGGCCGAGTATATTTGGGCGTGATCGGATCGAACGGGACGCCCAGCGGCACTCCGACCGCGATTACCGGTTACGCACCGCTTACGCTGGAAAGCGACGGCATCAACGCGGAATACGCTCTTTGGGCTTACCTGGGGAGTGCCTGGCGCGATCTGTCCGGTACGATCAAACGCTGGGATTTCGCCAGCGGATCGGGCAACCAGACGCTGGATTTCAATTCGTCCAGTTCGGCCAATGTCACGCGGCAATTTACGGCCAGCGGCGGCAACGTGACATTCACGGCGTGGAATAACCCGCCGCGTAATGGTTCGCTGGTGACGATCATCATTGTTCAAGACGGCACGGGAAGCCGAACCGTCACCTGGCCAAGCAACGTCAAATGGAGCGGCGGAACTGCGCCAACCTTGACGACGACGGCCAACAAACGGGACATCTTTCAATTCGTATGGGATGGCTCGAATTATTACAACGTTTCGCAATCGCTGAATCAGTAAGGCTATGGCAGACACACCAGGCATCGTTAAATTTCCAGCCGCGCTTGATTCGCCGGATTCGCTGATCCGTGTAGGTAACGGGCTTGTCACTACGCTAGTTGCCGACATCACGGCTGGGCAAACGTCGTTTGTGGTGGCCAACGCAGCAGCGTGGCCAGCCAGCGGCATTGCTACGATTCAAAAACGAGTGGCAAAGGACGTGGGCGGCGAAACCGTGTATCTGCCGATTGGTCCTCTGGAAATCATCACCTTTGAAGCGTCTGGCAATAATCTTTCCAGCGTCTTGCGCGGCAGACAGGGCACAGCGGCAATTCCCCACGACGCCGGTGATTACATCGAATGTCGGCTTACGGCGCTCCATCACGAAACCCTGCGCGACGGGTTGTTAGCGATGGAAGCCAAACTGGGACGCGATGCCAGTTTGCCCGACGTCGGTAAACAGTTGGTCGGAACTGCGAGCGGTTCAGCTTGGCAGGATCGCACGTATCGGCATGTGCAAGGCGTTGCCGCAACGGTTTGGACAATTACACACAATCTGGCTTGCAGACCCAGTGTCACCGTCGTGGATTCGGCGGGCACATTGGTGATCGGCCAGGTCGAATATCTGGACGATAACAACGTCCGGTTGACATTCTCTGCTGCGTTTGGCGGCGAGGCTTATCTAAATTGAGGTAAACAATGGCACAGAGCGTTTTGACTCCGTTGGATATGAATCAGTTGGAAATTCGGCAGCAAGTGATGCACTTGCTCGCCGCCGATCCGGGCAGCCCTACTAATGGGCAGTTCTGGTATCAGACCTCGGCGCATTCCATTCGCGCGCGCCGTAACGGAACAACCGTTGTGATTCCAGGAAACCTGCAAGTCACCGCGCCGATCACCAACAGCGGCACACAGGACGCTCCTAATATCGGCATCAGCGCGGCCACGTCTGGCGCTGCTGGTTCAATGAGCGCAGCCGACAAGGCCAAGCTAGACGCGGCGACCGATGCGGCGACGAACTCTACGTTGGTGATGCGAGATGCCAGCGCCAGATTTAAGGCGGCTGATCCTTCGGCGTCATCTGACGTAGCGACAAAAAACTACGTGGACAATTCCGTCGCGGGCATCAAATGGAAAGAATCTGTCCGAGTAGCCACTACCGCGAATGGAGCGCTGGCTTCAGCTTTTGCGAACGGCCAAACAGTGGATGGCGTAACGCTGGTGACTGGCGACCGCATTCTCATCAAAAACCAGACGACAGGCAGCGAAAACGGCATTTACACCGTAAACGCCAGCGGCGCTCCAACCCGCGCAACCGACGCCGATTCTGCCGCCGAAATCCTGCAAGCTGCCGTGTGGGTGCAGGAAGGAACAACGAACGCCGATTCGGGTTGGGTATGCACAACCAACGCGCCGATAACTCTCGGAACTACGTCGTTGGCGTTCTCGCAATTCAACGGCGGGACTTCCTACACCGCAGGCGCTGGCCTGACGCTTTCCGGCAACCAGTTCAATGTCGGCACGGCCAGTAGCGGCCGGATCGTCGTCAACGCTGATGATATTGATCTGGCGTCCGGCATTGTCACGCCGGGCACCTATCGCAGCGTGACTGTTGACACCTATGGGCGAGTGACGGGAGGGACAAACCCGACGCTGATTCAGCGGTTTACGCAAACCATCGGGAATGGGTCGGCAACCTCCTTCACGATCAACCACGCGCTGGGCGTGCAAGATGTGATCGTTCAGATTTACCGGAATGGCTCCCCTTTTGATGTCGTGTTGGCGGACATTGAATTGACCGATGCCAACAACGTGACGGTGCGGTTTGCTGTCGCCCCAACGACCAACCAATTCAAAGTTGTCGTTATTGGATAGGCTATGGAATTTCACGGAAACCCAACCATCAAAACAAATCAACTCTCTAACCGAGTGCTCGCGTCGCCGTCTGGTTCCAGCGGCGACATGGTGCCTCGCGTTTTGCAGGCGGTAGATGTTCCATTTTTGAACGGCTTCACAGACGCAGCCCCAGTGCGAACCGACGTTATCCCATATTACAACGTCGGGGCGGGCGCAAATCGAGACTGCACTGTGCAACAATTACTCAGCCTGGCTTTGAAAGGCTTTGTTCAAGGATTTATTCCCCGCTATTCCACAACAACACAAATTCAGGTGACACCCGGAATCATCCACCTGGAAAATGGGACAATCCTTGAAAGTACATCAACGATCAGCAAGTCGCCTTCATTGTCGGCAAATACATGGTACTACCTTTACGTTTACCTAAATGGCTCAACGGTAGATGTGGAGGTTTCGACAACCGCGCCAGCGGCTGCCTATACAGGCCTGGCACGAAGCAAAACCAGCGACACATCGCGTCGCTACATCGGCGCGTTCCGCACAAACGGCAGTTCGGAAATTCAAAATTTCTGGTGCGAAGGCTCAGGGGACACGCTGGATTATATGTGGCGTCTGGATGTCCCCTCACTGAAGCGTGCGATGGGCGGAGGCACGGCCACCAGCAAAACCGCTGTGTCGCTGAGTTCACTGTCAGCCACTGGCGGCTCCGGTTCGACGGCGTCAGGCGTCCCGGATAGTTCAGGACTGGTCAAAGCGGCGATCCTTCGTCTGGTAAACCTGTCCACTAACGGGGCGGTACTCTATATGGACAATTCCGAAATGACTGGCACCAGTGGGGCGGGAACTGGGGGCGTGGGCATTTTGCAAGACGCGGATATTGTGCTGCCGTTTCCGATCAACGATAGCCGCGAGGTGCGCTATTCGTGGAATGCCTCGCCGACTGGGCCGGGTGCGTACTTGGACGTGATCGGCTTCAAACTGGGTAGATGATGCTGTGGCCGGATTTCAAATTTGGGAGTCCCACGTTTAACGAACTGACGTTCGACCATTGGATTGTGGTCGCAGCGGAGTTGGTTCCTATTGACCGTGTCTGTGTGGCTGGCCCGTTTATCTGGGAAGTTCGGGTAAGTGCTCCCCTGAACTATCAACTGGATTTGGCAGCGCCATTTGCGTGGCAGGTCAGTTTAATGTCCGAATTTAAGTGCTGATATGGCCAAACGAATAGACATCAAAGGAAAAGTGGCCGGTGACGATCTGCGCGTCCACGTGACGGTGACTGGTATACCGGCGGGGCAGACCGTGGTGAAGGCTTGGCTGACGATCAAATCCAAGCGGTCTGACGCCGACAACCAGGCCATCGTTCAGAAGATTTTGATTGCTGGGTTCAGTCATACCGGAACCGATCCGGTGACCGCGACGTGGAATTTTGATTTGACCGCAGGCGACACGGCCAATTGCAAGCCGCAGACAACCTATGAGTATGACATTCAAGTTAAGACCAGCACGGGCTTGCTAGACACTCCGATTACTGGCCAGATCGTCTTTGAACAGGGCGTGACGGCAGCCACGACCTAGCTTTCAATAGGAAAGGGCGGAACTTCCGCCCTTTTTCTTTTGACTCTCTCAATATAGGATTCCGGCGATTATCTCAGAAAATCAGGCGCAATTATCGCGTTTGCGCGCACTGCCG
>Ga0116143_10000832_pt1 | contig 40300 bp, 44 predicted proteins | sample AD_UKC034_MetaG_FD_89745 | JGI IMG/M metagenome (GOLD analysis project Ga0116143, IMG submission 89745) | Active sludge microbial communities of municipal wastewater-treating anaerobic digesters from USA - AD_UKC034_MetaG | ecosystem: Engineered > Bioreactor > Anaerobic > Digestate | place: USA... | reverse complement strand
GCCGCAAGCATCATGGCGATCGAGCTGTTCGGCCCGCGGATCGCGCCGTATGCGGCGCTGGTCTGTATCATCAGCTTTTTGATGACCGGCCATCGCAGCGTGTATCCGTCGCAGATACTGGCGTTCAAAAAATCAAAATTGATCGATATCGAGCTTGGAAGGGAAATAGAGAAGAGCAAACCGAAGATATGACGGGACGGGGGCTTTTATGATGAAGATCGTTCTTATCGGCCTGGGCGGGGCGCTCGGCGCTGTTTGCCGGTATATACTCTCGGCCATTGATTATAGGCTGTCGGACGAGGTATTCCCGGTGAGCACTCTTGTGGTCAATTTGTCAGGGTCGTTGCTCATAGGGTTTTTGTGGGGACTGTTCGAGGTGACGGCGGTTTCATCGAATGTGAGGATGTTCGTTTTTATCGGCATACTCGGAGGGTTTACGACGTTCTCGACGTTCGCTCTTGAGAATTTCAATCTTATGCGAGACGGGGAGCATACAATCGCATTCGCAAATATCGTTTTATCGAACGTGCTGGGCATCGGGCTGGTTTTTGCGGGATACTGGCTGTCCAGAATGGCCGTTAATCTGTATAAATAAGGGGGGGCAATGCATATCCCGGAAGAAGGCATGCTGCTGCGGGTTTTTATCGGTGAGAGCGACCAGTATAAAGGCAAGGCTCTCTATGAACAGATCGTTTTGAAGGCGCGCGAGCTGAACCTGGCAGGCGCAACGGTCCTGCGGGGAATCATGGGGTTCGGGGCAGACAGCCGGGTTCATACGGCAAAGCTCTTGCGCTTATCCGAGGACCTGCCTGTTGTCATCGAGATCGTGGATTCGAAAGAAAAGCTGGATACCTTGCTGCCTTTTTTGGATGAGGTGGTCGAGGAAGGGTTGATCACGCTCGAAAAGGCCCGGGTGATCAAGTACCGGCATAAAGGGTAACGAGGTATGGCAGTTTCCATAAAAAGAAAGTTCAGGGAATGCGTTTCGACCATACCGGGAGGAAAAAAACTCGTCTGGCTGATCGATTCTTTATTATTTCGCGTCCGCCGGGGAGTTTCGAAGCCGGAAGACATTTTTTCTTTGTATTACAGAGAAAACGCCTGGGGCGATCCGGAGAGCGTTTCCGGCCGCGGATCGACGATAGAAAATACGGAAAATATCCGCAAGGAGCTTCCGGTATTGCTTCGGAAGCTGGGCGTGCGGTGTATGCTGGACGCGCCGTGCGGCGATTTCAACTGGTTCAGACTGGTCGAGCTGCCTGAGGGGGTTCGGTATCTGGGAGGAGATATCGTCGAACCCATGATCGTTGAGAACCAGAGGAAATACGGCAATGCCCTGACCTCTTTTTCCGTCATCAACGTGATCGAGGATAAGCTTCCTGACGTTGACCTGTGGCTGTGCCGGGACGCGCTCAACCATTTATCCAACCGGGACATACTTAAGACGCTGCGCAACCTGCTCGCAAGCAATATACGATATTTCCTGGTGTCAACTGATCCTTTGTGCAGCCGCAACGAGGATATACCGACCGGAAGCTGCCGCAGACTGAACCTGGAACTGCCGCCGTTCAATTTCTGCAAACCCGTATTGGAGATAGACGAGATCAGGCAGGGCGCGCTGGCGGGGAAATTGTGTCTGTGGGAACGCGAAACTCTGGTCCAATGCCTTGCCGGTAACAGGGTGATGCGGTTCGTAATCCGAGCTGAATAATGTATGGCTGTGCGTTTCCTGAATTTCAGGAAGCGGCAAAAAAGGAGGAGAAGACATGGGCACAGTTTATTATTTCGGCAAAGACAATCAGAAAATCGGTCCGTTCGACCGGGAGGCCATCAAAAAAAAGATTACGGAAGGCCGGATCACTTCCCAAATGCTTGCATGGTGCGAGGGGATGAATAATTGGAAGCCTGCCGGAGAGATCCAGGAATTAGCGGAATTATTCAAAGGCCGCACCCAGCCGCCGCCTTTGCCCGCAGACAAAACAACGCCTCCGCCGCTTCCCGGAGATGGGATGCCGGTGGGACTGAGTCCTCTGGAAGAAAAAGCCTATCGTTTCGCGACGGCGGTTTATCGTCCGTGGAGGGGGAAGCTTTCGCCTTTGGGCATCTATGTGAGGAAGAATCCCAAGAACTCGGTTTATGTTTCGTTAGGGACTATTGCCGTCATGGTCCTTGCAGTTATCTTCATTGCCCTCGCGTTCACTCCGGGCGGTGATCAGGACCAGGCTCAGCAATACCCTCAGGGTCAGCAGCAAATGATGATGTCGCCGGACGCCCAATGGCAGGCGCAGCATCGTGCTGTGATGGATGCGCAAAGCGAGGCCTCAAGGATCAGCGATGAAGTTTACAAGTACCGGCGTGACCGGCAGGACGCGGCGGATGATTACCGCCGAAGAGTGCTGACATCGGATGATTGACGGGGAAGGTGTTTCAATAGCGAACAGCGCACATAAGTAAGAAAGGGGTAAAATGAAACAATGGTATGAATCATTATTTGAGAACTATGCGCGTAAATACGACAACGAGCCTTTTGTTCAGGGGACTTTAGGCGAATGCGACTTTATTGAGCAGGAGGCCGGGCAAGATAGATCAATAAAGATCATCGATATCGGATGCGGCACGGGCCGTCATGCGATCGAACTGACAAAAAGGGGATATCATGTGACCGGTGTTGATCTTTCCGAAAATCAGATCGAAAGGGCGCGGGAAAAGGCGCGCGAGGCAGGCGTGGCCATTGACTTCCAAATACAGGATGCGCGCGATCTTCCGTTTGACAAAGAATTCGATCTGGCGATCATGCTGTGCGAAGGCGGGTTTTCCCTTATGGAAACGGATGAGATGAACTTCGCAATCCTCAGGAGCGCGGCAAAGGCGCTGAAAAGTAAAGGCAAGTTCATTTTCACCACGTTGAACGGATTGTTCCCGCTGTTCCATTCGGTCAATGACTTCTATAAGTCTGCGCAGAAAGAGGGACAGTCCCAGTGCAAGGAGTCCTCATTTGACCTGATGACGTTCCGCGATCATAACACTGCTGTTTTTGAGGATGATTCCGGCAATAAAAAGGAGCTGAAGTGTAACGAGCGTCATTACGTGCCCAGCGAGATAACGTGGCTGTTAAAAAGCCTCGGATTCAAAAAGATCGATATTGTCGGCGCGACGCTCGGGGCGTATTCCAGGAGCGAGAAGCTCACGCCCGATCATTTCGAAATGCTTGTCATTGCGGAAAAGTGAAAAACGCGCTGAGGTATCTTTTATCTGCGTGCGCACTGAGGAAACGTGCCGAATCGCCGGGGCCGGTGCTGCAGGATTTCAGCGAGTTCTCCGGCATCCCGCTGTCCACGATACGGGCGCGCATCAAGAAGTTCCCCTCGCTTATGAACCGCGAATGGGACCGCATTCCTTCCCATGACCATACCGGTAAGGCCCGGGAATTCTATTCAGGATCGGAATATTACATATACGATCTCTTATCGTACAATCCCGGCAAAGAGAAGCTCATCGCAAAGCTGAACCGGTTTAATCCCGGGATCATAAAGCTCGTCAGGGAGCATCCGGGAAAGGAGTTCCTGGAGTTCGGCGGCGGCACCGGCCTGTTCTGCGAGATCGCTTGCGAATTCGGCAAACACGTCACGTATCTCGACGTGCCGGGTAAGATCAGCGATTTTGCCCGATGGCGGTTCAACAAGCATGGTATCAGGGCGGATATTATTATCGTGGATCCGGTCATGCCTTTGGAACTGAACGGTCAGTACGATATTATATTTACGGATGCGGCCCTGGAACATGTCGTGGATCCCGTGCAGGCGGCGGGGGAGCTGTCGTCGCACGTGCGCGATAACGGGCTTCTGGTCCTGCTCATCGATCTCAGCGGGCCCAGCGATAAGTTCCATATGCATCGCGCATGCGATATAGAGGCGATACACGGCGCGGTCAAGAGCAGCGGGTTGCGGAATCTGTTCGGGGAACATACGTACTGCTCCGCGTGGAAAAAGGACATGCGGAATGAATAATGGATCTTCGCATACGGCGACGATGAGTAATTGAATTTGCCTGAAGCATCCGGGTTGGCTGTTGGTGCAAGGGTTGAATGGCTGTGAATAGATGTGTTAACCGGTGGTGTAAGTGGCGCGAGATGATTTTAAGCATTTTAAAGGGGTTAAGTGATTTGGAGTGAGGGAGTTGCGTTAAATTGAGTTGAAAATCAAAAATTGTTGCAATGTGCAACAATAGGAAGCAATAGGAAACAATGGAAGTCACAAAATATGAGCGCCGCAGAGTCGATTACGCTAAGTAATTTTGAACTAACACGATTCTTTTTTGCCATAGTGTTGCTATTGGTTTTTTCGCACTTTTTTGGGTATGTATTTCATAAATATAAACTTCCTAAGGTGATAGGCGAGATTTTCGGCGGATTTTTATTAGGACCTTCCGTATTAGGCCATTTTTTTCCTCATGTGCATAAGTGGTTGTTTAGCGCCTTTGCTGAAGAAGGTAAGCTTATTTCGCTCATTTACTGGTTTGGGTTGATCCTGCTGATGTTCGTTTCGGGTTTTGAGATTCAAAAGCGATATAGCGGCGAAGATAAAAGAATCGTTGGGGCCGTAATCTTAGGAGCAACCGTAATACCGTTTTTTGCAGGCTGGCTTGCGCCCTCTATATACGATTTTTCCGGCTACATTGGCCCTAAGAATAACATGCTTGCGCTACAGATAGTGATTGCCATTGCCGTGGCAGTTACTTCCATACCCGTTATTTCCAAGATATTCATCGATCTTGACGTTCTTCATTCGCGCTTCGCTAAAGTAGTATTAGCGGCTGCAACCATACAGGATATTATATTATGGATTGCATTAGCTATTGCAACCGGTTTGGTTAGCGCAGCAACCATTTCATTTGCTGGCATAACCTCCTCCGTGTTAATCACTGTCGCTTTTTTTATTTTAACCCTTGTCTTTATGCCAAAGGTAATGCATTTTGCTAACACCTTAAAATATAATCTATTAATCAAGTCGTCAGTGGCTGGGTACGTTTTGTTTATCTGTTTTCTTTTTTCGGCACTTGCCAGTATCTTAAGCGTCAATATAGTCTTTGGAGCATTCCTCGCAGGAATAGCGATTGGTTTAATGCCTAATGAAAAATTTGAGAAAGAGAAGAATCATGTTAAGGAAATAGGGCTAGCTTTTTTTATTCCGATTTATTTCGCGATAGTTGGACTGAAACTGGATTTGATACGTCATTTCGATCTTGGATTTTTATTATGGTTTTTGCTTTTTTCATCATTTTTTGAACTCACCGGCACGATGATAGTTGCAAAAATTATTAAGAAAGACTGGTTATCAAGTTTTAATTTGGGTGTCGCAATGAATACACGGGGAGGTCCGGGGATAGTTCTTGCAACAGTTGTTTTCGATTTAGGTATTATCAATGAAACATTTTTTGTAGTGCTCGTATTAGCAGCAATCATTACCTCTTTGGTTGCAGGATACTGGTTTAGATATGTATTATCAAAAGGTTGGGAACTCTTGAAATGAAGAGAAATTCTAAAGGAGGTGCCTATGAATGATTTTAAAAAAGGATCTGGTTCTTTATAATAAGGAAGGTGAGATTATAGCCACTTTCCCTGAGGAGCTTAGATAAATTACTCAGCAAAAAGAAAGAATGCGAAGAGCAAGTAAATCAAATATTAGATGAACCGGATAAAAAAATCGTCCGCAAGGCAGAAAAAAGAAAGCTTAAAAGGTACAATCTTTCTCAAGCAGCAAAGATACTCAATGTGCCAAGACAAACTTATATTACTGGATTAAGAAAGGCTGGGTTAAGCCCTGGCGCAATGCGATAGAATTGACAAAGAACCGAACGGTATGATAAATTCTGGCACTTTTCTTAACAGCTTAATTTACAAGGCGATAAGAGGTATATAATAAGTAATAAACAGACGTTTTAGTAACTTGTAACTTATTATAGAGCCGTCGCGATTTTTAAAAAAAGGAGTTAACGCATATGGTTAGATTAGCGCGATATATTATCGCGGTTTTTGCTATTGTTCTTTGCGCATGCGGTTGTGAGCCTCCTGCGCGCACGCAGTCGATTGCCAGCGCTATTTCAGCAGACAAAGTGCCGATTGCCTACGCGGTGTACGGCCCGGCGGCTGAGCCGGCTGTGGTCTTTGTGCACGGGTGGAGCTGCGACAGTCGGTATTGGCACGATCAAATCCCGTATTTCTCGAAGAAATACCGGGTAATTACTGTCGATTTGGCCGGCCACGGCAATTCCGGTTTCGGCAGGAAAGTCTATACAACAGAATCGTTCGGCCAGGACGTGGCTGCAGTATTGCGGAAGCTTGATGTGAAGAAAGCAGTATTGGTGGGCCATTCAATGGGAGGAGAGATAATTCTGTATGCGGCTAAGATCTCGCCTGAACGGGTGGCCGGCCTGGTCGGGGTCGATACTCTTGAAGATCTGGGGATGGTGTATCCGGATGAGATAAAAAATAGTATCTATGCGCCGATCGCCGCGGATTTTGTTCCGGAGGTGCAGAAGTTTGTCCGCAGTATGTTCCCGGCCGGCGCCGATAAAACTTTGGTTGATGCCGTCGCCCTGGATATGTCATCGGCTCCGCAGGAGGTGGCGTTGAGCTCGATGCGGGAATATTTCAAGGTATCGGCCCTGGAGTTGATCAAAGGTCTGACAGTGCCGCTGAAAAGTGTCAACGCCGACTTATTTCCGACCAATGTTGACGGAAACAAAAAGCTTGTGCCGTCATACGAGATGGCGCTGATGAAAGGACGCGGTCATTTCATCATGCTGGAAGACCCGGGCCGGTTCAATGTGCTCCTGGAGCGGATGATCGACAGGATCCTTGCAGAGACAAAAGAAAAGAAGTGAAATAGAGGATAGTTTTTTCCTGTAAGAACCGATGAATGTGCGAGACATTTTGACTCAAAATTATTAAAATACGCGACTTAAAAATTTGGCTGACTTATGAAAGATAAAACAGTTGCAAAAACAAAGGTGTTCCTGAAGTCCTTCGGCTGTCAGATGAATGTGCGGGATGCAGAGGTGATCGCCGGGCTTATGAAGAAGGCGGGGTATTCGCTGACCGATGACGAAGCCAAAGCCGATGTTGTGATATTCGTGACATGCTCGGTGCGGCAGCATGCTGAGGACAAGGTGTGGAGCGAGATCGGCAGGATCGCCAAGCAAAACAGGGCAGGGACAGTCCCGATTATCGGGCTGGTCGGATGTATGGCGCAGAATTATCAGCAGCAGGTGTTTGAGCGGTCGCCGGCAGTGGATTTTTGCGTGGGGCCGGCGGATATCGCGCAGATCCCTGATATCGTGACAAAGATCTTTGCGCACCGGAAATCTGCCGGCCGCGGCGGATTGCTGGACATGAAGATCTGGGAGACGGACGGAAGCGTGCGGCCGGAAGAGATATATCATACGGGTTTTTACGAAGAAAAAGACCATGCGTATGTGGTGATCTCCGAAGGATGTTCGAATTTCTGCACGTATTGTATTGTTCCGTTCGTGCGCGGGCCGGTCAGGCATCGGCACGCTGAGGATATTCTGTTGGAAGTCAAGGAAGCTGTCGCGGGCGGCATTACGCGGTTTACACTGCTGGGCCAGAACGTGAGTTCGTATCATTCGCCTGAACCGATGAAGGGCAAGCCCGTTGATTTTGTCGATCTGTTAATGGCTGTCAGCAATATTTCCGGATTGAAGGAAGTCGGTTTTATTACGTCGCACCCCAGGGATACGACCGTGAGGCTGTTCGAGGCAATGGCCTCATGCGATACGGTGAAAAAATACCTGCACTTGCCTGTGCAATCGGGTTCCGACAGGATCCTCGCGGCGATGAACCGCGGATATACTCGCGCCGGGTATGTTCATCTGGCGAAGGAATACCGCAGGATCGTCAAAGGAGGGCTTTTGTCGACCGATATCATCGTCGGGTTTCCCGGAGAGGCAGACGATGATTTTCAGGCAACGCATGACCTCGTCAGGGATATTGGTTTTGACACGGGGTATATTTTCAAATATTCTCCCCGGCCGAACACCAAAGCGTGCATGCTGGCCGATGATGTGGCCCAGGGCGAAAAAGTGCGGCGCCATAAGGTAATCCTCGATCTGCAAAAGTCGATATCCAAAAGCAGGAAAAGAAGCGTTGCCTAATCGCAAAAGCCGTTTATAATAAAACCATGAGAAAAATACTGTGCGCAGCGTGTATTGTACTGGCATTGCAAACCGGCGTCCATGCGATGAATCTCGACGCAGTGAAACGGCATTTTCTCGCCAGCGAGTGGAAGGCGGGGATCAGGGAGGGCGAGGCGCTGCTGGCAAAGGCCCGGCGCAATTCTGCCGGCCTTGACGAATTGTATTATTATCTGGCGCTGTGTTATCTGAAGGACGGCAATTATCTGCGCACGTCGGATATCTGCGAGATACTTTTGAACGAGTTTCCCCGGACGCGGTTCAGGGAGCAGGCGCATTTTGTGCTGATCGACGCGTATGACCGTAACGGCAATGCGCAGCAAACGCTTAAATATGCGCAGGACTTCCTGAAAAAATATCCCGATTCGGTGCATAGAAAGGATGTCGAGACGCGGCAGGCGCGATTGAAAGCGCGGCAGGCGGCCGGGCCGGCGGCGGTTGTCGTTGCGCCGAGCCCGACAATATCGGCGCCGATGCCTGCAATGCCTGCGTCCGTTGCGGCCGCGCCTGCGCCTGCGGCTGCGGCTGTGGAACCGGCTGTTCATGTTCCGCCGGATGTGCAACAGGAAGATATCGATATTGTGCTTGCCCCGGGCATTCGCCAGCAGGCAGCGGCACAGCCCGCGGAACAGGGCCGGCAGTTCTGGGTTCAGGTCGGAGCTTTTTCGAACAATAAGAACGCCGGCAATCTGGCAAAGAAGCTGCGCGCTGTTTCGTACAAAGCGTCGGTGATCAAAAGTACGCTGAACAACAGGGATGTGTTCAAGGTGCGCGTCGGGCCGTATTATTCCAAAGACGAAGTCGATTCGGTGTCCGCGAAATTGAGCAGGCAGGGATATCCGACCAAGATCATTCAGTGATCCATGAGACCGCGCTTAATATTCCTTGTGGGGCCGACTGCATCGGGCAAGACCGATGTTTCGATCGAGCTGGCAAAGCGGATCAACGCTGAAATAATTTCGTGCGATTCCATGCAGGTATACCGGGGCATGGATATTTTGACGTCAAAGCCGTCGGCCCGGGACCGCCGCAGGATCGTTCATTATTGCGTTGGATTCATTCCTCCATCGCAGGAATACAATGTGTCGCAATTCCGGGCCAGGGCGCTGAAGGCGGTGAAGGCGATCCTGCGAAAGGGAAAAATCCCGCTTTTCGCCGGGGGCACGGGTTTGTACATGACGGTGCTCATCGACGGCATCTTTCAGGTGAAGGCTGAGGATGAGGCGGTGCGCAGGCGGTTGTACCGCGCGGCTGAACGATCGGGCAGCGCGATGCTGCATAAGCGGTTGTTGCGCGTTGATCCGGATGCTGCCGCGAAGATACATCCGAACGATACGCGCAGGATCGTCCGGGCTCTGGAAGTATTCGAAGTGACGGGGAAACCCATCACCGAGCTGCAAAAAAACCGCCGCGGCCTGGCTGTGGATTTCGATGTGAGGATATTCTGCCTTGACCTTGACCGCGCGGAATTGTATCGCAGGATCAATGACAGGGTCGATATGATGTTCGAGCGCGGGTTGATCCGTGAAGTGAAAGGCCTGCTGAAAAAGAAGCCTGGCAAAACAGCGTCTGCGGCTATCGGAATACGGGAAGTGAGCGATTATCTCGCAGGGCGCGCGAGCCTGGATGACGCAAAGGAACAGATGAAGCAGAATACGCGCAATTACGCCCGCAGGCAGTTGACGTGGTTCAGAAAAGATACGCGCATTGAGTGGATACCGGTATCTCCGGGCGATACGTGCCGCGGTGTGTGCAAAAAAATAGAAAAGAGGCTTTGATATATGGAACGGGTGCTTTTGGTCACGATCAAATGGCGGCATGAGACCGACGCGTGGACGCTCGACGACCTGGCGCAGGAGATGGAGGAATTGATCGGCGCGACCGATGCGGTCATTGTCGAGCATATCGCCTGCAACGTGGACGGCCCGACGGCGAACTTTTTCGTCGGCAAGGGCAAAGCTGAGGAGATCGCCATGGTCGCCGCGGACGCGCAGGTGGACGCGGTTATTTTCAGCCGGGACCTTTCAGGCACGCAGCAGCGCAATCTCGAGGATGTGATCGGCCGCAAAACCATTGACCGCACCCAGCTGATCCTTGACATATTCGCGCATCATGCGAAAAGCCCAGACGGCAAGATGCAGGTGGAACTGGCGCAATTGCAGTATTTGATGCCTCGGCTTCTGGGCAAGGGTTTGATCCTGTCGCGTCAGGGCGGCGGTATCGGCACGAGCGGGCCGGGCGAGACCAAACTTGAGATCGACCGCAGGCGTATCCGCACCAAGATCGAGAAGCTCCAGGAGGACCTGCGCCATGTGAAGATGCACCGGGCAACGGCGCGCAAAAAACGCAAGGAGAATGCGGTCCCGTCCGTGGCGCTCGTCGGATACACGAATGCGGGCAAATCCACGCTGCTGAACGCGCTCACGCAGGCACAAACGGTGGTGCACGACGGCATGTTCACCACGCTCGACCCGCTGTCAAAGGCTTTGCGGCTACCCAACGGAGAGAATATCGTTATTTCGGATACGGTCGGGTTCCTGCATAAGCTGCCGCATAATTTGATCGAAGCGTTCAAGGCAACGCTTGAGGAGGTCATTGAGGCAGACCTTCTTTTGCACGTGCTCGATATCAGCCATCCGAGGGCGCTGGAGCATTATAAGTCGGTCAATGATGTGCTCGAGGAGCTGGGCGTGCACGAAAAGCCGGTTATCGCGGTCCTGAACAAAGCCGACCTTGTCGAAGACAAGGCATTGCTGCGGAATTTCGAAGAGTCGTATCCGTGCGCTGTGCTCATCAGCGCTACTGCGGGAACTAATTTATCCGGCCTGCTTGAAAAGATCCAGGAGAATTTTAAGGACACGATCGTTACTCTTAACCTGAGGATCCCGCATACCCGCATGGACCTGGTCAGCCAGTTCTACAAGATCGGGAAGGTTGTTGATATTCAATACCAGCAGCGTGCTATCAAGGTCATGATCAACCTGCCAAAAGTTACCTCAGAAAAGATCCTGCGCGAAAAAGACATCGAATTGCTCGAGTAAGGGAAAGGCTAAAAACGGGGTCAGAATTATTTATTTGCTTCGAACGAGGTAGGCATCAAATAAATAATTCTGACCCCGTTTTTAGCCTTTTAGATTTTTAGAACTGTTAGGATATCTAATAAAATTTGTAATAAAAACTTGACAAAATTATTTGGTTGTGGTATAAATTTATTGAAAGCGAGGAGAAGCATATGGGAACGTTTGAGATACGAATAAGCCCTGACGAGCCGGTTTATGTGATAAGCGTAGTGAGCAAGCTTGTGGGTATACCTATATGGACCCTTCGTCAATTGGATAAGGCAGGCCTGGTGTGCCCGAAGCGGATCGGAAAAAAGAGCCGTCTTTATTCGAACAAGGATGTGAGGCGGCTTGAGTATATTCATTATCTGATGGAAGAAAAGCATGTGAATATCCGCGGCATCAAGGTGATCATAGAGATGGAAAGGGCTGAATAGATTTTTTTTAGCAGGTAGTTAGCAGTCAGCATAACTGACTGCTAATATAAGGAGGCAGCATGAGATCAGAAAAGATGACGCAGAAATTAAAGGAAGGGTTGGAACTTGCTGTTTCGTCAGCGCAGAGCAAGAATCATCAGCAGATCGAGCCTGAGCATCTTGATCTGGCGCTTTTGCGGCAGGAGGACAGCGTTCTTGTTCATATTCTTGATGCGCTTGCGGTGCCGTCGTTCGGCGTGATCAACGCGGTCGAATCGGCGATCAACGGGTTTACCGAAGTGGCAGGGGCTCATGCGCAGCCGTATTTTTCCCAGAGGCTGAATAAGGTCTTCAAGGATGCCGAGCATGAGGCGCACGGATTGCACGACGAGTTCATTTCAGTCGAACATATTCTTCTGGCTGAATTCTCCGACAGCCGTTCCGTTCTTATTGAGGAATTGAAGAAGCATAATGTGACCAAGGACGCGGTCCTGTCCGCGCTCGCAGGCATTCGAGGAAGCCAGCGGGTGACTGACGAGAATCCCGAAGCCAAATACAAACCGCTTGAGAAATACGGCAGGGACCTGACGCAGTTGGCGAACCAGGGCAAGCTTGATCCGGTTATCGGACGCGACGACGAAATACGCCGTGTGATCCAGGTGATCCTGCGCAGGACCAAGAACAATCCGGTGCTGATCGGCGAGGCAGGCGTGGGAAAGACTGCTATTGTGGAAGGTCTTGCTCAGCGTATTTCCCAGAAGGACGTGCCTGAAGGGCTTAAGAACAAGAAGATCGTGGTGCTGGATATGGGAAGTCTGATCGCGGGCGCGAAGTTCCGCGGGGAGTTCGAGGACCGGCTCAAGGCTGTGCTGAAAGAGGTTGAATCGAAGAATGGGGAGATCATATTATTCATCGACGAAATGCATACGCTGGTGGGCGCAGGCGCGGCTGAAGGCGCGGTGGATGCGTCGAACATGCTTAAGCCTGCGCTTGCGCGCGGGCAATTGCGCTGTATCGGCGCGACCACGCTCGATGAATACCGAAAATATATTGAAAAGGACGCGGCGCTGGAGCGCAGGTTCCAGCCGGTGTATGTAGAACAGCCGAGCGTCGAGGATACGATCGCCATACTGCGGGGCCTTAAGGAGCGGTATGAGCTGTATCACGGGGTGCGCATCAAGGACGGCGCGCTGATCGCTGCGGCGCAGTTGTCGAACAGGTATATCACCGGCCGTTTCCTGCCGGACAAGGCGATCGACCTGGTGGATGAAGCGGCGTCGCATCTGCGCATGGAAATAGATTCCAAGCCGCAGGCGCTGGATGTGGCGGATCGACGGATCCTTCAGCTTGAGATCGAGCGCCAGGCTTTGAAAAAAGAGAAAGACGATGCTTCGAAAGAGCGTCTGAAGGCGCTTGAGAAGGAGCTTGAGGATACGAAAAAGACCAGCGCCGAGCTGACAGGCCGCTGGAAAAAGGAAAAGGAATCGATCCTTGAGGTGCGCAGGATCAAGGAGCAGATCGAGGAGGCAAAGCGCGAAGAGAAGGATGCTGAGAAAAAAGCCGATCTGAACCGTGTTGCGCAGATCCGCTACGGCCTGCAGCGGGAACTTGAGGAAAAATTGAAAGCGGCAAGCGCGAAGATGGCAAAAGGCCAGGAGGACGGATCATTGTTGAAAGAAGAGGTCGATGAGGACGATATTGCCACGGTGGTGGCAAAGTGGACAGGGATCCCCTTGACCAGACTGCGCGAAGGCGAAACGCAGAAACTGCTTCAAATGGAAGAGCGCTTGCAGGCGCGCGTTGTGGGGCAGGATACGGCGGTGAAGGAGGTCGCCGGTTGTATCCGCCGCGCCCGGTCGGGATTGAGCGATCCGCACCGGCCCGCGGGCGTGTTCATATTCGTGGGGCCGACCGGCGTGGGCAAGACTGAGCTGGCCAAGTCGCTGGCGTGGTTTTTGTTCGACGACGAGCAGGCGCTCGTGCGCATCGATATGTCCGAATACATGGAAAAGCATTCGGTGTCGCGGCTCATCGGCGCGCCGCCGGGATATGTCGGCTATGAGGAGGGCGGACAGCTGACCGAGGCGGTGCGCAGGCGGCCGTACTCGGTAATATTGTTCGACGAGATCGAAAAGGCGCACGGCGACGTGTTCAACGTGCTCCTGCAGATATTCGACGACGGCAGGCTCACCGACGGCCAGGGCCGGGTCGTGAATTTCAAGAACACGGTGATCGTGATGACCTCGAACATCGGCACGCAGTTGATCGACCGTGACAACCCCAGGGAGGTGATCGAACGCAAGATCGATGAAGAGTTCAAGCGGCATTTCAAGCCGGAGTTCCTTAACCGCGTGGATGAGACGATCATTTTCAACTATCTGAAGGAATCGGATATGGAGAAGATCGTGCGCATACAGCTGGGCCAGGTCGTGGAGCGCTTGAAAGAGAACAATAATGTAGGGCTTTCTGTGTCGAAAAAAGCCGTGGCGCTTCTGGCCAAAGAGGGGTTCGATCCGGTGTACGGCGCCCGGCCTTTGAAGCGGCTCATCCAGCGCAGGATCGTGGATCCGCTTGCGCTCAAGGTGCTTGAAGGCGCGGTCAAGCAGGGAGATACGGTGTCTATTGACAGCCGGTCTGAGGAGATTATCTTTAATTGACACAACAGGGTTCTGTGCTAAAATATTAAGCCTATGGTTAGACAAGTGGACCACCAGGACAGGAAGAACAAGATACTTGCAGCGACCATCAGCTTGTATATTAAAAGCGGTAACCCTGTGAGTTCTCAAGAGTTAGCGCAATTATTCGGGTTGAGCTCGGCTACGATGCGCAATATCATGGCTGAGCTTGAGGATGACGGGTATCTGTTCCAGCCGCATACTTCGGCGGGCAGGGTCCCTACTGATAAAGGGTACCGGTACTATGTGGATTTTCTCATGGGACAGGTGCAGTTGAGCTCTTTTCAGAAGGAGTCGATCCTGAACGAGTACAAGAAGCGCATCACTTCGCTTGAGGATGTGCTGGAAAAGACGACGGAGATCATTGCGACACTGACGCATTATACCGCGATCGTCTCGTTCCCCGACTGGGACGACCGGTTCATATTCGCGGGCTTAAGCAACATCATTCAGCAGCCGGAGTTTGCGGATAAGCAGAAGCTGTTCCTTATCATCAAACTGCTGGAGGAGAAGCGCCAGCTGCTGCGGCTGTTGAACGCCGATATCAACGCGCCGACGATATACATCGGCAACGAGATGGCGTGCGCGTTCGTGAATGACGAGTGTTCGCTCGTGGTGTCGCCGTATAAAAAAGGAAAGAAGGATCCCAGAAGGGGGAAAGTGGCGGTGCTCGGGCCGCGCCGCATGTCGTATGACCAGGCGGTATCGACGCTCGAGTTTGTCACGCGAACGCTGAACGAACTGCTGGAGAATTATTGATATGGATAAGAAGAATCACGAAGAGAAAAAAGAGAACAACCGCAAGGCGGACGCGCAGGCGCAGGAGGAGAAGACCGTAACCGTCCCCGAGCAGGAATACAACCGGCTCAAGGCGGATGCGCAAAAGGCGGCGGAGAATGCCGACCGGGTCCTCAGACTGCAGGCTGATTTCGAGAATGTCCGCAAGCGCTGGGAGCGGGAACGGCAGGAGTTTACCAAATTCGCCAATGAGGAATTGCTGTGCGACATGCTCAATATCGTCGATGAGCTTGAACGCAGTCTCGAGCTGTCCCAGCAGAAAAACGAGAATTATCAGGCCTTTTTAAAAGGCGTTGAGATGATCCTTGCGCATATACACGATCTTTTGAAGAAGCACGGGGTCGTTTGCATGGAAGCGCAGGGCAAATGTTTCGACCCGCAGTACCACGAGGCGCTCATGACCGTGGAAAAGGACGATTGTCCTGAGCATACGATCGTGGATGAGATGCAAAAGGGTTATATGATGAACGACCGCGTGCTGCGCACCGCAAAGGTGCAGGTATCGCGCAAGAAGCAGATGGAACAGGAAAAAGGACAGGGGAAAGATACACACGAATAAATCATGCGCTCCGACGCTTGGCAAATAGCCGCGCGCGGAGCTGGAACAAGGAGGCACATATGGCAAAGGTAATCGGAATAGACCTGGGAACATCGAACTCGGCTGCTGCGGTCATGGAAGCGGGCCGGCCGGTGATCATCCCGTCGGCTGAAGGCGCAGGCGTTGCGTCGGGCAAAGCGTTCCCGTCATACGTCGCGTTCACCAAGGACGGACAGCGGCTCGTGGGCGAGCCGGCGCGCAGGCAGGCCGCGATCAATCCGGAAGGGACCATCTATGCTGCCAAACGGAAGATGGGACAGGATTACAAGTTCAAGGCCGCGGGTAAGGATTTCACGCCCCAGCAGATCTCGGCGTTCATCCTGCAGAAGATAAAACAGGATGCGGAGGCGTATCTCGGCGACAAGGTGGAGGAAGCGGTTATCACCTGTCCCGCGTATTTCGACGATAATCAGCGCCAGGCGACCAAGGACGCGGGCAAGATCGCAGGGTTGAAGGTATTGAGGATCGTCAATGAGCCTACTGCGGCGTGCCTTGCGTACGGCCTTGAGAAATCCGAGAAAGAGCAGAAGATCATGGTGTTCGATCTTGGCGGCGGCACGCTCGATGTCACGATCATGGAAATGGCTCAGGGCGTGTTCGAGGTCAAGGCGACCTCGGGCGACACGCAGCTCGGCGGAACGGACATGGATAACGCGCTCATCGAATATATCGCGGCGCAGTTCATGAAGGAAACAGGCATCAACCTGCGCAACGACAAGATGGCGATGATGCGGCTTAAGGAAGGCGCGGAAAAGGCGAAGATCGAGCTCTCATCGAGCCTGACGACCGACATCAACCTGCCGTTCATCACCGCGGATGCGTCAGGGCCGAAGCATCTGACCATGTCCATCAACCGCGCAAAGCTCGAGGAGCTCGTCGGGCCGATCATCGAACGGTGCAAGCATCCCATGGAGCAGGCATTGAACGACGCGAAGCTGACCGGCCAGCAGGTGGACCGCATCATCATGGTCGGCGGGCCGACCCGCATGCCCATCGTGCAGAAGTTCGTCGAGGATTATGCGGGCAAGAAGATCGAGCGCGGCATAGATCCGATGGAATGCGTGGCGTTAGGCGCTGCGGTCCAGGCGGCGATCATCAAAGGCGACATGAAGGATGTGCTTTTGCTCGACGTGACTCCGCTGTCGCTGGGCATCGAGACGCTCGGCGGCGTGTGCACCAAGCTTATCGAGCGCAATACCACTATCCCGACGAAAAAAGGCCAGATATTCTCGACCGCTGCGGATAACCAGACCGCGGTCACGATCCGGGTGCTCCAGGGCGAACGCCAGATGGCGGATGACAACGTGGAGCTTGGCAGGTTCGACCTTGTAGGAATTCCTCCGGCGCCGCGCGGCATACCGCAGGTCGAGGTTACGTTCGATATCGATGCGAACGGCCTTGTGCATGTGGCTGCCAAGGACCTGGGCACCGGAAAAGAGCAGTCGATCCGCATTACCGCTCCCAAGAAGCTTTCCAAGGAAGAGATCGACAAAATGGTTCGTGACGCGGAGAAGTTCGCCGCAGAGGATACCAAGCGCAAGGAAGAAGTCGAGGCGGTAAACCAGGCGGATACGCTTGCTTATTCGACCGAGAAGGCGCTTAAGGATTACGGGGATAAGGTCGGAGCGAATGAACGCGCCGATATCGAGGCGAAGTTGAACGATCTCAAGACCGCGATCAAGGACAAGAATGTCGAGCGCATCAAGAAGAACATGGAGGAATTGCAGAAGGTGTCGCACAAGCTTGCCGAGGAAGTGTATAAGCAGGCGCAGGCCAAGCAGCAAAGCCAGGCCGGCGCAGGGGGCGCAGGCCCGCAGGGCCAGGCAGGAGAAGAGGGCCAGGCAGGCCCCGGTTTTGAATCGGCAGGGCCTCAGCCGGGCGCAGACGAACCGAAGCCGAGAAAAGGCAAGGATGACGACATCATCGACGCTGACTTCAAGGAAGAGAAATAAATGACCACGAAGCGCGATTATTATGAGATACTCGGCGTGAGCAAGAGCGCCGGTGTCGACGAGATCAAGAAAACGTACCGGACGCTGGCGCTCAAGTTCCATCCTGACCGTGTTCCTGCCGATCAGAAAAAGGCCGCGGAGGAAAAGTTCAAGGAGATTTCCGAGGCGTATGCGGTCCTGTCGGATCCTGAAAAGCGCAAGATGTACGATCAGTACGGCCACGCGGGCATTGACCAGCGCTACGCGCAGGAAGACATTTTCAGGGGCGCTGATTTCAGCTCGATATTCGGCAATATGGGCTCAGGCGGGATGTTCGAGGATCTGTTCGCGGACCTTGGTTTTGATATTTTCGGCGGTGGAGGCAGGGGAGGCCGCGGCGCAGGAGCAGGCAGGCAGCGCAGGGGCAGGGACCTGGAGATCACGGTCAATATAACGCTGGAAGAGGCTGCGGCGGGATTGGAGAAGACCATTACCGTGCCGCGGTATGAAATGTGCCAGACGTGCTCGGGTTCAGGCGCCAAGCCCGGAACGAAGAAAGCCGCATGCCAGCAGTGCCGGGGCACCGGACGGGTGGTCGTATCGAGCGGATTTTTTCAGCTTGCGCAGACATGCCCCAAATGCCACGGCCAGGGCGAAGTGATCCAGACCCCGTGCCCGGAATGCCGGGGCGAAGGCAGGGTGCGCAAGACCTCGAATATCAAGGTGAAGATACCGCCGGGGGTGGACACGGGCAACAACCTGCGCGTGCGCGGCGAGGGCGAAGCGGGCGCAGGAGGCAGGGGCGATCTGTATGTCATCATCGATATAGCGCGCCATCCGGTGTTCGAGCGCCGCGACAACGACATCATCACCGAGGTCACGGTCAGCGTCAGTAAAGCGATACTCGGCGGCGAGGTGCAGGTGCCGACGCTCAACGGCCATGTCGAGATGAAGATCCCCGCCGGCACGCAGAGCGGCAGGATATTCAGGCTGAAGGACAAGGGGATCCCCGACGTGCACGGCAGGGGAGTCGGGGACGAGCTCGTGAGGGTCAATGTGGAAATACCGGCAAAGCTTACGGCTGAGCAGAAACGGCTCATTGAAGAATTCGCCCGGCTGTCGGGCGAAGGGGCTTCCCGGGACAGTTTTGCGGATAAAATAAAAAAAACTTTCAGATAAAGGATCGACGATGCCGACGTACGACTATGAATGCACCAAATGCGGGCATACCTACGAAGTCTTCCAGAAGATGACCGATAAGCACCAGACGAAGTGCCCGAAGTGCAAAGGCAAAGTCAAGCGCCTTATCGGCGCAGGCACGGGCATCATCTTCAAGGGGAGCGGCTTCTACCAGACGGATTACAAGAAAACCGGACATCACATCGATGCCGATAGACCGGCGCCTGCAAAGCCGGCGGAATGCCCGAAGCGAAAAGAAGGATGCAATGGCTGCGGGTAGGCTGCGTTACTGGTCCCCGGTGTTGTTTTTTATGGGGTATATATTCTTCATGTCAAGCCGGGCCGGCAGCGATATCCCGTGCATCTTCGCCCGCCAGGACATCGTTTATCACTTCTGTATATATGCGCTTCTCGGCTGGTCTTTCGCGCGGGCGCTTTTTTTCGAAATGCCCCGCGCGGGCATGCTTAAAATTGTTTGCGTATGCGCGGTTTTCGGGTTATTATATGGGGTCAGTGACGAATATCACCAGAGCTTTGTGTCCGGCCGGTCCTCTGAAATATTCGATATCGTGATAGATACGGCCGGTTCGCTCTTCGGGGGAATTTTGGTTCGATGGCTACGATAAAACCGTTCCGCGCAGTTTATTACAACCAGGAGAAGGTCAGGAATCTGTCGCATGTCATATGCCCTCCGTACGATATCATCTCTCCCCGCAAGCAGGAATATTACCACGACCTCGATACGCATAATTTCATTCATATGGACCTGGGCAGGGATATTCCCGGGGACGACAAGTATCTGCGCGCGTCGAACTATTTCGAACAGTGGCTCAGGGACAGCGTCCTGGTCGCGGATGCGGAGCCGGCCATATATTTCTACAGCCACCAATATTGGGTGAACCGCGAGAAGAAAATGAGGCTCGGGTTCCTGGCGCTTCTGAAACTCGACGAGCGCAAGGCGTCGGTGTTCGGCCACGAGCACACGCGCCTCGAGCCCAAGGAGGACCGCCTGAAGCTTATCCGCCAGGTCAAGGCGAATCTGAGCCCGATCTTCGTCGTTTTCTCCGACCGCAAGCGCGTCGTCAACCAGTTGTGGAACCATCACGTGCAGAACCATCAGCCGTTCATCGACATTGTGGACGAAGACCGCAATGTCCATAAGGTGTGGCGCATCATCGACCGCAAGATCATCGATAAGGTCGCGTCGCTTATGGATAACGAAAGCATGTTCATCGCCGACGGCCACCACCGGTATGAGGTCGCCTGCGCATACCGGGATGAGATGAAAGCGAACGGGCGCGCCGGGGCTGAGGATCAGGATTATAATTATGCTTTAACCTATTTTACCCATATCGACCCGGTCGGATTGACGATACTTCCCATACACCGGCTCGTGTCGCTCGAACAGGCGCCCGATATCGACCGGCTCGCGGAGCAGTTCGGAGAATATTTCCACGTGGATGAGCTCAAGGACCGCCACAAGTTCTTTTTTATGCTGGAAAAGGCAGGCGTTGCGGAGCATGCGATCGGCATGTACCACAACGGGCGCTGCTGGCTGCTGCGGCTCAAGAACGTCAAGGCCGTGGACAAACTGATAACCGATAAACCGCAGGAATACCGCAGGCTCGACGTGTCCATCCTGAATGCCCTCATCCTGGGCAAGATCGTGAAAGGGGACCTGCGCGAGAATGCGGCGGTGAGCTTCGTGCCCGAGCGGGACGAGCTTATTGCGGCGGCCGATGCGGATCCGGCAAAGATCGCGTTTTTCCTGAATCCGACCAAGATCGACCAGATCGTCTCGGTCGCGCTCGCGGGCGAAAAAATGCCCCCGAAATCGACCTATTTCTATCCCAAGCCCGTATCGGGGCTGGTCATCTACAAACACGAAAGCTGATATGGCGCTGTTCGGCAAACCGAAATATACGATCGTCAGGCTCCAGAAAAAGGAGATCCCCGACGGCCTCTGGACCAAATGCGAGGAGTGCGGGGAGGTTTTGTATAACAAGGTGCTTGACGAGAACCTCAAGGTGTGCCCGAAGTGCGGGTATCATTTCATATTGACCGCTCCGGAGCGGATCAAAATGCTCGTCGATGAAGGAAGTTTCGTCGAGATGGACGCCGAAATTGTTTCCAACGATCCGCTCGATTTTAAAGGGCCCAAGACCTACAAGGATAAGCTCGCGCAGGACCAGGCGGCGACGGGGCTCAAGGACGCGGTCATCACCGGTGCGTGCCTCCTGAAGGGCAAAAAAGCGGTCATCGCGGTTACCGATTCCCGTTTCATCATGGGCACAATGGGATCCGTTCTGGGGGAGAAGATCACCCGCGCCATCGAGCGGGCAACCGAACAGCGGCTTCCGGTCATCATCGTGTCGGGTTCCGGAGGCGGCGCGCGCATGTATGAAGGGATGTTCAGCCTCATGCAGATGGCAAAGACCTGCGCGGCGCTCGATTATCATCACCGGGCGAAACTGCTTTATATCTCGGTCCTGACCAACCCGACCATGGCCGGGATCATGGCGTCGTTCGCCGGCGTCGGGGATGTGATCGTCGCCGAACCCAAGGCGCTTATCGGGTTCACGGGCCCGCGCGTCATCGAGCAGACGATCCGCCAGAAGCTTCCCCCGGGATTCCAGCGATCGGAATTCCTTCTGGACCACGGCCTCATCGATATGATCGTCGCGCGCAAGAATCTCAAGGATACGCTCGGGAATCTCATGGACTATTTGTGTTGATATGAAAAAAAAGCTCATCGTCGGCGTCGATCTCGGCGGCACCAATCTTAAAATCGCACTTCTCGATAATTCCTTCCGCATCGTTCATAAACATACTCATCAGACAGAACGGTTTTCAAGCCCCCAAAGCCTTATCGGGGCGATCATCGGCGCGGTCGAATATGTGATCGCGCATCATTGCCTGAAGGCGCGGGATATTCTCGGTGTGGGGCTCGGCCTGCCCGGCCCCATCGATTTCGACCGCGGCATCGTCCATTTTTTTCCCAACATCCCCGGATGGAAGAACGTCCCGTTGCGCAATATTATCGAAAAAAAGACCCGCATGCGCGTCGCGGTCGATAACGACGCGAACGTCATGGCGCTTGCCGAATATTCCCTCGGCGCGGCAAAAGGCAGCCGCAACGCCGTATGCCTGACGCTGGGCACCGGGGTCGGAGGCGGATTGATATTAGACGGAAAGCTGTACCGCGGCTCTTCCTACGCGGCAGGCGAGATCGGGCATATGCCTTTGAATGAGCGCGGGCCGTCATGCAATTGCGGCGGCCGCGGCTGCCTTGAGTCGTATATCGGAAATCGCAGGATCATGCAGCAGGTACGAAAGGCGTTCGGACAAGATATCCCGCTCGAAGAGATTTCTGCAATGGCGTACCGGGGAAATAAGAAGGCGGTTGCGTTGTGGGATTCGGTGGCCGGGCATCTTGGCGTTGCGCTTGCCTCGGTCGTGAACCTGCTGAATCCGGATTGTATCGTCATCGGCGGCGGCGTTGCAAATGCCGGCAGGATACTGTTCGACAGGGTCGCCGATACGGTCCGCTGCCGCGCGATGCCCGTTCACGCGCGAGCCGTGCGGATCGTCAAGGCAAAGCTCGGCAGCGACGCAGGCATGATCGGCGCCGGCCTGCTCGTGAAGCAATAATAACCCAAGAGGAGACCATGAAGATATTCATCGATTCTGCGAACGTCAACGACATCAGGGAAGCGGTCTCGCTCGGCGTCATCGACGGGGTAACGACCAATCCCACGCTTGTGGCGAAAGAGAAACGGCCCGCGGAGGAATTGCTCAAAGAGATCTGCGGCCTGCTTCCGGGGCCGGTCAGCGCAGAGGTCATTTCCATGGATGCCGCAGGTATGGTTCGGGAGGCGCAGGGACTTGTCAAAATAGCCCCGAATATCGTGATCAAGATCCCGCTCATCAAAGAAGGCCTGAAGGCGGTGAAGATCCTGTCGGAGAAAAAGATCAGGACGAACGTCACCCTGTGCTTTTCCGCGTCGCAGGCGCTTCTTGCGGCAAAGGCAGGAGCGAGCTTCATATCGCCGTTCATCGGAAGGCTCGACGATATAAGCCAGACCGGCATGGAACTGATCGCGGATATCAAACAGATATATTCCAATTATTCCTTCAAAACGGAGATCATCGTCGCTTCGGTGCGGAATCCCGTGCATGTCGTTGACGCGGCAAAGATCGGCGCCGACATCGCGACCGTGCCGTTCGCGGTCATCGAACAGCTTCTGCGCCATCCGCTGACCGATATCGGCGTTGCGCGCTTTCTGGAAGACTACACGAAGATCCCTCAAAAATGAGACTGAGGCCTGTTTTCATACTCTGCTGTGCGCTTGCCGTTCCCGCGTTCTCCTGCGCGCCGTGCGCATATGCGGATGCGCTTGATTCGGTCAAGGACCGTATGCCGGACAAAAAAGAGTTCGCCGGCGGCACGATCGATGCGCCGGTCACGGTCAACGGCGATACGGTCGAATATAACACAGAAGAAAAGAAAGTCACTGCGACGGGCAACGTGTCGATCACCTATAAAGGGACGACGCTCACCTGTGATAAGGTATCCGTTGACACGGTCACGAAGGACGCGGTTGCCGAGGGCAACGTCTTTGTCAGGGATGAGAACGAGGGCATGATGTCCGGGGAGCGCGTGCTGTATAATTTCTCAAAAAAGACCGGCACGGTCCTGGACGGTTCATTCATGGCCGAGCCGTATTACGGCCGCGCGAAAGAGATCACGAGGGTCAGCGAGTCGGAGTTCCGGGCGCGGCGGGGTTATGCGACCACGTGCGGCATGGACACGCCCCATTACCGCGTTTCATCCCGCCGCATCACGATATTCCCCGGCGACAAGATAAAGACAAGCAATAATGTCGTGTACGTCGGCAGATGTCCGGTCGCGTGGCTTCCGTTCTATAACCACAGCCTGAAAGATCCGCTCATGCGCGTGCAGTTGTCCCCCGGCCATAACAAGGATTGGGGATATTTTTTGCTGTCTGCGTGGCGGTATTATTTCAGCGACGATCTGAGCGGCCGGATCTACGCCGATTACCGCAGCGAGCTCGGCGTTGCCGGCGGCTTCGGCATGAATTACAATACCCGCTCTTTCGGCAAAGGCGACTTGAAGTATTACCAGCTTCAGGAGCGGCCGCGTTCGTATGAAGAAGGCCAGAGCGCAGAGTTCGAGCGGTCGCTGGTGCGCTTGCGCCATCAATGGGTCATTGACGACAATACCGATCTCGTCGGCGAATACTACCGGATCAACGACGCCCGGCGCGCGGCGTACGGTTCGGATCACAACGTCCTGAAGGATTACTTTTACCGCGAGTATGAAAAGGATTCGCAGCCGCGGTCGTATGTCCAGGTGCACCGGAATTTCGGTTATTCCAGCATGGATTTTCTCGTGCAGGCGCGCGTGAACGACTGGTATGATGCGGGGTTTGTGGAAAAGCTTCCGGAGGTCGCTTACAGCCTTCCGTCCTATCAGCTCGGCGGTTCGCGTTTTTATTTCGACAATTCCTCGACGCTTGCCAACCTGAACAAAAAGAACTCGACGGCGACCAGCGCGACGCCGAACGCTCACGTGAACCGTTTCGACACGACGAACAAGGTCCTGCTGCCCATGAAGCTGTCTTTTCTCCAGGTGACGCCGTTCGCGGGCACGCGAGAAACAGCCTACGGCGCTGACCTGCATGAGGACGCGCGCGTCAGGACGATCTTTTTGAGCGGGACCGATGTCAGCACGAAATTTTTCCGCGTGTTCGACGTCAAGACCGACGCATTCGGCCTTGATATCAATAAGCTGAGGCATGTCATCACCCCGACAATCGGATATGCCTATGACCATGCGCCGACCATCCCTGCGGCTGCCCTGCGCCAGATCGACGCGGTCGATTCCATCGCCTACAGCAATAATCGTTTCACCCTGGGGCTGACCAACGTCTTACAGACCAAGCGTGACAAAAAGTCTGTCGATCTTGCGCTTTTGCATATTACGAACACGTATTATGTCAGGCCAAAGACCGGGTTTGGAAGTTACATGGGGGATTATCTTTTCGATCTGGAACTGCGGCCTTATTCTTGGATGTCGTTCCTCTCTGATGCGACATACAATCACCGGGCCGACTACTGGACGAACGCTAATTACGATGTCGTGCTTAATCTTGCAGCCGAACGCAGCCTGAGCATTGGCCAGCGGTACGAGCGTAAAGGTACGAATGAAGTAACGTTCGGGGCTGATTGGCGGCTGACGCCGAAATGGCTGTTCGGGATTTACGAGCGCTACCAGCTCAATGAGACGCCGTCTCTTAAAGGAGGCTGGAGATACCAGGAATACAGGCTGACCCGCGACCTGCATTGCTGGCTCATGGACCTGACCTATAGCGTAGAACCCGATCACGGCACCAGCATAATGTTTGTGTTCAGATTAAAGGCATTTCCGGAAACTTCCTTTACGTTCGACAGGACCTACCATTCGCCCAAGCCCGGCTCCCAGGGTAATTAAAACTTAGGGACGGTTCTCAGCCGCGGGAACGCAGGATGACCCGACGGCTGAGAACCGTCCCTAAGTTTTAAACTAAAATTGAATTAAATTCATCTGTAAGTTGACAAAAGCCAGTTTTTGTGCTATAGTTATGATGAGATTGAGTCCCGCATTTTGTTTGATTATATCAACATAACGCAATGGTTGCGTTGTTGAAATAAAACAAAATTTCCTTGACAAAAACCAAAGGAGGTGATATAAGAGGTCAAGGTATGCGAATGCTGATCTTTGTGATAACCTCTTGGCCGGCAATGAAATCATCGATACGTCCGTATTCCAGATAAGAGGCTGCAAAGACGGCAGTACCGTAATCATACCATAAGAAAGGGGGAAGTAGAAATGAGGAACAGAAAAGGTTTTACGCTTGTGGAGATCATGATCGTTGTCGCGATCATAGCGCTGTTGGCTGCAATCGCTATCCCGAACCTGTTGAGGGCGCGTCTTGCCGCTAATGAGTCAGCAGCTATCGCCGCTTTGAAAACGATCGCATCTGCGTCGCATACATTCAGAGCTGCAAATCCTGCGTATCCGACAGCGTTGGGCGACCTGTTTGACAACTTAACACCTCCGTATATCGATTCAGTTCTGGCAAGCGGCACGAAGCAGGGGTATGTATTTGATCTTGACGGTCTCGGCACATCCGGCGATTCCGGCTTTGAAGCCACCGCTACGCCTGCCACGATCGGGACCACCGGCAACAGAGGGTTCTTCGTGGATACGTCAGGCGTCATCCGTTTTACAGCGGACGGTTCAGCGCCTACGGCAGATACAACCGACGTTCTGGAATAAACAACTGGCAAAGGTATCGTGAAAACTACCCGCACCCGGTACCCGTGGTGCGGGTAGTTTTATTATGGGGGGTTGATGAGAAATAGGAAGGCACGGAGTTTCCTGACCGTTATCATCATAATGGCTTTTGTCGCGCTGTTCTTGAGATTCGCGATCGTACAGATCATCCAGTGGAGGATCGACCAGAACGAAGCGGCCGCGCAGGAATCGCTGAAGCTGGTCTCGACCGCTCTTGAACTGTATGCGAAGGACCATATGGGGTCGTATCCGCAAAGCCTGCATTCCCTGGTCCAGAGCACGCCGGCGTATATCAATCCGGAGTATATCGCCGAATCGAGCAAACGCAGAGGATATGCGTTCTCGTGCGCCCGTCTTGAGCAGGCAAGCTACAGCTGTTCCGAGAGCCCGGCCGCGTGCGGGCTGACGGGCAAAAAGATCTTTACGGTAACAACGGGCGGATCGATGATCATTGAGGAGTGCTCGAAGGATGAATAAGACCAGGATAAGGACGAGACCGCAGCCGAGGCGTCAACCGAGTGCCGCCGGTTTCACGCTTATGGAGCTCATGATCGCCGCGGGGATCCTCGTTTTTGCCATTGTCGGATTGTTGTCCACGTATATTTCCGGTTCTTTGATGGGAGTTGCGAACCGCGGCCTGGTCGTTGCCTCAACGGACGCGCAGTATGTCCTGGAAAAGATGCGGGACATGACGTATGCCAATATCGCGTCGTATACGGACGGTAATTTCACGAATCTGCAGAATGAATCGATACGCGTTACGGTGACGGAGGGGACCAATGAAAAGGACGTTGCCGTCAATGTTACCTGGTTGGAGGGGGGAAGGCAGCGCAGCCATGTTATTACGACAAAGATCGCCTGGTAACAAAGCGGGGTTCACGCTCGTCGAGGTGATGATATCGGCGTTCATCATGATGGTCATCATGGCGGCGCTCGTTATGACCTTGCGCGTCGGCGATCTGTCCACGGCGATCGGCACGGAGCGCGTGGATCTTGAATCCGAGGTGAAGATGCTGGTGCACTGGCTGTCGAAAGACATCCGCCAGGCCAAGATCCAGGAATTGTATAACAATACGCCGTCGGCCGATCATATCAAGTTCAACCTGTGGGAATGGGACAATGCGACGCTGTCCCAGCTCAAGACCGACGAATTCATAGAGTATGAGTATGATCCCTCGGCCGAGGTCCTGACCAGGCGCTACATAGTCGACAACGTGACGGAACACGAAGTGAATTTTACCGATATTGTCATGCATCCGTTCCATACGAGCTATACGAACGAGAGCGCATACAGCTTTAACGGGACTTCATTGCTCAGCAACAGGCGGTTGATCGTGGCGATTAAAAAGGAAAAAGAGGCCAGGGACAGCTTGATAAATTTCACGATGTTCGAAGAAATAAGGATACGAAATGAATAAACAAGGGTCCGCGCTGATCATGGGGCTGTTTGTGGTTCTGGTGCTTTCGATCCTCACCTCGACCTTCCTGTATAAACGGGTGAACCAGAACTTTCTGTCTTTGCGCTATGCGGATGAGATCCAGGCGCTCTGGGCTGCCGAAGCAGGCGTGCATGCGGTCAGGAACAACAACCTTCTGGCAAGCGCGATCTCGGGTTCGGTCGGCGATGCCTCATACAGCGCGGTCATCGATCAGATCGGAACGAGCGATTATTATCACGTGGTCGCGACCGGCACCAAGGGCGCTGTCAGCCGCATTGTCGAAACGGTCATCAGCACCCGGGAGGTCGATGCGACCAAGTTCAAATACGGGGTCGAATCGACGGTATCGATCGATTTTAAGGGGTCAACCATCGTCTATGGCGAGAACACGACGAAGCCCGTCCCGGCTAAATACCGTGATCCCGAGTATTATCTCGAGAACTCCACCTTCAGTTTTGCGGACCTGTTCTGTTTTTCTACGGACGAGATCAAATCCCTGAGCACCATATATAACGGCAGCTGGCCGTCCGGGAATATTTCCGGTGTTAACTGGGTCGTCGCGCCGAGTAATCATTTTAACGGTAACGTATACGGCTCGGGGATATTGATCGTGGAGGGAAACCTGCGGATCACCGGGACGATCGATTTCGACGGGATCATTTACGTGATCGGCGAACTTGATATGGCAGGGACCGCTATCGTAGGCGGCGCTATCCTTGCCGAAAGCTCGGCGAGCGTCGACACGACGCTGACCGGCACCTGCGACGTGGAGCACAACACGACCAAGATCCAGTCGGCGCTGGACCTGATCAAATACCGGTCGCCGCAGATCGTATCATGGAAGGAATTGTAACGCAATCGAAGGAGCGATCGCCGTGCGTGCGGTTCATCCTAAGAAAAAGAAGCAATCAGGGCTCACCCTTATCGAAGTGCTCGCTGCCGCGGGGATCATGGCAACGTGCATATCCGGCCTGTTACTGACGTACATCAACCTTTTCACCGTTACCGACCTCATGCGCGATTTTACGCTGGCGGCCAACGCGGCGTCGCAGAAGGTCGAAGAGCTCAAACACAATTCATTCGATTCCATCCTTGCGTTCGATAACACCACCTTCAACATTACTGGTTTTCCGAATGCCGCCGACGCGGTGGGCAGGATAGAGGTTTCCAACACGACAAACGCTCATCTGCGCAGGATCCGTGTCGTGGTGTCGTTCCGCACGCGCGGCAGGGTCATCGGCGAAGATTCGAACCTGAACGGCATGCTCGATAGCGGCGAAAATACGGCTCTGTATGCGGAGACGTCGGGGCCGAGGCTTGATTCTCCGGTTGAGATCGTCACCTACGCCGGCAACTTTACTTTGTAAGCCATGAAGAACAGAGGATTCACATTGCTTGAGGCCATGGTCGTCACGGGCCTGGTGAGCGTCATCTTCGCCATGCTTGTGTCCATTCTCATGCATTCTGATACGTATTGGAGGACCGGTCAGAACAAGGTGCAGGAACACGGCGAGGCGCGCCGCGTGCTCGATTCCATCGTGAAAGAGATCCGCGATTCCAACCCGTGCTGGAACGTGAACGGCACCCTGTATAACGTGTCCATATCCGAGAACCGGACCCGCATAGACGCGTACGTACCGATCTATAACGACGACAACACGGTGAATTCCCTTGAAAAGGTCACCTATAAGCTTGACCCGTCGGACAGCAGGCAGCTGTTGTTCAAACGCGGCACGGACGATGAAGAGGTCGTTTCGGCCATGATCAGCACCGTATCGTTCGGGGGGTCCTGCGATTGCACCGGGGGCGACGCGATGAACTGCAATTCGGTGAACGCCTCCTGCCCCGCGGTCAGGGTGCTCGTCGCCACGGTCAAGGACGATATCTTCAACCTGACCACCGACGTGACATTGCGCAACCGTGTGAATATGACGTTGTCGAACTCGACCGGCATCGAGGAGCCGGAGGAGGGAGAGTTCTGATGAGGATACGACGAGATAACGAGCGCGGGGTCCTTTTGATCATTTCGATGGTCGTCATGGTCGTCCTGGCGGTCCTGACGTCCGTGTACCTGATGACCATCGTGACCGAGAAACATTCGACGGATTCCGAGCGCTTTGTGATCCAGGCGGTCCATCTTGCCGAAGCGGGAGCCAATCACGCGTGGGCGGAGATGCGCTCCCGCATCGAGACGGACCTGCGCTTGCGCATGGAGAATTATACCCCGCGCAATCAGCAGGGTTCTGCGCTTATGGCGTATGTGACCTCGGACGCGGCGCTTGAGTTCCTTCATGATCACGCGTATCCGTCTTCCGGCACCCAGTTCGAGGTGCAGGATGAGGAAGCTGTGCTGACGATCGCGACCGACATCAAAAGCGGTCTTAACTCGGCCATCGAGGGCGATACCATAACGTCCACGCTGCGCATCGTGTCCCGCCAGGCGCCGACCGGGGATGCGGTCAATCAGATATACCGGTTTTATTATACCTATACGGTCGAGGCGACGGCCCGGTTGACCCGTTTTAACCCGCCGATGGTCAAGACGATCGCATTCGCCCCGAATGATTTCGACCTGGTCGTGCGCCAGGATAATTTCGCCAAGTACGCGCTGTTCACGTTCCATCATCGCACGCCTTCGGGAACGACCGTGTGGTTCACCGCCGATACCAACTTTTTCGGGCCCGTGCATACGAACGAGCGGTTCAGTTTTGCCAACGCGCCTTCGGCGCATTTTACCAACGAGGTCACCCAGTCCCAGGGCACCGCACGGTTTTACAACAACGGCAGTTCCATATTGCTTGACGCAGACCATAACGGCAGCCGCGACGTGCCCCAGTTCGATAACGGTTTTTTGAGGTCGCAGGACACGATTCCGCTGCCCGCGGCAATTTCACAGACCGAACTGCGCGATGCCGCGCTCGGCGGCATGGCCGTGCCCGGCACATCGAGCCCGGGCGTGTATGTGCCTGAATCCGGAGGGACGCTGACCGGAGGGATATATCTGAACGGCAATAGCGGCCAATCATCCGATAACCCCACGGTCGTCATGTCGGTTGACGGATCGAATAACGCGGTTTACACGATCACCCAGTACTACAGCCACGCCAATCATACGACCGTGATCACCGTCGATAACGCGGCCAATACGACGACCGTTGTCAGTGACGGCGTATCGACGACGTATAACGGCAAGCCCGACGGCAATACCCATGAGGGCACCATTATTTACGCCAATGACGATATTGCCGGTTTTTCCGGGACTGTTCAGCAGGACACGCAGATCACCGTTTCCGGCGAGCGGGACATCGTCATTTCCGGTAACGTCATGTATCAGGCGTACAACACGACGCCGAACCTGAACGCAGCCGGATATAATAACCTGCTGGGCATTTTGTCATGGGGCGGGGATGTGCGTATCGGGACCACTGCGCCTGATGACGTCAATGTGCATGCGGTGGTCATGGCGCCGCACGGCGTGTTTACCGTTGACGATTATTCGACCGGCAGCTCGCGGGGAACGGCGACGCTTTTAGGCGGGGTCATCTCCGATTGGTACGGCGCCTTCGGGACATTTTCAGGCACTTCGGGCATGAGAACGGGATACGGCAGGAATTTCATTTACGACGACCGCGTGCTGCAAGGTATGGCGCCGCCGTACTTTCCGTACATGGACCGGTTCACCATAGACAATCCGGTCGAATTATCGAGGAAAATGGTTTGGAGGGAGATGGATGAATAAAAATAAAAAAAACACTATACTTTTTCTGGCAATAGTGGTATTATGTCTTACGGTTGTTATAGTTATGAACATTGTTCTTAATATATCAGAGCAAACGCAGCCGGCAGCGCCGAAGTACGAGTTGCCGGCGCGCGAACGTATCCAACAGCAAGAGGCGCAACCGGTTATCCCTCAAGATCCACAGCCGGCGCAGCCTGAATACGAGGCGACGGTCAGTAACGGCACCATACTATTCTAACGAATGATACCATTCATAGGGAAATTCACTTCTCGGTTCGCACCTGAGAAAGTATCGATCGGCCTGAACATAGGCGTATCCACCATCAAGCTGGCGAAGCTCAAGTTCGGCCAGGACAGCATCGAACTGACCGGATACGCGATCGAGCCGAGCGCCCTCGACCCCGAAGAGATCCTCAAGAAGCTTATCCAATCCCAGGGCATCAAATCCGTCAATATCTCCCTGTCGGGCCAGCAGGCGATCATTCGTTATGTCGAACTTTTGCGCATGACCCAGACCGAATTGAAGCAGGCGTTGAAATTCGAGGCGCCGAAGCATATCCCGTTCCCCATATCGGAAGTCAACATTGACGGGTGTATCATCAAGGATAATCTGCCGGATAATAAGATGCGCGTCCTGATCGCCGCGGTCAAGAAGGATTCGCTTGACCAGAAGATCAGGCAGATGCGCCAGCTCGGTATCGATGTTTCCCTCGTCGAAATAGATTCCATCTCCCTTATCAACGCGTTCAATTTCAGCTATCAGGATGACGTCGACGTGAAGAACAAGGCGGTCGGCCTGATCAACATCGGCTCGGCGACGAGCAATCTGAATATCCTCGAGGCCGGGGTGCCGATGCTCTCCCGCGACATACAGATCGGCGGCAACCATTTCACCCAGCGTATCTCCGACGCGCTCGGGACCGATTTTAAGTCCGCCGAGGCCATGAAGATGAGCGCCGATAAGGCCCAGCGCGAAAAAGTGTCGTCCGCCGTCGAATCGGTGCTTGCGAAACTGTCCCAGGAGATCAGGACGTCATTCGACTATTATGAAAGCCGCAGCGTGTCGTCGGTGGAAAAGATATTCATCTCGGGAGGGGCCACGCTCTATGAAGGGTTCAAGGATATGCTTGGAGGGTTCCTCGGACTGACGGTCGAGAACTGGGACCCGTTCAAGAAGGTCGCGATCGCGCCGAATCTCGATGCGGCAAAGGTCAGGGCGGTCGGCAGCCAGCTTGCCGTTGCCATAGGGCTTGCATTGCGGGGTTAATGAATGATAGAGATCAATCTGCTTCCTGAGGAGCTCAGGGTAAAGAAAAAAACGGTCAAGGAGGCGGCAAAGCCGACTCAGTGGGATAACGCGATCTATGCGGTCCCGGTCATCCTGCTTATCGTTATCGTCATCCATTTGTTTCTGGGCGCCGTGAGCATAACCCGCAGCCGCGTGCTCGCCGGCCTTCAGCAGACCTGGAAAAAGCTCGAACCGCAGCGCACACAGGTGCTCGGGCTGAAAAGCGTCCTTACCGCAGAATCGTCCGATGCCCAGATCGTCCAGTCGATGCTTGTGAAGCGCGTCCGCGTGGCGCCGAAGCTCAACAAGCTCAGCCTCGACCTTCAGCCCGGAATATGGTTCAACAGCGTTTCGTTCGATCAAAAGAACCTTATCGTGCGGGCGTCCGTCGTATCGCTCAAGATGGACGAGATGGACGTCATCAACGTGTTCATGGAATCATTAAAGGACGACAAGGATTTCAGCGCGGATTTCCGCAATATGGAGGTCGGCTCGGTCCAGCGCAAGACGATCGGCACGTATGATGTCGTCGATTTCGTTCTGACCTGTTCGCTCGCTCCGAAAGGGTGATCGCATGTTTCCTTTGCTGCAGGATATAGTTCGTGACAAGAAAAAACTGGCTGCGGTGATCGTCGGCCTGCTTGTATTCCTGTACGTCGATTTCGCCTTTGTGATCGGCGCTCAGATGAAAGGGGCCAATGCGGCCAAAAAAAAGATCGTCGACCTGCGCAAGGATATTGAATCATTCAAGAGCGACAGCGCGTTCGTGAAAAAGACGTCGCGGCCCTCTGCCGCGCCGCTAGCCCTTAAAAGGCTGCCGGCCGAGCGGGAGATCCCTTCGGTCATGCAGGCGATATCCGCCATCGCCAACGAGAACGGCGTCAGGATCATGCAGATCGACGCGTCCCGGAACGTCAAGGCCTCTCGGAAAAGCCCCGCTCAGTCGCGGTCGCGAAAGGGCGCCAAGGCCGTCCAGGATACCGATCCGGCTGCAGGACTGACGCAGGTCAATATCAAGCTCGACATCGTGGCCGGTTACCATAATCTGGGGAATTTCATCAACGGCATCGAGAATGCGGAAAAATTATGTATCATAGAGGATCTGACCATCACCCGCGATGCGTCGAATCCGCTCAAGCAGAACGTCAACATGGTGGTCAAAACATATGTCAAGAAGTAGGATAGTACTGAGCGCGGCTGCATTCATAGCATTGATCTGCGCACCGGCGGCCGCGCCGGATGTTTCTGCTGCGCCGAAGCAGGCTTCGCAAAAGCCGGCATCCCTGTCGCTGCCCCCGCCCGATTACGTCTATGAAACAGGCAATAAGCGCGATCCCTTTATTCCGCTGATAACGCCCGACGGCAGGTTCGTGCCGCTCGAACGGACGCCGGAGGAGGAAGCGGCGAGCGTGCTGAAGGTCGAGGGGATCATCTATGACAAATACGGCTTATCATATGCCATCGTTGACGGGTCAGTGGTGAAAGTAGGGGACCTGATTTCCGATTATCAGGTCTTGACCATAGAGGAGAAGAGGGTCATCTTTATACGTGAGGGTCAGCTCAAAGAAGTGCCATTGAAAAAGGAGGAGTAGGATGAAATATGCAGCGATAGGTTTGCTGGTACTATGCCTGCTTGTCGTGGGAGTTCCGTATTGCGCGTTCGCGCAGCCTGCAGTGCAGCAGGAACAGCCTGTTTCGGCCGAGCCGGTTCCCGGAGGGAATGCTCAGCCGGCGGCGCCGATCGGAGACAGCCTTGCCGCAGCGGATAACGTCACCCTTGATTTCAAGGAAGCCGACATACATAACGTGCTCAAGATCCTTGCGCAAAAAGCGGGCCTGAACATTGTTTCGACCCCGGACGTCATGGGCACGGTCACGATCAAATTGACCGATGTCCCCTGGGAACGCGCGCTCGACATCATCCTGAAATCGAACGGTTTCGGCTTCCAGAGGCAGGGGAACGTCATTCTGGTGACCAAGATCGAGAACATGGCGAAGATCCAGTCCGACGAGCCGCTCCGGACCGAGGTCGTGCATTTGAAATTCCTCGACGCGCAGGACGCCCAGCGTATCCTTATACCGATGCTTTCAGCGCGGGGAAAAGTTTCTATATTATATACGCGCGGCCAGAAGGGCTGGCAGTTCGGTTCGTTCAAGATAGGAGGCGAAACTGCCGCGTCGGGCGCTTTGCAGAAGGAATCTGCGGAAAAGCCGCGCCAGGAGATCATCGCGGTCGAGAAGACCGGCGAGGGCAAATTCACCGCGTCAAAGATCGATTACGAGCCGTCCATTAAATCGAAGACGCTGCTTATCACCGATACCGATTCATCGCTTGACCGCATCGTGAACCAGATCCTGCCCAAGATAGACCGCAGGCCGCGTCAGGTCCTGATCGAGGCGAAGATCATGGAAGTCAATACGGACAAGCTCAAGGACATCGGCTTTGATTACGCCACGGGGCAGACGGGCGCGGAATCGACCGCTCTGCAGACGGTGACGCTTTCGCGCAAAGGCGAAGGCATCAGCCAGACCGGAGCGGGGTCGCTTGCGTCTTCACTCGTAACGCCGTCGGCATTCGGCCCGAAGGCATCCAATATCGCCGGCGCATACCCGTATAATCTGGGCCTTGAACTTATGTTCAGGAAGCTGACCGGCACGGAGTTCGAGATCATCATGCACGCGCTTGAAGAGGATCTCAAGACGAATACCCTTTCGGCGCCGCGCATCCTCACGCTCGACAACCAGGAGGCATCGATGCTTGTCGGATACCACACGCCGATCCTGAAGGCCGAGGTATCAAGCGATTCGACGAGCGGGACCTCGAAGCTTACCCAGTCGCTCGACTATTATCAGGAGATCGGCATCCGCCTGAACGTCGTTCCTCAGATCAGCCAGGAAGGCTACATCAACATGATCATCCACCCGAGTATCACTTCCTCGGCCTCGAGCGTTTCGGCGACCTCGTATTCGGGCACGACGAATTCGACGATCAGCTATCCGATCATCGACGTGCGCGAGGCGCAGACGCAGATCCTCATGAAGGACAGCGAGACGATCGTGATCGGCGGGCTTTTGAAAGACGTGAAGACCGTCGGCAGGTCGGGCATCCCGTTCCTCGGCAAGATACCGCTCTTGGGTATATTCTTCAGCCGCGAAACGGTGGATGTGTCCAAGGTCGACCTTTTGATCTTCATTACGGCGCGTATCGTCGACGAAGACTATACGAGTTCAGCCGACGAGCTCAAGAGGATGGAAAAAATATTCAGTTATACGAAGAAGGGTAAAAAATAGCAATGCGAGGCCGGGTCCGATTATTGAGAAGCGATAATTGTATCCGGCCTCATTATTGCAGGCAGTTCGATATGGCACATAAGAAGCCCCCGCGCGCGTTCACCCTCGTCGAATTGCTGCTCGCATCGTTCATCCTTGCCGTCGTGCTGACCGGCCTGATTCAGCTCTTCATGACCTGCCGGTACCTGAATGAATCCAATCAGAACCTCGTTGCGGCGGTGGCGCACGCGCAATTCGTGGCGGAGGCGGTCAGGGGTTCGTCGTCGAGCGTTGCGGGGATCGAGGCGGCGATAGACAACGGCTCCTGGAACCTGTCGTCAACGGCGCTTGCCGCTGCACCGTATGAGTTCAGCGGGCTTATGAACGAATCGGTGGTTACGCTGGTGCATCCGAACCAGACGGGCAATACGCTGCGGTTCAATGTGACGGTGCGGTGGAGGCAGGGCAGCATGGTGGACCACGATTATACCCTTGAAACCCTGGTGTCCCGATGACGCAGCGCGCGTTCACGATCGTCGAGCTGATGGTGGCGGCTGCAATTTTTTTGTTCATCGTCGGCGGCATTTACGGCATCATGAACGCGGGGCGGAGCCTGTATGACGCGGATATGGGGCGTCTTGATCTCCAGTCTTCTGCGCGGCGCGCGCTTGACAGCCTCACCGCCGAGCTGCGCCAGACCTCCATGCGCAACATAAGCATCCTCGACGACGGCGCCGAGATCAGGTTCGAGGTCCCCGCGAACATCACGTCGGGGACTGTGGTTTATTCCGGGCCGATCTGGTATTATGTCAACGCCGACGCTCAATTGGTCCGCGAGCACCCTGCGGATTCGTTAAAGGTCGTCGCGCAGTATATGGATTCGCTCGAGTTCTGCTGCTGGAACGGCACGGCGTGCGCCGGCAATTGCAGTTCGGCCGATTCGGTCATCGTGCGCATGGGCTTTAACCGGACGTATAAGCAGAGGACGTATCTGTTTAACGTGACGGAGAATGTCGTGGTGCGGAATGATTTCTAATAAAAGAGGATCGGCGCTTATCATCGTGTATATGGTCATTGCCGTGCTGACGATCCTGGGCACGGGGATCATGTCCCGCGAATTGAGCGAGATCAGCAATACAAGACGGTATTCCGATGCGGTGAGGGCGTTCTGGTTTGCCGAAGCGGGCATTTACAAGGAGTTGTATGAACTGAACTATCCTTCGACGGACGTCGGATGGCCGGGATCGGGCGAGGTCAGGGACGTTGCGATAACCAATATCTCCTCGTCCACGAAGATGATCAATGTCACCGGATATTTCGACAACAGCTCCGCCACCATCAGCGTTCTTGCGGCAAAGTCGGGGTCCCCGTTCAATTTCGCCGCGTTCGGCAATACGTCGCTGAGCATTTCGGGCCAGGGCAACGTCAGCAGTTATAATTCGACGAGCGATCCTTCCGGGACGGTCAGGCTTTCGAACGGCGATATCGGCACCAACGGCGACATAACCATGTCAGGCCAGGCGTTCGTGTACGGCGACGCCGCGACCGGGCCGGACGGCGAATTTGAGGACGAGGACAACGATTATATTTCGGGTAACGTCACCCAGGATTCAGACGTATACCTGACAGCGGTGACTGTGCCTTCGGAATTGGAGAATGTGACCCTTGGCAACAGTGTTTCCGCTTCGTGGTCCCCTGCGGCCGGCAATTACCGGATCCCTTCGATATCTCTGGCCGGACAAAACACGGTTACCCTGACCGGGCCGACGAACCTGTATCTGACCAGCACCGGCACGGCGCTGGCAGTTTCGGGTCAGGCGGAGATCGTCATTTCGAATTCAAGCACGGGCCCTGTCACGATATACACGCCCGGGGATATATCGCTGGCCGGGCAGGGTATTACCAATGAGGCAGTCACGCCGTCGAAGCTCTTGATCTACGGCACCAGTACGGACTCGCAGACATTCGCGTGCGCGGGGCAGGGTGATTTTTACGGCGCGTATTATGCTCCCAACGGCGATATCAGGCTTTCGGGCCAGGGAGACCTGTTCGGTTCGTTCATCGGCGACACGGTCGCTATTTCAGGCCAGGGCAATATCCGCTACGATGAGTCTCTTAAGACGCTGAACACGACCCTCGGCACATATTCGATCATCGCATGGAAAGATTCGCGGAACTTTTGAAACAATGGGGCTAAAAACGGGGTCAGAATTATTTATTTGAGATCGATAAAGCGCGCAGCAAATAAATAATTCTGACCCCGTTTTTAGCCTTTCCCCGTTTTTTAGCTTGCGCAGCAGGGGTAACTGTTGTACACTGGATTCATGTATAAGGTAAATTTCGAGTTTACGAAAAAAGGGGCGATGCGGTATATATCGCATCTTGATTTGATGAGGTTATTGGTGCGCGCAATGCGACGGGCGGGCTTGCCGTTGAAATTGAGCGAGGGGTTCAGCCCGCATCCGAAGCTGTCGCTTATGAGAGCGCTGAAGCTCGGCGTTGAAAGCGATTGCGAGCAGGGGGCCGTGATCCTCAGGGAATTTGTAAGGATGGATGATGTCAAGCGGCGTCTGCAGGAGCAGCTGCCGGAAGGGATATCCATTCTTGCGGCACATTTGTGAAATGCCGGGCGATCCGGCGGAAAGGGATTCAGGAGCACATGGCACGCGAAATATTGGTTAATGTGGAGCATCAGGAGAAGCGCGTCGTCATCGTCAATGACGGCAGGATAGAGGAGTTTTACATCGAGCGGCCCGGGGATAAGACGATCGTCGGGAATATTTACAAGGGAACGATCGAGGCGGCGCTTGCGTCCATCAACGGGGCTTTTGTCGAGATGGGCATGGCCAAAAAAGGTTTTTTGTACATGACCGAGATCGAGTCGGGGTATGAATTTGAGGATTCCCAGCCGCATCATCCCCAGCCGCATCAGCCGCAGCGCAGGTCGACTCCCGGCAAGCTTGCCGGCGGAATAAAGAAAGGGCAGGAGGTCCTGGTGCAGGTCGTCAAAGAGTCGTTCGGCACCAAGGGCCCCCGGCTGTCGTGCCATATCGGCATCCCCGGCAGGTACCTGGTCATCATGCCGCTTGAGAACCAGGTCGGCATCTCCCGCCGCATCGAGAATGTGGAAGAGCGCAGGAGGCTGCGGCAGATCCTGGTTGACGCGCAGTTGCCCAAGGACATCGGGTTCATCGTGCGCACGGTCGCCGTCGGCAAATCCAAGAATGAGCTCGTGCGCGACGCCAATTATCTTATCAAGACCTGGCGCAGGATCGAGAAGCAGGTCCAGCGCATGCGGCCGCCGTCGCTCGTTTACGGCGAGCTTGACCTTGTCCTGCGCGTGATCAGGGATTCTTTTTCCGAGGATGTCCATAAGCTCATCGTGGATTCGAAGCCCGAGTTTTACCGCATTCACAAGTTCATGAATGATTCGTTCATGGGCCACATGCGCCGGAAGGTCGAGTTCTACCGGGGCAACGACCTGTTCGGGGACAAAGATATCGAGCGCCAGATCACCAAGGTTTTTGAGACCAAGGTCTATATGAAGTCCAAGGCGTATATCATTATCGAGCCGACCGAAGGGCTTGTGGTCATCGATGTCAACTCAGGGGGGTTCAAGGAGCGGATCGACCAGGAAGATGCGGCGTTCAAGATCAACTGCGAGGCAGCGGTGGAGATCGCGCATCAACTGCGTCTGCGGGACCTCGGCGGCATTATCGTGGTCGATTTCATCGATATGGAGCGTGAGGGCCACCGCAGGGAGGTTTTGCGGGTATTGCGCAACGCCCTTGACCAGGACCGCGCGAAATACGACATTCTCGGTATTTCAAAGTTCGGCCTTGTCGAGATGACAAGGGAGCGGGTCCATAATACCGTCCATACCATGGCGTTCCAGGCCTGCCCATACTGTTCGGGCCGCGGCAAGGTCAAATCGCCGCTGACCATGTCCATATTCGTTGTCAAGGAGCTGCGCAGGTTCCTGCAGGGCAAACAGCTTCGTCAGGTCGAGGTTTCGGTGCATCCGGTCGTGGCGGATGAGATCGCCAAAGACAAAGAAATCCTTCGTCAGGTCGAGCGCAGGTACCGCGTGCGGGTGACCCTGACACCCAATTCAGCGCTCAAGATCGAGGATATAGCAATAGCCTAATTAAGCGAATTAATGCAGTGCTAAAAACGGGGTCAGAATTATTTATTTGCCGCGAACCCGGTAGATAGCAAATAAATAATTCTGACCCCGTTTTTAGCATTGCTTTTATGTTCTTTTTATTGAGATTTTTTCTTGATTTTCATACAAAATAGGGTATAATATCAATCTATTCTATGTGCTTGGATGCCAT
>Ga0116143_10000828_pt1 | contig 40394 bp, 40 predicted proteins | sample AD_UKC034_MetaG_FD_89745 | JGI IMG/M metagenome (GOLD analysis project Ga0116143, IMG submission 89745) | Active sludge microbial communities of municipal wastewater-treating anaerobic digesters from USA - AD_UKC034_MetaG | ecosystem: Engineered > Bioreactor > Anaerobic > Digestate | place: USA... | reverse complement strand
ATGTTATACAACTTGTTGGACTCCTGGAACAGGAGCACCAGATTTAGAAGATCTAAACAATTGGAAATGTAGCGTTTGCTATGATCCAACAACCAATCTTCCCATATATTGCTCTACTGATAATACAACTCCCAATGCATTCACATGGTCCATAATCGAAGGAACAGGAACATTAAGCGCTCTTGATGCTGAAAATCCTACTTTAACCTATACAGCTAAATCAGAAGAACTAAGAACAAGATTGATTATTACTGGGTCTGAATGTGGAGGAGAGCAAGGAGAAGGAGAGGGTGTTGGAGGCACAATGCCTATTCCAAAATGGAAAGAAGTTGCAAAATAGAGATTAAAAATCAAAAGCCCTTGTCTTTACAAGGGTTTTTTGATATAATGCACATAGATTATTAGATTAATTTGAAATTTTTGGTAAATACGTTTTTATTTAAATTAAATAGAGTATTGAGAAAATAATAAGATTGCAAGCAATTTATGTGCCAAATTTTCAATTACATATATGATAAACCTATTAACACCAGTGGTGCTTGTTCCAGCATCGGCAATTGTAGGAGCTATCGTTGGATATTATGTCCGCCAATCGATTGCCAGAAAAAGAGCAGGAACAATTGAAGCAGAGCTTCAAAAGAAAATAGTTCAAACCAAGCAAAATGCTGAAGAAATAATAAACAAAGCAAAAGAAAAAGCAGAGAACATAGAAAAGAAAACATTTAATGATATAGAGGAAAGACAGAAAATAATTATTAAAGCAGAAGCAAGAAACTTAAAAAAAGAAGAGGAGATAGATATTAAAGAAAAAGATATTCAAGAAAAAGAAAAAGAAGCTGTTCTTAAATTAGAAAAGCTTAAGGAAATTAAAAAAGAAATAGATGTTTTGAAAGAAGATACATTAAAAAAGCTTGAAAAAATATCAGGATTAAGCAAAGAACAGGCTAAAGAAGAATTATTGGAAAAAGCAGAGAGAGAATACAATGCAGATATATTAGAAAGGATAAGAAAGATGGAAGAAAGGGGAGTAGAGCAATATGAAAGAAAAGCAAAAGAGATTATTGGAACAGTAATCCAATCATATGCTTTGCCTCAAGTTCAAGAACTAACCACTTCTTCAGTAGCAATTCCATCTGATGAAATCAAAGGAAGGATTATTGGAAAAGAAGGAAGAAATATTAGGGCTTTTGAAAAAGCAACAGGAGTAGAATTAATTGTTGATGAAACTCCAGGCATGGTTATTCTTTCTAGTTTTAATCCAGTAAGAAGAGAAATTGCCAAGATTGCTCTAGAAAGATTATTAAAAGACGGAAGAATACAACCAGCTAGAGTAGAACAGGAAATTGAAAAAGCAGAGGAAGAAGTTAATAAAAAGATTAGAGAAGCAGGAGAAGCAGCAGTATATGAAACAGGAGTTCTTGATTTACCAGATAAGCTAATCCAGATTTTGGGAAGGCTTCAATACAGAACAAGTTATGGTCAGAATGTGTTGAATCATAGCGTAGAAGTATCGCTTTTAGCAGGAGCAATAGCAGGAGAATTGGACTTAGATGTGTCTCTTTCAAAGAAAGCAGGATTACTTCATGATATTGGAAAAGCCCTTGACTATAAGATAGAAGGGTCTCATACTGATATAGGAGCTAAGATTTTAGAGAAATTTGAAATAAATGAGAGAGTGATTACTGCTGTTAAATCTCATCACGAAGAATATCCTTATGAGAGTGTAGAAGCAAGAATCATTCAAGCAGCTGATCAAATCTCTGGAGCAAGACCAGGAGCAAGAAAAGATTCTCTAGAGAATTATTTAAAGAGATTAGGAGATTTAGAAGACATCGCTACTTCTTTCCAGGGAGTTGAAAAAGCTTATGCTATCCAAGGAGGAAGGGAAATAAGGGTGTTTGTTAAGCCAGGAGATGTTGATGATTTAACTTCTCATAAGTTAGCAAGAGAAATTGCTAAGAAAATACAAGAAGAATTAAGATATCCTGGTGAAATCAAAGTAAATTTAATTAGAGAAATGAGGGTGGTAGAATACGCAAAATAATAAATTAAAGGTCGACGCTAATTCTAATTAGGTTTTAATTTTAAAGATTAATCGATAAATTAATGTTTAATCTTAAAACTTTTAACAATATGGCAAAAATGACAAAAGAAGACATCATTGAATCAATTATTAAAAAAACAGCTGCATCTAAGAAAGATGCAACAGAAGCTTTAAACACTATCATTGAAGAAATTACAAAAGCTTTATCAAAGGGAGGAGAAGTAGTTCTAACAGGTTTTGGAACATTTAAGGTTGGTGCTAGAGCAGCTAGAGAAGGAAGAAATCCTAAAACAGGAGAAAAAATCAAGATTCCAGCAATGAAGAGTCCTAAATTTAAAGCAGGAAAAGCTTTAAAAGATGCTGTAAGATAAAATATTGATAAATTAATGCCGTCCTCCAAGAGGGCGGTTTTAATTTGACATTATTTTAATTTCTGATATTTTCAAATCACAGTTCATTTAAATGGAGAAGATTATAATGAAAATATCGATTAAGAATGTAAAACAACAAAAGGTTGTTAGTGGAAAAAGAACACTATTAAGTCTTTCAGATGGAAGCAATTTAATGATTCGCGCAGCGGATTATAATGCAACGACAGTTGATTACAGAAACAAAACATTAATTATTTTTGAATATTCTTCAAAAATACAGGAAATAATTGTAACAAAAGGATTGAGCGATGAATTTCTTTTAACTGACTGGCCAATTCTTTTAAAAAGAAACAAAAAAGAAAGATTCTATTATGATCACATAATAGACTACTATTATTATTTAACACATTATTATAAAGGAGAAGAAATATTCGACTACAGAAATGAATGTTTTCCTCAAAGGAGATTAATCAAATAAATTTAAACCATACAAATGGTTTATTTTTTTATTGTGGACCCGAGGGGACTTGAACCCCTGACTTCCTCTATGCCATAGAGGCACGCTACCAACTGCGCTACGGGCCCTTTTATAGTGTCCCCGAAAGGAATCGGACCTTTATCTAGAGCTTAGGAGTCTCTTGTTCTATCCATTGAACTACGGGGACATATATATCAAATATCATATTTTTCTATTGTTATCAATCTTTTTTTGTGATAAAATCAAAGAAAAAATATAATATATATTTATTATGAAAAAATCTCCAATTGTTTCAATAGCCAAAAAAGTTTGTCCAGCAGTAATAACTATTGTTGCTTCAAGATATTTGCCTGAAATAGAAGAATACTGTTTCCTTCCTTTCAAAGGAGAAAAAATAGCTTTTCCAAAGAAAATAAAAGGAAACCAAAAGACAAAAATAGGAGGAGGGTCAGGATTTATTGTTTCTAAAGATGGTTATGTCTTAACTTGTAATCATGTAGTTGAAGACAAGGAGGCTGATTTTACTGTTATTATCGACCCAGACCACAAATACAAAGCCAAAGTATTAGATAAAGATCCTTTGATTGACATGGCAATACTTAAAATACAAGGTAATGATTTTCCTTTTTTGAAGTTGGGAGATTCTGATAAATTAGAACTGGGAGAAGAAGTATTAGCAGTAGGTAATCCATTAGGAGAATTTGAAGACACTCTTTCTTTTGGAATAGTTTCTGGGTTGAGTAGAAAAATCAATGCTTGCAGTAATTTCAATTCTAATGTCACTCCTTTAAGAGGACTTATTCAAACAGATGCTGCAATTAATCCTGGCAATTCTGGAGGGCCTTTAGTTAATATGGATGGAGAGGTAATAGGAATTAATACAGCTATGATTATGGGAGCAGAGAATATTGGTTTTGCTTTGCCAATTAATTATATCAAAGAAGATTTAAAAGAAATTAAAAAAGCAGGCAAGATTAAAAGGCCTTATCTTGGAGTTAAGTATATAATCTTAAATCCAGAGATATCAAAAACTAACAAGATAAATGTTAGTCATGGAGCATTGGTTGTCAGGGAAATGTTTGGAGAATCAGCCATAGCCAAAGGTTCAAGTGCTGATTTAGCTGGAATAGAAGAATATGATATTATTTTAGAGATAAATAATGAGAAGATTACTCAAGACAATCCTTTAGCTGACATTATATCTAAGTATAGTGTTGGTAGTGTTATAAGACTTTCTGTTTTAAGAGATGGGAAAATAGTAGAATTAAAATCAGAGCTTAAGGAAAGGAAATAAAAAAATCAGGTATAAAGTTTGAACATACCTGATAATAAATTGCTTTTCTTCTTTACATTAGCCATTTTTTCTGGATTTTTGACAGTCATTATGACTGCTCCAGAGAATAACACTCCTGTTAAAAGTGCTGATGCTACAAGCATAGTAATCATCAATCCGATAGCTACAACAATTCTTGTTTTTTGAAGGACAAGACAGAGACTTGTTAGCCAACAAATGGCGGAAAGAATGGTTGCAATATAAGAAGTCTTAACTGGGCCAGTCTAAGAATCAGTAGGGCTGATGTTGTTCAAATGTCTACACAAAAGAATAAAAAGCATAGCGGATGGTATGCTTATCATCAGCGACGCAAACGTGATTAAGATTTTTATCTCATCAAAAGTCAGCATTCTCAACACCTTTTCAATTTTAAAAGACAAGCTAAACATATGTTAAATGTTTTATTTTGTCAAATAAAAAACATCTATTCTACTATTAAAATTCCTTAATTTTTTGAGCCTTGAAAAAATACAGAATTAAGATAAAATTAATCTATAATCCATAATTGTTAAAAATGATAAACGAGAATATTTTTAGATTATATGATCTAAGGGGAATTTATCCCCAAGAGATCAATGAAGAAACAACTTACCAAATAGGGAGGTGTTTTATTCTTCTTTTAAAAAAGAAAAATAAAAAGAAGAAATTAAAAATTGCAGTAGGAAGAGATATTCGTGAATCTTCTCCAAGATTGTTTAAGGGATTTGCAGATGGAGTAAGAGATGAGGGAGGAGATGTTGTTGATTTGGGATTAATTACTACTCCAATGCTTTATTTCGCAGTATCAAAGTATAATTACGACGGTGGAGTTATCATTACCTCTTCTCACAACCCCAATCCTTTTAATGGTTTGAAAATGACAAGAGAGAAAGCAATTCCTGTGGCAGGAGATTCTGGAATCTTTTGGATGAGAGACTATCTTTTAAAACATGAATTTGTAAAAGAAAAGAATAATAAAATAAAGAGAGGAAGGATATCAAAAAAGAATATTGAGAAAGAATATATTCAATCTAATTTAAAACTTGCGAGAATTAAAAAGGGAGAACTTAAGGGCATCTCTTTGTCTATTGATGCTGGAAACGGGGTAGGGGGTCCGATAATTTTAAAAATTCTTAAAAATACAGGAATAAAAGTTTATCCTCTTTATTGCAATCCAGACGGTTCTTTTCCTAATCATGTTCCAGATCCGATGATTCAAGATAATTTGAGAGATATTATTAAATTAGTTAAAGAGAAAAAGTCAGATATGGGAGTAGCTTTAGACGGAGACGCTGATAGAGTTATTTTCATTAATGAAAAAGCAGAGCCAATTCCAGGAGATTTCATAACAGCTCTTATGGCAAAAATTATTCTTGAAGAATTACCTTTATCCAAAAGAAAAAAATCTAAAATTCTTTATGACATCCGTTCAAGTAATATTATTAAAGAAAGCATTAAAGAGGGGAAAGGAATTCAATTCTGTATTGGCCACTCCTTAATAAAGGAAAAAATGAGAAAAGATAATATTATTTTTGGAGGAGAAATGTCCGGTCATTATTATTATGGGGAAAAATTATTTTATGAAATCCCTTTTGTCGTTCTTTTGAAAATTCTTAAAAGAATTAAAAAAGAAAGAGAACCTTTGTCAAAGATGATTAGTCCTTTCCAAAAATATTATCATTCAGGAGAAATAAATTTTGTTACAGAAAAAAAGGAAGAAAAAATGAAAAAATTAAAGAAGATGTATAGCAAGGGAAAGATTACGGAAATAGATGGCTTGAGAATTGATTTTGATGATTTCTGGTTTTTACTAAGACCATCTAATACAGAGCCAGTTTTAAGGTTAGTAATTGAAGCAAAAAACAAGGATGTTTTTGCAAAGAAAAAGCAAGAATTAATTAAAGCTATTAATGCACCTTTTAAATGATAATTAAAGAATAAAATAATTATAATATGGATAAAAATCAATTAGAAATCATAGATACAATGGCTGAAAACGAATCTCTTATTGGAGACCTCTATTTGGCTTATGCTAATAAATTTGAAAAAGAATTTTGGGAGAGTATTGCTAAAGATGAGAAAATGCATTTTTCTAATATAATTAATTTAAAAAACATTATAGAAAGCAATAAAGAAGTTTTCTTTAAAGAAAGGTTTAGAATACAGCCAGTTAAGCTTTTAAATGAAAATATTAAAGAAGCAATAGAAAAAGCAAAAGAAGATATAAGTTTGATAGATGCTTTAGGGATTGCTTATGATTTTGAGACCTCGATGATAGAAAGTAATTATTTTGATATTATCTCTACAGATTCAGAGTCAATCAAAAATCACTTAAAAGTGCTCGAAGAACAAACAAAAAGTCATGTTAGCAAAATAAAGCAAAGATTAGAAGAAGAGAAAAATAATAATAAATAAAAATAAAAATATGAATTTTGAACAACCATTTGAAGAACAAGAAAAGAGTCCAGAAGAATTACAAAAAATAGGAGAAAACATTATAGAGCTTAAGCAAAACACGAAAAATAAGACGGAAGAATTAAATGAAGAAAGAAGGTCTATAATAGAAAAATTAGAACAAGTAGAAGATCCTCAATTAAAGCAAAGACTAGAACAAGTAGAAATTGTTTTGTCTCAACTAGAAGCAAGATTAGAGCTTCTTGAAGGATTAGCTAATGAAGATTAATCTCTTATATTATGCCAACAGAAAAAGAAGAAAACAGTGAACTTAAAAAAGAAGAACTGGAAGATAATTTAATTAATGGAGAAGATAGAAATGAGTTATTTGATAGAATAGTTGGTACTTCTGATTATCAAGAAGCAGAGAAGCAATTTAGAGATAATCCAGAAAAAGAAAAAATATTTACTGTTGAAGAAGAATTGAATAAATGGAGAGAGTATTCCTATAAATTTGGCATTGGTGAGAATATTAAGCCTCAAATTCAAAAGGAATATGAGGAGTTAATAAATAATAAAGAAAAGGAGATTGAGGACAAAGAAGAGCTGTTTGATAGATGGGATGAAAAATCAGAAGATCAATTAATAAAACCATTGGAAAATAAACAAGAAATAACCCAGAGTTTGAATAAATAGATGAAAGAAACAGAAGAAGTTAAAACTGAATTGCCTAATAATACAGAGCAAGAAGAATTGTTAAAAGAAACAAAAAGTACAGAAATTTTAAATCCAAAAGAGAGTCAAGAAGCAATAGAAGAAGCATTTCAAGATATAGAAGCAAACATTAAGGAACAGCCTGAATCTGTTCAAAAAATATATGAAGAAATAAAGGATAAGTTTAAAAATTATGCCATAATAGATGGCAGAGAGTTTATGTTCACAGATATAAGCGGGAGCGGAGAAAAGATAATCGCTTTAGTTAAAGATGAAAACAAATGGAAAACTAGATTGTTTCGTATCTCTAATTCTGATAATCAATGGAAGTCTTATCATGGAAAAGATGGTGACAGAATAATGAAGGGGGAAGAAGATAATCGTCTTCATCATTATGTTCAAAGCGCTAAGTTAGATAAAGATATATATAAAATTATTTCTTCCTTTAAAAAAGATAATAATTTTAATAACTATCTTAGTAAATATATTCCAGAAAAACAATCTAATAGACTTATAGATGAATTGGAATTTAAAGAAGAATATCTTGAATTAAAAAATCCAGAATGGAAATGGTACCAAGAATTTTGTCAGAAGTTTTTCATGAATTATATGTATTTTTCTAACGAGAGTAGACATGTTAGCTTGGACAAGGGATGTTATAAATCCGTTAAAGATATTTCTTTAACGAAAAGTGAAACTCAAGAATATTACAAAAAAATTGCAGAAGCTTTCGAAGAACTTAATCAAAATCCAATAGCAAAAGCAGAGATAGAAAATTGGTATAACAAATATCCAGAAAAAAGGAAAAATATATCAGAATTTCTTAATGGTTCTAATGTTCCAGATTATTTTAAAGAATTTGCTCAAAAATATTATGATGGAGTTAGTGGACTATTTGAATATGGATTTTCTCGTAATCCTCCCCAAAGCTTAATACCAGATTTTACAAAAGAAAAAATAGTTGATAGCTATGAAAAAGGAGATATTAATATAGAGGAATACGAAGTCAAAAGTCCAGAGGGAGATGATTTAATATTTGCTATGGCTTATGATGACAAGGGGAGGGTATATATTGATAATATCTATGATCCAAGAGTTGGAATGAATGATTATGGTATTAAAGAAAAGATTTGTCAGATGGGTCACCTTGTTTATAAGCCAGAAGATTATAAAGAGCAAACATTTGGAATACCTGATGAATATAAAAAAGAAGCAGATTCAGGATATACAAACATTAATGCGTTTTGGGCTAAAAATCCAATAATCAAAAAGTTTAAAGAAGAACTTGTTGAAAGAGGAGAGCTAAGCAAAGCATAGGACACATTAGTTGTATTGTGTTTAGACTATTTTAAATGCCATGTTTTAATCACAATTTTTGATTTTATAAATAATTTGTTTCTATTGACAATTTTTTAAATATTTAATATAAAATAATTGTTGAGGTTCCAGCGCCTTAACACCGTAGTACCAATGCACCGATCCAAGCATAGCATAAAGCTGGGGCGCTTACAGATAATTGAGCGCGAAAACTGCTGATCCCGGCAGTATATGGGACTTACAATGCTCTCGTTGAGAACTTTTATAAAAAGAACTTCTCAATGAGAGCTTCTTTTATTTTAAAAAGTATTATTCTATGTTAAAATAACAATATATCATGGAATATAAAGAAGCAATCAAAATATTAATGAATATTTTAAATAATTATTCTTTAAACAAAGAAGAAAAAGAAGCAATTTTAATGGCAATAGGAACTCTTGATTGCGGCTCTCTAGCTGAAAATAGGACAAACAAAATAATTCAATCAAAAAAAGAGAAATTAAAAAGGAACTTTGATTAAAATAAATTATAGAAAAATAATGGAATTAACATTTTGGGATTTCCTAAAAAGAATTAAAGATATTTACAAGCCCTTTTTAAGGGTAGTTTTAATAATATTTCTTTTAATGATTGTTAATGAGTCTTTAGCTCTTATTTCTCCATATATTTATGGAAAAGTTGTTGATGGTATTTTGCAAGGCCAGGAAATGGAAAAAGTAATAATGCTCTGTCTTCTTTCCTTAGGAATCATATTTTTCAATGAGATTATTGTTAATTATGTCAGAGAGAATATAGAGATTAAGAAATTTGAGTTTGATATTCCAAGAAGCGTGGCAAACAAAACATTGAATAGGGTTTTTGAATTTTCAATTGGACAGCATGAAAATCAAAATTCAGGAATTAAGAAAAGCATAATTGATAGAGGACAGAATGCGCTAATTGAACTGGGCAATACAATGATCTATCAAATTATTCCTGCATTTCTTCAAGTATTTGTAACAATCGTAGCCTTGTTTTATTTATCTCCTCTTCTAGGAGCAATTGTCATGGCTGGAGTTTTCATTTTTCTTTTTTTTACCTTCTATACCAACATTATTTTAGGCAAAGACCTTCAAACCCTTCAAGATAGATGGGCTGATTCTGATAAAAAACAATCAGAACTATTAAGAAATATATCTTTGATTAAAATTAACGCTAAAGAAAAGGAAGTGATTAAAGAATATGATAGCAATATGGCTATGATTATTGCTAAAGAGAAAAAAGTTTGGCTAAGGTTTATTAATTATGCTCAAATGAGGAATATGGTTTCCGGAATAACTAGAGTAGGAGCCTTAATTTTAGGAATATCTCTAGTTTATAAAGGAGTATATACTCCAGGATTTTTAGTTGTAGTCTTGTCTTGGTCAAATAATGCTTTCGATAGAATATGGTATTTATCAAGAACTCAAAGAAGATTATCTAGGCTTTATTCTGAAATCAAAAACTATTTTTATCTCATAGAAACAAAACCAGATATTAAGGAAATAGACGATCCAGTTATTATTAATAATTTTAATGGAAGAATAGAGTATAAAGGGGTTTCTTTTAATTATCCAGCAAGAGATATTAAGGATAAAGAATTAAGAGAACAAGCAGCTTTAAAAAACATTAATTTATTAATAGAACCTGGACAAAGAGTAGCAATTGTCGGAGCAAGTGGAGCAGGAAAATCAACAATTATCCAATTGTTAATTAGAGCTTATGACCCGCAAAAAGGAAAAATATTAATTGATGGTCACAACTTAAAAGAGCTGTCTTTATCTGATTACAGGAAAGCAATTGGTATGGTTCCTCAAGACATTGTTCTTTTTGATGATACACTAAGATATAATATTCTTTTTGGAACCAATGAAAAAGTAGAAGAAAAGGAATTAAAAAAAGCAATAGAAACAGCAAGGGTTGATTGTTTTGTTAGAAACATGGAAAAAGGAATAGATACAATAATAGGTGAAAGGGGAGTAAAGCTTTCAGGAGGAGAAAGACAGAGAGTGGGAATAGCCAGAGCTTTAATTAAAAATCCTTCAATTCTTATCTTTGATGAAGCAACATCAAGTTTAGACGTTGAGAATGAGTCTTTAATTAAAGAATCAATAGAAAGAGCTTCCCATGGAAGAACAACTATTATTATCGCCCATAGATTGTCAACCATTAAAGATGCAGACAAAATAATTGTTTTGGATAAAGGAAAAGTAGCAGGCGAAGGAACCCACAAAGAATTATTGAAAACAAATAATATTTATAAGAAAATGATTAACATCCAAACAGTTATTGTGGGAGGTAACTAATGAAAAGTATAAATATTAAAGTTGTTTGGAAATAATATTTGAAGATAAAAGTTAAAGTGGGTGACTAACGGGATTTGAACCCGTACAAAGACCTTCACAGGGTCTTGTGCTACCATTACACCATAGCCACCATGGAATTGTGTCCCCGGTGCGAATCGAACGCACAACCTACAGATTAGAAGTCTGTCGCTCTGTCCTATTGAGCTACGGGGACAAGTAATATATTAATATCAAAAATATACTCAAAAAGCAAGATTAATAGCCTTTTTCATCAATGCAAAAATAGCCTCCTGAAAGATTGTTTTCATTATAAACTGGGCAGCTTCCGCAAATACAAGAATTTTTATCTATTTTGCAAGAAGATCTTTTGTTCATGCAAAAACCTTTTTCATCTGTTCTTTGGGCACATTCGTTATATGATGGACACGCTTTACAGATGCAATTATTATAGTTTATTTCATTATTTTCTGGTCTCATGATATATATTTTATTATAATACAACATTTTACCATAAATATAGAAAAAGCCAAAAAGTTTTGACTGAAAATCAAAAAAATGGTATATATTTATTATTCTGCGGGGCATAGTGAAACGGCTATCACGAGTCTTTTGGGAAGATTTATTCTGAGTTCGAATCTCAGTGCCCCGACCAGAAATATTTATGCGGGTGTAGCTCAATGGCAGAGTGTCGGCCTTCCAAGCCGTTTATGAGGGTTCGATTCCCTTCACCCGCTCCATGAAGAAAGTAGCTGTCATTGGAGGCGGCATTATTGGAATGTATGTTGCCTTAAAATTAAAAGAAAAAGATCTTGATGTTTTTTTGTATGATAAAAAGAAAAAAGAAGAAATAGGATTCAAACCTTGCTCAACGTTAGTTTCAGAGAGGATAAGAGAATTCATTGATCTTAAAGAAGAATCAATAGAAAATATTATTGATATTTGTAAGATTAATTTTCCTAGAAAAATAATAGAACTTCATTTTAACCCTAAACACCTTGTCTTAAATAGAAATGAAATAATTAAAGAGCAATTAGAATTATTAAAACAAAAAGGAGTTAATATTATTTTAGGAAAGAATATAGAATCCATTCCTAATGATTTTGATTACATTATTGGTTGCGATGGGCCTAATTCAGTAATTAGAAAGAAATTAAAATTAAAAGACCCAGAAATGAAAATTGGAATGCAGGTTTTTGTAAAACAAAAAGATGATTCTAATTATACAGATGTTTTTCCAATCAAGTCAGGCTTCATTTGGAAAATACCAAGAGGAGAAGAAATTGAATATGGTATACTAACTAAATCAAATCAGGCAAAACAATTACTATTTGATTTTTTAGATAAAAATAAAATTAAAGAAAAACAATTTATTGTTGCGCCAGTTCCTTCAGGATTTGTCTTTTCAAAAGAAAAGAAAATAGCTTTATGCGGAGATTCAATGGGATTAACTAAACCCTGGAGTGGGGGAGGACTCATCTGGAGTCTTTATGCAGCAAGGCTTTTAGTAGAATCTTTCCCTGATTTTAAAAAATATGAAAGAAAAACTAAGCATTTTTTTAGATTTAAAATAATCAAAGGATCTCTTGCTAACAAGTTAGTCAATTTTATTGGTTTTAATTTTCCTTTTTTAGTCCCAAGAAAGATTAATTATGATAATGATTTTCCTAATTTTTTTAAATCTATTATTGATTTAATTATTAAAAGGTGATAACTTAAAATATTACTTTAAATTAGGGAGAGGTGCCTGAGTGGCTTAAAGGGATGGTTTCGAAAACCATTGTGGATTTTCCACCGTGAGTTCGAATCTCACCCTCTCCGCTCCCATTTTATGTTTTCATTAAAGAAAAAAAAATTACAGACTCTTGAACAAGCAATAGAATATATTAAGAAATTAGAAGCTAGAATTGATGCAATGCAAGAAGACCTGTATAAAGAAAAGGAAAAGAATAATCTTGCCTTAAGAAAGTTGGGCATATTGAGATATAACCCATTCAAAGAAAGCGGAGGAGATCAAAGTTTTTCTTTAGCGCTTTTAGAGGAAAACGATAATGGCTTTGTTATAACATCAATTTATACAAACGAAGGAGTGAGAGTTTTTGCTAAGCCTATTATTAAAGGAGAATCAAAGTATCAATTATCAGAAGAAGAAAAAGAAGTTATTAAAAAAGCAAAAGATTATTATGGAAAAGAAAAATGAAAATTTAATTGTCTGTCCGCCAGTAGTTGTAATTTTGGGCCATATTGATCACGGCAAGACTTCTTTATTAATGGCAATAAAGAATTTTAATGTATTAGAAAAAGAAGCAGGAGGAATTACTCAACATGTTGGAGCATACCAAATAGAACACAAGCATAAGAAAATTACTTTTTTGGACACTCCAGGACACGAATCTTTTTCAGCTATTAGGGCAAGAGGCTCAAAAGCAGCAGACATAGCTGTTTTAGTTGTTGATGCTTGTGAAGGAGTAAAAAAGCAAACCAGGGAAGCAATAAACCATATTAAAGAAGCAGGTATTTCTACAGTAGTTGCTTTAAATAAAACAGATAAACCAGAAGCTAATCCAGAGATGGTTAAACAGCAATTAGCAAAAGAAGATATTGTTGTTGAGTCTTTTGGGGGAGATATTTTGAGCATTGAGATATCAGCTAAAACAGGAAAGGGAATTGATGAACTTCTTGATTTAATTCAATTAGTTGCTGAGATGAAAGAGCTAAAAGCAGATCTTAATGCTAGTCCAGAAGGAGTGATTATAGAATCATATTTGGATAATAAGAGAGGACCAGTAGCAACAGTAACTGTAGAGCAAGGAATTTTAAAAATAGGGGATATAGTTGGTCAAATTCTGTTTCTGGAAGAATACGCTCAATGGAAGATTTTCAGGGAAAAGAAAAAACAGAAGCTTATCCATCTGAACCAGTTGTTATTATGGGCCTAGATAATGTCCCAGCCTTAGGAGAAAGATTTTCATGCTTTAAAACAATTGACGAAGCAAAATCACAAATTCATAACAAAGAAATATTTGTCAGTAGTTTTAAGTGTGCTGAAACTGATAAGCCAATATTAAGCGTTATCATCAAGGCTGATGCAATTGGTTCTCTTGAGGGCATAGAAGAGCTTTTTAAAACCTTGCCTCAAGAAGATGTTTGTTTGAGAGTTATAAAAGCTGATGTGGGGAATGTTAATGAAAACGATGCTAAGCTTGCTAAAAGTTCGAAAAGTGTAATTTATGCTTTTAGAGTTAAGAAAGACAAAACAGCAGACGCTTTAATAGAAAGAGATAAAATTAAGTTTTTCGAATTTGATTTAATTTATGGTTTAGCTCAAAAGACAAGGGAATTGATGGAAAGAAAGATTAAAAAAGAAAAGATTAGGGAAGATCTTGGAAAAATGGAAATATCTGTAATTTTTAGAACAGAAAAGAATAGGCAAATCATTGGAGGGTTGGTTACAGAAGGGGAGGCGAATAGAACAGCAACAATTGAGATAATGAGGAATGGAGAAAAATTGGGAGAAGGAAGAATTATTGATTTGCAGGCAAATAAGAAAAGCTTTGAATCAGTTAAAACGGGTAGAGAGTGTGCTATTCTATATCAAGGCAATGAAAGAATAAAAGAAGGCGATGAATTAGTATTTTTCAAATATGTGGAAGATTGAAAAAGTTAATGCATTTATTCAAAAGGAACTAGGAAATATTATTCTTAAAGAAGTAGATATTTTTCCTGGTATTTTGCTTACCATAACCAGAGTGGATACTTCAGCTAATTTAATTGAAGCAAAAGTATATGTTTCTGTTTTGCCAGAAGATCAATCAAAAGAAGTAATGGATCTTCTGAATAGGAAAATATATTTTATTCAGCAAGTTTTAAATAAAAAATTGAAGATAAGACCAGTACCTAAGATCATTTTCAAGAAAGAAAGTAAAACAGGAGAAGCTTCAAGAATAGAAGAGCTTTTAATGGAAATAGACAAGAAAAAGGAAATATGATAAACTTTTTTATCATTGGCGTGGTGGCCAAGCAGTAAGGCAAGAGTCTGCAAAACTCTTATACGCGGGTGCAATTCCCGCCCACGCCTCATGTTCTTTAAAATATGACAATAGGAACACGGAAGATAGTAGTTGACTAAAGCGTATGCCTAATGATATTATTATATTAATGAAGAAAAGATCGTGGACAAAAACACAATTAGAAACCGCAATTAAAAAAGCATACAGCTATAGAGAGGTTTTAAAATTAATAGGATTAAGACCAACAGGAGGGAATTACGTTCAGCTTAAAAAATATATTAAAGAATACGGCTTTGATGCAAAGCATTTTAAAGGAAAAGCATGGAACAGGGGATTAGAATATTCTCTTAAAAACAAGATTCCTTTAGAAAATATTTTAAATAAAGATAGTTTTTTTCAAAGTTTTAAACTTAAAAAAAGATTAATCAAAGAAGGATTCAAACCTCCTTATTGTGAAGAATGTGGTTGGGCAAAAAGAAGCGAAGACGGAAGATTGCCTCTTGAATTACATCATATTGATGGAGACACTCATAATAATTGTCTAGATAATCTGCAGATACTTTGTCCTAATTGTCATAGTTTAAAACCAAATTATCGTGGTCAGAACAAAACCATGCCTCGGTGATGAAATTGGCAAACATACAGCACTTAAAATGCTGCGGGCAAAACCCTTGTGGGTTCGAGTCCCACCCGAGGCACAGAGGAAATTAAAAACCGAGATCAATGTCTCGGTTTTTAGCTTTTTAGAACTTCTATATATGTCTGGATTACTCCGAAGTTAATAGCTTGTTCCTTGGAAGGAAACCATATGTCAACATGGTAATATCCTTTTTTATAGCTCATTCTATCTTGAACTACAAACACCTTATTTCCATATAATTCAGGTATTCTAATCTTTGTTCCAAAAGGAAGCAAGTTATTAGCTACAATACCTTCCTGTACTTGAGATCCATTAGCAGTCAAGAAAGGAGTATCATCTGTCTCAAGGGGGCAGGAAGAGTAGGCTGTTATTACAACCTTAATAATCTTATTAACCTCTTTTTCCTGGGTTTTGGCAATAGGCTGAGAAGCAAGCGGAATAATAGTATTATTATCCATTTCTAATGATTTGGCGCTTGTTTCCTGGCTTATTAGGCTAATTCCCGCTAGGAATAAGCCTAAACCAGCTATAAATATAATGTAATTGTGTATTTTTTTCATAAATAAAATCCCTTCGCAGGGATGCTCATATAGTACCTTAAAACCCTTATTTTGTCAAAGCTTTTGTCCACAGGGGTATTTTTCTTGAATCAGGGCTATAAGTAGTATATAATTAGGCAATGAAACAAGAAAAATCCTTTACTTTAATAGAAATATTAGTAGTTATTGTGGTTGTGGGCATCCTTTCTTCCCTTATATTAGTTGGCATTACTTCTATTACCCAAAAAGCCAATATTGGCAAAGGGCAGGCTTTCTCAAGCTCTTTAGACAATTCATTGCTTTTAGCAAAAGTATCTTCCTGGAAATTAGATGAATCTTCAGGAATAACAGCTTATGATTCTTGGGGTGAAAATAATGGTACCAGAATGGATACAACGGGAGCTTGCGATGCTACCCATTGCCCTCAAGTACAAACAGCAGGCTGTATTTCTAATAATTGTTTAAGCTTTGACGGTGTTAATGATTATGTTGATTGTGGGAATAAAAGCACCTTAGACGTTTCTGGAATAGGATTAACAATGTCAGCTTGGTTTTATTCTATAGATGAGAATGTTGGCTATATTTTAGCCAAAAATGAAACGAATTATTCTGATATACAATATGGTTTTTATAAAGAAAGCCCTTCGATTGACAGGATTCAAGTGTATATTAACGGTACAGCTGTTTCTTATTCTCCGACTGGTTCAGTGGTTAATAACAAGTGGTATAATACTGTTATTGTGTATAATGGAGTAACAATAGCAATATATATAAATGGTTCTCTTTCTAGGGTCCCTCAAGCTTATTCTGTTCCTATAACTTCTACTAATTATAATTTAAGTATAGGAAGAAGAAAACCAAATGATGTTTATTTTAAAGGATTGATTGATGATGTTCGTTTATACAATCAAGCTCTTTCTTCTTCTCAAATAGAACAAGATTATTATATTGGTTTGTATAAGCTTTTCTTTAAAAAGGGAATTTCTAGCCTTGAATATAAAAATAGATTGTCTGAATTAAAATAAAACTTGCCTTCTTTTTCTTTTTATGATATATAATTGCATATGCAAGCTGAATTAATACAAAAACTTAATGATATGATGCAAACCCTAAGAGAGGGAGACATTGTTGATGCCAAAGTTTTGGCAATTGAGAACAATGCATTATATTTAGATATTGGGCCTAGAAAAACAGGTATTATTTATGGTGCTGAATATCAGAACGCTAAGAATGTTTTAAAGAACATTAAAAATGGAGATATTATATCTGTTAAAGTAGTTGATTCTGAAAACGAAGATGGTTTTGTAGAAATGTCTTTAAAAGAAGCTGAAAAAGACATGGCTTGGAAATTGATAAAAGAAAAGAAAGAAGAAGACAAACCATTCACAATAAAAGTATCAAAAGTAAACAAAGGAGGACTGTTAACCGATGTTTCTGGCATACCAGCATTTTTACCAACATCTCAATTATCTCCTGAAAAATACCCTAAAGTTCCAGAAGGGGACAAGACCAAGATTTTAAGAAAGCTACAATCGTTTATTGGAATGGAAATTAAAGTAAAGATTCTTGATTTTGATGAAAAATCAGGCCAAATTATTTTAACTGAAGAGTCAAAAGAAAACGAACAAGTTAAAAAAGTTTTACAATCTTTAAAAGTAGGGGATAGTGTAGAAGGAAAGATATCAGGAATAGTTAATTTCGGTTGTTTCATTAAATTTGCTTTACCAGGCAAAAGCTTAGAAGAAGCAAAAGAAGAAGAATTATTAGAAGGATTGATTCATATTTCTGAATTAGACTGGCAACTAATAGAAGACCCTTCTCAAATAGTTCAAGTTGGAGAAAATGTTAAAGCTGAAATTATTGATATTTCTCAGGGCAGAGTATCTTTATCTTTAAAGAACTTGAAAAAAGATCCTTGGCAAGAACTAACCTTAAAACAAGGAGATGTTATTAAGGGAATAGTTGTTAGATTTAATCCTTTTGGAGCATTTGTTCAGATAAAAAGAGAAGATGAAAAAGACGATCAAGCTAAGATTCAAGGATTGATTCATATTTCTGAATTCGGCACTGAAGCTAAAATGAAAGAAAAAATAGAAGCAAACAAAGAATACGATTTTGAAATATTAAGTTTTCAGCCACAAAGACACTGGATGTCTTTGAGATTAAAATAAAATATTAAAAACACATGAAGAGTCCTCTTCAAGGTCTTTTTAAAAACATTCTTTTTGTTGTTTTAGTTTTTTTGCTATTAGGCGCTGTTTTTGATTTACTTAATAATCCTAGCCAAGAAATCAAAGATGTCTCTATTACTCAATTAGTTCAGGATATTAACCAAAATAAAATTAAGGAAATAAAAGTTTTAGGTAATGATGTTACTATAACATACAATGATAATAGTATTTTTAAAACAAAGAAGGAAACAGGAGAAAGCTTAAGTCAACTTTTAACCAATTTAGGAGGGGACAAAGAAAGCCTTCAAAAAGTATCTTTTGTTTTTGAAGAACAAGAAAATACAGGTGATTGGGTCTGGAGCCTTCTTTTATTTGTTGTTTTGCCTCTTTTAATGTTTGGATTTTTCTTTTGGACAATGTTGAGACAAGCAAAATCAGGTGCAGCGCAGACATTTGATTTCACAAAGCCAAAAGTTAAGTTATTTGGAGCAGAAGGACAGCCAAAAGAAAAGATAACATTTAAAGATGTTGCTGGTTTAAGAGAGGAAAAAGAAGAGCTAGAAGAAATAGTAGATTTTCTTAAAAACCCAGATAAATATTTAAAAATGGGAGCAAGAATTCCCAAGGGAGCTCTATTGGTTGGTCCTGCTGGTTGTGGTAAAACTTTATTAGCTAGAGCAGTTGCAGGAGAAAGTAATGTGCCATTCTTTTCGGTTGCTGGTTCTTCTTTTGTTGAGATGTTCGTGGGAGTGGGTTCGGGAAGGGTGAGAAACCTTTTTAATGCTGCAAAAAGACATCAGCCTTGTTTAATTTTTATTGATGAGCTTGATAGTATTGGGAAAGCAAGAGGGCCAGCAATAACTGGTGGACACGAAGAAAGAGAGCAAACCTTAAACCAATTATTAACTGAAATGGATGGTTTTGAACAAAACGATAAGATTATTGTTTTAGCAGCTACCAATAGACCGGATGTATTAGATCCAGCCTTATTAAGACCAGGCAGATTTGACAGAAAAATAGTTATTCATTTGCCAGACATTAGGGAAAGAGAAGAGATATTAAAGATTCATTCAAGAAATAAAACATTGTCTACAGATATTAATTTAAGAGAGGTAGCTGAAAGAACGCCAGGCTTTTCAGGAGCTGATTTGTCTAATGTTTTCAATGAAGCTGCTATTTTAGCTGCTAAGAAAAATGCAAAAAATATTATTCAACAGGACTTATTAAATTCAATTGAAAAAGTGCTTTTAGGACCAGAAAGAAGAAGTCATATTATGTCAGATAAAGAAAAAGAGATTACTGCTTATCACGAAGCTGGTCATGCTTTAGTATCAGCTTTTACTCCTAATGCAGAACCAGTAAGAAAGATTTCAATTATTTCAAGAGGAATGGCAGCAGGATATACTTTAAAAGTTCCAAAAGAAGATAGGTTTTTAAGAACAAAATCAGAATTTATTGCTGAGCTTTCCGTTCTTTTAGGAGGATATGTATGTGAGAAGATTAAATTTAATGACACTACCACAGGATCTTCAGATGATTTAAATAAAGCATCTCAGTTAGCCAGAAATATTGTTAAAACATATGGTATGTCTAACTTGGGACCAACTGTTTTTGGAGAAAGAGAAGCAGATCTTTTCTTGGGTAAAGAATATTCAGAAACCAGAAATTATTCTGAAAAGGTTGCTATTGATATTGACAATGAGGTAGAAAAATTGATAAATAATGCAGAACAGGAAGCAAATAGAATTATTCAAGAAAAGAAAGGATTGCTTGAAAAAATAGCAAAGACTTTAATGAAAAAAGAGACTATTGAAAGAGAGGAGTTTGAAGAAATGATAAAATCAAAAACCAAGAAATAATATTATTGTTCTTTTAAAATATTTGTGTTATAATTGAACTAGAGAATTATTATTAAAAATAATAATCAAAGGTTCAATTATGTCACGATTAAAAGATAGAGAAAAAGTATTAACTTTAAGAAAAAAAGGGATGAGTTATAGTCAAATTAAAGAAGAGTTAAAGATAAGTAAAAGTACTTTGAGTGTTTGGCTTAGAGATTATCCTCTTTCTAAAGAAAGAATAAGAGAGCTAAGGGATTGTAACCAACAGAGGATTGAAAGATATAGAGAGACAATGAGAAAAAAAAGAAAATTAAGATTAGACAATTTTTATTTACAGGAAAAGAATAAAATATTTCCTTTAAGTAAAAAAGAATTGTATCTTTCAGGCCTTTTCCTTTATTGGGGAGAAGGTTCAAAAAACACCGAATCAAGAATTTCTGTATCAAACACTGATCCAATAGTTATTAAATTTTTCATTTTCTGGCTTAAAAATTATTGGAAAGTTCCAAAAGATAAATTTAAGGTCTCGTTGCATCTTTATGCAGACATGAATATTGCCAAAGAGATTGGTTTTTGGTCAAAAGAATTAAATATACCAGAAAAACAATTTATTAAACCATATATAAAAGAAAATTCTGTTAAAAGAATAAATCATAAAGGAAGATTTAATCATGGCACTTGTAATATATTTTTAGGGGATGCAAGGTTATCAGAGAGAGTTTTTATGGGATTGAAAGCAATTAGGGATTATTATACTAAAAAATAAGACATTCGCGTATGTAGCTCAGGTGGTTAGAGCATTCGCCTTATAAGCGAAAGGTCGATGGTTCGAGTCCATCCATGCGCACAAATTGTTGACTAAATCGCTCAAATTAGATAGTATGTTTATGGGCGATGACAGCCCTTTTCAAAGTTAAAAGGGCGTATAGCTCAGTTGGTTAGAGCGTTACGTTGACATCGTAAAGGCCTCCTGTTCGAGTCAGGATACGCCCACATAATAAAGATAAATAAAAAATATGGCAGAAGAAGCAAACACAGAAACTGTTGAAACTGTTGTTTCAAAAGAAGAGACAAAAGGAATCAAAGAGTCATTCTTGAAACAGGGAATCCCAGAATTTAAACAAGGGGACACAGTAAAAGTTTATCAAAAAATTAAAGAAAAGAATAAAGAGAGAATCCAAATCTTTGAAGGTCAGATTTTAGCTGTAAAACATGGCAGAGGTCTTAATGGAACAATTACGGTTAGAAAAGTTATTCAAGGAATAGGGGTTGAGAAAATAATACCAATTCATTCTCCTGCAATCGACAAGATAGAAGTAATTAAGAAATCCAAAACAAGAAGATCGAAATTGTATTACTTAAGAAAAGCGAAAGGAAGGAAAGCAAGATTAAAAATAGAAGAAGAAGCAAAAGTTGAAGAGGGCGAATGATGGAATCGGCAGACATCTATGCTTGAGGGGCATAGGGGATTCGTCCCGTGGGAGTTCAAGTCTCCCTTCGCCCACAAGTATTACGGGCGGTTAGCTCAATTGGCAGAGCACTTCGTTTACACCGAAGGGGTTAGGGGTTCAAGTCCCTTACCGCCCACCAGAATTTTAACAATTGATTGAAATGATTTGCCGAGGTAGCCAAGTCGGTCACGGCGAATGTCTGAAAAACATTAGATTCCGGTTCGATTCCGGACCTCGGCACAGACAAGCGGGCGTCGTATAACGGCTATTATGCAACCTTGCCAAGGTTGAGACGGCAGTTCGATTCTGCTCGCCCGCTCACGAAATAATATAATAAGCAATATATGAAAATTAGTTGGCTAGGGGAAACATGTTTTGAAATATCTTGCTCTTCTTCTGATAAAGAAGCTGTCTTAATAACCGTAGACGAGAAAGGAGAAAAGAAATCAAAAGCAAATATTATTTTGAAAACTCATGATTTTAATTCCGTTAATTCGAAAAAAGACGGACAATTTGTTGTTTCTTCTTTTGGAGAATACGAATCAAAGGAAGTGTTTATACAAGCAGTTCCTTCTTTAAATTCAGAAAAACAGAAAAACATAATATTTTTAATGGAATCAGAGGGTATAAGGGTTTGTCATTTAGGACTATTTGGAGAAGAGGAATTAAGCGAAGAGCAACTAGAAGCAATTGGAAGAGTAGATGTTCTTTTAATTCCAATTGATGGAGAAAAAACATTAAAAGAAATAGAAAGAATAATTGGACAGATCGAACCAAAAATAGTAATTCCAATGTCTTTTAAGAAAAAAGAGACACTTAATGCATTTTTAAAGGCAATGGGGGAAAAAGAGATTGTTCCTCAAGATAAATTAAGCATAAGCAGGAAGAATATTTCTTCAGATAACGAGAAAGTAGAAATAATAGTATTAGAATCAAAATAATGGCAAAACAAGAAAAAATCATACAAGATATCGGAAAAGTTGAGGCAATCGAAATTTCTAAGGAAATGAAAGAAAGCTATCTTGATTACGCAATGTCGGTTATTGTTTCAAGGGCGCTTCCTGACGTAAGAGATGGATTAAAACCAGTACAAAGAAGAATTCTTTATGCCATGTATGATATGGGGGTTAGGTCAGATACTAAGTTTAGAAAATCAGCAGCAGTGACTGGTGAGGTTTTAGGTAAATATCATCCTCACGGAGATTCTTCTGTGTATGGAGCATTGGTAAGAATGGCTCAAGATTTTTCTTTGAGATACCCATTAATTAGAGGTCAAGGAAATTTTGGGAGTGTCGATGGGGATCCTCCAGCAGCTCAAAGATATACAGAATGTAAATTATCCAAAGCAGGAGAAGAATTATTAATGGATATTGATAAAAATACTGTTGATTGGGGAGACAACTATGATGCTACAAGAAAAGAGCCCCTGGTTCTTCCTTCTCCTCTTCCTAATTTATTGCTCAATGGTTCTACTGGTATTGCTGTTGGAATGGCAACTAATATTCCTCCTCATAATTTAACTGAAGTTTGTCAGGCTTTGATTCATTTAATTGATAATCCAAAAGCAGAAACAGAAGATTTACTAGAATTTATTAAAGGCCCTGATTTTCCTACTCGAGGCATTATTTTCAACCAAAAAGACATTGTTTCAGCATATTCTCAGGGCAAGGGTTCTTTTCTTATGAGAGCTAAGGTTGATATTGTTGAAAAAGACAATAAGTCACAGATAATAATTACAGAAATTCCTTTTCAGGTTGATAAATCAGTATTAATCACTAGTTTTGCTAATTTGGTTCAATTAAAGAAAATAGAGGGCATTAAAGATATTAGAGATGAATCAGATAAAGAGGGAATGAGAATAGCTATTGATCTTCAAAGAGGAGTAATCCCCAAAAAAGTTCTTAACTTTTTATACAAACACACAGATTTACAGAAAGTATATCATTTAAATATGCTTGCTCTGGTTGATGGTATTGAACCAAGAATTCTTAATTTAAAGGATATTCTTGAATTATATTTAAAACACAGGCAAGAAGTTGTTGTTAAAAGAACTACGTATGATTTAGAAAAAGCTAAAGAAAGAGCTCATATACTAGAAGGAATATCAAAAGCATTAGATAAAATAGATGCTGTTATTGAAACAATTAGAAAATCAAAAGACAAAGAAGATGCAAAAGAAAACCTTGTAAAGAAATTTAAGCTAACAATTCTTCAAGCAGAAGCAATATTGGAAATAAGGTTGCATCAACTAGCCAAACTTGAAAAGCAAAAAGTAGAAGATGAATTAGCGGAAAAGAGAAAAGAAATCAAGGAATATATGAAGATTTTGGAAAGCAAAGCCGAGCAAAAGAAGGTAATGAAAAAAGAAATAGAAAAAGAGGTTGAATTATATGGAGATGAAAGAAGGACAAAAGTAGTTAAAAGCAGTCCAGAAACAATATCAGAAGAAGATTTGGTTCCTTTAGAAGACACAATTGTTACCTTAACTTACGGAGGATATATTAAAAGAATTAATCCAGGAGAGTACAAGAAACAAAATAGGGGAGGACAAGGAACAGTGGGCATTAAAACATCAGAAGATGATCAGGTTTGTCATTTCATTTCCGCTAAAACTCACGATTCAATATTTTTCTTTACTGATTCTGGAAAAGTATTTCAAACCAAGGCTTATGAAATACCAGAGGGGCAAAAATCAAATAAAGGTAGGGGGTTAACCAACTTTTTAGAAATATCTGCTCACGATAAAATATTATCAGTTTTAGCTTTAAGTAAAGAAGATATTAAAGGAGGAGCTAAATACTTGATTATGGGAACTAAAAACGGTATAATTAAGAAAACTCAATTGAAAGACTTTGAAAATGTAAGAAGAAACGGCTTAATTGCGATTAATTTGAAAAAAGACGATTTGCTTTGCGGAGTTAAGAAAGGAGGGGACGGAGACGAAGTAATCATTGCCACTAAACATGGACAATCAATTCGTTTTGCTGAAAAAGAAGTAAGGCCAATGGGAAGAACAGCGTCTGGAATAAAAGGTATAAGGCTTAAAAAAGGAGATGAAGTAATTGGAATGGAGGTAATAAGGAAAGACAAATTGCAGGAAAAAGAATATTTATTAGTTTTGTCTGAAAATGGATATGGCAAAAGAACATTGTTAAAAGAATATAAAAAGCAGGGGAGAGGAGGATCAGGAGTAAAAATAGCTAAGATTACTTCTAAAACAGGAGAATTAGCTAAGATAGAAATTATTGAAAATCAAGAAGATTTAATTGTTATCTCTAAAAAAGGACAGACAATAAGAACAAAAATATCAAGTATTCCTAAATTAGGCAGGGATACGCAAGGAGTGAAAATAATGCGTTTAAAAGAAGGAGATAAAGTAGTAGCAGCTACTTGTCTAAAAGAACAAGCAAGCCAATAAATCATGAATAGTGAATTTCTAAATCCTAAAGAAGTATTACAAACAATTCCTTTAAAACAGGATATGGTTGCTTGCGATTTAGGGTGCGGTTCTGGAGGCTGGGCGATTCCTTTAGCTAAAACCTTAAACAAAGGTATTGTTTATGCTGTTGATATTTTAGAAGAAGCTCTATCAGCCTTAGGAGGTAAAGCAGAAATAGAAAATCTTGTTAACATTAAGCCCATATTGTCAGATGCTGAGAAAGGTGTTAAAATTGGTGATAGTACAATTGATTTTGTTTTATTAAGCAATATTCTTTTTGAAAATGATAATAAGGAATTTATTATTAAAGAAACAAAAAGGCTTTTAAAGAAAGACGGAATGGCATTGATTGTTGACTGGAAAGAGGACAGCCCAATTGGATTAAAGGATAAAAAAGTTTCTTTTGAAGGAATAAGAACGATAATAAATTCACTGGGATTTAAAATAGAGAGAGAATTTGATGCAGGTAAATATCATTGGGCAATATTAATTAAAAAAATATGAAAAAATTAATTATTATTTCATTCATTATTGCTGTATTTTGTTTTTCTTTTGCTTCTGCTCAAATAGCAATTCAGAATCCTTTGGGAGACATAGATAATTTTCAAGAGCTTGTAAATAGACTTATTGACTGGATGATTATGATGGCATTAGTTATCGTTCCTTTATGTATTGTTTGGGGAGGATTCACTTTTGCTACTGCGGGAGGGGATACAAATAAAGTGGAGAGAGCAAAGTCAATATTGACTTGGTCAATCGCAGGATTAATAGTAGTTCTTTTAGCAAAGAGTTTGGTCGAATCTTTGCACAAGATTTTTGAATAAAATTAATAATAGTGATATAATAAACATATAATATGAATTTAAAGAAACCATTTTTATTTTTTGTCACAACTTTTTTCGTAGTTACTCCTTTTTTCTTTTGTGTGGCTGATGTCATAACAACTGATTGTGCTACGGATGATATTTGTCAGGCAATAACTACAATTAAAAATTATATTTTAATGTTAGGCAGCGCTGTGGTTGCTCTGATGATTATAGCTGGTGGATTTTTATATGCTACTGCAGGGGGCAATGAAAAGCAGGTAGACACAGCAAAAAAAACCATTACCTATGCAGTAATTGGTATGATTGTTATGTTAGCAGCAGAAATTATTACTAATTCTGTTAAAAAATTGTTAGGATTTACTTAAAAACAAAGGTCGCTTTAAATCAATTTATAAAAGGTCAAAATAAAAAATAATTTAAAAAATAAACATGAATAAGAAACTAGTTTTATCTTTAATTACTTTTGTTGCTTTGGCAGGTATTATTCTCCCAAGTATTGCAGTTGGTGCTGTTCCTGCTACCCCATCAGCTCCAGATAGCTGTGAAATAACAAAAGACGTATTAACAAAATACGGATGTTCTACAGGTGCATGTGATTTTGAGACAGGAGAAAATTGCGGATTATGTTGTTTATTAAATAGTGTTATCACTGTTACTGACTGGGTTTTTGTTTTTATAATGATAGTAGTGTCATTGATGATTATTATTGGTGCATTTAATTATGTTACTTCTGGTGGAGATCCAGGCAAAACAGCATCTGGAAGAAATTATATTATGTATGCAGCTATTGGTCTTGTTATTGCTTTATTTGCAAAAGCAATTCCATATGTAGTGATGTTGCTTGTTGGAATGAAAGTAGTCTAGTTAAATATTTTGACATCCGCCATAGTTTTTGGTATATCCTAAGACAGGCGGATGTTTTTATTAGCCGAGGTGGCGGAATTGGCAGACGCGTATGCCTTAGAAGCATATATCCCTAGGATGTGAGGGTTCAACTCCCTCCCTCGGCACTGTTTTTTAAAATATATGGTGAGTTTATGATATTAGTTGTAACAAGGTATAGAAAAAAAACAATTAAACATTCTTTGAGAAAGCTAGACATAAGAACAAAAAACTCCCTTTATGGGAGGCTTTTTTATTCTTCAACTTCTATCTTTTTATTCTTTGCTCTTTCTATTTTAGGCATTCTTATCGTCAGTATCCCATCTTTTATTTTTGCTTCTATTCTTCCCGTATCTACTTCTCTAGGCAATATTATTTCTCTTGAGAATGGTCCGAAATAGCACTCTTGAGTAAAATAATTCTTTTCATTGTCTTTGATCGGATTTTCTCTTTCTCCTTTGATAATAACAACATCATTTTCCAGGCCAATATCTATTTTATTATTCTTTATTCCAGCAATAGCTGACTGTATCACAAGCTCATTGTTAGTTTCATAAACATCAACTACTAATTGTCCATCGCTTATTTTCCAATCTTTAGCATGTTCAACAATATTAGTTGTTCCAACCTCAATGTTTTCTTGTTTTTTTGTTTTTTTGAATATTGCCATAATTATATTTTGCAAACGCTTTTTATTTTTTTAATTTCTTTTATCAACAGAGAAACAGAGAATGCAAGAATAATTATTATTAAAAGGGGATAAAGTTTTTCTGTCTCGGTTGCCATATTCATTATACCTAATTCTATGTAAAAATCAAAAAGTCCATGGAGGAAAATAGATAGAATAAATCCGATTGATACTATTAGCCATCTAAATCTTAGAGAGTAGAAGGAAAAAGCAAGAAAACAGCCAATCAGTCCAGAGCATAAAGCATGAAGAAACGTTGGACCAATGAATCTTATAAAGGAAAGAACAATGGGTCCGTCTTGAAAGTTAATCAATTCGGGGTTGTTAAAAGCTAGTATGTTTTCTAAAGTAGCAAAGCCTAGAGCGGAAATAATCATATAAAGCGGTATATCTATTGGTTCATCTATAGATGAATGTTTTAGAATACCATATCTAACAACAATATACTTAAACAACTCTTCGATTAATCCGATTATGAAAATATATTTAATAATTGTTTTTAATATAATATCTAAATTTATTAAATTAAGGTTTTCTATTAATGCAAACTCAACAAAAGCAGTAGGAATTGTTACGATTGCTCCTAAAAAGAATATTTTTAAAATCTGCAATTTTGGTTCAGGAAGACGATCTTTTCTTAAAAAGTAAAAAAGCCAAATTATTCCAGGAATAATTGCTAAAATCAAATTTGTAATAATGTTATCCATTAATTTTTAAATTAGAATTAACTTTTATTTGGTTCCATTTTACTTCTTTTTTCTTATTTATACCAGCAAAAGCAATCATTGCCGCATTATCCATAGAGAATTTTATTTCTGGAAATAGGCACTTATCTTTAAATTTTTTTTTAAGTCTTTTTCTTAATTCTTTATTCGCTGAAACGCCACCTCCCAAAATTAATGTTTTTATCTCGTATTTTTCAGAAGCTTTTATTGTTTTTTTAATTAAAACATCTATCACAGCATTTTGTATTTCATGAGCCATTTCTATTTTAAAGTCTTCTGCTTTTTCTTTATTAGCATACAAGACAGCTGTTTTGAGACCGGAAAAACTAAAGTCAAGATTATTATCATTAATCATTGGTCTCGGCAGTTTTATATTGTATTTTGCTTTTTTAAACTTTTGAGCATATTTAGCTATTTCTTTTCCTCCTGGATATCCTAAACCCATTATTCTTGCTGTTTTATCCAAACATTCTCCGCAAGCATCATCTCTTGTTTCTCCAATTATTTTATATTCATTTTTTTTCTTAATCAGTATTAATTGGGTGTTTCCTCCAGAGATAATTAAAGCAAGGGCAGGGTATTGTATATTTTTTTTATTATCTATCAAACTCGAAAGAATGTGTCCTTCAAGGTGATTTATTGGAACTGCTGGGATATCAAAGTAAAAAGATAAGCTTTTAGCTAGATTAACCCCAACCCAAAGGCATGGCTCTAATCCAGGTCCTGTTGTTACAGCAATTCTATCAATTCCTTTAATTGCGTAATCTTCAAGAAAAGGTTTCATATTTTTAAATAATTCGGGGTTTCTTTCAAGTATTTTTTCAACTTTTTTAATCTTTTTATTGTCTCCCTTGTTTTTTATTAAGCATTTTGATTGTCTTAAAGCTTTTATGAGCAAAGGAACAATGTTTGATTGATGTTCTCTTTTTGCTAGGCTGGGAAAAACTCCCCCATATTGAGCATGTATTTTTTCTTGAGAAGAAACTAAATTAGACAATATCTTATTGTTTTCAATAATGCTAATGCAAGTATCGTCACAACTTGTTTCTATGCCTAATATTTTCATATTTTTATTCTAAAGGAAAACCATGTTTTTAGCAAATTTTGTTGACACTAAGAATTAGGCTAGTTATAATTATATATTAATATGAAAAATATTGAAAAATCCTTTACTTTAATAGAAATTTTAATTGTTATTGCTATAATCTCCATTCTTTCTACTCTTATTATTTCAGGAATGAATTCTATCCCCAAAAATACAAGAGATGCTAAAAGAATAACAGAAATATCAAGAATTAGGAATGCAATCTGGTCAGGCTCTAACATGGGAATCAATGGCTATCCAATAACTCCAGACCAAGGTTCTGGTTCAAGAGCAACCTGTTGTTTGGGAACAGGGGATTCTACCAATTGTTCTGCAGTAGAAGCAGTCATAGGAGGAGTAATACCCAAAGACCCTTTATACACAGGAACCAATAAAGAATGGTGCTATAATTACAAATCAGATGGTATTACTTTTGATCTGTATGCTAAACTTGAATTAGGAGGGGCTGTTTCTCTTTCCGAAACCAAAACCACTACCGTCAAACCTACTGATGATTGCGGTACAGGCTGGATTAACACTGGATTAGGATTTTGCGTTATGCAATATGAAGCAAAGATAACAGGAAATGATGACGGTAACCAAGTATACAGTTCAGCTTTTGTTCCTGAAAGCAGATCAACTGGAACTCCTTGGGTTGGTATTTCTCAAATTAATGCAATTGCAGAATGCAAATCTATAGGAGCTCATCTTATCAGTAATGCAGAATGGATGGCATTAGCTAGAGACATTGAATCAGTGTCAAGTAATTATGTTTCCGGAGTCTTAAAGCGTGGAAACGTAGGAGACACTGCCACTGGAGATTATGATGGAGCTAATCCAGAAGCAGGAGTGACCAATTCTTTGGCTACTCTTACTCTATCAAACGGACAGCAGATTCACCACTTATCAGGAAATGTATTTGAATGGATTGACTATACAATCTCTGGAGTAGGTTCTCAGCCAAAAGATAATGATGACTCAACCTGGGCTTGGAATGAATTTTCTGCAATTGACGCTTGGGGAACTATGCTTGGCTATGAAAACGTTGGACCGAAAAACACTTTTCTCAATGGTTCAACTGGAGCTGGAAGAATTTACAGTGCGAATACTGATGTTTTTTCAACTTTGCGTGCCTTGATGCGTGGTGGTGGTTGGGCCAATACGTCTAATTCCGGAGTGTTCCTAATGCATACGAGTAGTGGGCTAGCGGATATCGGCGTTTCTGTTGGTTTTCGTTGCGCTAGATAATTTAAATCAAAAATAAATTTTTAGAGTTGCTTTTTTTTAATAATTTTGTTATATATCATATGTATTAAGGCCCTATCGTCTAACGGTCAGGACATCAGATTTTCAATCTGGTAATCAGGGTTCGATTCCCTGTAGGGTCACAATGAAAGATAATTATTATCTTAAAATAGGAAAAGCATCAGACTTAAAAGACAAGAAAGAAAGGCGAATATATCGTTTTTTTGAAATGTTGCCTGGATTAATGAGTTTATTTGTTTTGTTTTTAGCTTTTTTTATGTCTATTAAGCTTCCTGTTTGGGTTGCTTTTTTTATTATTATCTATGATGTTTATTGGCTTTTTAGAACAGTATATTTTTACTTTCATCTTAAATATGGATATGATCAGATGAGAAAAAATGAAAAAGAAAATTGGCTTGAAAAATTAGAATTATTAAAAGTGAAAAATGGATTGAATATTAAATCATGGAAGGAAGTTTATCATTTAATAATATTCCCTACTTATAAAGAGCCAGTAGAGATTATCCGAGAAACTTTTAATTATCTAATAAAAACAGATTATCCAAAAGACAAAATGATTGTTGTTCTTGCTTGCGAAGAAGCAGACAAGGAAAATGCGCAAAAGATTGCTAATACAATAAAAGAAGAATATGGAAATAAATTCTTTAAATTTTTAATCACTTTTCATCCAGAGAATTTAGAGGGAGAAATTAGAGGGCATGGATCAAATGATGCTTGGGCAGGAAAAAGAGGAAAAGAATTAATTGATGAATTAAATATTCCTTATGAAAACATTATTGTTTCTTCTTTTGATGTAGATTCATGGGTTTATCCTAAATATTTCAGTTGTTTAACATATTATTACTTAACTGCTCCAAAACCCTTAAGAACAAGTTATCAACCTATTCCTCTTTATTTGAATAATATTTGGGATGTTCCTTCAATCTCAAGAGTTTTTTCTTTTTCTTCTACTTTTTGGCACACCATGAATCAAGAAAGACCTAAAAGTCTAGTTACTTTTTCTTCTCATTCAATGAGCTTTAGCGCTTTGAATGAAGTTGGTTTTAAACAGACTAATGTTGTTTCAGATGATTCAAGGATTTTTTGGCAATGCTTTTTTTATTATAACGGAGACTATAGAGTAGAACCCTTGTATTATCCTATTTCAATGGATGCTAATTGTGATAAAAAACTTACAACTACTTTAAAAAATATTTACAAACAGCAAAAAAGATGGGCTTATGGAGTAGGGGAGATTCCTTATTTTCTTTTTGCTTCAATTAAAAACAAACAAATTGATTTAAAGAAAAAAATATCAATGGGATTTGAATTAATAGAGGGCCATATCTCTTGGGCAACCTCGTCAATCCTTATATTCCTTTTGGGCTGGCTTCCTTTGTATGTAGGAGGAAGTGATTTTTCTCAAACACTTTTATCTTATAATCTGCCCAAGGTAACGAGCAAGATTTTAACCATTACCATGTTGGGATTAATTGTTTCTATTTATATGAGTGCCCTTCTTTTGCCTCAAAGGCAAGGCAAGAAAAAGAGTATATTTATGATTTTAGAATGGCTTTTAATTCCTTTTATAATGATATTTTTTAGTTCTCTCCCAGCCTTAGACGCGCAAATGCATTGGTTAAGAGGTAAGTATATGGGGTTTTGGGTTACCCCGAAAGTAAGAAAATGAAAAGAATGCACATATTTGTTTTAATAATAGTATTGATTTTATATGTATACTTCGAAGTTAATTTTTTTAAAATTAACGAAGTTTTAATTGAAAATAGTAAAATTAAAGAAGAGGTTAGGATTATTCAGATTTCTGATTTGCATAATAAAAAAATAGAAAGTAATTTTTTTAATAAAATTAAAGAACAAAATCCGGACTTTATTGTTTTGACAGGAGATTTAATTGACAGAAGAACCAATGATTATTCTTATGCTTATTATTTTATAGAAGAGCTGGTAAAAATTAATGTTCCTGTTTATTATATTTTAGGAAACCATGAATTAAGTCATAAAGACGTTAATGTTTTTGAGAAAGAGATAATTAAGAGGGGAGCAATAAATTTAAATGAGGAAAGTATCAATTTTAAAAATATTAATATTTATGGTTTTGGCTATTATTCAGAATTGAAAGACGTGGAAATAAGCAAAGATTTATTTTCTTTGGTTTTAATTCATAATCCAATGGAAGCAATCGAAAACAATATTAATACAGATTTGATTTTATCTGGCCACACTCACGGCGGTCAAGTAAGATTGCCTTTTATGGGTCCTATTTTCATTCCTGGACAGGGTTTTCTTGCTAAGTACGATAAAGGACTCTTTGACATTAATTCTAATACAAAATTATATATTGATAGCGGATTAGGCAATACTTTTCTTCCAATCAGATTTCTGAACAGAAGCCAGATTAGTTTAATTAAGATTTATTCTAAATGAATTTTTTCTTCAAAAGCATCCAGTCTTTTTTTAAGAATTGGATAATTTTCTAGTTCGGGATCTTTTTTAAGAATTTCTTCAGCAGTTTCCTTTATTTTTTCAACAGTATCTTCATTTTTCAAAGAAGACATAGCAAAATCAGGAACGCCCCATTGTTTTATACCGAAGAAATCACCAGGGCCCCTAAGTTTTAAATCCATTTCTGACAACTTAAACCCATTATCATATTTTATCATTGCTTTTAGTCTATTGCGAGTATTTTGGCTAGGAGAATTAGTTAGAAGAAAGCAGTATGATTGAATGTCGCTTCTGCCAACCCTACCCCTGAATTGATGAAGCTGGGCTAAGCCAAATCTATCAGCTCCCTCAATCATAATTATTGTAGCGCTTGGGATGTCTATGCCTACTTCAATTACAGAAGTTGAAACTAAGATATCAAACTTTTTCAATTTAAAATTTTTCATTATCCTTTCTTTTTCTTTGGAACTCATTTTACCATGAAGCATTTCTACTTTTAAAGAAGGAAAGATTTCTTTAGATAATTTTTCATATTCTTCTTCAACAGTTTTTAATTCGTTTTTTTCATCTATTTCTATTCTGGGACAGACTACAAAAACTTGACCCTTGTTTTTCACTTCTTTTTTAATAAAATCATAAAGCTTGGTTCTTTCTTTTTCTGTAATTATTTTTGTTATAATCTTTTTTCTTCCTTTAGGAAGTTCGGTTATTAAAGAAATATCTAAATCTCCCCATAAAGTTAAAGCTAAACTTCTAGGAATAGGGGTGGCGGTCATTGAAAGCAAATGAGGGATTTTATCGTTTTCTTTTTTAAGCAAAGCAGCGCGTTGTTTTACGCCAAATCTATGCTGTTCATCAACAATTACCAACCCAAGGTCTTTAAAAACAATCCTTTTTTCTTTACTTTTCTTTTTGGGAGCAATCAATGCTTGAGTTCCAATAAGAATATCAATTTCCCCATTCTTAGTCTTCTCTAGTATTTTTTCTCTCGATATTTCGATTGTGTCAGATTTTAATTTTTTAGAATAATACTTGTCTTCTTTCCCGGTTAGTAAGCCAATATTAATGTTGAAATCTTTTAAAAGATTAAAAAAGGTTTTAAAGTGTTGCTTGGTTAGAATCTCTGTTGGAGCCATTAAAACTACTTGTTTTTTGTTTTTAACTGCATTAATCGAAGCTAAAACAGCAACCACTGTTTTTCCAGAGCCAACATCTCCTTGAAGTAGTCTATTCATGGGATAAGTTTTTTCCATGTCTTTTAATATTGTCATGCCTGCTTTTTTTTGATCTTTGGTTAGTTCAAAAGGAAGAGAGGATATGAGTCTATCAACAATTTGTTTGTTGATCGGTACAGGTGGAGCTTTTTCTTTTTTGTTGTCTAATTTCTTTTTTGAGCTGAAAAGAGAAATAAAGAATACATTTTCAAAAGAAAATCTTTGTTTGGCCTTTTTTGCTAGTTCAATAGAATCAGGAAAATGTATTTGATAGAGAGCGTCTTTCAGTTCTAGTAAATCGTGCTTTTTTATTATTTCTTCTGGCAGGGTTTCCGGCAATTTATCTTTTATTTGTTTTAAAATAGGACTTATAATATATCTTAGATATCTAGAAGTTAATCCTTTTGTTTCAGCATAAACAGGAATAATCCTTCCGATGTGTTGAGTTTCTTCTTTTATTTTTTCATAAACAGGAGAGTAGAGATAAATCCTATTATTTTTTATTACTGTTTTTCCTGCTAAAAGAATTTCGTCTCCTTTTTTAAAATTATTAATTAAATATGATTGATTGAACCATATTGCCTGGACAGAAGCAGTTTCGTCCTGAATTAAAGCAGTGATAACAATCATTTTTTTTACCCAAGTTTTTTCTATAGAAATATCTATTATTTTTCCTTTAATACAGTTTTCTTCGTTTATTTTAATGTCTTTGATTTTTATTATTTTAGAAAAATCCTTATAATCTCTTGGAAAATTAAATAATAAATCAGCTAAAGTTCTAATATTTAGTTTTTTAAGCTTTTTTGCAAATACTGGCCCTATGCGAGGAATTGTTTCAATAGGATCTCCTAATTTCATATATTGTGCCCTCGAGAGGAGTCGAACCTCTATCACAAGCTCCGCAAGCTTGCATTCTATCCATTGAACTACAAGGGCTACGAGTAAATATTAGCAAATTTATGGGTTTTTGCAATCAAAATTTATTTTGTCGCAATTCTCTTCATAGCCTGAAAATCCAGTATAATCAACACACCATGCTCGTCCATCATTTAAGGTTTTTTGAATACAGTATTTAGCATTTTCACCCTTTAAGTTATTTATGATTATTTTTAAATTACCAGTTGATTCTTTTTGCATTTCTTGGCATGTTTTGTATGCATCATTTTTATTTGCGAGAAAGGTTGCTGAAAAAGCCAAAGGATTATTGCACCCAGTGGCATTAATAATTCTAATTGAATATTGATTATTAATAGACTTATATATCTCTGCGTTTGTTTTTAATTGTTCTAGCCTGACTTTAATGCTAGCGTCTTTTGTATAATAATCATTAACTTTATTTAAAAGTTCTTCAAGATTATCAAAGTTTTTTGGTTCAGAGACTTTTAATTGTTTGTTGTGGTTGTAAAGATCTAGAGTGTATTGAATTCTGACTCCTCCTTCTTTTGCCTCCACTTGAAACCAACTTATATTATCGACATTAATATCAATTACTATTTTAGAGACATAATCATTGTTTGCATCAATCCAAACTTCTAGATTATTTATATTAACATATTGAATAATTTCTTGCATTTTAGCTGTTTCTTCTTCAGACAATTCTCTTCCTAAATTAGATAAAGCATAGTCTTTTTTGAGTATATTCAATAGTTCTTGTTTGTTTATTTCTATTTTGTAGCGATTAATGTTTTTTCCTGATTGTAATTTCTTGATTTTTGAGATTATTTTAGGATGTTTTTTAAATATATCTATATACTCTTTATACTTATTCTCATTTTTTTGAATACTCTCTTCGATTTGAGAAGAAAGCCCTTTTTCCTCAACATTAATAATCTTAAACCATTTTTCAAAAAACAAATCAACTATTTTTTTAGTAAAACCATAGCGAGTTAAATCTATAGTAAAGCTATTCAATATTCCATATAGAGTGTTGTTGAGAAAAACAAAATCAGCGTTTACTATTTTATCATCAAGTATAATGTTATTTTTTCCTTTAATATCTTTGCGATCAATGAGGTCAAAAGAAAATTGAGAGTTCAAAGTGTGTTCTTTTTCAATCTCTATTTCATAATTTTCTTTGATTTGGCTTAGCAAAGCATCATCAATTGTTATTTTCAATTCACTTTTAGTCTCCAAGCTTTGAATTTCTAGTCCTTTTTCCAAAGCTTTAAACAAATTAATCATTGGTTGTCTTGAGTTTTGTATTATTGAAAATATGACAATTATTATAATAGAAAATAGGCCTAATGCCATAACAGCAATTGGTGTTTTTTTTCTTGGAACTTCTTTTATTTCAGGAAACTTAGGAAAATCTAAAGCACTTGGTTTCGAAGAATTCATTTTTCTGGTTATAGTGATTTGCGGTTCTTCTGGCTTTTTTATTTCTTCTATTTTTATAAGAGAAAAAGCTTCCTCAATAATTTCTTCTTTCCAGCCATTACTGACAAGCAAATACTTTATTTCTTCTTTTGAAGAATTTGTTTCTAGTTTTTTTTGGATATAATTTATGAGATCTTGATTAACCATATTTTTTATTAATATATCATATTATAATATTAAAAGCTAGATTTTCAACTATGAATATTTTTTATTTTATGGTATTTTTAATTAATGAATAAAACGTTTATACCCCAAATTAGCTCTTTAAGGTTTTTCGTTGCCATGGCAATTGTTGTTTTTCATTATGGAAGATGGAGTTGGCCATTTAATCAGCAATTAATTAGCGATTATGCTTCAATGATGAAGCTGGGAATAAACTTCTTCTTTGTTTTGTCTGGATTTATAATGGCAATTAATTATGAACATTTCAAAGAGTTTTCATGGGAAAAAACCAAGGAATTTTATAGGAAAAGAATTGTTCGAATAATGCCATTGTATTTAATTGCATTAATTGTTGTTTTTTTAATTTTCTTTTTTAATTATTATTTTGATCAAAATATTCTTGTTACTCAGTTTATAGAAAGCTTATTTTTTGTTCAGGCGTGGAATCCGAGAGACGTAATGGGTCTTAATTATGTAAGTTGGTTTATATCCGTAGAGGTGTTCTTTTATTTATTGTTCCCTTTTGTTTTTCCTAAAATATTTTCTAAGAAAGGAGCATTAAAACAAATAACCATTTTTTGGATAATAAGTAATTTGATAACAGCATTTTTATGTTTTAATTTAGATCAGAATAATGAATTTATCAGGAATCTTACAAGATATTTTCCTTTACTTCATTTAAACAATTCTTAATTGGAATAATAGCAGGATTATTTTTTTTAAAAGGAGGGATCAAGAAGGGGAACGCTTCGTTTGTTTTGTCTTTATTGTTTATTTTAATTTATTTGCCAATTATTTCAAGGGGATTACTTCCTACGCTTCATCACAATGGTCTCCTTGCTCCTGTTTTTGCTCTCTTAATTATTGGAGGAGCTTCTTCTTCTGGGATAATGAAAAGAATATTATCCATGCCGTTGTTCGTTAAAATGGGAGATATCAGTTATGGAATATATATTTTGCAGTTCCCGGTTTATTATTTTGTTTATCGTCTCTATCATTTTTTTCATTTTTACGATTTTCTTAAAGAAGAAGGAAGATTTTATATTTATCTTTTGATTCTTATTATGGTAGCATATATTTCCTCAAAAACATTTGAGCCTTGGATAAGAAAAAAACTTAATTGACACGAATATATCACCGTGTTAATGTTTGAAATATGAAAAGAATATATTTAGATCACGCAGCAACAACGCCAATGGACAAAAGGGTTTTAAAGGCAATGATGCCATATTTTTCTGATAAATACGGAAACCCAATGTCTCTTCACTCTTTTGGTAGAGAAGCTTTAAGAGGAATAGAAGTATCTAGAGAAAAGATAGCTAAATTTTTTAATTGTGAAAAACAAGAAATCTATTTTACATCTGGAGCAACAGAATCAAATAACTGGGCCATTAAAGGGGTAGTCAAAGCTTCTCAGGAAAAAAATCCTCATATTATTACTTCTTCAATTGAACATCATTGCATTCTTGAGGCTTGCAAAGATGTTTCTGCGGAAATTACTTATATTAAACCAGATAAAAACGGGATTGTTTCTTTCAAAGACGTTAAAAAAGCAATAAAGAAAAACACAGTGTTGATTTCTATAATGTATGTTAATAATGAAATTGGAACTGTTCAGCCTATTAAAGAAATATCAAAGATAAAAGGAAAAGCATTATTTCATACCGATGCTACTCAGGCAGTAAATTATTTTGATTGTGATGTTAAAAATCTTGGCGTAGACTTATTGTCAATGTCTGGCCATAAAATATACGGGCCCAAAGGAGTTGGTCTACTCTATATTAAAAACAATTCAAGAATTACTAGTATCCAGCAGGGAGGATCTCAAGAAGGAGATTTAAGAGCAGGAACACATAATGTTCCTGGTATAGTTGGTTTAGGCAAGGCAATAGAGTTAATAAAAAAGAACAATAAGAATATTTTAAATCTTAGAAATTATTTAATTTCAAAAATATTAAAAGAAATTAAAGGCTCAAAAATAAATGGTTCATTAGAATATCGTTCTCCTAATAATGCTAATTTTACTTTTGATAATGTTGAAGGAGAAAGTTTGTTATTTCTATTAGATGAAGAGGGGATTGCTGTTTCAACTGGATCTGCTTGTTCCTCTGGGTCATTAAAGCCGTCTCATGTTTTGACAGCTATTGGTTTAAGCCACAAAGAAGCACACGGATCTTTAAGGATTACAATAGGGAAAGAAACAACTAAAAAAGAAATAGATGTTGCAATAAGCAAGATTAAAAATTCAGTTGAGAAATTAAGAAAATTATCAGGAGATGTTTTAAAAGAATATGAACAATTACAATAAAAAAGTATTAAAGTATTTTTTAAAACCAAAGAATAGAGGCAAGCTTAAAAATCCTGATGGCGTTGGTATGGTAGGAAATCCTGTTTGTGGAGATTTGATGAAAATATATATTAAAGTTTCTAAAGATGAAAAGATTAAAGATATTGGTTTTGAGACGCTAGGATGTGTTGCTGCTGTTGCTTCTTCTTCTATTACAACAGAAATGGCTAAAGGGAAAACCTTGAAAGAAGCACTAAAGATCAAGAAAGACGATATTGTTAAAGAATTAAAAGGTCTTCCTAAAGAAAAGATTCATTGTTCTGTTTTGGCTAATCAAGCTTTGAAAAAAGCAATCGAAAATTATTATTCCAAATTACCAGCTTCCTCCACCTCCACCCCCAAATCCTCCTCCCGCACCTCCGCTAAAACCACTTCCATGAGAAGAAGCAGATGATTCTGGTGCAATAGAATCAATACTCTTATTAGAAAAGCTTTTTAAATTATCTACGAAAAGAACAGAATTAAAAGCTCCTATTTTTTGATCATCATACCATGTTGGAGAATAAGTAATTGATTTAAATTGTTCTGCCCACTCTTTTTCTAACCCAAAAATCATTGCATAAGGGAGTAGTTCTTCAAAGTGTTCGGGAGTTTTTGCTGGAGCATTATGAAACTGGATTCTTCTTGCTTCAGAAATAGCAATATATTCTTTTAATCCTAATAAATATTCTTTAGCTTCCACGCCTTTAATGGTCTTTTTAGGCATAATCAATCCGAAAAAAATAATTATTATTCCAGAAATCGCAATGCTTAAAAACCATATAGAGCCTAGATGAAGGAAAAAGCAAGCAATTACCATTAAAGACCCAATAATCCCATATTGCATTCTTATGTTCTTGGGGTTTTGAGCGAAATAATCTTTTTTAGTTAAATTTTTATATATATTATTTTCGTATTCTCCTAAGTTTATTTCTTGAGCATTGATTTTTGACAAGTTTATTTCTGTTTCTTTTTTGAAGATGTTTTTTAATAATTCTTTTTCGTGTTCGCTAATATTATCATCAGGTTCTTTTATCTTTGTTAAAACATAATCTGTTTTTCCAAAGAAAGAGCTTTTTTCTTTTTTCCTTATTTTCAAATATCCTTTAATAGCTAAGTTTATTATTTCTGCAGGAATATTTTTTATTTCAAACATTTCGTTGACTAAAGTACTAGATTCAATAGGGGAGAGGTCTTTTAATGGTCCATATTGAGCAATAATTATGCCTTTTCCTTTAGGATCTCTTCCTTGCTTCAGCCACTTTGTTAAAAGGAAGATAAAAATAATAATAGGCAAAAGGATAATTAGATTATCCATTATTTTATTGATTGCATTTTCTATTATTGTTGGCTCGTAGAT